>Ga0099796_10000164_pt1 | contig 9924 bp, 8 predicted proteins | sample Rivendell_Oct201_12_FD_92644 | JGI IMG/M metagenome (GOLD analysis project Ga0099796, IMG submission 92644) | Vadose zone soil microbial communities from the Eel River Critical Zone Observatory, Northern California, USA -... | ecosystem: Host-associated > Plants > Roots > Rhizosphere > Soil ... | reverse complement strand
TTACCGCGAACCGGAACCCGGTGCGGTTGGCCGAACAGGCGCGGGCGTTGCGAGCGCGATTCGCCGCAATCGCCGATCCTGTTTATTACTCGGCTTTGAAAGACGCGCTTGCGGGTACCGGGATCGAGACGGCATGTGGCGCCGAAGCGCTCGCGGAGGCGGCGCTGCGTCCGTCCGATTGGGTGATGGCGGGAATCGTCGGAGCGGCGGGGCTGGCACCGACGCTCGCGGCGATCCGGCGCGGCGCGATTGTCGCGCTCGCCAACAAGGAGGTGCTTGTATGTGCCGGCGGACTCGTCATGCAGGAGGTGAGGCGCAGCGGTGCGACGCTGTTGCCGGTCGACAGCGAGCACAACGCGATCTGGCAGTGCTTTGACCTCGAGCGCGCCGATACGGTCGAACGCATCATTTTGACGGCGAGCGGTGGCCCATTCCGCGAGCGGGCGTTCGAAGACATGCGCGAGGTCACGCCAATGGAGGCGGTTGCCCACCCGAATTGGAGCATGGGGGCGAAGATCTCGGTGGACTCGGCGACGATGATGAACAAGGGGCTCGAGCTGATCGAGGCGCATCATCTCTTCCAGCTGCCGCTCGAGCGGGTCGAAATCGTCGTGCACCCTCAGTCGATCGTTCACGGAGCGGTGGTCTATCGGGACGGCTCGGTGCTGGCGCAACTCGGTTCGCCCGACATGAGGACGCCGATCGCCTATGCGCTCGCATGGCCGGACCGCATCGAAACGCCGGCCAAGCGGCTCGATCTGGCAGCCATCGGCCGGCTCACATTCGAGCCGCCCGACGAGAGCCGTTTCCCCGCTCTGCGGGTCGCTCGGGAGGCGCTGATACGCGGCGGCCGGTGTCCCACCGTGTTGAACGCGGCGAACGAGACGGCGGTTCACGCGTTCCTCGACGGGCGCATTGGGTTTCTCGATATTGTCGAGACGGTAGAGCGGACTCTCGAGGCGATCCCGGAGGGCGAGCTTGAATCGCTCGACGACGTCTACAATTTCGACACAACGGCGCGGGAGATTGCCACCGGACTTTCGGGTCTGCGCAACTCGGTGCGCGGAACCGCATAGACGGATTGGCAATGATTGAATTCCTCAACCACGGGCTGACCTATATCGTCCCGTTCCTGGTCATTCTCACCGTGCTCGTCTTCGTTCACGAGTTTGGCCACTACCTGATCGCGCGCTGGAACGGGGTTAGGGTCGAAGTTTTCTCGATCGGCTTCGGTCCGGAGGTGTTCGGCTGGTGTGATCGCGCCGGGACACGCTGGAAATTCAGCACGATCCCACTCGGTGGATACGTAAAGATGTTCGGCGACAGCGACGCCAGCTCCGGGCTGCCTGTCCCGGGCCTCGCGCGCCTCGCCCCGGCGGAGCGGGACGTCTCTTTTCATTACAAGAGGCTCGGCCAGCGTGCCGCGATAGTGGCTGCGGGACCGGCGGCGAATTTCCTGTTCGCGATCGTCGTGTTGGCCGTTCTGTTCATGACTTATGGCCAGCCCTTTACCCCGGCCGAAGTCGGGCTGGTTACGCAGGGAAGTGCTGCAGAGCAGGGCGGCATTCAGGTGGGTGATGTAATCGTCAACATTGACGAACACACCGTCCATCGTTTCGAAGACGTCCAGCAGGTCGTGCGGCTCAACCCAGGCGTGCCGATGACCGTTGTCGTGCGACGCGAAGGTCAAGAGCAGACGCTTCACGTCACGCCGAGCCGGACAGAGCTGACCGATCGATTTGGCAATCATTACGAGGTCGGCTTGCTCGGCATCGGGCGCAGCGGGATGGAATACGTCAAACGGGATCCGGTCACCGCGATAATGCAGGCCGGGACCGAGACATGGGACCTGTCGGTCTCGACTATGAAGGCGCTGTGGCAGATCATTATCGGTACGCGAGCCACGGACGAACTCGGGGGGCCGTTGCGTATCGCCCAAATGTCCGGGGAGGTTGCTCAGGGTGGCATTGTCGCAGTTCTTTGGTTTATGGCCGTTCTGTCGATCAACCTCGGCCTGATCAATCTGTTCCCGGTTCCGGTCCTTGACGGCGGGCACCTGCTGTTTTATGCGGCTGAGGCGGTTCGCGGTAAGCCGCTCGGCCAACGGGCGCAGGAGTACGGTTTTCGCATAGGGTTGGCTATGGTGCTCACGCTGATGGTCTTTGCCACCTGGAACGATCTCGTCCATCTGCGAATCGTCGAGTTTGTAAAGGGCTTGGTAACCTAACGCGGTCGCAACCCTGGGGGGGACCGGTTTCGAGTGGGGTGGGGGTGTTTTGCATTGCATCCGTTTGACTTCCGTATTGTGGGCGGTGGTCGGCGCATTTCTTCTGGCTGCAGCGGCATCGCCTCAGCCAGCGACTGGCCAGACAGCGCCGGTTGGCGGTCCTTCGCTTGCCCAGATGGGCGGCGGGACGATCAGCGATATTCGGATCGAGGGTGCGCAACGGATCGAGCCCGAGACCATTCGCTCTTATTTGCTGATTCAGCCGGGCGACGCTTGGGACGATGAATTGGTGGACAAGTCGCTGAAGGCGCTGTTCACCACCGGGCTTTTTGCTGATGTGAATCTTAGCCGGGTCGGGAACACCTTGGTCGTCAGGGTGGTCGAGAATCCGATCATCAATCGGATCGCCTTCGAGGGTAACAACAAGATCGACGAGAAGGACCTCACGGCCGAGATCCAGCTGCGTCCGCGCGTCGTGTACACCCGAACCCGAGTGCAGAACGATGTCACGCGCATTCTCGATCTGTATCGTCGGCATGGCCGGTTCGGAGCGACCGTCGAGCCCAAGGTCATTCAGCTCTCCGAAAATCGGGTCGATCTCGTGTTCGAGATCAACGAGGGCGAGTATACTGGCGTCCGCAGCATCAACTTCGTCGGCAACCACCAGTATAGCGATGGCAAATTACGCGGAGTGCTGCAAACCAAAGAAAGCCGCTGGTATCGGTTTCTTACCAGTGATGACAGCTACGACCCAGACAGGTTGACATATGACCGGGAGCTGCTGCGCAGGTTTTACCTCACCGAGGGATATGCGGATTTCCGCGTGGTATCGGCGGTTGCCGAGCTGACCCCCGACCGCGACGGCTTTATTATTACCTTCACTCTCGACGAGGGCGAGCGTTATCGCTTTGGCAAGATCGAGGTAAACATAAAGATCAAAGACTTGCCGCCCGAGGCCGTCCTGCCGCTTTTGACCGTCCACACGGGAGATTGGTACGATGCCGATGCTGTCGAAAAATCGATTTCGGTGCTGACGGGAGCGCTCGGCAACCGGGGCTACGCCTTTGTGGAAGTTAAGCCGAACATCACCCGCAACCGAGAAGACCGCACGGTCGACATTACCTTCGATGTCCAGGAGGGTCCGCAGGTCTATGTCGAGCGGATTGACATCGTCGGAAACGTTCGTACCCTTGACAAAGTAATACGCCGCGAGTTCCAACTGGTCGAGGGCGATGCCTTCAATACCACTAAAATGCAGCGCTCGCAGCAGCGGATAAAGAACCTCGGCTTCTTCAAGAAGGCGGAGGTGACCAACAACCCAGGATCATCGCCTGATAAAACGGTGCTGACGGCAGAGGTCGAGGAGCAGTCTACTGGAGAGCTGTCTTTGGGCCTCGGTTTCTCGTCCACCGACGGTCCGCTGGCCGACATCAATATCCGCGAGCGAAATTTTCTTGGCCGCGGTCAGGATCTGCGCATCGGGACCGTGGTTTCTTTGCGGTCGCAGCAGGTCGATCTCAGCTTTACCGAGCCATATTTTCTCGACAAGAATATCGCCGCAGGCTTCGATCTCTTCGAGATCAAGACCAGTCCGACGCAGAACTTCTTTTCCGGGGTGACCCCGCCCTACCAGCAATTCTCGTATGGTGGTGCGCTTCGCGGCGGGTACCAGATCACAGACAACTTGCGACAGACTCTGAAATACACCGCAAGGTCGGATGACATTACCAACATTCAGTCTAACACGTCGTTGTTCATCGTGCTGCAGGCGGGCGTACACACGACCTCCGAGATCGGGCAGGTCCTGCTGTACGATCACAGGGATGATCGGCTCGAACCGACGAGCGGCTTCTACGCCTCGGTGGGCAATGACTTCGCCGGTGTGGGCTTTGGCGTGGATTATATCCGCAACAAGGTGAATGCCGGCTATTATTACTCGGTAGCGCCCGAATGGGTGCTGAGCGTAACCGGCGAGGCTGGTTACATCTTTGGCTGGAATGGCCAAAACGTGCTCATTCAGGATCGGTTCTTTGTCGGCGGTGATAATTTGCGCGGCTTCCAGAGTGCTGGAATTGGCCCCCGCGACTCGGTCAGCGGCGACGCCCTGGGCGGCGACAAATACTATCTCGGTTCGGTGACCCTGGGCGTGCCGCTCGGCCTGCCCAAGGAGTTCGGGTTGAGCGGACGCATCTTTACCGATTTCGGCACGCTCTATTCGATACAGCCGACGAACATCGTGCTGACACCAGCTCAAGTGGCCGCGGGAGTCCAGCAGCCGATGGTCCAACAATCGCCGGCAATCCGAGCGAGCGCCGGTGTGGGAGTGTCGTGGAAATCCCCGGTCGGTCCGATCCGGCTGGATGTCGCGTACCCGTTCAGGAAGGAAGGATTCGACAAGACCCAGGTTTTCCGGGTCAGTTTCGGCACGAGGTTCTGATGTTGCTCTGGTCTATCCGGCACGCGACGCTTCTGCTGCTATTGCTAGGTGGTCTCGTCGGCAGCGCCGTGGCGCAAGCTCCACCTGCCCCGCCAGCGCCCGCACCACCTGCCCCGGCGGCGCCTCCCGCCACAACTCCGAGTCTGACGGTCATGGTGGTCGATGTGCAGGCCCTGCTGCAAAATTCGAAGGCGGCCAAGATGGTGCGGGGCCAGATCGAGCAGAAACGCAACGAGTACACCAAGGAGATTTCCCACCAGGAGGAGACGCTGCGCGCCGAGCGCGATGCGCTGCAGCGGCAACAGGCGACGCTTTCGGCGGACGCCTTGAACCAAAAAGGGCGCGACTTTCAACAAAAGGTGAACGATCTCGAGCGCAATGTTCAGGGAAAACGCCAAGCTCTCGAGAAGTCGAATGGTGAAGCGCTCTCGAAGATACAAGAAGAAATGCTAAAGATTATTGCAGATATTGCAAAGCAGAGAAAGTCCAACCTGGTATTTCAGCGTGCCGACCTGGTGCTTTTCGACCAGGCTTTTGATGTCACGGACGAGGTTCTGCAAAAGCTGGACGAACAGATGCCGGCGCTGACCGTCAACTTCGTGGCTGCTACTCCTCCTCCTAGTCCGATCGAGCCCGCTCCCTCCAGCGCAGCCCCCAAGCCAAAAAAGAAGTGAGGAGGGCGATCTACCGCGACTGAGGCCAGATGGCGGACCCACGTTTTTTCAATCGAGCCGGACCTTTTACGCTCGACGCGCTGTCTGCCTTGAGTGGGGCTACGTTGCTACGTCCGGAGGAGGGCAGTCGGCTGTGTCGCGATGTGGCGCCGCTCGAGACCGCCGGCCCGGAGGAGGTGAGTTTTCTCGAAAACCGGAAATACATCGAGGCGTTTCTCGGCTCTCGGGCTGGCGCGGCCTTCGTGGACGAAAAGTCCGCCGAACGGGCACCGTCCGGGATGGCGCTCCTCGTCAGCAAGGAGCCGTACAGGGCGTATGCGCTCGCTGCCCAGGCGTTTTACCCTCCGACCCGGATCGTAGCTCGCAAAGCGCCATCGGCGATCATCGATTCGGCCGCCGACGTGCCCGACAATTGCTCAATCGGTCCCAATGTCGTCATCGAGCCCGGCGCGCGGCTCGGTCAGCGCTGCAGCGTCGGCGCGAATGCGGTGATCGCCGCCGGCGTCGAGATTGGTGACGACTGTCGTATCGGCCCCAATGTGACGTTGAGCCACTGCTTGATCGGGTCGCGCGTCGTGTTGCATCCCGGTGTGCGGATCGGTCAGGACGGCTTCGGTTTTGCACCCGACGCGAAGGCCCCGATCAAGGTCCCGCAGCTTGGGCGCGTGCTCATCGGCGACGACGTCGATATCGGCGCGAACACCACAATCGATCGTGGATCAGGACATGATACGATCATCGGCTCGGGCTCGATGATTGATAATCTGGTCCAGATCGGCCACAACGTGGTCGTCGGTCGTTGTTGCATCCTCGCCGGTCAGGTCGGCATCTCTGGGAGCACGAAGCTCGATGATTTTGTCATGATCGGCGGGCAGGGCGGGCTCGCCGGCCATTTGCATATCGGGAGCGGAGCAAAGATCGCCGCCAAAAGCGGCCTTATGCGTGACGTCGCGGCCGGCGAGACGGTATGCGGCAGTCCGGCGGTCCCGCTGACGGAATTCATGAGGCAGACTGCTGTGCTGCAACGTCTCGCCAAAAAGAAAGACCGGCGATGATCGATCCGGCCTGTGCAGTGGGCCAGAGCACTCAGATCGACATTCAGCGGATCATGGAGATGATTCCGCATCGCCATCCATTTCTGATGATCGACAAAGTCGTCGACGTGGTCGCGAACCAGCGGGCGACCGGCGTCAAGAACGTCTCGATCAACGAAAATTACTTTCGGGGCCATTTCCCGGCGCGGCCGGTCATGCCGGGTGTGCTGATCATCGAAGCCATGGCGCAGACCGCGGCGGTCCTCGTCGTTCACACTTTGGGCCCGGAATCGGAAGGCAAACTCGTCTACTTCATGAGCGTTGACAACGCCCGTTTTCGCCGACCGGTCTTTCCCGGCGACCGGCTCGACGTCCTGGTGACCAAACAGCGGAACCGCGGCAACGTCTGGAAGTTCGAAGGCCGGGCCAAGGTGGGTGACAATGTGATGGCCGAGGCCGTGTTTGCCGCGATGATTTTGGACGATTAGACGAGCCGCCTCATGCCGCAGCTCCACCCCACGGCCATTGTGGCCCCGGGGGCGATCCTCGCCGAGGATGTTATTGTCGGACCCTATTGCATCGTCGGCGAGGACGTCACGCTCGCCGCTGGTGTCACCCTCGGCTCACACGCCGTCATTGACGGCCGGACGATCATCGGCGAGGGCACGCGCGTCTTTCCCTTTGCCTCGATCGGGCTCGAACCGCAGGATCTCAAATATCGGGGTGAGCAGTCCGAGCTTGTGATCGGGCGCAACAACACGATTCGCGAATACGTGACGATGAACCCGGGGACGGCCGGGGGCGGGATGGTCACGCGGGTCGGCGACAACTGCCTCTTCATGGTGGGCGCGCACGTCGCCCATGACTGTCAGATTGCCAATCACGTGATCATGGCGAACAATGCGACGCTCGCGGGCCATGTTGTCGTCGAGGAATATGCTGTTCTCGGCGGGCTCTGCGCCATCCACCAGTACGTGCGTATCGGCAAGCACGCCATGATCGGCGGCATGTCGGGGGTCGAGCGCGATGTCATTCCCTACGGCCAAGTGATGGGGGAACGGGCCCGGCTCTACGGGCTCAACATCATCGGTATGCAACGCCGCGGGTTCAGCCGTGAGGACATTCAGGGGCTGCGCAACGCCTACCAGATCCTGTTCTCGTCCGATGGCACTTTGAGTGATCGCGTGACCGAAGCCGCAGAGCGTTTCACCGGTATCGGACCGGTCGACGACATCATCGATTTCATTCGTGCCGATTCGAGCCGCGCCATCTGCCAGCCGAAGGGGCGCGAATGAAGGGTAAACTCGGGATCGTGGCGGGCAGCGGCGCGCTGCCGCGGCGCTTGGTCGAATCCTGCCGTACCGCCGGCCGTGATGTCTTCGTCCTCGCCCTCGAAGGATCGGCCGAGCCGGCTACCGTACACGACGTGCCCCATGCCTGGTGCCGCATCGGGGCCGCGGCGGCTGGCCTAGCTCTGCTGCGCGACAACAATGTGAGCGAGCTTGTATTGGCCGGCGGCATCCGGCGGCCATCGCTCGCGGCGCTGCGGCCGGATTGGCGTGCGGCCAAGCTCTTTGCACGCATCGGTTATCGCGCACTGGGCGATGACGGCCTGCTCTCGGCGGTCGTCGGCGAGCTCGAACAGGAGGGGTTCCGGGTCATCGGGGCCGATCAGCTTCTTGACAGGGCGCTAGTGCCCGAGGGCCCGCTCGGCGAAATCCGCCCAGATGCGCAGTCGGCGGCGGACATCGAGCACGGGCTGCGCATCGCTCGGGCGCTGGGTGGTCTCGATGTCGGTCAGGCCGTTATCGTCCAACAGGGTCTGGTGCTTGGTGTCGAAGCGATCGAAGGCACCGACGAACTGCTGCGGCGTTGCGCAGCGCTCCGCCGCGAAGGGCCTGGAGGCGTGCTGGTCAAGGTCGAGAAACCGGGTCAGGAGCGCCGTGCCGACCGGCCCACGATTGGTTTGCGCACGGTCACGCTGGCGGCTGAAACCGGGTTGAGGGGGATCGCCATCGAGGCCGACGCCACGATCGTGCTCGATCGCGACGAGGTCATTCGTACCGCCGATCGTACAGGGCTGTTCGTGGTCGGCGTCGGCCGATTGTGACGGCAACCGAAGCGACCTTCATTTTCCTTATTGCTGGAGAACCGTCGGGCGACGCCCTTGGTGGTGCGTTGATAGCGGCGCTGCGGCAGCGCATCGGCGGAAATCTTCGGATCGCCGGCATCGGCGGTGAGCGGATGCAGGACCAGGGGCTCGAAAGCCTGGTTCCGCTCGATGATCTGGCGATCATGGGGGTGGCCGAAGTGCTGCCGCGGGCTCCGGTGATTTTACGCCGGGTGCGCGAGACGGTAAGGGCGATCCGTACGCTTCGTCCGGATGCAGTCGTGACGATAGACAGTTCGGGGTTCAGCTGGCGCGTCGCGCAACGGTTGCGACGGCGCGGCGAGACTCTGCCGCTCATTCATTATGTGGCCCCGATGGTTTGGGCTTGGCGAGCCGGCCGGGCGCGGCGGATGGCGCGTTGGTACGACCATCTGATGACGTTATTGCCGTTCGAGCCGCCTTATTTTGAGCGGGTCGGGCTGTCCTGCCGCTATGTCGGCCATCCCGTTCTCGAGAGCGGCGCCGACCGCGGCGACGGCAGCCGGTTCCGGGCGGCGCACGGGCTCACCGAGAAGGATGCGCTGATCACGGTTCTGCCGGGCAGCCGGGTCGGAGAGGTACGGCGTTTGCTGCCGATCTTCGGCTCGACGCTGAGCCATTTGGAGGGCGTGATCGGGCCATTCCGCGTTGTGGTGCCGACGGTCGCGACGGTCGCGGCCGCGGTCGCCGCTGCGGCTGCTGCCTGGCCAGGAAACCCAATCATCGTGCAGCAGCCCGAGGAGAAGTACGACGCCTTCGCCGCCAGCCGCGCGGCGCTGGCGGCTTCTGGATCGGTCGCGCTCGAATTGGCGTTGGCCAGGCTGCCGATGGTCGTCGGCTACCGTCTCAACCCCTTGACTGAGGCGTTTCTCGACCGGGTTCTCAAGGTACGACAGGTAAACCTCGTCAACCTCCTTCTCGGCGAGCCACTGGTCTGCGAGCTGCTGGGGCCGAACTGCAGGCCGGAGCGGCTCGCCGCGTCGCTCGCCGAGCTCGTCCGTGACAAACGGGTTCGCGCAACGCACCGGCAAGGGTATGATGAGGTTGTCCGACGCCTCGAGGGGGATGGGATGTCGCCGAGCCTGCGGGCCGCCGACCAGATCCTCGAGCTCGTCGCCGCGCGCCGGTGCGGCGGTTCAGTTTCTACAGCACGCAGGAGTGCACAATGACGATGACCGATGTAGCCGACACCTCCAAGCCGGTGCCCGGCACCGACAAGTTCCGGTTTCTGCATACGATGATCCGGGTGCGCGATCTCGACGCCTCGCTGAATTTCTATACCGAGCTGCTCGGTATGAAGCTGCTGCGCAAACGCGATTACCCGACTGGCAAGTTCACCCTGGCCTTTGTTGGATATGGCGATGAGACCGACAATACGGTGATCGAGCTGACCCACAATTGGG
>Ga0099796_10000159_pt1 | contig 10071 bp, 10 predicted proteins | sample Rivendell_Oct201_12_FD_92644 | JGI IMG/M metagenome (GOLD analysis project Ga0099796, IMG submission 92644) | Vadose zone soil microbial communities from the Eel River Critical Zone Observatory, Northern California, USA -... | ecosystem: Host-associated > Plants > Roots > Rhizosphere > Soil ... | reverse complement strand
TATCCTCACCTTCGTTTCTGAGCGTCAATCATTAATGGAAAAAAGCTTTCGCCTTTAATATTCTACTTAGTATCTAAGGATATCAGACCTACTCTAAACATTATTTCATGTATCCTCTATTTGATTCTAGCTTTTATTCTTTACTTTTTATTTATTTATTTTTTAGTAAATTTTAAAGCCGCCTACAAACCCTTTACGCCTGATTAAGACGATTAACGTTTGTGTCTCTGGCCTTACCGAGTCTTCTGGCACCAGTTTTGGACGACACTAATAATAAGGTAATATCATTATTTTCCCTTATGTTATCAATTATTTTATTGATTTCAGTTAGCTAGTTCACTCTTTCGAGCATTGACTAATATTCTTGACTGCTGGTAGTATTAAACTACTTGGGAGATTTCATTCCCAATGTGGCCATCTGTTCTCTCAAACATAGCTATTGATCGTCGGCTTGGTAGGCATTTACCCTACCAACTACCTAATCAAAGTAAATAGTATTTTATAACAGAATAATTCCTTTAATATAAATTTTATTATATTTATTTCCTATTTATGAAAATTATAAAGTAACTTATTTACTATCCTCACCTTTACACCTTATTATCATTTTCGATAATAATGATTTGCATGTCTTAAACTACTGAACAACGTTCAATCGGAACCAAAATTAAATTCTTATAATATTTAAACAATAATTTTTGTATTGTTATATTTTATATGCTTTAATTGCAATTTTTTGTATCTCTTTTAAAGATTTTTATTTTTTTAAAACTATCGTCAATTTAATTTTTAGTTTTTAATTAAATATTACATGATTTTAAATTTGGAGTTTAAAAATTATTATCCATAATATATTTAAGGGGGTGAAATAATAAAAATTAATTTAATATATTATTATAAACACATTTAAAATATATTAATATATTTTTATTGAATAAATAAACAATTATTTAATATTATAAATTTTGTTTATATATTTTATTAATAAAATAAATAATATTTAATTATTTAATAAGGTGATATATCAAAAGCTATTAAAATACTAGGTACTAAAATAATAAAAGCTACACAAATAGGTAATAAATTTAATCAACATAATTCAATTAAAGCATCATATCTCATTCTAGGTAAAGTAGCTCTAAATCATACAAACATAAAACAGAATAAACATGTTTTTAATCCAAGAATGATAGATTGTAAATTAATTAAAGAATCATTAAAAAATAATTCAGGAGCATGATATCCTCCTAAAAATAAAATAGAAGTAATACAACTAAATAAAACTATTGAAGCATATTCAGCTAAGAAAAAGAAAACAAAAGGTACACTAGAATGTTCTGTAAAGAAACCAGCTACTAATTCCGATTCCAACAAGTTAACTTTAAATTAATTAATTAAAATATCTAAACTTGATTCGATAAATAAATTTAATTTAATTTAATTTAATTTGATATAATACATTAATTAAATTATTGTTTTTTTTATTTTTAAGTGACATTATTAATTTTTCTGAGATAAAATTTACCTTTAAAAAGTTTACCTGATTTAATGTTTTTAGAAATAGTCGTTTTATGTACACCAAATTTATTTGCTAATTCAACTTGATTAGAATATTTTCAATTATATTATAATTTTCATCATATAAACCTAAAGGTCTAATACTCTTTTTAATTGTTATTAAATTTTGGGTATATTCACTTTGAGTTTTTCTATGATTTAATTTATCAGATTTACTTTTTAAACTTAAAGTTATTTTGGGGGAGTTTTTCCAAACATAGGATGATTAGTCTTATTTATAAATCTTGATTTCATTTTTTCTATTGCTTGTTTTGTGTGTTTATACCCTAACATAGAATTAGCTTCTTTTTTAAAATTATATAAAGAAGAAAAAGGAAAAGCTGATATAACCATAGTTTCAATATCTGTTAACAATACAGCAGGATTAGTATGAAAATAATATATTACTATATTAAAATTTTTTAAACCATATTTTTTTATAGATCTTTGTAATCTTAAATTAGATTCTTTCCCTTTAATATGATTCATTAATCTAGAATATAAATTTAAACTAGATCCAATATATTGTTTAGAAGATTTAACATGTATTAAACCATAAACCCCTCCTAATTTTTTTAAATCTCTCTTTAATAAATTAGTCTCAGAAAGATCATTATAAGTTTTTAAAGGTTTAATAGGTATTACATTTAAACATTGAAAATAAAAAATAGAAAATAAATTCTCGTATGGAAGTTTATCGTGAAATATTTGGTAAATTAAAACAGAAAAATAAACAATAATAATTAATTTCGATATTATATTTTATCCATTATCTTTCAATAACGGTTGGACTATATCATATTTCATTTAATTATTAGAAATTATCGCGTATAGTCTCTGAGGATCCTACTCAATTTTAATTTTAAGAGTTATTATGTTTTGTTTAATCAAATAAATTTAAGAAATAATATAAACAGAACAAATAGCTATACTACTTGTCTGGTTTACTCTGTTAAGAAATATTTCAAAGAAAAAGGGTAAAAATTTTTATTTTCTTAAATTTAAATTTATTTGATTTTAAATAACTTATCTTAAAATTTTTTAAATATTTGGTTTCCTGCTGATTGTCCATTGTATTATCTTTAAAATTTTCACTATCTATTTATTATTATTATGTAAAATTAGATGAGTACTTAAAGCTTTAGGAGTTTCCAGCATATAGCGATATTTATAGAGGCCAAATCAATTAGTTTTTAGCCTCTTGTAAATCAAAAGGTGTACGAGATGTTTCAGCTAAAATAGAAATAAAATAAAATATAAACACTGGAAATAATGGTATTATATATCAAATAGCTTGTTGATTTTCAATTATAATTGTAAAATTAAATGATCCTGTTAATATTATTATTATTAATATAGCTGAACTTAAAATTAATTCATAACTAATCATTGCAGCAGTACTTCTTAAAGAACCTAAAAAAGCATAAGTAGAATTTGCTGATCAACCTGCAAATAATACACCATATACTCCTAATGAAGATAAAGCTATTGTATATAATATTCCTAATGAAAAATCTGATAAAGTTAAACCTTGTCCAAAAGGAATTATTCCTCATCCTAATAAACTAAATATTAAAGAAAACACAGGCGCTAAATAAAATAATATTTTATTAGATTGAGAAGGTATAACAGTTTCTTTAACAATTAATTTAAGAGCATCACTAAAAGGTTGTAATAAACCATAATATCCTGTAGTATTAGGACCAACTCTTCTTTGATGAGCAGCTAATTGTTTTCTTTCTATTATTGTCATAAAAGCTACAGATAATAATATAGGTAAAATCACTAATAATACATCTAATAAATTTATTAGGATATTTAATAAATTTAAATTTAAATTACTTGTAATCATTGATTTAATAAAAAAAAGAATTTCTCATCTTTATTTATTTCTATATTTTATTTTATAATTGACTATTCCTTTGAGATTTTAATTTATACTTTAGTCTTTAAATTATCTTATTTAAATTTATTAAAAAAGAATTTAAATATTTAATTTTTATTTTTTTAATATAATTTTATATTACATTTTCATAAAATTGAAATAGATATAAATATTGATTTATAGTTAATTAAAATTAACAACATAACTTTATAAATAATTTAATTTATTTTTAATTAATAATTTAAATATTTATAAGTAAAATAAATAATTTAGTTAAATTTAATTAGATATAATTTTTTTTCTAATTAAATTATATAAAAATACATAAAATAAAAGATATTGTAACAATAATTTATTTTTATAATCTAATTAATAGGTTCTGCATGATTTGTATAAAAAATTATTTGTAAATTAATTTTATACAAATGAATATAATTATTAAATTTAACTTTTAAAAATATAATTTTTGTTTTTAATTTAAATAGAATAATATATTCTAATTCTCTTTTGGATTCGAACCAAAATTAACACTTTAGAAGAATGCAGTTCTACCATTGAACTAAAAGAATTTAAAATTATATAATTATAATAATATTAATTTTATAAAATTAATAGATTTCTTTTAATAAAAAAATAATTTAATAAAAAAATTAAATTCACATGATTAGAGAGTTAAGAGGGAATTGAACCCTAATTTGAATAAATTTTGCAGATTTATTACAGAAACCATCTGTAAACTTAACTCTAATTTATTTAAATACAAACAAATTAAACATTATTATGAAAAAAGGGGTAAAGAAATAATAATTTAATAAATTAAAGAAATTTATTTTTTATTTAATGAAATAAAAATAGGTGCTATCATAGATAATAATAAAATAATACTAGATATTATTAATAATATAGCAGCATAAGTATAAATTAATTGTCCAATAGCTTCTATTTGACTAAAAGAAATAAATGTAATATCAGCAATATTAGATTGATAAGTAGTATGAATATTATTAACAAAATTTAATTTATCATTATTTAAAATAAATAAATTAAAATTAGTAATAGTATCAAAAATTAAATTTAAACCAGATACATTATTAAAACTAAATGGTAAAATGTTAAACATTTCAAACAAAAATAATGAACCTACTACAAAAACTAAAGGTAAATTTTTAGTATATTGTTTTCCAGTATCTACAATATCTGTTAATGAAATATTAATCATCATAATTACAAATAAAAATAATACAGTTATAGCACCTACATATACAATAATATAAGATAAACCAAGAAAACCTATACCAGATAATATTAAATAACCTGCCGCATTTATAAATACAGAAATTAAATATACTACTGATATAATAGGATTTTGAGATGTTATAACTAATACACTTGATATTATTGTTGTAAAACTTAATATATTTATTAATATAAATTTCATTTTTATTTTTGTGTTTTAAGCCTATTAATAAAAGTTATATATTTTCACTTTATTCTGTTTTATTTACTTTATTCACTTTATTACTATTCGATCTAAAATTTATTATATTAATATATAAATTTTTAACGATTAAGGCTATAAACATTTAATTTTTTTTATTAATTAATTTAAAATTTTAATGTAGGTTTAACCTAAAAATATAATATTCTAAAGAATATTTTTAAAATTATTATAATATTTTATAATATTTCTTTTAAAAAACTTAATTATAAAAAGGGTTAATAATGTTTTAATTAATAATTTCTTTATTTTCATTAATTCTATATGCTACTGTTCCAATTAATTTATTATTTTCATTGTAAATTAATTTTCTTTTATTATCATATGTTTTAGAATTAAAAAGAATCGAACTTTTAATACCATTCTGCGTTAGAAATGATAGTTAATAACCAATTAACAATTAATCCATTTTTAATATATATTCTTTTATTTTTGTAAATGGGGTTTATAAATTAAAAAAATTATTATTTATTAATCTTCAAATAAATCTTTAGGTAATAATTGAGGTGAATCTATTTCATTACCCTTTTCTATTATTTTATCAGAATTAGGTAATAATATTTTATGATTTTCTATTATTCAATTTCTAAATTGATAATTAATGTGTCTTCCTATTTCTAGATTTTTTGGATCTAAATTTAAATTTTTAAATTCTTTAAGATAGTTAGTATTTTGATTATATTCAAACATTAATTTAATATAAATATCAATCAAACTTTGCATATTCTCATCTGAAACTCCTTCATTTAATATATTTTCATATTTTTCAATATCATTTTTTATATCTTCATCAATTAAAACTTTTCATTTTTCTTTAAAGAAATTTAAATCATCTAATTTTTTTTTAAATAAATTATCTTTTTGTAAATTAAATGGGGTTATAGTTTCATTTGATGAATTAGAAGAGCTAGAATCTCATGAATCAGAAACATTTTTATTTAATTCTTCTAAACTTGGAGAAGTCAAAACTCCTTTTTCTGTGTTTTCTGGAAAATAAATATCAATTGGATTTTTAGATGAACTAGCTATATTTTCTTCTTGTTTAATTTTTTCTTTAATTAATCTATCTAATTTTTCTTTAGCTTTTCCTTTAAAATCAGAATTAGAAGGATCTCTTGGATCAGGATTAAAATATTTTTTAATTCATTCTACTACTGATAAACCACTAGCTTTAATTTCATCAAATAAATATCAACTCAAGAAAGATACAATAATTATTGTAGTACCAATTATTAAATATTTTTTATAATTAGTTTCTTCAGGTATTTCTTCAATAATTTCATCATTAGGTTTTAATCAATCAGAGATTTTAGGATTTCCTTGATTTCTTCTAATACTTGTTTCGTTTCTAATTGTTTCTGTTGTATTTTCTTCAATCAAGGGTCTACTTTTATCGATCTTTTTACTGGAGGGAATTTCTTTATTAAATAAATTATTTAAATATTTATAAAAATTAGTATTACTTAAATAATCAATAACTGAATAAGTTATTTCTCTTATTTCCATAATAAAATTTTTCAAGAAACCTAAACCGAAATTATCCAATAAAGATATACCAAAAATACTCATTACAATAGAATTTAGAATTAATCATATTCTTCTAAATATTTTATATTTTCTGAATAATCCAATTAATAAACTAATAAAAGTTAATTTTGCTAAAATATCTTTAAATGTTGAAATAAGATTTCATAATTGTCAAAAATAAGATTTAATTTTTGTTAAAATATTATTTTTATGTAATTTTTGTTCTAATTTATTGATTTTATAATCATTAATTTTGCTGATTAATTCAGCTTTCGAATATTTATTATAATTCATTGATATTTTTAATTTGATTGCAATATATTTATTACTTGTAATATTTGTAATATGAAGAATAAAGTAAGTTCGAAGTTGTTTAACAGACGTCTTTTATTTGATAGGACGTTAAATATTATTACTTTATACTGGGAGCGTTAACTTTAAATGCTTTTTATATTCAGTCAATTGGATCAGGTATAGGTATATATCAAATAATTATTGCAATCAATTGTCTTTTATTTGATAGGACGTTAAAAAATAATCATGCATTGCAATCAATTTATATAATTTAAAAAAAATGTCACATACAGAAATAATATGAATAGTAGTAACTGCAACTTTTGCTTCAACATTAGGAGTTTACGTTGCAATAAGAAAAATTAAACAATATACAAAACCACCAGTAAATACTTTGGAAAGAAGAGGAGATATAGAATTAGTTGATTATATTGAACCTACTCAACCACAACAAATTTACCAATATCCAGATTTATCAGAAGGTCAACCATTTCCATGATATACATATCAAAGACCTCCTACATATTGAAGTGAAACTCTTCCTTCTTATCAAACTGATAATTTTTACATCAATTCTTGTTTAGAAAATAGTATTAATATAGATTTTATTTTAATTATTTTTATAATTTCTGTGTTTATATTATTTTTAATAATAAGAATTAAAAAAATAAACTTATTTTACTGTTTTATCAAGTCTTTCATTTGATACGCACCTTTAACTAAAACTTATTCCTCTTTCATCAAAAGAGATAGAAGATAAATATATTTTACCTTCTTTGCTAAACAAAATATTAATTTATTAATTTATTTTGTAATTAGCTAGTAATATTTATAATATAAATATTAGGCATTTAATTCAAGTCCCAAAGGGTTATCTTAACATTTTTATATAATGTTTTTATTATTATTTTTAATATGATTATTTCATAAATTAATTAATTAATGATCCTATTTTAATCAATAAAGATAGTTGTCCAATATTATTAACTAATTATATAATGAATAGATTATTTATAATGGTTGATATGTATTATTTAGATGATTCTATTATTAACTGCGATAATCCTGTTATTATCGCAAAATACACTGAAATCGAATTACACTAACTATCACGATAAAACAGTATTTATTTTAATTATCCCATTTATTATAAAAATAATAAATTCTATGACACGTAAAAGTATTTTACCCCCCTTGCTAAACAAAATATCCGTTTATTTTGTAATTAGCAACTAATATTTATAAAATATTAGACAATTAATACAAGTCCCAAAGGGATTATTGCAATCACATATATATTTTTAAAAAATGAATTTAACTACAAATAATATAACTTTCTTAAAAGATATTGATTCTAGTATAAAAATCGATATGACTTCTGGTTGAAGACATCATTATTTTGATGGAAGTTTAATCGAATTATCCTCATTTATAAAACTAATTGGAGATGATAAAATTTACTTATTAATTCCATTATTTGCTAAATCAAAATCACAATCAAATGCCACTTTGAATTTATCTGAACCTTTTTTAGTAAATAATAGAAGTAATTCAGAATTAATAATTAAATTTATTTTGGAACAATGAAATACTTCAGGATTTAATTTAAATCCTGATACATTAATTACATTTTCCTTTAAATTCAAAAGAGTGTGAATTTCTTCTAAATATTAATTAGGAAATTTCACATACTACTTTTATTTAATTATGGATTAATTAAAATATAATTAATACATTTAAATTAACATAAGAGAATAAATCTTAGATTTTTCTAAGTCAGACCCTAGCTGATTTATAACAGGGGAACGTTAAATCCTGCATATTCATAAAATCGATAAACGAATATCAGGTTAGTAAGCAAAATGCAGGTTCTAACTAATATAAAATAGAATAGTCTATGCTAAGTTCTACCAACTGACTTAAAATGATGGAAATATTAAAATAAAATGAAAAATTTTGCAAATAGTTTTGATACAAAATTAAAATATCAAAAATACTCACATTACTTATTACCAATTGCTATTAATCCATTAAATTATGGAAAATTAATAGAACTATTAGATAATAAATGTATAATTCAATTACCAACATCTAATGTTTTAGTAATTAAAACAATAGATAATAATAATTTTATTAGATTTTATAGAAGAGGAGAATTAGCGATTGAATTTATAGATTCTAAAATAAATGAAAATATTTTTACTAGAACTATATTAGATCAAAAATTCACTTTCGAAAATAATAAATTAATATCAAGTGAAATTCTTATAGGGCAAAAATCTATAAAAATTTACGGAAATATTATTAAAGAAAATATTACCCCCATTAACACAAATAAATTAATAACATATTTAGAAAATACTTATATTTTTAAAATTTATCAAGCTGAATTATTCATTTTATTTAAATTAAGCCTAATATTTTTACTTGGATGCTTTATAATACTTACAACACCAGAAGAAAATATGGCATTAGCTGCTTTTTCAATTAAAAATATTATTAAATTAAGAAAAGTTACTTCAAAATATAAATGAAAAGAATATGTTATAGACATGAAAAATAAAATTTTTGCTAAAACATTATTTGAATCTAGATTTAATAATTTTTGAAAAGAAATTGAAAATAATTTTATTGATGAATTAATTCTTGATAATGTTGATATGGCTATTAAAAAAATTCAAGTTGATAATCCTACATGAAATAAACAACAATTAATTGAAAAATTAATTCAAGATAATTCTGATCATAAAGATAAAATTTTATCGATTGTAAATAGAACTATGGAGGAACAAATTGAAATTTGAAAAGATAAATTAAGTCCTGATAAATTTGAAAGAGCTATGAAACAATTAGCAAAAGAAGATTTAAAAGAAATGCAATCATTATCTGAAAATAGATCTATTGATAAAATTAAAACATTGAGATCTGTTAATAGATCTCATAGTAATTTATTAGAATCAATTAAAAATAGAACTAATAAATCAGATAATCCTAATTTATCTTCCACAAATAGTCCTGATTCAACTGAATCTCTTGATAAAATTGCTAGTGAAGCAAGTTTATTTGATTAATTTATTACCCCCTCTTTATCAATCTAAATGACTTAAATTTTTATCAGAAGGTAATATTAAAATTAGAAAAGATTTATATACATTAAAAGTTACCGATAATAAAAGAAAATTAGTTTTCAATGAAAATAATAAATTTATTGATACAACTCCTTATATTATTAATAAAAATAAAGAAATTATTAAATAGTTTATTTGTTTAATTTATTACCCCTCTTTATCAAAGCAAATTATTTTTGTGT
>Ga0099796_10000156_pt1 | contig 10156 bp, 10 predicted proteins | sample Rivendell_Oct201_12_FD_92644 | JGI IMG/M metagenome (GOLD analysis project Ga0099796, IMG submission 92644) | Vadose zone soil microbial communities from the Eel River Critical Zone Observatory, Northern California, USA -... | ecosystem: Host-associated > Plants > Roots > Rhizosphere > Soil ... | reverse complement strand
TACGCTGAGATTGGCCCGCGCCTGCTGCTGGCCGACGAACTCGTCGAGCCGCAGCGGACGCAGCGAAGTCTCGGGCGCGTCGTCCACGCGCCGCTCCGCACTGACAAGGCGCCGCGGAGGCGTGCTCACTTCGCCAACTCCTTGAGGCCGAGCCGGATCAGACTTGCCGTCGTCGCACCATCACCGGCGGCGCGCACAGCGGCCGCGATTGCGGCGGCGGCTTGCGGCTGGCCATAGCCAAGATTGACCAAAGCCGACACCGCATCGGCAACAGGCTGTGGCGCGCGCCTGTCCGCGACATCGACGGAGAGCCGCACGGCCGCCTGATCGAGGTCCGCATAGGCCGGCGCCTTGTCCTTCAACTCGGTGACAATACGCTCGGCCACTTTGGGGCCGACGCCGGGCGTGCGCGCCACCATGGCCTTGTCGCGCATCGCAATCGCGGTCGCCAGTTCCGCCGGTTTGAGCGTGGCAAGCACCGACAGCGCCACCTTAGCGCCAACACCTTGCACGGTCTGCAGCAGGCGAAACCATTCACGTTCGAGATCGGTGCGAAACCCGTACAGGCGAATGAGGTCCTCGCGCACATGAGTTTCGATGGCAAGCGTCGCCGGCTCGCCGGTTGCCGGCAATTCCTTGAGCGTGCGTGCCGAACAGTGCACCAGGTAGCCGACGCCGCCGACGTCGAGGATGATTGCGTCCTCGCCCACGCTGTCGACGATCCCTTTGAGCCGGCCGATCATGACATCCTCAACAAGGCGCTCTGGCGATGATGCGCATGCGTCACCGCAATCGCGAGTGCATCGGCGGCATCGTCGGAATGCGGGTCGGCCTTGGGCAGCAGCACCTTGACCATCATCCGGATCTGCACCTTCTCGCAATGGCCGGCACCCACGATGGTCTTCTTGACGAGATTTGGCGCATATTCGGATACGGGAATGCCGGTGATGGCCGGCACCAGCATCGCAATGCCGCGCGCCTGGCCAAGCTTGAGGGTCGCCACCGCATCCCGATTGACGAAAGTCGCCTCCACGGCCGCCTCGTCCGGTCCATGGTCGGCAACCACGCGCTTGAGCCCGTCATGGATCGCAAGAAGCCGCACCGCGAGTGCCGCCTTCTCGTCGGTTGCAACCGACCCGCAGGCGATAAAGCTCAAGCGATTGCCGTCGATCGTCACCATACCCCAGCCGGTGCGGCGGAGCCCAGGGTCGATACCGAGAATGCGAATCGGGCTATTCTTCATGGCACGTGTGTATCTCGATTCGGGCACCTGCGTATGCCGCTGATCCCAGAAACCATCCGCGCCGAGCTGATGCGGGCCTATGCGGCGCCCGATCGGCACTACCACAATCTTGGTCACATCGAGGCTTTGCTCCGCCTCGCACGGCAACATCGGGGCGCGCTCGCCGACCCCGACGTGGTCGAAGCCGCGATCTGGTTTCATGACGCGGTCTACGACACGCACCGTCACGACAACGAGGAAAAAAGCGCCGCTCTTGCCGTCGATCGCCTGAACGGTACCCTCGCGCAAGAACGCCTCGACCGCATCACCGCGATGATCCGAGCCACCGCCAGCCACCAACTGCCGGATTTCTTGAGCCCGGAAGCCGTGCGCGACTGCGCACTGTTCCTCGACATGGATCTCGCAATTCTTGGCTCCGCCCAGGGAGAATACGAATCCTACGCAGCAGCTATCCGTAGCGAATATTCCTGGGTTCCCGAGCCACTATGGATCGAAGGCCGGCGCAAGGTGCTGGAGAAATTTCTGTCCCGCGCGACGCTCTACATGAGCCCGCAGTTCCAGGCGAGTCATGAGGCAGCGGCGCGCCGCAACCTCACGCTCGAGCTTGCAACCCTGACCCGATCCCAATGAGAAAGGATCGAGACACCCTCGACCCGCGAAGGCCGCACGCTCCAGCCCGCCGACCGCAGATAGGTCGCAAGCGCGGACGCAGGCAATCCTTCGGCAGCAAAGAGGCTTGGCCCGGCATCGACCATCATCGGAACCTTTCCTTAGGCGCTCATCTTCTGCATCAGCGCGTCGGACACTTCAAAATTGGCATAGACGTTTTGCACATCGTCATGCTCATTGAGCGTCTCGATCAACTTCAAGAGCTTTTCGCCCTGCATGTCGTCGATCGCAATTGTGTTCTGCGGCTTCCACACCATTGCGGTCTTGCGCGGTTCGCCAAACTTGGCTTCGATTGCTTTCGACACCGTGCCGAGCGAATCGGGCGTCGTATAGATTTCGTGGCCGTCCTCTGACGACACGACGTCCTCGGCTCCCGCCTCGATGGCGCCTTCGAGCATCGCATCGGGGCTCGCCACCTTGGCATCGTATTCGATCAATCCGACGTGGCTGAACTGGAATGAGACGGCGCCGGTCTCGGCAAGATTTCCACCGCCTTTTGTGAACGCGGCGCGCACTTCTCCGGCAGTGCGGTTGCGGTTGTCGGTCAGTGTCTCGACGATCACCGCAACGCCGCCCGGCCCATAGCCCTCGTAGCGGATCTCGTCGTAGCTTTCGGCATCGCCACCGGTGGCCTTTTTGATCGCGCGCTCGATATTGTCCCGGGGCATGTTTTCGACCCGGGCCGCGATGACGGCGGCACGCAGGCGTGGGTTCATCGCGGGGTCGGGAATGCCGAGCTTGGCGGAAACCGTGATTTCGCGGGCAAGTTTGCCAAAAACCTTGGATTTGACCTTATCCTGCCGCCCCTTGCGGTGCATGATGTTCTTGAATTGGGAATGTCCAGCCATGCTCTTTCCGTCCCGCGCCCAACCGAAGCCGGGCGTCGCCGGCTTTCCCTCATTGGCGCAAAATCATTTGATGTCAGCGCCTTATAGGCTGGCGGAAAAGGAAAATAAATATTGGAACGCGCTCCACCAGGGCTCGTCCCCAAGGTGCCTGCCCTATTGGCCGCGGGGCGCCGGCCCCCTATGATGGCACCGTCGGTGAATGTCGCATGGAGGGGATCATGGTGCGAATTATTTCCGAAATCTCAAAATTCGTGCTGCCGGGCATCATCGCGATGGCCCTGGTCGCGAGCACCCAGTTGGGCGCAGATCCGGCACTGGCGGACGGTGCCGTCGCTCTGGGACGGCCCGCCGATATTGCCAAAGCCGGGGTCGCAATCGGCATTTCGAGCAATTTCGAAGACAATGATCGCGCTCACGAAGCTGCACTTGAGAAATGCCGGGCCAATCAGGACGCGCCGCAATCGACCAAGTCGCTGTGCATACTCGTGGCCTATTTCAAGGACCAATGTGCCTCAGTCGCGATCGACAAAAAGGCGGGAACCCCGGGCTTCGCCTGGGCCATCGGAATTAATAAGGCGAGTGCGCAACTGGAGGCCCTGGCCGCTTGCAAGGCCACGGCCGGGAAAGGCCGCGAAAAGTTTTGCGAACAAAGCATCGTCTATTGCGACGGAACCGCCGCACAATGAGCAACTGACCCCGTCAGGCAGTCGCCCAAAATGCTGGTCGGGCTTCTTCAAGCCGGCCGCCGAGGCGTACGGCACCGATGCGTTGCGCCAACCCGGTTGCGTCGTGCGTCTCCACCGCGACCGCACAGAGCGTCGCTTCGCCCATCGCGGGCTCGAATTTCCCCGAAGGAATACGCCGAACGAACCTGTTCATCGGTTCGTCCTTGTTCATGCCGATGACGGAATTGTAATCGCCGGTCATGCCGACATCGGACAAGAAAGCCGTGCCGCTTGGTAGGATCCGGTGATCGGCAGTCGGCACATGGGTATGCGTGCCGACGACGAGGCTCGCACGCCCGTCGCAGAAGTGTCCCATTGCCTGCTTCTCGCTCGTGGCCTCGCAATGCATGTCGATGATGATCGCGTCAGCGGTCCGCTTGAGCGCACAAGCCGCCAGTTCGCGATCGATCGCAGCGAATGGATCATCAAGCGGATCCATGAAAATGCGGCCCATGGCATTGACCACCAGAACACGCGCGCCGTTGCGGGCATCGACCAATGCCGCACCACGCCCCGGCGAGCCGGCCGGATAGTTGATCGGGCGCACAAGCCGGGGCGCGCGTTCGATGAAGACCAGCGCCTCGCGCTGGTCCCAGGCATGGTTGCCGAGCGTTATCGCGTCGGCACCGGCGTCAACCAGTTCCTGATAGATCGCTTCCGTGATGCCAAAGCCACCGGCCGCGTTCTCGCCGTTGACGACAACGAAATCGAGGCGCCAGTCCCGAATGAGCCCAGGCAGCCGCGTCAAAACAGCGGTACGCCCGCTACGCCCCAGCACGTCACCTATGAAGAGAATGCGCATACGAATGAAGAACTCCGGAATTCGGTTAGGCCGGTTAGCATACTTTTGACAACTCAACCTGAATTACTTGTCCCCAATCTCTTGCCTGTCAGGCGCTGACGGCGGATTCTTGGAATGCAAAGATATTATGATCTGATTCGGTTGACCCTCGTTTTCCACTGAGAAATATAGCAGGTTTTCCGGTCCGCAGATTTGTCGGGGGACGCGCGCCGGAATTGAGGAAAAGATGCAGGCTCGCGTTCTTGCTATATCGAACCGGAAAGGCGGCACCGGTAAATCGACGATCGCAGTCAACCTGGCGGCTGAACTTGGCTCGCGGGGATATCGCGTCCTGGTGGTGGACCTTGATCCACAGGGCCACGCGGGTCTCGGTTTCGGCATCCGATCGACAGATCCTGCGAAAACAATTCACCTCGCATTCCGCAAATCACGCGTTGATCTCTTTTCGGCCATTCGCTCGACCACCGTTTCAGGTGTCGACGTCATTGCAGCCGACAGGGATTTCGACGGCTCGATTGATGTCGGCGATCCACGTTGCTTGGCCAAGGCGCTCGACCCGATCAAACCAAGTTACAACATCATCGTGGTCGACGCGCCGCCTGGCTCCGCCAATATGATTGTCTGTGCTCTGCTGGCAGCCGAGGGCGTTTTGGTACCGACCCTGCTCGACTATCTGGCCGACGACGGTGCGAAATTGTTCGCGCGGTCATACTGCCACGTAATGCTGAAATTGCAGGCAACACTTCTTGGCCTTGCCATCGTGCCGATGCAAGTCGACTACCGTGCCAACATGCAAAGGCACGTCCTGCGCAAGCTGTTGCTGGGCTTTGGCACCAATCAGGTGCTGCGCGGAATTCGCACGGATGTAAGCGTTGCGGAGGCCTTCGGCCATTGCATGCCTTTGCGGCACTACCGAATGAATTCTCGCGCCGTTGAGGACTTCCGCACCATGGCCGACGACGTAGGACGACGCTTCAACTTGTCCTGAACCGCTTGGCATCACCGCCCGATCCGTTCCACGCAGTCCGGATTGATGACAATTGTCTCTTTCTCGGTCATCACGAAATCCAGGCGGGCATCGCCGGGTTCGTCGGGCACGGCATCGATTTCCTGGATCGCAAATGCAATGCCGATCGCAACCACGGGCTTGCGTTGGCGCAGCGCCGTTAGGGTCATGTCGTAATAGCCGGCCCCATATCCGATGCGGTGGCCACGGCGATCGAAGGCAAGAAGCGGAACGATCAGGACATCGGGTTCGACCAATGCGGCCGCCAGCTCCGGCTCGCGAATACCCCACGTCCCGGCCTGCAGGTGATCCCCGACGGTCCAGGAACGCATGACAAGGGGCTGGCCCTTTGCGACAACCACCGGGAGCGCCAGTTGTGCGCCGATATCGGCAAGGCGCCGCATCAGGGGGATCGGATCAATCTCGCTCTTCATTGGCGAAAAGCCCGAGACGATGACGCCCGGTCCAATCGTCACCGGGACTGGGCGCGCCGCAATCGTCATCGCGGCCCGTACCCGCTCGCGCGCGGTAACAGCCTCGCGCTGCGCCAGCATCTCGCGTCGCAACGCTTTTTTCGTGACACTTTGCTCCGTGACACCTTGGTTCGTGATTTGCGGTAGTGAATCGGTCATGAAGAAGCGGTAATGGTGTGACCTGTTACTCGAGACAAACGCAAAGTGTAGAGTGCGGAGCCGCGATGGCCGTTGGAGTTGCGATCCCGGGTTCCCTACACATGTAGGTGGGCGCCATATGTCCGGACCCACGAGCCCGGTCAGGGACAGCTCCCTTCAGAATCGATAAGGCCCCGAGAAATATGACTCCTGTCGCACCTCGCAGCCCCGCTCGTGCAATGTAGTCGTTCAGAGCGGCCACCGCCACCCAATTGGTGATTCAACTCAGCACGCTGGTGCCATCGCCGACCGTTTGATTGAGCTGCCTGGTAAGCTTCTCGATACGCTCAGCAGCGGAATTGAGCGCTGCCACGATCGCAGCCTGGGTAGCCAGGGCATGCTCAGCCGAAGCAACGCGTGCTTCGCTGAGCGACGCCATTTCCTCTTGTAGCTTGCGCAGCCTTGTTCCGCTCTCGGCCACTTCATCGGTAACCATCAGGGCCGCCATGACGGTCAACCGTGTGTCACCAATCTCGCCGAATTGCGCCCGCAAGTCCCCAATGCGCCGGTCGAGTTCCTCCGCCAAATGCTTGAGATGTGTCTCCTGTCCCTCTTCACAGGCCAAACGAAACTGCCGGCCGTTGATGATGACGGTCACCTGAGCCATGACAAATTCCGATTGGTGACGGATTTGGTCAACGGTCATTAGCCTCCAGCACGGATTTAATTGTATCAATGGCCACGTCGAGACGGCGGCCGATCTCCCGGTTGGTGCTTTCGAGCGTCCGCGAGCGCGACACCGCAACATCGAGATCGGACGCAAGGCGTGAACGGTCGACGCCCAGCGCATGCATCTGGGCCGAAACGCCCTCGCGGCGGCGATCGGCTTCCTGGCGACGTTCGACCGCGGCTTCGAGCGCCTCCAGCGCAAGCGCCAGACGTTTGGTCGCAGCGTCGATAGCGCTTAAGTCACCCATCAAACCGGCTACCCCTCAAAGCCCCGAATACGGCCCATATCCGGCAACCGTAAGGCAACTAAATATCTCGTCGTCGCAGGCGGTTACAGGGAGAACTTTACGTTTGTGGGCGCCCTTGCGTCAATCATTCGCTCAACCAGCACTGTGCATGGCGCGCAATGGCAGGGACGATTCATTGACTCCCGCTGTCCCCGTGTTAGAGGCTCGCCACCACATCCCCGCCCGATCATGAGGCCCGCCATGTCCCCTCCTGCCCCGTCCGCCGCCGTATCGACGACGGCCGGGCATCACACGCAGGCCGCCTCAATCCCACGTGCACAGCACGACAGCAAGGCAAACGCCATACGGGCACTGGCCATGGATGCAGTCGAACAGGCAAAATCCGGGCATCCCGGCTTGCCGATGGGGGCGGCCGATATCGCCACCGTGCTCTTCACGAGGTTTCTCAAATTCGATCCGCAGGATCCGGTTTGGCCCGACCGTGACCGCTTCGTCCTCTCCGCCGGCCACGGGTCGATGCTGATCTATGCGCTGCTTTACCTCCTCGGTTACCCCGCGATGACGATCGAGGAGATCAAGCGGTTTCGCCAGTGGGGTTCGTTGACGCCCGGCCATCCCGAATTCGGCCACACGCCCGGCATCGAAACCACCACGGGTCCGCTCGGCCAGGGGCTTGCCAACGCGGTCGGAATGGCGATTGCGGAGGCTCATCTCGCCGGCTGTTTCGGACGGGAGATCGTCGATCACCATACTTTTGTGCTCGCCTCGGACGGTGACCTCATGGAGGGCATCAGCCAGGAAGCGATTGCGCTTGCAGGGCATCTGCGACTCAACAAGCTGGTCGTCCTGTTCGACGACAACGGCATAACGATCGACGGCCCGCTCTCGCTTGCGGATTCGGTCGACCAGATCAAGCGGTTTGAATCGGCCGGCTGGGCAGCGACCCGTATCGACGGACACGACCCGAACGCCATCGCAGCCGCGATCGAGGCCGCAAAGGTGTCCGGCCGTCCCTCCTTGATCGCCTGCCGTACGCGTATCGGATTCGGCGCACCGACCAAAGAGGGCAGCGAAAAAAGCCACGGATCGCCGCTCGGCAAGGAAGAGATCGAGGGCGCGCGCAAGAATCTCGGCTGGACCACACCCGCGTTCGAAATTCCTTCCGATATTCTCTCCGCCTGGCGCAGCGCCGGGCAGCGCTCGGTGCCGGCGCACAGGGCTTGGGAGGCGCGGCTCGCGGCGCTGCCGGCCGGAGAGCGCGCGGAATTCACACGTCGCATGGACCGCAAGATCGATTCCGCCGGCCTCGACCGCGCCGTGCGCGCCGTGAAGGAAAAACTTTCTGCCACGCCGAAAGAGATCGCGACCCGCGCCGCCTCCGAGTTCGCGCTCGAATCCCTGGTGCCTGCGCTACCCGAATTGATCGGCGGTTCGGCCGACCTTACGGGCTCCAACAACACCAAGCCGAAGGGCATGACCTTGCTGTCGGCGGCGGCTCCCGCGGGCCGGTTCATCCATTACGGCGTGCGCGAACACGGCATGGCGGCAGCCATGAACGGCATGGCGCTTCATGGTGGTGTCGTTCCGTTTTCGGGCACGTTCCTGGTCTTTTCAGATTATTGCCGCCCTGCCATCCGTCTTGCCGCCCTGATGCGCCAGCGTGTCATTCATGTGATGACGCACGATTCGATCGGTCTCGGCGAAGATGGCCCAACCCATCAGCCGGTCGAACATCTGGCGGCGCTGCGCGCCATCCCGAACGTGCTGGTGTTCCGCCCGTGCGACGGGGTCGAAACCGTCGAGTGCTGGCAGATTGCCATCGAGAACGAAAACCGTCCGAGCGTCTTGGCCCTGACCCGCCAAAACCTGCCGCAACTCCGGCTTGGACTGGACACGGCCAACCGTTGCCGCACCGGCGCCTATGAGATTTCGCCGGCAAGCGGCGAAGCGCAGGCCTCGATCTTCGCTTCCGGATCGGAAGTACCGATTGCAATCGCGGCACAGAAATTGCTTGCCGGACGGGGCGTATCGGCCCGCGTGGTCTCGGTACCTTGTCTTGACCTGTTGCTCGAACTTTCGCCCGCCGAACGCGTTACGCTTGTTGGTACCGCACCCGTGCGGGTCGCGGTGGAGGCAGCTGTGCGCCAGGGGTGGGACGCTCTCATCGGCGCGGATGGCATCTTCGTCGGAATGAAAGGCTTCGGGGCCAGCGCCCCGATAAAAGATCTTTACCAACGTTTTGAAATTACCGCCGAGCACGTGGCCAACGAAACGATGGTTAAGGTGAACACGCCATAGATACGACGAGCATAGATACATAGATACGGCGGCAGAGAGACGATAGGAGCGAGATGATGTTGTTACGGGTTGGTATCAACGGGTTCGGCCGCATCGGCCGCAATGTCCTGCGCGCCATCGTGGAGGGCAAGCGCAACGACATTACGGTTGTCGCCATCAACGATCTTGCACCGCCCGAAACCAACGCGCACTTGCTGCGTTTCGATTCAGTGCACGGACGTTTCCCGGGCGAAGTGACCGTCAAAGGGGACACGATCGATTGCGGCATCGGGCCGATCAAGGTGCTGGCTATGCGCGACCCGGCGCAACTCCCCTGGAAGGATCTCGGCGTCGACATCGCGCTCGAATGCACCGGCCTGTTCACATCGAAAGAAAAGGCCTCCGCCCATCTCAAGGCCGGCGCCAAGCGCGTGCTGGTTTCAGCGCCCGCCGAAGACGTGGATCTCACGGTGGTCTATGGGGTCAACCATGACAAACTAACCAAAGATCACCTTGTGGTCTCGAATGCCTCGTGCACGACCAATTGCCTGGCGCCGGTCGCCAAGGTGCTCAACGACGCAGTCGGCATCGAAAAGGGCATGATGACGACAGTGCACTCCTACACCAACGACCAGCCCTCGCATGACCAATTCCACAAGGATCTCTATCGGGCGCGCGCGGCCGCGCTTTCCATGATCCCGACCTCGACCGGCGCCGCCAAAGCGGTCGGCTTGTTGCTGCCGGAACTCAAGGGCAAGCTCGATGGCTTTGCGATCCGTGTGCCGACACCGAACGTGTCGGTGGTCGATCTCAAATTTATGGCCAAGCGCAAGACGTCCGTCGATGAGATCAACAGCGCCATCAAGCGCGCTTCCGAGCAGCAGCTCAAAGGAATTCTTGGGTTTACGGACCGTCCGAACGTCTCGATTGACTTCAATCACGACCCGCGCTCGTCGATTTTCCATACCGAACAGACCAAGGTGATGGATGGCAGCTTC
>Ga0099796_10000153_pt1 | contig 10219 bp, 5 predicted proteins | sample Rivendell_Oct201_12_FD_92644 | JGI IMG/M metagenome (GOLD analysis project Ga0099796, IMG submission 92644) | Vadose zone soil microbial communities from the Eel River Critical Zone Observatory, Northern California, USA -... | ecosystem: Host-associated > Plants > Roots > Rhizosphere > Soil ... | reverse complement strand
TGGACGCGAGCGGCGATCGCCTGCGCGACTGGCTCGGCATCGATGCCACCGTGTTTTACGACCCGCAGCGCATCGCCCTGCTGCCGATGGGATTTTGCTATCCGGGTAGCGGGCGTTCCGGCGATCTCGCGCCGCGCCCGGAGTGCGCCGCCACCTGGCGGGCAAGGCTGCTGGCGAGGCTCGAAGATGTGAAGCTGACGCTGGCCGTCGGGCGCTACGCCCTCGCCTGGCACCTTGGCAGTTCGGGCAGGCCGACGCTGACGGAGACCGTACGCGCCTGGCGGGAGTATGGCCCCAGGCTCGTGCCGCTGCCGCATCCCAGTCCGCGCAACAATATCTGGCTGAAAAGAAATCCGTGGTTTGAGTCGGAGCTGCTGCCCGAACTGCGCGAGCGCGTGCGCCAGCTCCTCGGCTGAGCCGCCGGCTCACAGGCTCAATCAAGACCACCACTGAAGGATCGCACGCGAGTCGATCGGCGCCGCATGCTCGCTATGCCTGCGCTGGTGCCGCCTCCTCCGGAACTGATTTCGTGGCGGTGGGCAACCGGGGAGCGATCTACGCGTCCCCTATATCTGGAATCAGCTTATCGCCCGCAACACCACCTATTGCCGCTACCGGCTCACCACCATCTTGAATCCTCCCCAAAACATGCGTTTCCCATCCAAGGGCATATTCTTCGGATCCATCATGGGGGCGAGGCGCGGGTCCTTCATGACCTTCGACAGAACTCGATCCCGATCCTTTCTCGATCGGTAGACGACCCAGGAAAACCACACCGTTTCGTTTTTCTTGAGCAGAACGCTTTGCGGGAAGGAAGTGAACTTACCCTTCTTGACATCGTCGGCAATGCATTCGTGATATTCCAACGCGCCATGGTCGATCCATACTTTGGCGGCAAGATTGGCCATGCGCACGTAGGCGGCGCGATTCTTCTTCGGCACCGGCGCTACAAATCCGTCAATGTAGGGTTTCATGTGTTCCTCCAAAAAGGGTTGAGTAGATTGTGCTGAGTTCGGTCGCCATTGCAATACCTGCAGATTCCCCCTCTGGGCATCCCACGATTTCCTGGACGCCGAGTTTGGCCAGCCCGGCTCCTGGGCAATCCGCTGGCTGCCCGATCCCGACCGCCTAAATCGCAGTATTGCCGCGACAGCTCGCGGTACTCGCATCCCTGAACGTCATGTCCGGGAAATCGGGGGTCAGGGCAGATTTCCCAATGGGCGGCTAATCGGCAGTCGAATTGCGCGCCCGAAGCCCCTCCCCGCGCCGACCAATCGCGCGGGGAGGGGCGAAACGCATACGCGCCGACCTGGGAGCGATGGCTAAGCGACCTTGCGCCGCTCGTAGTACGCCGCAACCTTCGGAATGCCGCCGACGCGTTCGAAGTGCTTGACCATTAGTGGAGCGACCCGGTCCACAAGATCCTTGGGAATATGGTCCAGCACTCCAGAACGGAGCCAGCGGACCAGCATGTAAATCTTGAGGTCTGCAACCGTGGGGCGCTTGTCGGCGAAATATTCCCCACCCGCGCTCTTCAGCCGGGCCTGCAGCTGTTGTAGAAAGCGCGTGATGCTCCCGGCAGAGAGCTCTTCGCGCGCCTTCTTCTTGGCATCCGCGGGCAGGTCGATCGTATTTTGAATCCGGACACCAATATCCTCGGCGGCGTCCATGACCTCATCGCACAGCAAGGCCTGCCAGTCGTCCTTCGGGTACAGGCCGGCAAGCTTGCCGAGGTACCGATTAATGCTGTTGGACTGCGCGACTATCTTGCCATCGACTTCCAGTATCGGCAGCGCCTGGAACGGCGTCCGATCCCGGAACTGCGGCCAGTCCTTCGGGTTGACTCGTTCGTCTTCGAAGGGGATGCCGCCGATGTGCAGCGCCAGGCGCGCCGGCTCGCCGCGTCCGCCATCAAAATCAAAATAGGTCAGCTTGAGCATTGTCATCTTCATCTCCTCGCGATTGCTGGCAACGACTTGCACCGTGCAAGCGATTATAGTCATCCGCTTGCACTATGCAAGTCGACAGCCTACTCTCGTGTCATGACGAAATTGTTGCCGTCGCGGCGATCCAATTGCCCAATCGCCCGTGCGCTCGACTTCGTCGGCGACAAGTGGACACTCGTGGTGTTGCGCGACATCATCATGGGGCGCAAGCGCCACTTTCAGGAGCTGCTCGCGGCTAACGAAGGGATCGCCTCGAATATTCTCGCAAGCAGACTGAAGCTGCTCGAAGCCGTGGGAATGATCACCCGGCGGCGCGATCCGGCCCAGGCCAGGCGCGTCATCTACGAGCCGACCGGGAAAGCTCTCGATCTCCTGCCTGCGATGATCGAACTCATCCTTTGGGGCATGAAGTACGACCCTGGTGCATCCGTACCGGCGCACTTTATGCGCCGTCTTGCGGAAGATCGGAGTGGGTTCATCGCGGACATTCGCGCTGCGCACAATCAGGCGGGCCGTCGCGAAACTCGATAAAGGGCCGGCATTGGCGTTTGCCGTGCGCTTACCCTGGAACGCGCCCTGAGTCCCGCATCGACGAACCATTGAGGGGGTTGGTGGCCAGGGTGAGACAGGAACCCACGACATGGGCATCAGGAGAGACAGGACTGCGAACGACGGCTTTCCAGACGTCGGGAATGAACCGGCAAAGTCGATAAATCGAAGCTCGGACAATGGGTAGCATCGTTTGGCGCTCCGCAATGGCGCCCGATGATCGCACCCGTCACGCTGCACGCCGCCCAGCGGGCGATCCTCGCGTCCCCGAGCACCCGGAAGGTATAGTGCAGACGCAGGTCGCGGTCAAAAAGGCAAGAGAAGCAAGGAACCAGGAAATGACTTTGTTTGGGGAGTTGGACAGCGGCGCACGTCGCCGGACGCTCGCAACTGTATTGGCGATCAGTCTTACGCTCTGGATCGGGAACCAGACCGGGCGAGCCCAACCGCGCGACGCGCCAGCGGATATCACGCCGTTTGCACTCAACCCCACGGCGCTTCTCCAGCTCTCGAATTCAGCCGGATCGCCCGACGGTGCGGATGTGCACGTCTTGGAGGTGCAGGAAACCTATACGTTCGGCGCTGACGGCGGGTCTGTCTGGTCTCGCTACACCCTCTATAGCGTGATCTCGCAGAGCGGGGCCCGAGACTGGAACGAACTGGCCGTCGATTGGTCGCCCTGGCAGGACCAGCGTCCAAGCTTGCGTGCACGCGTGATCGGACCGGCCGGCGAGGAATTCAGCCTCGATCCCGCCACCTTAACGGACTCTCCAGCCGTGCAAGGGGATTCGAGTGTCTACAACGATCAACGCACGCTGCGCGCCCCCTTGCCAGCCGTATCACCGGGCTCTGTGATCGAGACGTTCGTGGAGATCAAGACTGCGCCCACCCTCCCCGGCGCCGGGGAAGTCAATCGGCGCCATCTGCAGATGTCACAGCCAATTCACCACATCCGCTTGACTCTGCTTGCTCCCAAATCGCTGCCGCTCAGGTACCAGCTTGAGCTCCTGCCTGCGCTACGACCTCAGATTTCTGAAGTCGGAGATCTCATGCGCTGGACCTTCGAGAGCGGCCCAACGCCTGCGCATGAAGACGAAGAGCCAGGCCTGCCGCGCGACGTTCCGAGCTATCCGGGTGTCGTTTTCTCCACGGGAGCGTCGTGGCAAGCGCTTGCGGAAGCGTACTCCCGCACGGTCGATGAGCGCATCGCCGCAAAGAGCGTCCGCTCACTCGCCGAGCAAATCACCGCCCATGCATCGGCGCGCGAGGACAGGATTGCCTCAATCGTGGCGTATCTCAATCGCGAGATCCATTACACGGGTATTGAATTTGACCGCGCATCGATCATTCCGCACGCGCCTTCGGAGACCCTCGAACATCGTTACGGCGACTGCAAGGACAAGGCGACGCTGCTGGTCGCCCTGCTGCGCTCGCTGGATATTCCTGCAAGTGTCGCGCTGCTCGCCGTTGGAGACCGCCTGGACGTACCGGCGGATCAACCCGGGCTCGGCCTCTTTGACCACGCTATCGTGTACGTCCCAGGCAACCCTGAATATTGGATCGACCCAACGGACGACCACGCCCGGCTCGGCGAACTTCCGCAAGATGATCGCGGCCGGCTTGCACTCGTCATCGACCCGCAGTCGACCAGCCTTTCACGCATTCCCTGGGCCACTCCCGCCGACGCAGCGGATATCGAGGAGCGTGTCGTCACACTTTCGGACAACGGGCCGGCGCGCGTGGTCGAAACGTCGAAGCCCGGTGGCTCCGTTGAATCCAACTACCGGCGCCTGTATGCGGATCTGACCACTAAGAATACGAAAGATGGCCTGTCAGACTACTTCAAGGGCGAATACGCGGCGGAGAAGCTCGAGCAGCTTGATCGTTCCGACCCCAAAGATTTCTCGAAGCCGTTCTCGCTCACGCTCTCTGGGTCGAAGGCACGCCGGGGTTATACCGAGTTACGCGATGCCGTCCTTTACATACCGGTCGATGGTCTATTCGGGGTTGTTCCCAAGGATCTGAAGACACGCGAAGCCACCGCAAAGGAGAATTCCACAGCCACCCACCCGAAAAAAAAGCGGGACGTCGACTACGAGCTCTCGGGTCCTTTCCTGACAGAGTGGCATTACACCATCAAGCCACCGGAGGGCTTTGAGCCGGCTTCGCTGCCGAAGGACGCGGATATGGATCTGGGCCCGATAAAATTCACGCAGCGCTACTCTGTCGCGGATGGCGGGGTTGTCGAGGCAACGCTGCACTCCGAACTGGCCAGGCAGCGACTGACTCCCGCCGAGCAGGATGCCCTGCGAGATAGCCTGGCGACACTGCTCGGCAGTGATTCGATCAAGATCAAGTTCGAGTTGACTGCGCACGTGCTGGCGAACCAGGGACGACCGCGCGAGTCCTTTCAAGCGTATCGCGAACTCATCAAGAAGCGCCCGAAAGATGCGGTGAGCCACCTGCGCCGGGCGCAGGCGCTGCTCGACGCCGGCATGGGCGAAGCCGCGCGGGCGGAGGCGCGCCAGGCAACGCAGCTCGATCCCCACCTTGCGCTTGCGCAGGAGCGCCTGGCTGTGATCCTCGAGCACGACCTCCTGGGTCGATCCGAGCGCCCCGGCGCTGATTACGTGGGTGCTGTTGCAGCGTATCGCGCCGCCATTGGTCTTGACGCAACCGACAAGTCCCTGGTCGCGAATCTGGCCATCCTGCTCGAATACGATCCGCGCGGATTTCGCTACGGCTCACAGGCTAACTTGAAGGCCGCAATCGCCGAATATCGACTACTCAGCGCTGCGGAACTGGAGCGCCAGGGGGTCGCACGAAACCTGCCATTCGCGCTCTTTTACGACCAGCAGTTCGCTGAGGCTAGAGCGGGCGCCGCTGCCTTGAGCGATGCGCCGAAGTCGCTGCTCATCGCCTGCGATGCGATCCTCACCGGAGTTCAAAGTGCGTTGCAGGAAGCCCGGCGACGCTCGGAGGATGACGAAAAACTCGCCGAGAATCTGCGGACCGCCGGAAGCATGCTGATGAATCTGCGTCGCTACACGCTGGCGGCCGACCTCCTGGAGGCCGCTGCGAAGGGCCCAAACGCGACGCACCTTCTCAATCTTGCGGCGATGCTGCGCCGAACCGTTCGTGCCGAAGATCTCAAGTTCGGGGATACACCCGAGGATTTCGCACGCCAGTCCATGGTGACGGAACTCGCACCGGATTTTACCGTTGAGAAGGCGCGCAGCCTCGACTCTGCGAATGCAATCAAGGCCAATCCTTCTCCCACCGCCAAGGAACGTGAGGCCCTGTTGCAAGCTCCTCGCACGGCCACACGCGCGGCCATTGCGGCAGGTCTAACCCCTGAGGCTCTGCTGGACATTGGATTACAAGGCACGCAAATCAAAGCTGCCGGCGACGATACGACGGGCTATCAGGTGTACATCACCGCCGTGGGCCAACATCGGCAAGAGGTGCTCTACGTGCGCGAGAAAGGGCGGTTGAAAGTACTTGCGTCGGTTTCGGAGCCCTCTGCTATCGGCCTCGAAGTACTCGATCGGGTCGATCGCGGAGATCTCGCGGGCGCACGAACGCTGCTCGACTGGGTTCACGATGGTGAGCAGCACGCGGCGAGCGACGATCCGTATGCCGGCACGGTCTTCTCTCACGTCTGGGCATCGGACGAGAGAGAAGCGGATCGCCAGAGCGTGATCCTCGCTGCGGCTTCATTGCTCGTTAGGTCCGAACATACGGCGCTCCGTGGAGTCCAGATTCTCGAGGGAATGGAGAAGGATGAGACGCGAGAGAACGAGATCGAGAAGATCGACCTTGCCTTGCTCAACGGCTACATCGCCACCAAGAATCACGAGCGGGCGGCACAGAGCGCGGCCGCGCTCAGCGCACACCACTTGAACTCCCCCAGTGTTTTTCTGATGCAGTCACGCGAGTTGTGCACGGTCAACCGTTGTGAAGAGGCCGAACAACTCGCGCTCGCGCGGCTCGCCAGCCGAAAGGGCGATCTCCCTGCAAGACGCGCGCTCGCACTCCTGCTGGTGCACCAAGGCCGGTATGAAGAGGCGTACAAGAGGTTTCATGATGTGATTGAGGACCCGAAGGCCGACGCGAGCGACTACAACGCACGAGCGTGGTCCTCGCTGTTCTTCGCTCCACTCGAGGGACCGGATCTCGACAGCGCACAGCACGCGGTGCAGGCGTCGGAGCACAATTTTGGCGCATTGCACACCCTGGCCTGCGTCTATGCGGAGTTGGGTCGTACGAAGGAGGCCCGCGAGGTACTGCTACAGGCGCTGGATGTATTGGGCGCGGATGAGCCTGAGAGCAACTCGTGGTACACGCTCGGGCGCATCGCCGAGCAAGACGGCGAGGAAGGGGTTGCAATTGCCGACTACGCGAAGGTCACCCCGCCCGATGATTCCAGCCAGATCGAAGGGTCCACCTACCGTCTTGCGCAGAACCGCCTGGCTGGCCTTAAGTCGCACGCGAGCGCTGTGGGCAGCGCCGGCAGATAGCGAGCTCTTTGCTCGCCGGGGACTTGCACTATTTCGCCGCGCACCAGCGCAGCGGCGAGTGGTGACCGATGGCGAGGCGATTGACGTGCGTCTCACCGAGTTCGCCCGCGCAAAGCGGGCCGTCGCACGCACCGCGCGTCCGAAGGATAAATGTGAGTACGCCCGCCATGCTGGCCGCCGCCCTAAGCTGAATACGGGCTCAGGCTCATTTGTGTGATTTGACGCCCAATCGCTGCGGTGTGTGAATCACGGGCGCCCGCTTGAGCCCGGCCCGTTCGTCTTATTACGGCACAGCAACCCTTCGCCAGGATTCCGCAACCGGTTTTTTCCAGTCGAAACACCATTCGGCGATCATCGCGACAGTTGTGTTCGGGATCGCCCCCGAATGGGCCGGCCTGAGCCCAAATGAGAAGACCGAGTCACACTTCAGTCCCGCAGCCACATGGTCCTTCCCAACGGCCCAAACTGATCTGAAGTGCCAGAGGGTACACCGGCGATACTGCTCGCCCAGGAAATCGGCCTAACAGGTGTCGAAGACTGACCAGGATTCAAAAACTCCTTCAAACGAGAATCCTGAAGTCTCGGCATTCTCACCTGTTCGAAACTGGACGCCCGGTGTCGGTGAACCCAGGGCGCCGGATAACAGCACAAAGGCGTTATGCGCGCTCAGCGCTGTATCCCACCATGAGCTCAGAACATTGTGAAGAGCGCCATGAATCGAGCCTAAATTGCCTCGACTGACCGCCCCAGGCGTGTTTCGCATTATCGATACCTGCATCACAGCTGACTGCGTTCATTTCGCAGACCTTCATTGGTGACGTCCGCGATGCATGGGATGTAGGTTCTGTGACGCGATTCACGGGAGTTCGGGTCACCACAATCGCAGGATGCCCCGATAGCATCAGTCACCGACTGGGGGCCGTTCCGGTATGCAGGCAACCTACAATTTATGGCTCGTCGTCCTGTCCGTATTGGTCGCGATGGTCGTCGCCTATACGGCCCTCAAACTCGCAGATCGGGTGGCCGAGGCGGCGGGGTCAGGCGGCCGATACTGGCTACTTGGCGGCGCGGCGGCCATGGGCATCGGCATCTGGTCGATGCATTTCATCGGTATGTTGGCTTTCTCGGTGCCCATACCGCTCCGATACAACGTTTTTACGACGTTGGCGTCACTCGCCATCGCCATCTTCACGTCTGGATTCGCACTTGCCATCGCCAGCCGACGGGATCTGAGTCTGCGGCGACTCGCCGTGGGCGCCGTTGTCATGGGCGCCGGCATTTGCGGGATGCATTACACGGGAATGGCCGCGATCCAGATCATGCCCGTGATCACCTATGATCCGCTGCTGGTGCTGACATCCATCGCTATCGCGGTGACCGCATCATTCGCCGCGCTGTGGCTGGCCTTCAAATTGCGCAGTGGCCAGTCCCGCCTGATAAAGCTTGCTCGCGTCGGCGCTGCGGTCGTGATGGGGCTCGCCATCAGTGGCATGCACTACACGGCTATGGCCGCCTGCATGCTTGCACCGGGCTCGTTTAGTTGGGGCGGAGCGGCTTTCGACAATGGTTGGTTGGCCCTGACAATCGGGCTCATCGCAGTGGGATTGCTGGCTATAACTCTCATTACTGCCGTGTATGACGCGCACCTCGAATCGCAAACACGCCGCGATGCCATGAGGCTCGCCCAGCTGAACACGGACTTGCAACACGGCAAAAATCTGCTTGCACTCGCGACCCGCGCCGCCGGCATCGTTTGCTGGGAGTTCGACGTACCGACAGGCACCACGCTGTGGACTGAAAATGAGATTGAATCACTCCGGCTGGCGGGTGTGGATATTCACAAGCGCCCCGATGCACTGATAGCGATGATCCATCCGGAAGACGCGGCCAGGGTTGTCGATACCATTCGCCATGCCGTTGCTGATGGCCGTGATGTCTGTGCACTGCGCGTGCGTGCCGTAACCCCTGCGCAAGGAACCATTCATCTGCAGGCGCATGCGCGCATCTTTTGCAACGAGCGCGGCGAGCCCAGCCGGATGCTGGGGGTGTCGTGGGACGTAACCGATCACGTGCTGCAGGAGGATCGGCGGCAGGAGCTGCAATTGCAGTTGCATGACGCGTCGCGCCAGGCCGGCATGGCAGAGGTAGCCACGGGTGTGCTGCACAGCGTTGGAAATGTTCTCAACAGTCTTGGAGTTTCGGCATCACTGGTGCAATCGGGATTGCGGGATTCGCGCGCGGGCAATGTACGACGCATCGCCACCATGTTGACCGAGCAGGGTAATCAGGTCGGGCAATTCATCGACTCAGACGAGCGCGGTCAACAGATCCCGAGTTACCTGGCGCAGTTGGGTGAGCATCTCGTCACAGAGAACAAAACCCTGCAGAAGGAAGCGCAGGGTATTGTCGTTCACGTCGAGCACATCTGCAAAATCGTAGCGGCGCAGCAAACCTACGCGCGCCGCGGCGGTGTTAGCGAATCGGTCGATCTGGCGGAACTGCTCGACAACGCCATCGCTTTGAATTTCGGCGCCGGCGTCGGCACGGGCGTCCAGATCAACCGCAAATACGATGCGGTACCAGCGTTGACGCTCGATCGGCACAAGCTCATTCAGATACTGGGAAATTTCTTGAGCAACGCGCGCCATGCAATGAAAGATCGACCAGAGGGTCAGCGCGTGCTCACGCCTAGCATTCGCGTCCATTCTGCCGATTGGCTGATCATCGAGGTAGAGGATTCCGGAGTGGGTATAGACGCGGACGCGCTCCACCGCCTTTTTGAATTTGGGTTCACGACGAAAACGGATGGGCACGGATTCGGTCTGCATTCTAGCGCCATCCTCGCCAAGGAACTCAGAGGCGATGTGAGCGGCCACAGCGAGGGTCCAGGCCGCGGCGCGCGCTTCACCCTGCGTCTGCCCTTGACCGCCGCCAGTCAGATAGCAGACAGGAAGCGCGCGTGATCACCGATTCAAGCGACATCGTCAACCGGCGCATTCTGGTCGTCGACGATAATGCGGCGATCCATGAGGATTTTCAAAAGATCCTCGGCGACGATTCTCAAGCGCAGTCGGCGTCTGATCTGACTCTATCGGCCGCCGAGAGTCTGCTGTTCGGCGGTAACACGGCCGTCACCACGCGCCCTACTTTTCAAATCGACTGTGCGCTGCAGGGCCAACAGGGCGTTCATTGTGCCGAAAAGGC
>Ga0099796_10000149_pt1 | contig 10399 bp, 8 predicted proteins | sample Rivendell_Oct201_12_FD_92644 | JGI IMG/M metagenome (GOLD analysis project Ga0099796, IMG submission 92644) | Vadose zone soil microbial communities from the Eel River Critical Zone Observatory, Northern California, USA -... | ecosystem: Host-associated > Plants > Roots > Rhizosphere > Soil ... | reverse complement strand
GAGGAGGCAAAGCCCACCGGCAAGCTGGGTTTGGCGTCGTCGAAGGGCTGTACGATGTCGTCGGTTATGCGTTGATAGCGGTTGATATCGCCCCATGGTGTTCGCCACCGGCCGAAGTCGCGCTGCAATTTCGCGACGGCCGCGGTCAAGCTGTCGATTCGGTCGGATGGGGTCGAATGGTCGACCATGTAGTCATGGACCGGCCGGTCGGCGGCGCGCGCCCCGGCGCTTTTGCGCTCGCGCAGCTCTTGACCCCAGAAAATGGCGAGGGCCGTCGGCACCGAGTCCGCCGACGTATGCCGGTCCCAATTGCGCAAGCTCGCCATCGGTTCCTTAAGGCCGTCGCGCCGCGGATCGTCCACCGCCAATCGATCATAGTCGTCGAACAGGGGCGGCAGCAGCACGTCGAAGGCAGTGAGGTGGCTGTCATAACCGGCCGCGATCAAGCTGTCCAAAGTCACATCGTGAATATTTTGCAGCACTTCGACGGCGTGAATGCCGCGCGGATTCTCACCCCGGGTCCACATGTACGCCGGATAGTTTTCGCGCTTCGGGCTTTCCGTGCCCGCTGCCGAGAAGGGCCAGTCATTGGTGTTCTGGATCCAACCATTGCCGGGATTGAGCAGCGTGATCGTGTCTTCGATCGCATGCGGTCCCTGCCATTCGGTCGCCGGGTTGCTGCCATCCACCGGATGGGTGTAATCGAACTTCGGATCGCGCTTGGGGATGAAATTTCCATGGAAATAAGCAATCGTCCCGTCGGAATCCGCGTAAACCGTATTGTTGGAGGTGTCGCTGCGCATCTCCTGCGTCTTGCGGAACGACGCGTAGTCCACGGTCTTGGTGCGCAAGTACGATTGCGCCAGTGCCTGCCCGGGTTCCTGCAGCAACTTGACGGCAATCCACCGGGTGGAGTTTCGGCCGCCGACGCTCCGCCGGCCGTTCTCGGCGCGGACAATCGGTCCGTGATGGCTGTAATACACGACGAACTTTCGATGGGCCGTCCGGCTGCCCTGTTTGAACGGGATGGTGATTTGCCTGACCTGCAGTTTTTTCAAATCGGCGCCGTATTGGTAATACAGTCCGTCGGGCTTCCCGACGATGGTCTCGGCATATTCGTCGATGGCGTCGCCGCCGTACGAAGTGTGCATCCAGCCGTTGTGCGCGTTGAATCCCTGATAGACGAAGAATTGTCCCCAGGTGACGGCTCCGTAGGCGTTCAATCCCTGCTCGCTGACCGTCTGCAGCTCTGAGCGGAAATAATAAGACGTGTGTGGATTTATCCAGAGCAGGGCGTGCCCCGATGCGCTGCGGCTGGGCGCAATGGCGAAGCCGTTGGAGCCGCCGGGAGCCGGCTCCGCCGGCGTAGCCGCGGGCACATTCATGGCGCGGGCCGGCCGCCGAGGCTGCGTTGCGTAAAACTGTTCCAGTTTGCCGACATCGACGCTTTCGATGTCGCCGCCGATACTGCCTTCCGTAAAGGATAACGCCATCCAGGGTTCGTAACGATGGATGACTCTGGGCGCAACGGCGGGATGTTTCGACAAGAAGTAATTCAGGCCGTCGGACCAGGCCACCATCAGTGTCTTGAGCCAGTCCGGGCTGCTGCAATAGCTTTGCCGCAGGCGGAGGGGATCGACGAACAATCTCTGACGAAGATCGGTGTAAACAGCCGTCTCGCCTTCGGCCAGCGCCAAGAGTCCCAGACCGTCGAGGTAGTTGCGTTCGATGCGGCCAAAGTCATCCTCGGCCTGCGCGTAGATCATTCCGAACACGGCATCTGCGTCGGATCGGCCGTAGACATGCGCGATGCCCCAGTTGTCGCGGACGATGCGCACATTCTCGGCATGTTCTCGCCAGCGCTCGGCCTCACCGGCGCCCGCTTCGACGGCGGTGACGGCGCTCAAGGCGCACAGACACGTCAAGACAAAAAATCTCATGCCAACGAAGGCCTCCTTTGCGTAGCATCGCGCAATGCGAATTTCTTTGCCCGTAGTTTTGCTGACGCTGGCCGTAGTTGCCGGCACTTTGCGCGCGGGGACTCCGCACGCGGCAGCCACGTTCAGTGTGCCGGAAGGCGATCTGCCCGATCCCTTGGTACTGGTCGCGTACGGCGACATGCGGTTCACTGCACCTTCGGAGACCGACGCGACCAATCCCGGCGCGCGTCAGGCTTTGGTCGCAAAGATCGCAGCGGAGAACCCGGCGGCGATCTTCCTCGACGGCGACGTTCCCTGGCACGGTGTCGCGCCGGACTACGCAGTGTTTCGCGATGAGACTCATTCGTGGCGGGAGCGGCATCTGCGGGTCTACCCGGCGCTCGGCAATCATGAATTTTCGGCCTGCATGGAATCGGCATGTCTCGATCGCTGGTGGGGTGCGTTTCCGGAACTGCGCGGCCGGCGCTGGTATTCGGTCGCCATCGGGACGAGAGTCTTAGGGTTGGCGCTGGACAGCGAGACATCGCTCCTGACGGGAAGCGCGCAGCGGATCTGGTTGGAGAATCAAGTCGCGGGGCTCTCTCCCAAGGTTCGCCTGGTATTGATCGTCATGCATCACCCGCCGGTGGCCGATGTGCAGACGGTCAAACGGACGGATCATAATCCGCGCCCGAACGAACTTGCGCTCGCCGAGTATCTCAAGGCGGCTGCGCCGCGGTCGACGGCGAGCTTCGTCGTGACCGCCGGCCATATTCACAACTATGAACGATTCACCGAGGGCGGCGTCGTGTACCTCGTGTCGGGCGGCGGCGGCGCCAGGCCGTACGAAGTGGATCGCACACCCACGGACCTGTACCGAAGCGGCGAATTTCCCAACTATCACTACGTGCGGTTCGAATTGCACGGCGACCGAGTCGTGGGCGAAATGATCCGGCTGGGCGATTACGCCGCGGCCGCGCCCACGGAATGGCAAACCCGGGATCGTTTCGAGATCAGCCTGCGGCCTTGACCGCCTGGATCAGCTGGCTCACGGCCGACTGCGCGTCGCCGTAGAGCATGCGCGTCTGATCGAGCACGAAGAGCGCATTGTCGATGCCGGAAAAGCCCTGGCCCTGCCCGCGCTTGATGACGATGACGTTCTTCGCCTTGTCCGCGTTCAAGATCGGCATGCCGAAAATCGGACTCGACCGATTGGCGCGCGCGTCCGGATTGACGACATCGTTGGCGCCGATGATCAGCGCCACGTCGGCGGTTTCGAACTCGGCATTGATTTCGTCCAGGTCGGAGATCAAGTCGTAAGGCACTCCCGCTTCCGCAAGCAGCACGTTCATGTGCCCCGGCATGCGGCCCGCCACGGGATGAATGGCAAACCGCACCTTGACGCCATGATCGATGAGCAGCTGACTGAGTTCCCACACCTTGTGCTGGGCTTGCGCCACGGCCATGCCGTAGCCCGGCACGATGATGATCTTCTGCGAGTACGCCATCATCACCCCGGCATCCGAGGCTTCGATCGCCTTCTGGGTACCGGTGACGCTGCCGCCGGCGGACGAAGTCTCGCCGAAGTTCGAGAACAGCACATTGCCGAGCGAACGGTTCATGGCCTTGGCCATGAGCTGAGTCAGCAGGGTGCCGGCCGCACCGACCACGGTGCCGGCGATGATCATGGCGGCGTTGTCGAGCACGAAGCCTTCGAAACCGACCGCAAGACCGGTGAGCGCATTGTAGAGCGAAATCACCACCGGCATGTCGGCGCCGCCGATCGGGAGTGTCATGGCGACGCCCAACAGCAGGGCGAACGCAAAGAACAAGGAAATCGCGGGCAAACCGCCCTGCTGCGCGCCCAAGTCCATTCCTGAGACGATGACGAAGCTCAAGTAGAGCGTCACCAGCAATATCGCCAAATTCATGAACTTTTGACCGCCGAAGCGCACCGACTTGGTGATCAAGCCCTGTAATTTCGCGAAGGCGATCAGGCTGCCGCTGAAGGACACCGAGCCGATGAAGCCGCCGATCGTGGCGATGGTCAAGTGCGTGATGCTGTGCTCGCTGCCGCGATATAGTTCCACGGCGGCGATGGCGGCCGCCGCGCCGCCGCCCATGCCGTTGTACAGCGCAATCATCTGCGGCATGTCCGTCATGGCGACGCGCTTGCCGCTCACCCAGGCCAGAATGCCCCCGGCCGCGATGGCGCCGATCACCAGCATCAAATTGAAGGACGAGGCGCCCATGAAGGCCAAGGTCACGACCGTGGCGAGCAGCATCCCTGCGCCCGCCCAGCGCACGCCGCTCACGGCGGTGACCGGCGAACTCATGCGCTTGAGGCCAAGGATGAACAGCGCCGCCGCCACGAGATAGGAGAGCTGCGTCAGGGTTTGAATAGTCGAAGCGGAGGGCACGTCTAAGATCCTTTCTTTCTGCCGGCGGAGACGAACATCTGCAGCATGCGCTCGGTCACCACGTAGCCGCCCACGGCGTTGCCCGCGGCGAGAATCACACCGATGACGCCGATGACCCGCAGCTGAGTCGTATCGGCGGCGGCTAAAGCCACCATTGCGCCGACCAGAACGATGCCATGCACGAAGTTCGATCCGGACATGAGCGGCGTGTGCAGGATGACCGGCACGCGGGAAATGACTTCGTAGCCGGTGAACGCGGCCAACATGAATATATAGAGCGCGATGACGCCGTCGATCATGATTACTGTCCCTCTACGATTTTGCGCGTGGCTTCGTGTTTGATCTGGCCGTCGTGCGTGAGCACGCAGCCTGCGAACACTTCGTCGTTCCAGTCGATGGCAAGATCGCCCTTCACCAGCGCCGGCTTCAGCAGATTGAACAGGTTGCGCGAGTACATTTCGCTGGCGTGATACGGCAATGAGGCGGGCAGGTTCAAGGGGCCCACGATCTTGACTCCGCCGTGAACGACGGTTTCGCCCGCCTGAGTCAGCTCGCAATTGCCGCCCTGTTCGGCGGCGATGTCGATGATCACGGAGCCGGCCTTCATACGCTCGACCACCGCCCGGCTGATGATCCGCGGCGCTGCCCGTCCGGGCACCGATGCGGTACTGATCACGGCATCGCTGGCGGCGATTCGCGCATCGAGCACTTCCTGCTGCTTGGCTTTCTCTTCGGCGGTGAGCTCGCGCGCGTACCCGCCGGCGCCTTCCGCGGAGACGCCGGTTTCGATGAACTTCGCCCCGAGTGATTTCACCTGGTCCTTGGTCGCGCTACGTACGTCATACGCTTCGACCACGGCTCCCAAGCGCTTCGCCGTGGCGATCGCCTGCAAACCGGCGACGCCCGCGCCGATGACGAGGACCGTCGCCGGGCGGATGGTGCCGGCGGCGGTCGTCAGCATGGGCAGGAATCTTTCCAGCGTATTGGCCGCGATCAGCACCGCTTTGTAGCCGGCTACGGACGCTTGCGAGGACAGCGCGTCCATCGATTGCGCCCGGGAAATGCGCGGCACCAGCTCCATCGCAAAACTGGTGATCCCACGGTCCTTGAGGGCCCGGACGAGGTCGGGCCGCGCATAGGCCTGCATATACCCGATGACCACCGCCCCTTTCTTGAGCGCGTTCACTTCCGTCAAGGCCGGCGGTTGAACTTTCAACAACACATCCGCCGACCCGAGAATGGCGGCGGCATCGCTGAACTCAGCGTCGGCATATAAAGCATCCGGAAAATGAGCCGCCGTCCCCGCGCCGCGCTCGATCAGAACGCGAACGCCGGCCGCCTTCAGTTTTGCGGCGATTTCCGGGACAACGGCGACACGAGTCTCCTTTGCAGCGGTTTCCGTGAGGATACCGACGACGACAGCCATGCAATCTCTCCCAAAACCAGAGAATTATGCCAAACGTTGAATTATTGCATAATAGTCGACTATCTTTAGCAGTGTTATGAAGCCGATGATCCAGGAGAAGCTGCAGTTATTGGATTGGCGGGACGACCTCGCGGTGGTCACGCATGGATATCCGTTGTCGCAACAGATCCTGCGCACCGATGTGTCGGGGATGCCGTTGGAGTGGGTGGACTATCGGGAAGCCGCGCGTCTGTACCACACCGACCAGGTCGCCTATGCCTGCGGGACGCTTCTGTACCGGCTCTACGGCGGCACCTGTGCGAGGACGGGTCTGCGCACCGTCGTCGACGTGAATTCAATCATCGCCACGCTGGGAACGTCGGGCAACCCGGGAAACCTGCGCGGCGCCGCTTACACGCCGCCGCTGAACAATCAGACCTTGTTCCGCCGCGACGCCTACCTGTGCTTGTACTGCGGCGCGCGGTTCACGTATAGCATGCTGTCGCGGGATCATGTGACGCCCTTCAGCCGCGGCGGACGCGATACCTGGAAGAACGTGGTGTCGGCGTGCCGCCGCTGCAATAACGCCAAGGCGTCGCGCACGCCGGAGCAGGCGGGTATGCAGCTGCTGGCGGTGCCGTTCACGCCGACCTATGCCGAGTACATATTCTTGAAGGGCCGCCGAGTGCTGGCCGATCAGATGGAATATCTGATCGCGCACTTCCCGCGTTCGAGCCCATTGCACGAGCGCATGCAACGCTGGCCGATGTGAACGCCGGCGCGATCCAGCCGCGAGCGCTGTCCGGCGTGGTGTACTACATCGACGCCAGCTACTTCATTTTCCGGGCCCACCATTCCATGCCGCCCGACATGGTGGATGGCGACGGCAATGCGACGCATGCCTTGTACGGATTCGCGCGCTTCTTGTCGGATCTTCTGGAACAGGTCCGGCCGGAGCGCATCGGCATCGCCTTCGATCTGAGCTCGCGCAGCGAAACCTCTTTCCGCAACGCCATTTACCCGGCGTACAAGGCCAATCGCGAAGCTCCGCCCGCCGATTTGGAGCGGCAATTTGCGCTTTGCCGCGAGTTTTGCCGGCACATGGGCCTTGCCGAGTTCGCGAGCACGGAGTACGAAGCCGACGACATCATCGGCACCCTGGCCGCGCGTTCCCGTGCCGCGGGCCTGCGCAATGTGTTGGTGACCCGGGACAAGGACTTGTCGCAACTCATCCGCGACGGCGATGTGTTCTGGGACTACACCGGCAACACCCGATATCATTACCACGACATAGAGCCGCGTTTCGGCGCGACGCCCGAGCTCATCGCGGATTTTTTGGCCCTGACCGGCGATAGCGTGGACAATATTCCCGGAGTGCCCGGCGTCGGCAAAAAGACCGCGGCTGAATTGTTTGCGGTATTCGGATCTCTCGATGAGCTCTATGCGAATCTCGACCGTGTGCCTTCGATGAAGCTGCGCGGCGCCGCGGCCGTCGCCGCGAGACTCCTTGCGCACAAGGAGGCCGCCTATCTGGCGCGGCGATTGACCGGCATCGTCTGCGACCTGCCGCTCGAGGCTACGCTCGATGATTTGAAGCTGCGGGCGCCGGACGGCGCGGGCTTGAGCCGCTTTTTTGATACGCATGGATTTGGCGGTATTCTGCGGCAGCAGGCGCGGCGTATCGCCGCCGGCGTGTAAAAACTGCAAACGTGAGCCGCTAAATTTAGTTGGGGGAACGAGGCAATGGCCCAAAAAGACATTCAATCCGTGCTGCAGGAGGATCGCGTATTTCCGCCGTCCGCGCAGTTCCGCGAAGCTGCAACGCTCAAGGCGGGCGAAGTGCAAGCGATGTACGCCAAGGCCGCGCATGACTACGTCGGTTACTGGGCGGATTTGGCGAAGGCCGACATCGACTGGCACCGGCCGTTCACGGTGTCTCTGGACGATGCCCGCGCGCCCAACTACCGCTGGTTCGCCGACGGGCAGCTGAACGTGTCGCACAATTGCCTGGATGTGCACCTGCGCGAGCGGGGCGAGAAGACCGCGATCGTGTTCGAGGGTGAGCCGGGCGATGTGCGCAGGCTGACCTATGCCGAGCTCCACCGTGACGTGTGCCGGTTTGCAAATGCGCTCAAGGACCTGAATGTGGAGCGCGGCGATCGGGTCGTCATCTATATGCCCCTGATTCCGGAGGCGGTGATCGCCATGCAGGCCTGCGCCCGTATCGGCGCGGTGCATTCGGTGGTTTTCGGCGGATTTTCTTCCAATGCGGTCAAGGACCGCATCGAAGATGCGGCTGCGAAGCTCGTGATCACGGCCGACGGCGGCTGGCGCGGCGGCCATCCAATCGAGCTCAAGCGCGCGGTCGACAAGGCGCTCGCCGACGGCTGTCCTACGGTGCAGAACGTGATCGTGTACTCGCGCACCGGTGCCGACTGCCCGATGCGCGCCGGGCGCGATGTATGGTGGCAGGACGCCGTATCCGGAATGAGCACGACCTGTGAACCGGAATGGGTGGATGCGGAGCATCCTCTGTTCCTGCTCTACACCTCGGGATCGACCGGCAAACCGAAGGGAATACAGCACTCGAGCGCAGGATATCTGCTCAACGCCAAGACCAGCGTACGCTGGGCATTCGACCTCAACGCTACCGATGTTTTCTGGTGCACGGCCGACGTGGGCTGGGTCACCGGACATACCTACGTTGTTTACGGACCCCTGGCGGCCGGCGCAACCGTCCTCATGTACGAGGGAGCGCCGACCTTCCCCGACGGCGGGCGCTTCTGGAAGATCTGCCAAACGCACGGCGTCACCATTCTCTACACGGCGCCGACCGCGATCCGCGCGCTGATGAAATTGGGCGATGCCATTCCGGCCAAGTACGATCTGCGCAAGCTACGCCTGTTGGGTACCGTGGGTGAGCCCATCAATCCGGAAGCGTGGATGTGGTACCACAAGATCATCGGCGCAGAGCGCTGCCCCATCGTGGATACTTGGTGGCAGACAGAGACGGGGGCCGCCATGATGACGCCCATTCCGGGCGTCACGCCGACCAAACCCGGTTCCTGTGCCAAACCGCTGCCCGGGATTTTTGTCGACATCGTCGATGACGAGGGCCGGCCGGTGGAAACGCCCGATGCCGGCGGCTACCTGGTAATCACGCGCCCGTGGCCCTCCATGCTGCGCACGATTTGGGGCGACAACGAGCGCTATCTTCAGACTTACTGGGAGAAATTCCAGAATCGCTACTACGTGGCCGGCGATTCCGCGCGCCGCGACAAGGACGGCTACTACTGGATCATGGGCCGCATCGACGATGTACTGAATGTCGCGGGTCACCGCCTCGGGACCATGGAAATCGAATCGGCGCTGGTCGCGCACCGCCTGGTCGCGGAATCTGCGGTGGTCAGCAAGCCCCACGACATCAAGGGCGAGTCGGTCTTCGCCTATGTCGTGCTCAATGTCCCGCGACCGGAAGGAGCGGCGGCAAAATCACTGATCGATGAACTGCGCAACTGGGTCGGTGAGCAATTGAGTCCCATCGCCAAGCCCGATGAAATTCGCCTGACCGACAATCTGCCCAAGACTCGGTCGGGGAAAATCATGCGCCGATTGCTGCGCTCGATTGCGCGGGGAGAGGAGATCACGCAAGACGTGACGACGCTCGAGAATCCGGGGATCCTCGAGCAGCTCAAGGGTGGGGCGGCCGCGCCTGCCAAGCGCACCGCTTCTGCCAAGCGCGCGGCGCAACCCAAGCGTGCCGTGGAACCCAAGGCTGTCGCTGCCATCAAGAAAGTCGCAGCCCGCCCCAAGGCGAAGAAGGCCAAGGTTGCGGCCAAACGCGCCAAGCCGATTACGCGCGTCAAACGGGCGAAGCGCAAAGTCGCAAAACGCAAGGTCGTCGCCGCAAAATCCCGCCGCGCCGCGGTCAAAGCGGTGCGTCGCAATAGCAAGGCGCGCGGCAAGAAGTAAAAGCGCGCAGCAAAAAAATAGGAGGGCGCTGCAATGTCGCTGCTGATCGTCGGCCTGGTGCTGTTTCTCGGGGTTCATTCCGTCGCCATCTTCGCGCCGGCGCTGCGTGCCGGAACGATCCACGCACTCGGCGAGGGCGCATGGAAGGGACTGTACGCGCTGGTCTCGCTGGTCGGCTTCGTCCTGATCGGCTACGGGTTCGGTCTGGCGCGTCAAACACCGGTAATTTTGTATTCACCGCCGAGCTGGCTGCGGTATGTTGCGGTGATCCTGATGTTGCCTGTGTTCCCGCTGGTTCTAGCGGCGTACCTGCCGGGACGGATCAAAACGGCGGCCAAACACCCGATGTTGGCCGCCGTGAAGTTATGGGCATTCGCTCATCTACTCGCCAACGGCATGTTGGCCGACGTATTGCTGTTCGGCGGATTCCTGGCCTGGGCCGTGGCGGATCGAATCTCGTTGAAGCGCCGTTCGACACCCCAGGCACCGCCTACCGCGCCGCCTGGACGCTGGAACGATGCCATTGCGGTCGTGCTCGGGCTTGCGATTTACGCCCTCCTGATTGTGTCGGGTCACGCCCGCTTGTTCGGGGTGTCGCCGCTCGCCTGACGAGGAAACGAGGACAATCAGCACCCACACCGGCACTACGAGATGCGCGCGAGCACCGTCTAAGAAATGCAACT
>Ga0099796_10000148_pt1 | contig 10406 bp, 12 predicted proteins | sample Rivendell_Oct201_12_FD_92644 | JGI IMG/M metagenome (GOLD analysis project Ga0099796, IMG submission 92644) | Vadose zone soil microbial communities from the Eel River Critical Zone Observatory, Northern California, USA -... | ecosystem: Host-associated > Plants > Roots > Rhizosphere > Soil ... | reverse complement strand
TAGGCGTCCGCGTGTAGCGCAGCCTGATCCAACGGGGGGCGCGTAGGAGTCGCGGTAGTTAGCGGTAGTTTAAGCGTCGGCAGCTGGGTGGGTTCTGCGTTGGGAGTGTGTGTTGCGTAGCGTAGGCCCGCCGAGCGGGGGGACAGAGATGTGGGGGGGGCTGCGGTGGCTCATGAGGCCATTGTGGGGGTATTGCGTATTGGCCTTGGCGGTGCTGACCGCGGTCCTTTCCATCTCACCCTCGTTTGCGCAGAATAACCGAAACAGGTGGTTTCCGGAGAAACCGGGGTATGGCGGAACCCTGGAACGTGCCAATTCCAACACGGTTACGATTGTTTCGGGAAATCTGGATTCTACCGATCTGTCGGTTGCGTCCGATCTGGCGGACGTTCTCGATGATGGCGATGATTTTCGTGTCCTGCCAATTATCGGCCGGGGTGGAGGTCATAGCATTCGTGACGTCCGCTTTCTCAAAGGCGTCGATCTTGGTATCACCCAGTCGCCTCTTCTCAATTCGTACCGGCGCTCGAACGAATTTGGCCCCTTAGACGGCAAGGTCGTCTACATCGCCAAGCTCTACAATGAAGAAATGCATATTCTTGTTCGTGCACAATCGGAAATCTCGTCCGTCCAGCAACTCATGGGAAAAAAAGTCAGCATCGGTGAAGCTGGCAGTGGGGCCCACCTTATCTCGCGCGACGTCTTTGATCGGCTTGGCATCAAGGCGGATGAGGTCAACCTGGGACAGGCCGATGCGCTGGAGAAACTCAAATCTGGCGAAATTGCTGCGGCGGTACTGGTCGTCGGCAAACCCTCCGGCGCAATCGCTAAACTGAAAGTCGACGGAGGCTTGCGCCTGCTTTCAGTGCCGTTTGCCAAGCAATTACAAGACGATTACCTGCCGGCCGTGCTGTCCGATGCGGACTATCCGGGAACGGTTCAGGCGGGCGAAGGCGTTGAAACGATTGCCGTGGGTGCGGTACTCATCGCCTATAATTGGCCCCGCGGAAGCGAGTCGTATCGGCGTCTTGAATCTTTTGTGGGACGGTTCTTTCAGAATTTTAATGCATTTCATGAGAAACCACGACATCCGAAATGGCATGAAGTGAACTTGGCAGCGGTATTGCCGGGATGGGCTCGATTTGGACCAGCCGAAGAATGGGTGCAGCGAAATCGTGAAATGGCGTCGTCGCGCACCCAATTTGAACAGTTCTTGCAGAGTCGGCCGGGGCAACCAGCCACCATGGACTCGCCGGAGGCCCGTGAACGGTTGTTTTTCGATTTCATCAAATGGGGGCAAACGCGTGAGCGTAAGTGAGGCGCAAGCGCGTGAGCGCAAGTGACGGGGCAAGCGCGCGAGCGCAGGTGACGGGGAAGGGTGACTTACTGCAATTAGGGTGTGCATCGACCGCGATGGTCGTAAGGGGAAGACGATCATGAGTTCTCCGATACACAACGGCGACAAGCTGGGGGCACTCGAGCTTTACGCCCCGCCATGGGTGCGCGAGCAGACATCGCCTTCGGCGGTGTTGCCTTCGGTGACAGTTCGACAGCAACCGCCGTCGCCACAGGACCCGGCTGAGGACTTGGCCGAGGCATCTGTGCCGCAGCCGGAATCAACATGGTCGAGGTCGAGCACCCCGCCGCCTTCAGCGGTGCCGCCTGACGTTCAGGCAAGGACCGAAGTTTCGCCAGCGGCCGCGGCAGTGGATCGTTCGGCAACATTGACAAAAGAAAATGATCCATATTGTGCGGCTTCGTTATGGCCCGATATGTTCGAAGCGCCGCAGGCACAGCCCGAGAGTGCCTTGCACATGGAGCCGTCAAATCTGGAGCCGTCAAATCTGGAGCCGTCAAATCTGGAGCCGTCAGGCCGTTTGGCAAGCGCGGCGCAACCGCGATTGCCCAAAGGCGTTGGCGGTCCCAACCTCGACTGGCGCGCACCACGTATCGAGGTGCCGGCGCCGGTCTTACGCTCGAAACCGTCTGACGGGAAAGCCGTCGCCAAAGTACCTCGGCGTCGTTTGTTGCTTGAACCGGGGACCATTCCCGAACCGCCCATCCCGCAACGGCAAAAGTCTCTTATGCCCTTGCTCGGTCGGTTGGGTCTTTTGACCGTATTCGCGGCCACAGTCGCCTATGCGATCACATTCTATTCGATCCCCGAGACACGCCTTGCGTCAGTCAAGCCGGATACCGGCATTCAGGACCAAATTACGGTTGGGGCGGCGAATAGCTCGCAAGTCGAAGCGACCACGCTGAAGCAATTCAAGATGCGGATGGTGATCGAGGGCCGCCAGGCTTTCGTGAATGAAGCTATTCCGCTTGGCGTTTCGCTCATAGGAACACCAAACGGCGAGTTTGTCCTGCTCTCTGGCCTGATGGCTGGGACGAAGGTGTCGGTGGGGACGGCGTCTGGCGATACAGGCTGGCGGTTGGCGGTGCGAGATCTGTCTACTGCCGTTGCTTTTGCGCCCAAGGACTACGTTGGCGTAATGAACGCGGCCGTTGATCTGCGGACGTCGAATGACGCAATCATTGACCGTAATATCATGCGGCTGGAATGGGTCGCAAAACAACCGGAAATTCGTCCCGATGCGACGGGCCGCGATCGCAACGCAGGGGAACCACCCGGGTTGGCGGTGCAATCGCTTGGCAAAGAAGAGATCGCAACATTGCTTCGCCGTGGCGCGGAATACATGAAGGGTGGCGACATCGCGGCCGCTCGGCTTGTGCTTCAGCGGGCGGTCAGTTCCGCCGATCCGGAATCCGCGCTTGCGCTTGGCGCGACCTATGACCCCTATGTGTTTGGCGAACTTGGTGTCCTCGGATTTTCCGCAGACGCCGTCCAGGCTCGCGTTTGGTACGAACGGGCCGCGAAACTCGGGGTGCGCGAAGCCACGCAACGGATTGACCGGCTGGCGAAGCTTGGTCGATAAGTGGCGCATGGGCGTGTGGCGTCGCCGATTCGCCTCGTTTGCAATATTGTCAACAGCACCTGGATCAGCGGCACTTGGGTCAACGGCACTTGTGTCAACAGCGCCTGGCATGCCTTTTGCGTTTTCTGGGGGATGATATACTTACGGGCTGGCATGAGTAAGCACGCGGGGTTCCTGCGTGTCGGAATGGGACGGCGGAGACGGGGGGACGCGTGAAGCGGTGTTTCGCTTTGGTACTGGCGCTGATTTCAACCAGCGCACCATTTCATTTGGCGGGCCATTCATTTGCACAGGGCGATAGCAAGCCTTCTACCATGCAGTTTGAATGGCGAACGGAAGGGCCGGCAGCGCAGTGCGGTCGCTCCTGCCGCACCTGGGTTTCGGCCGTGGGGCTGGTAACGGACAGGACGGCGCGCGACTTCGAGATATTTGCAACCGACAGCCTGGTCCGCGGCGCCACTCTCGTCCTCGATTCCGAGGGCGGTTCGGTGCTGGCCGCCATGGCGCTCGGACGTGCAATTCGCCGCCTCGACATGACAACAACCGTGGGCAGGACCCTTGTTCTTCCGGAGGGCAACGGCAAGGAACCGCGAACGACGCTTTCCTCGCGGGCACGCTGCGAATCGATGTGCGCTTTCATCCTTCTCGGCGGCGCGCGCCGGCACGTGCCGCAGGAGGCGCGCGTCTTGGTCCACCAGATCTGGCTTGGCAGCAAGAGCAAGCGTGCGCTTGAGTCGAGTTATTCGGCGGAGGAAATCAGCCGCGTGCAACGCGATGTCGGCAGTCTCGCGCGCTACACTGTTGAAATGGGGGGCGGAATAGAGCTGATCGAGGCGGCGCTGCGCGTTCCGCCCTGGGAGCCTATGCACGAACTGTCTGGCGAGGAGATTCGCCGTATGCGGCTGGCCACGATCGACTGGCTGTTCGACGACCAGACACCGACCGGCTCCGTGACGACGGGCCAATCGACAGCGCCGACGCCAACCACGCTGCCGCCGCCAGCCACGCCGGCGCCGCCCGTGCGGGCACGCCGCGCCGGAAACTAATTGCCGTCAATGCAAGGAACCATTGTTCGCGGACGCGCTCGGCGCGCCATCCAAGTCACTATTTGTTCCGCGCCATCGGCCATATCGCCATGGCAGGTACCAGGACGATTTTTCCGGTAGCGATCGCGGCGAAAAGTCAAGCCCGCTGGTGCCCCAGGGGTGGCAACGGCAGAGCCGCGCCAGCGTTATCCAACCGCCGGCCCAAAGCCCAAAGCGACCGACTGCTTCATCCGCATATTGCGAACAAGTCGGCAGGTGTCTGCAATGGAAACCGATCAGGCCGGAAAGGGTGTGGCGGTAGATCGCGATCAATCCGCGCCCGCCGAGCCGCGGCAAGCGAGTGGTGCGTTCGATCCATTTGCGTGGGTTCAATTTGGCAGCGTCCGGCGGCATCGATTTTGAGTGAACAGTTTTGAATAATCGACACGCGCCTTTTCCCAGTCGGCGGCGGATGCCGCATGGGTTGAACCCGGGCAACGCGCGGTGTGGGCTTTGAGACGGGTCGCGAAGGCCACCAGGGTCTCGATTGTGATGCAAAGCACTGGCCGGTCGTTCGGCGACGTGACCTCAATACGGGGCAGGTCGGTTTCCTCACGCGTCAGGGTAGCGGCTTCGTCCGCGCAATTCCCGCCTTTCGCCTGCGGGGCTGCGGCTCCAAGTCCGCCGGTCGCCAGCAGCAAGGCCAACGAAACAAACGCGGCGGTGAACGGTTGGCGCCGAACATCGAGAGTAGCGATCATTCGCAACGTCCATTTGCGATCGGAACTTTACGGCCAAGGCTAAAGTGCCGGCGCCTTCTGCCGGCTGGCCTCGATTTTGGCGATGGCGTCAACCACGGCATCGAATGTGAGCAGCGTCGAAGCGTGCCGCGCCTTGTAGTCCCGAACAGGTTCAAGCACCGCAATATCGGACCATTTCCCGCTTGGCGGAGCGCCATTTTCCTTGAGCATTTTCCGCACTGTTTCGCGCAAGTTGCGCAACTCGTCGGCCTTTGCGCCGACGACATGGCTTGCCATGATGGACGATGATGCCTGCCCAAGGGCGCAGGCTTTGACGTCGTGGGCAAAATCGGTGACTTCGTCACCTGACATTTTGAGGTCGACCGTCACGGTCGAGCCGCACAACTTGGAATGGGCCGTGGAACTCGCGTCTGGTTGTTCCAATCGTCCGAGCCGGGGGATGTTTCCGGCCAGTTCGATAATCCGCTTATTGTAAATCTCGTTCAACATGGGTTCCCAAGCCGATTTTGCGCTGCCTAGCCTCGATTGCGAAGGAGGGCGGAAAGAATATATAGGGATTGAAAGGCACGTGCGAGCGGACCCCGTTCGTGCATGCTGGCCGGGTCTGCGATTTATGCATGGGCCCGGTTAATGTGGCGCCCCGCAATTGCCGGCCGCCCCGGTGACACCCCCGGTCCTTGCTCGACCGGTCGAACGGAGAGACCGTCATGGACGCTTTCGTCAAACCATCTGTGGTCAAACATTGGCCAAAGACTACCCTATCCGAGCATGTTCGCAAGGCACTACCTGATGATCGGCCGTCGCGCGAACAGGCCGAAGCCGCCGTGCGGACGCTGATTGCCTATGCGGGCGACCAGCCGGACCGCGAGGGCCTCCTCGATACACCCAAGCGTGTCGTCGATTCCTATGACGAGCTTTTTCGTGGTTACCGCGAATGCCCGGAGGAGGTGCTTGACCGTACATTCAGCGAAATCGGCAACTTCGACGATTTTGTGCTCATTCGCGACATCGCGTTCAATTCCCATTGCGAGCACCACATGATGCCGTTCGTCGGCAGGGCGCATGTCGCCTACAAGCCGATCGAACGCGTGGTCGGACTGTCAAAGATCGCTCGACTGGTGGAGACTTATGCGCTCCGGTTGCAGACGCAGGAACGTATGACCTCCCAGATTGCGACGGCCATCGACGAGATTGTCAAACCTCGCGGTGTTGCGGTCATGATCGAAGCCGAGCACATGTGTATGTCGGTTCGTGGCGTCGAAAAACCCGGGTCGAAGACCATCACGACGCAGTTCATGGGTTCGTTCCGCGACACCATGAACGACCAAGTTCGCTTTATGTCGTTGGTGCGCGGGGGTTAGGACGCTTTCGTGGATGACATAAAGGAATTTCCGCTTCCCGGTTCGGGACCGCAAGCCGAAGAAGGCATTGTCCTTGCGCCCAAATTCGACGCCAACGGCCTGATCACATGCGTTGCGACCGATGCCCGCTCGGGTGACGTACTGATGATCGCGCATATGAATGCGCAAGCCTTGCAGCGAACAATCGCAACAGGGGACGCTTGGTACTATAGCCGTTCGCGCAAGAGGCTTTGGCGCAAGGGAGAGAGCTCAGGCCATGGGCAACGCGTCATTGAAATGCGCATTGACTGCGACCAGGATGCAGTCTGGATCAAAGTTGAGCAGGCCGGCCCTGGTGCATGTCACACCGGCCGGCGCTCATGCTTTTACAGAGCGGTGAAACTCGCATCGGCGAGTGGCGTTGCCGATGTGTCGACGTTGGATTTTCTAGGGCGTGAAAAGGCGTTTGATCCGCAAGCCGTCTATGGCGATCCAAAGAAGGCTCCACCTAAGAAGCCTCCTGGGGCCGATTAGGCACTTGTTCAGCTGCTCCCCAGGGGAACCGTGCGGGCGAGTAAGCGCCTTGCGCGCGTCAGGTGAGGGCGATCGTACATCACCCCGCCAATGGCCACGACGCCGGCTTCCGGCGTGGCTGAAAATGCCGCCATAATGGCTTGGGCTTTGGCAATTGCATCGGGGGTCGGCGTGAACACGTCATTGATGACAGGAACTTGCGACGGGTGGATGGCGAGCCGCCCGGAAAAACCATCTCGGCGTGCGTCTTCCGTGTCGCGACGCAGTCCGTCGAGATTACGAAAGTCGACATAGACCGTTTCGATTGCGGCCGTCTCGGCAGCGGCGGCGGCGAACAGGCAAAGCGAGCGTGCCAGGCGATAGGGATCGGTCAGCTTTCCGTGATCGTCACGGTTTGCTTCAGCGCCGATTTCGGCGGAAAGATCCTCTGGTCCCCACGTGAGACCGATGAGGCGCGTGCTCGCACCGCGAAATGTGCCGGCGAGGAATAGACCTGCGGCCGTTTCAATCGCCTGCGCCATGATCTTGATGTGTCCCTCGACAAGACCTGCGATGGCTTCGTGCGCTGAGAGCTTGGCATGGGTATGCAGCAGGGATGCGCCGCCTTCCGCTTTCGGCAACAGGATTGCGTCTGGTTTGGCTGGCACGATGGCGGCGAGATCGGCATCCGCTTCGCCGGTCGCAAGGCCGTTTATGCGGACGAGGAGTCGTGGCCGCGATGCCTGCGTGGTTCTGGATTTCAGGAATGTCGCTGCGCAATCGCGGGCATAGGATTTGCGCTCTGGCGAAATCGAGTCCTCGAGATCGAGAATGATCGCGTCGGCGCCGCTTGCGAAGGCCTTGTCGAGTTTGTTGCCGCTGTCGGCAGGGACGAAGAGCAGCGAACGCATCAGCGCGGCCTCATGTGCATGAAGGCCTGCCGGCGGCATTCTGCGACCAGCTTGTCGTTTTGGTTATAGGCGCGATGGCAGAATTGGAGGATCCCGGCGCCAGGGCGCGAGTTCGATTCGCGTTTGCCCAGAATTTCGGTGGTGCAGTGCACGGTGTCGTTTTCGAACAGGGGGTGAGGGAATGTCACCTCCTCCATGCCGAGGTTGGCGATGGTCGTTCCGACCGTCAAATCCGACACCGAAATGCCGATCATCAGTCCGAGCGTGAACAGCGAATTCATCGGCGGCTGACCCCACTCGGTTTCCTCGGCACAGAAATGACGATCGATGTGCAGCGGTTGCGGATTGAGCGTCATGTTGGAGAACAGCATGTTGTCCATTTGCGTCACCGTGCGTCGCAGGCGGTGCTCGTAAATGTGCCCGACGACGAAATCGTCGAAATAGATGCCTCCGCGCGGGTGGCGTGCTGCAGTGTCCTCGATCATGGAACCCTCAACATCGTTGGATCAGACCTAGATTAAGAAATCGTTTACCATAAAGGTTAACGGTTCTAAATATTTATGGTGAACTTTTTGTTAAGCGTCGTGAGCTAGGCTCCTTTTCGTCGGTGCGAAGCTCCGATGCCGTATGAGCGGCTCGTCGTTGACCGTAGCGTTAAGTCAAACCATGATCGTCCGCCATTTCTTACATTGGTCACGAACGGCTTCCGTCGCCGAACGCGCGGAGGCGACGAGTGCCCTTGGCCACGCCTATCTCGAAACCGATTTTACCCCGGGCGAACGTGCTGCCGCCGAAGGCGCCCTTATTGCGCTCCTCGACGATCCCTCGCCATCGGTACGTGCCGCGCTTGCGCAGGCGATGGCGCGAAGCGAGCTCACGCCTCCAACCATTGTCCATACGCTTGCGGCCGACCTGCCTGAAGTCGCAGGTTGGATGCTCGAACATTCGCCATTGCTTGTGGACGCAGATCTAGTCGAGGCGGTTGCGGCAGGGCCGTCCGACTGTCAGCTTGCCGTCGCTGGCCGCGCAAAGCTTTCAGCCGCGGTCGCGGCCGCCGTTGCGGAAGTCGGCTCGGCCGAGGCCTGCCTGACCCTGATCGAAAATCCAGGCGCTACGGTCGCCATGTTTTCGATCGACCGCATCGTCGCGCGCTATGGTCATCTTGTGGCAATACGCGAGTCGCTGCTGGCGCGCTCCGACCTTTCAGTTTCGACCCATCAGGCGCTTGTTGCCAAACTGTCGGAGACGCTTGCGAACTTTGCGGTGGCACGTGACGGGGTTGGGCGCGATCAAGCCATGCGCGTGGCGAAGGACGCTTGCGAAAGAGCAACGATCGTTCTTGCCGCAGCCTCCCCGCGGAAAGAAATCAAGGCGCTGGTAAGACACCTGCGTGAGAGCGGTCAATTGACGGCCGGATTGTTGCTGCGTGCCTTGCTTTGCGGCAATGTCGATCTGCTTGAGCATTCACTGGCTGAACTTTCAGATGTTCCGCTGGCTCGGGTGAGTGCGCTGGTCCATGACCGCCGCGGCTCTGGATTTCGTGCTCTTTACGACAAGGCCGGATTGCCGGCCTTGGCCTATCGGGCTTTCCGCGAGGCGCTCGAAACCCTCCAGGAGGGAGGCTTCGCCGGCAGTGCCGTCGAGGCCGCTTGCCTCAAGAGGCGAATGGTCGAACGCGTCTTGACGCGATGTGCCGACGAGCCGTGCGAGGAGGTCGAACCTCTACTCACGCTGTTGCGTCGTTTTGCCATGGAAGCGGCCCGCGAAGAGGCTCGGCTGTATTGCGAGACGCTGGTCGAGGATGGAACGTTGCCGGCGCGTCACGTGCCGGTACGGGTTGCGGCTTAATCTTAGTCGGGTACTTCATCTACGGTTCTTTCTTTCGTAGGGGCGGGTCTTCGGCGGCTTGCGCCGCGGTGCCCGCCCGCCGGGCCACAAACGACACGCACGCCACTAGCGTGTCCTGTCCAATTGCCAGGTGAGATGGGCCTTCACCACCGGCCATTCGCTTGCGATGACGCTGTAAACATAGGTGTCGCGCAAGGTGCCGTTCGCTGCGATCTGGTGATTTCGCAATATGCCGTCGAGCTTGGCGCCAAGCCGCTCGATGGCCCTCCGGCTCTGGTGATTGAAGGCATGGGTGCGGAATTCGACCGCAATGCATGCCAGTGTCTCGAAGGTGTGTGTGAGAAGCATAAGCTTGCACTGTGTATTTAGCTTTGTGCGCTGGACACCCTTGCGATACCAGGTGGAGCCGATTTCGACACGACGGTTTGTCGCGTCGACATTCATATAGGTCGTCATCCCGACGGCCTTTTTGGTGGGCTTGTCGATAACGGCAAACGGCAGCATCGAGCCGATCGCCTGCAAGCTTAGCCTTCGTTCTATTTCAGAATGCATAGCGGCGGGGGATGGTACGGATGTGTACCATAGGGTCCACAATTCCCCGTCTTTGACCGCTTCGATGAGATCGGCACAGTGGTGTAAGCCAAGGGGATCGAGGTCAATGCTTGCACTTGTGAGGGAGAGTGGTTGCAGCCAAGTCATCTTTGGTACCTTCCGAAGCGCTTGTCGATGGGGACGGGCTTGTCGTTAATACGCGATTAAGCATTCGGAGCCAAAGCCTTCTCCGATCAATACATTCGCCGGTCCATGCAGCCGTCGACCGGCCGTTTTCCAAGGGTTTATTGATGTTTGTCGGCGAGCATCGGGCACTGGCTAGCGCACGTCGTATGGGGGGAATTCTTGCAAACGCTTCAGGATGTCCGCAAGGCGCCCCAGGAACTGGCCGTGCGCGCGGCCCCCACGAGCGGACCTACTCACTCGCAGATCACGCTCCACGTCTATGACGATCTCAGCACGATCGAAACGCCATGGCGGGAATTCGAACGAAGTGCCGATTGCACAGTATTCCAAT
>Ga0099796_10000147_pt1 | contig 10418 bp, 2 predicted proteins | sample Rivendell_Oct201_12_FD_92644 | JGI IMG/M metagenome (GOLD analysis project Ga0099796, IMG submission 92644) | Vadose zone soil microbial communities from the Eel River Critical Zone Observatory, Northern California, USA -... | ecosystem: Host-associated > Plants > Roots > Rhizosphere > Soil ... | reverse complement strand
ATCGTTACATTATTGATACCGGACCACATTTAATGGCCAACTTATTTTGCTACCTTAGGATCCTCATAGTTAAGACCGCTATTAACCAGATTTTCAATAAGTCACTTATAAAATGACCGTTCTTATATTAATGGCATCGGGCAAATTTCACACAGTATACTACCATATTAATGATTGCACTGTGTTGTGTTTTTAGTAAACAGTCGGGGCCTCCGATTCTGTGCCACCGCTTTATTTTATTTTGTTCAAGTATTTATTCCAAACTGAACTACTTGTAAGACAAAATTTTTTACGGTACCTCTTATCGTCAAACTTATGAGGTGAACTTGCCGAGTTCCTTAACAACTTTTAGCTCTACGCCTTAGTATACTCTACCTACGAACCTGTGTCGGTTTAGGGTACGGTAGTGATAAAATATTATTTTCCTGGTCTTTCCTTTCCAGCGAGCCTAGACTAAGCCAATTACTTAAGCAAAGTCAAATGGTTATATGCTGGAGCTCAAGCCTTCAATATTCTGAGCTAGAAAGACTTTCTATTTTATACTCATCAGTCATAGCTTTAGCTATTTTCCTTAGAGGCCGCATTAAATCAAAGTGGATTAACCTTTCTTATTTGAAACCCTTTCGTATTCGGCGAGAAGTATTATAACTTCTTTTTACGTTACTCATGTCAGCATTATCTCTTCAGTAACTTAAAATACAATGAAACACTGTATTATCATTAGTTTAACTGAATGTTCTACTACCTAAGTTAACTTCAATTGATTGATTTGACTTGATGTATTCAAGTCAAGCATACGATTAAAATTAACCAACACGATATCGGTTGATTGTTTAAGACCCGTTAAATTTTCGGCGCTAGTATCTAATTTGTTTCTGCCAAAGGCAGGACTGCTGATGCGTTGTTACAAACGTTCATTATAAGTAGCGACTGCCAGGCTCACTTCACAGCTGTATACGATAGTCGTACGTCCTTAATTTCACTTAACAATCATTTGGGACCTTGATCAGTGTTCTCGGCTGTTTCCGTCTTGACTGCCCAACTTAGCTTGAGCAGTCTGAATATCTACCATCAATTTATGTAATTCCGAGATTCGCTTCCAAAGGTAAGATTTTCTAGGTCCCCGCAACCTGAACGCATAAAATAATTTAACCCGATTGACTAAGTCAATCAAGATTTTCAATTAAATTTTACTTGTTGGGAATTGCCTTGCTGTACCTCCATAAATCTATAAGTAATTTAGCCGAAGGCAAAAAAACTTTCCTAATATTTCATAGGATAGGTAGACGTCATACTTAAATATGTTTCGTAGAAAACCAGCTAGCACCAGGTCAGATTGGCATTTCACCGCTTACTTAAACTCTTCGGAGAATTATGCAACATTCACCCGTTCGATCCATTATAATCTGGTCTAAGTAAGATCACCTGGCTTCGGGTCTAATAGTAGTAACTTACCCAACATAGTTTTTTAAATTTCTATCCAGTCGCTTTCGCTAGGGCTTTTAACCTTGCTACTACTATTAAGTTGCTGACCCATTATGCAAAAGGTACGCCGTCATTCTAAATTTTTTTAAAATTCCGACTGCTTATAGAGTTACTAATTCATGATCTATTTCACCAATATAATTATAACTTAATCTTATCGATAATATATATAAATATATGACACATAATAAATTACACATCTAAATTATAATCATGGGTATACTACTCGCTTTTCAAACTTTTCCTTCACAGTACTTCTTCACTATCGCTAAATTTATAGTACTTAGCCTTAGAGGATGGTTCCCCTTTATTCCGACAAGTTATCTCTCGCCGTACTTTGCTCTTTTAGAGAAAGACTTATCCTTTTGTTTATATCTTATACCTCATAGGTAATCCCAAGTTTTTAAACCTTTTCTTTGGCATTTATGTTTGGGTAAACAGCTAAAGTTTACATTTAAATTCTCAAAATTCCCGCGTAGCAACTTTAACTTAAGAAGCCACAAAGACAAAAAAGAAAGATAAGTTAAAACTATAGAACCTCGCAGTATGTCCAAATTAAGTTGCCTTTTTGTTCGCTGCAGACTACTTAACGGAAGGCTAAGCTAGGTGTCTAACAGCAGACCATTTTTCAACTACTAGGTAGTTTAATATTATCTAATCGACAATTTTTATTAAACATTATAGTTAATCTCTCTTTAAAAAACTAATTACAACATAGTTAAACTAACATAAATCTACAGGACTTATTGTTTTTGACCTTTTTTAGTAAAATGCAATTATTTTAACATTTCAATTTACATTAGTATTACATTGTAAAAAGGCTAGTCCGATTTCACTCGCCATTACTCTCGGAGTCTCGGTTGATTTCCTTTCCTTTCCCTACTGAAATGTTTTACTTCGGGAAGTATTTAATTAATAAGTTTTACCTTAGGATCGCTTAAATGTATTTAAAACCTTATATTTTAAGATTTTTGTAAGCTTTTGGGATGTACCCTCCTTATATTTATAAATTTGCCTTAGTTTTCCTTAATAACCCCTTTAATTAACTTTTTATATATTTAAAATGATGGAACTATATTAACATCGATACTTTTATAGTTAATTATACAATATTATTTATTACTAAAAGAGATATAGACAAATTGCAAAAGCAAATAAAATACGACATATTAATTGGCCTGCTTAGGTTAATAATTTGATCAAATTTTTCGTATGAGTTTAATTTTGGCTCTGATTGAACGTTTTTCAGTAGTTTTAAGACATGCGAATCAATGGTTCGCCCATGGTGTAAAGGTGAGTAATGATAAATTAGATACTTTATAGACCTCTCGAATAGGGGATAGTTTAATTAACTGTTGTAGATAAAGTCAGCAGCTGACGAGAATTTTCAAATCAGCAGGCAAAACTAACTACTTGCTGCAGTAATTGCTAAGGCGAAAGCTGTTTGTATTGCTTACTTGACTATTTGCCAAGTCAAGCATTATAACTAAGAGACTTATTTGATGATTTAGTGACATCCTAAGTAAGTTGCAATCAGTTTTAATAAGTTATTCGAGAGCAAGTAACAACATTTTATTAAGCATAAATTAGCTTATTTATAATAAAGAAAGCTTTTAAATTACTCAATATATTTTTTATATTTGATTTAAGTAAAGGTATTCGCTATAAAAATTGATTTATTTTGTTTAATGGTAGTTGGTGGAGTAAAAGCCTACCAAGCCTACGATCAATAGCCAAGTTTGATAGAACTGATGGCCACATTGGGAATGAAAAGCCCCAAGTAGAGTTATCTACCAGCAGTCGAGAATATTAGTCAATGCTCGCAAGAGTGAACTAGCTAACTGAAATCTTAAGACCACTTAACAGTGGTACTAGAGATAACGTAAGGGAAAATAATGATAGTACCTTACTATAAGTGTTGTCCAACTAACTGGTGCCAGAAGACTCGGTAACGCCAGAAACGCAAACGTTAGTCGTCCTGATCAGGCGTAAAGGGTAAGTAGGCTGCTTTGAAAGTTATTAACTAGCAAGCTTTGCCTTGTCGTATACAACAATAAGGCATATAGTTAATAATGAATTAAAGCTAGAATCAAAAAGAGGATAAGCCAAATAATATTTAGAGTAGGGATGAAATCCACAGATACTAAATGGAATACTAAAGGTGAAAGCTTTTATCTAATAATGATTGACGCTGAGGAACGAAGGTGAGAATAGAAAATAGGATTAGAGACCCAGATATCTCTCACTGTCAACGATGAGTGGTGGTTGTTAGTTTTAAAATAAACTAGTAACGATGTTAACGCGATAACCATTCCGCCTTGCGAGTACGGTTGCAAAACTGAAACCAAAAAAATTAGTCGGTCTCGAAGCAAACGAAGTGAAGCATGTTATTTAATACGAAAATACGCGTAAAATCTTACCAGTTCTTGCATATACTTTTCCTCTTTTGCGTACTGCTTAAGACAGAGTATACAGGTGTTGCATGGCTGTCGTCAGTCCGTATTTTGAGAAGTGAGGTTAAATCCACTAACGGACGCAATCCCTGTTGTTAATTTATACTTAACAATTTATGAATTTTAAATATTTTCATTTGGGGCTAAGACAAGTCGTTATGGCTCTAACGAACTGGGCTATAGACGTGCTATACAAAACTTTTACAAAGTGATGCGAAACCTTAACATTAATTTTAAAAAGGAAGAGCTAATCATTAAAGAAAGTTAATTATAATTTATTTGAGCAGATTGTTGCCTGAAACTCGGCAACATGAAGAAGGAATTTCGAGTAATCGTTGATCACAAGCGCAACGGTGAAGATAGCATTCGGGATGAACTAACTGTCTGTCGCTGGGGAGAAGCTCGGATCGGGGGAAACTGCCGCTGTATTAGTTTGTACAACAAATCCTAGCTTTTTAAATTCTTAATTGTTACTTTATAATTTTAGTTGGTTTGCAGTTGCTGAACCGACCGGATCGGATTCTGTCTTGTTCGGTAAGGTCAGCATACCTTTGGATGCAGTTGCTTGACTAACTTAGGTAAGTCGAGAGGCACAATTGCCTGCAAATTTTAACTGGGAATACAAGGTTAATAGCAGTAAAGAATTAATTTGCTTTAGCATTGAATGTTTTTTACATTTAGTACAAATTTGTTGAGCTATTTAGTATCAGTTAACCCTTCGGAGTAACATCTCAAAAGTCATAGCAAGGTAGCCGTACTGGAAGGTGCTGCTGGAAAATATTTCAAAAAATACCCCCGTTGCTCATGTAATACTAGTTAAGATTATTTCTATAAAAATTTAGCTAAAGATCGAATAAAGTTGTATGCCTTCCGCCAAAGGCGGGACTAGCTTAAGCTAGTTCTGCTTGTTACCGAGCTCTTAGTTATTTGCGGGAACAGGATATAAAAAGGCACACGCAACAATTGCCTTTGCTGATAAAATAGGAAGCAGGTTCTAGGTTTAGCTGAAGTAAGGCCTTCCGCCAAAGGCAGGACTTGCTGTTTACTGTGTCAACTGAAGCAGTTGTAATAAACTTTTTAAAAAAGTCTTGCTTTGGCGATACTACCACAATAATTGTTAAATTAAAAATTTTAAGGGGTTAGCTGAGTGGTTTTAGCGGTAAATTTACACTTTACAGACAGAGTTTCGATTACTCTACTCCTTATGGTATTTTATACTGATTTGCTTGTTTTTGATTGACCTTTATGCCTTAGATGCTGTATTGAACTGAACTTACTTTAGATAATAATATTTTATCCACCGTAAGCTGGCCAACTACAGATTGAAGTAGTAAACTTTTAGTTTGCATTATATTTAAGAAAGTTTTGCCTGTTTAAGCTGGTCTTTTACTGCTTTTTATTTAATTCCCTCAGCAAGTCCTGCCTTTGGCGGAAACAATAGCCGAATTTAGGTTTGTATATGTAAGGTTAGGCAACAAGCCATGTTGTTTTCAAATTTTTAATTTCAATTTAAGACTTTAGCATAATGGTTAATGCAGTTCGCTCATAATGGATATTATAAGGGTTCAACCCCCTTAGGTCTTATGTTTATCCTCTTTATTAATTAATAAGGCAATTGCCTGCCTTGACCTTGGTTTTCTGAGGAGGCACCATCTAATTAAAATTAAATAGGGTACTTGGTCGAGTCTGGTTTATGGCGCTCGTCTTGAAAACGAGTACTTCCTAATGAAGTCGTGAGTTCGAATCTCACAGTGCCCGTATAATTTATTATATCTAGTTTTTTAAATTTGCCTTTGACTAGCTAAAGTAATAACTGCTGCGGTAGTTGACAAAAACAAACAGCTAGTCTTGATTTGACATCGTCAAGTCAAGGCAGACAGTTATTGTTAAAACTAATGAATGGTTTGATGTCTTTGGTCGCAAGTCGCTGAGTAATATTAACTACACAGTCATTCTGTCCTTAACAATTTAGTAAATATTAAATTTAAGCTTATCAGTTGAAAAAGTAAAAACTTTTTGCGGCCAGCTTGGATAAGGAGCCAGGTGCTTAACTAACAGTAGGTAATATCTTAACCAATTGTATCCTTTTTTGTTTACAACTTTTGCTTTGGCAAACAATTTATTGGAAATAAACATGCGTAAGCAAGTCTTGCAGTCATACCTGTGTTAGCTGTCAGGCAGTTGATTTGAGTTAACAGTAATTAGACTGTATATGACATAACTAGGCTTGTTTTTTAACATTATCGCTAACAATATAGCTTAAAGGCTTAAAGAATTTTCTTGTAGAGGCAAAATGCTTTAAACTCTATCAAATTTTGAGCCTTAAAGCTATTGACTTAACAAGTAACTCTGTATTAAAAAATTTAAAGCTTAACTAGTTGCCTAGTAATAATGTTTATTCTTAATATTATATGTAGTAGACTAGACTAATAATAATTTAATTTTGTTGAGGGCTTTTGCTGCAGCATTAATTTGACATTGTAAACTGGGTGCTGAAGCTAACTTCTCGCAGCTGTATTCTTGAACAGGGTTTACCTCATATAAAAAGAGGCGTTTGCAGGTGTCAAACTTGGCAATTAAAGCTAAGTCAGGTTGCAAAAACAGGTCAATTCAATATACAGACAGTCATATAAAAGCGGCATAAATTCGACTACTTTTCCTTGATTTTCTTTAATCGCCAAGGGTTTTGAGTAAACAAACAGTCATATCAAGTCAAGCAAAACATTCTGTTATAAAGCATTTATGCATAAGGCTAATGGGGATTGCGGACTTAAGTTTACTCAAACCGCTACTAACAGTGGAAATTTAATTTCAACGACTACCTGCTTAGGCTAGGGTGCTAATTTATTTTCAGCAACGATAGCTTTAATTGTAAGTGCCGCCTTAGCTTTTTTAACTGTTGGCTCCTTAGTTGATAAATTAGTTAAAGCAATTGCTCCAGATCCAATTTCTAATACGAAACCTATAGTTAAAACAATAAAGAAAATTAATGCAATAGAGAATCCGAAAGTAGATACTTGGTAAAGAGTTACAGCTATAGGGAATAGAAGTAAAATTTCTAGGTCAAATATTAAGAATAATAAAGCTACAACTAAGAAATGAATTTGGAAAGTAGATCTCGTTTGACCTACGATAGCTTGGAAACCACATTCATATGCAGATACTTTAGCTTCATCTGGTCTATGTACCGCAAATAAAACATTTAAAGCTAATAAAGCGATAGCTAGAATAGGAACTAAAATAAATAATAATAATAAATTATTCATTACCAATTAAATAGTGATAAAGATAGTAATTGTGTACTATTTAAGATTAAAGAAGGTTTTAAAATAAACAATAATATAGTTAATGTTAACACTGAGATTACAAAACTATGTACATTACTTAAGTATTTATTTTCTTGAGAAGAACCGTGTGCAAGATTTTCTAGTTCGGTTATGTTTGGGCTTGTGTAAATTACTTTAACTATTTTTAAATAATATGAAGCACTTATTACACTTACAAGTATAGCTATTATTGATACAAAGTAATACCCATTTTGAATTGCAGAATATAAAACAAATTGTTTACTAAAGAATCCTATTAAAGGAGGTATTCCAGCCATAGAAAATAAGCAAATAGCTAAACTTAAACTTAATATAGGATATGAAATGAATTTTCCTTTAAGTTCAGAGATATATCTAATATCTCTTATTTCTTTATTAACACTTGTTGTTGCAGTTATATAACTTAAAGCTATAATAATTAAGAACATATTTAAATTAGTTATCGTATATTGTATTATATAGAAAATTAAAGATTCGATAGAAGATTCACTATTTATAGCTAAAGCTAATAAAATAAATCCTATATGTGATATTGTACTATAAGCTAATAATCTTTTTATTCTAGTTTGAGCTAACCCAACAACTGTACCTATTATTAAAGATAATAAAGAACTTATTAATAATAAATTTTTCAATATTGAACTACTAGTTAATCCTACGGCACCTACTAATAAAGATACTTCATGCCCTAAACCTAGGTTTAATGAGTCAGATATACTGTTTAAAGCTGTAAATCCATAAAATTGTAATTCTAATAACAGTACTAATATAGAAATTTTAGGTATTATTGTTAACCATGTGGTTACTATTGTCGGCACTTCATCATATACATCTGGACTCCAATTGTGTAATGGTGCTGCTGCTATTTTAAATAAGAATCCAATAAAAATTAATATTAATCCTAAACTTAATCCTTGTATTGCTGTCTGTATTAAATAGTCATTAGATGAAGATAACGCAAAACCTGGTAGTAAGCTATGCGATACAGATAAATCATTAGTAAGTTGAAATACATAATTAGATGTAGAAATTATACTATATATTGATTCAAAATTAGTTAAACCAGTATAGGAGTAAATTATACCGCAACCTAATAGTATTATACATGATGATAAACCACCTAATAAGAAGTATTTTAAACCTGCTTTTGTTGAAGTTTCGGAATCTTTATATAAAGTAGCTAATACATATAAACCAAAGGATTGTAATTCTATACATAAATATAAGGAAACTAAATCGAAACAAGATATTAATAAACATGATCCTAAAGAACTGAATAATACAATTAAAGAATAATCTTGAGATTTTTCAGCTATTAGTATTCCCTGATTAAGTTCAATTGTTTCTTGATCTTGACTTAAATTAGAACTTTTTTTACCGAAAGAAGGCCAAGAAATTAATATTAGTGATCCAATTATTAATAAAAATGATTCTATTAATATAGATACTTGAGTTATTTGGAATAAACCGCTATAGATACCTATACCTGATCCAATTGACTGAATATATAAAGTATTTAAAGATAATACTCCGGCATATATAAATATTATAGATGAAATTCGAGTTAAATAAATTGAAGATAAATTTCTATTTATAGAAGGTAAGGCTTTCGCCACAATTAAAATTAAAATAGATGTAAAAATCATAACTAAACCTCTTTTAAGAGTTAAATTTAACCAAAGGAATTATTTATATGTGCTATACATAATGCTGCCTTAGCTTAGTGATTGACTGGACTTTGTCTAGTAAAGGCAAGGGGCTCCACAACACGTATTACGGAATAAGGACGAGTTGAACGTCCAAGAGCTATTAACCCTGACAATTAGCAATTGCTTAGTCTTACCTATGACAATTATTCCTAAATTTTGATCCTTATCAGATTTGAACTGATCCTGACTCCTTGAAGGGGAGTTGTACGAACCACTATACTAAAGGACCTTAAGCTAACCAAGCGGCTTTACTTGATAACTATTTTAATTGCAGCTACCTGACTTGACCTGACCTGCTTAAGTAGGTAGTATGAGCAGGTCAAGGTAAACTACTTATACTCAAGCTCATTAAGTTAAACCTTGATTAATTTTAGCGAAATTAGGAATTGAACCCAATCTAACAGATCATGAGACTGTTGTGCAAACCGTTACACTATTTCACTTATTTTTTTAATTACAGCCCCCGCCAAAGGCAGGACTTGACAAACCTAATTAAAAGCTACAGTTACTAATTTTGTTTTTATGGCCGAAGGCTAATTTAATTCCCTCAGGCTTCTTTAGGGTAAAATCAGAGACTCGAACTCTGAGCATCGTCGCCACAAGACGTCATTTTAACCGCTTAAACTAATTCTACCTCTTTTATATATAATAAATAAAGCTGAAAAAAGGAATTGAACCTTTATTTTACCGTCATGAGTGGTAAGTTTTAACCATTTAAACTATTTCAACTCTGAATTTTCGAAGCTGCTTACGTCGCCTTAGTTGATAAAATCAACAATCTGTAAGTAATTTGAACAAATGGCTTTTATTTCCTTCACTAATTTGAACTTCTTGCCTTTGGCATGTAAACAGATGCTTGCCTCAGTAGGCAAAATAAACAGGCGGGTACTTGCTCCTTAATAAAGCAATTGCTAATTATACCTGTTGCTACGGGACCAGCTTAAGCAGGTAGTTGCCCTGGTCAAAGTTGTTATTAAGATTAGCTATATAAACAGCAACTTCACCCTTAATTACTTAACAATAAAGGGGAATTAGGTATATCTATAACTCAGATTTTGTTTGCAGTTGTTGCTTTGTTGACTAATTATAATTGTTAATTTACTAGCATACTTGCTTAACCAAAACTAATTCTTGCCATTGCTGCGGCTGAACTATGTTAAATGACTCGACAAGAAATTCAAGCAAACAACTAAGCTGATTTCTCTAAATATTCATAAGTATAGGTATAGGTGTCTCATTACTAATATAATTATCAAATAGAATTAATGCAATACTTAACTTACCTACCACTTGTCGGAGATGACTCAAGTAAAAGCAGTTGACTTTTCAAGCGGGTGAAGCTTTCTCAGTTAGCCTTACAAAGGCTAGGCTAGGCTAGGTTGTTGCAATTATTTAATAACTAAAACTTTCTCATTTTGTTTATATACTATTAATATATTAAATTT
>Ga0099796_10000144_pt1 | contig 10528 bp, 10 predicted proteins | sample Rivendell_Oct201_12_FD_92644 | JGI IMG/M metagenome (GOLD analysis project Ga0099796, IMG submission 92644) | Vadose zone soil microbial communities from the Eel River Critical Zone Observatory, Northern California, USA -... | ecosystem: Host-associated > Plants > Roots > Rhizosphere > Soil ... | reverse complement strand
GACGGCGGCGATCCTTGGGAGGAGGCGCTCGCCGCCTGCCCCCCGCTGCAGGCCGCCTGCGCCGGCGCGCTGGTCATTGATTGCGAGCCCGGACCGATCATGTTGGGCCGCGCGCGAGTGCTTGCCCAGGCGCTGGGCGCCGAATGCGTTGCGCTCGATGCCATGGATGCGGCGGCGCTCACGCTTCGCATCCATGGGCGGCTCGAGTACCTGTGAGCATTATCCTTGCGTTGTTGATCGATCGCTGGTGGGGAGAGCCGCCGGCACGCTTTCACCCGGTCGTATGGATGGGGTCCTATCTGAAGCGCGCCGGACGCGGGTTGCCGGATCGCGGTCCCCGGATGGCGTTCTTTCTCGGCACCCTCTATTGGCTTGCGGGCGCGGCGCTCGTCGCGGCGGCGTATGGAGTTGCCGGCGCCGAATCTGCGAAGCTGCCGCCGTGGCTGGACATCGTACTGACCGCGGTGCTCCTGAAACCGCTGTTTGCCTTGCGCCTGCTGCTGAGCGAGGTGGGCGCCGTGGAGAGCTCGCTGATGCAGGGCGTCGAGTGCGGCCGTGCGCGCCTGGCGCATATCGTGAGCCGCGATACCGCGGCCCTCGATTCAGGAGAGGTACGCGAATCCTCATTGGAATCGTTGGCCGAGAATCTTTCGGACTCGATCATCGCGCCCCTCTTTTGGTTCGCTTTGTTCGGCCTGCCGGGTGCGGCGGTATATCGCTTTGCGAATACGGCGGATGCCATGTGGGGTTATCGCGGGCGCTGGGAATGGGCCGGAAAATTTGCGGCGCGCGCGGATGATGTATTGAATTTCATTCCCGCGCGAATGACGGCCGTCGCCTTAGCTATGGCGGGCCCCAATCGAATGTCGCTGTTTCGGCGGCTGCCGGCTGAAGCGGCGCGTACGGCATCGCCCAATTCGGGGTGGCCGATGGGCGCTCTGGCGCTCTCCCTGAACGTTCGGCTGCGCAAGCCGCAAGTCTATGCGCTCAATGCGAACGGGTCCGCGCCCTCGGCCGCGGACACGTCCACGGCGCTGCGCCGCGCCGAGGCAACGGCGTGGGTCGTCGCGGCTCTATTCGCGGTGGGAATGCAGTTTTTGCCGGGTGTCGGGGCTGCGCAGAAAGCATTGCTGGCGGCGCTTCCGAGTGTGCTGTGATGCCACCGCGCAACGTGCCCCGGATCGTGATCGCCGCCGCCGCCTCGGGCGCCGGCAAGACGACGATTGCGGCCGGACTGATCGCAGCCTTGCGCCGGCGGGGTTTGGCCGTGCAGCCGTTCAAGTGTGGTCCCGACTACATCGATCCGAGCTATCACGAGCGCGCAGCCGGGCGGCCCTGTCGAAATCTCGATGCGTGGATGCTCGACGGCGCGCAGCTTCTGGAAGGATTCTCTCGGGCGTGCCGGGATGCGGATATTGCGGTGATCGAAGGCGTCATGGGTCTCTTCGATGGCAGCAACTGGCACGACGAACACGCGTCGACTGCGCAGATCGCGAAGCTCCTGGCTGCCCCGGTCATTCTGGTCGTGGACATCGCGGGGGCCGCGCGCAGCGCAGCGGCCGTCGTGATGGGTTGTCAGCATTTCGACCGCGACCTCGCTTTGCGAGGGGTGGTTCTCAATTTTGCCGGGTCCGAAGGTCATGCCAAGGGCTGCGCCGAGGCGATCACTACGATAACCGGGCTGCCCGTGTTGGGCTGGCTGCCTCGCGATTCCATGTTGCAGATTCCGGAGCGGCATCTGGGCTTGGTGCCTGGAGGCGAACACAGGGATTCAAGTTCACTCATTGCCGACATGGCAGATGCGGTCATCCGCCGGTTCGACCTGGACTCGATCACTGAGATTGCCCGATCGGCCGGCGAGATGCCGGGCGTCTCCGTGCCCGCACCCGTCGTGCATCACGAGCCGGACGTCCGCCGCCCCGTCATCGCGGTCGCGCGTGATGACGCGTTTTGTTTCTACTACCCGGAAAACCTGGAATTGCTGATGGAGGCCGGGGCGGCGATCGAATTTTTCAGTCCTCTGAAAGGTGAGCAACCCAGCCCCGGTGCGGCTGGCGTCTATCTAGGCGGCGGCTATCCCGAGTTGCATGCCTCGGAACTCGCGTCGAACGTCGGACTGTGGCATGCATTGAAAGACCTGCGAACCCGGAATGCGCCGATCTATGCCGAGTGCGGTGGGTTCATGGTGCTCACGCAGGGCTTGATCGATGCCGAGGGTCGCCGCTGGCCGATGGCGGGCCTCATACCCGGCGTGGCGCGCATGACCGGGAAGCTGGCCGCGCTGGGGTATCGGCTTGCCGCCGCGCTGCATCCAAACCTGCTGACCGAGGGCGGAGGCGAGCTGCGCGGACATGAATTTCGATACAGCACCTGGGTCTGCGATGAACCGATTGCCGGCGATGACATTGCCTGGCAAGTGCGCGGCACGCGGGCCGAAGCTCCCGCAGACTCGGGAGGATTCGCGAGCGGCAATCTACTCGCGAGCTATTTGCACATCCATTTCGCGCAACGCGCCGGTATTGCCGGCCGATTCGTCGAAAAACTCGTGCCGCGGAACGGCGTCTGAAAATCCGCGTGTCGGGGGTTCAATTCCCACCCTCTCGGGCAGAACTTTGTGCCTGTTCGTCCAATTGTCTCGTCTCATTCCAATTGGCAGGCTGCATACCACTTCGGGCACCCGGTGGGCCGGCTTCCGGGTGGGCATCAACTATAGACATTCTGCTTACCGCTCAGATGGCAGCCGGTGTAAAGGCGGCACGAGCTCGACATGGGCGCTCATGGGGAACGCGGGAAATCTGACGCTGTGATGTGTGGGGAAATGACAAGTGGTCTAAAACCATGAGGAAGAATACCGAGGCACAGGTCAGTGGAGGAGTCGCTGATGGTAGTGAGGAAGGTCCTGTAGCGGCACAGGAGGCCCGAGATAGATGGTATCGCGGCACGTCACCGCACTGTGATCGCTAGACAAGGATCATCGGTACTAATCAGGAGGTTTTTCAAATGATTAAGATCCATGTGCTGTTTCTGTCGGCGCTCGCGCTGCCGCTCTCGACCGGTATCGCACGCACTATCCCCAATCCCGATGAGCTTCCCCAAGTGGCATGTAGCGATATGAGATTCAGCGCTGCGTTCCTCGCCAAGTACCCGAAAGCTCCCGCGGCCTGCCAAGATGCGCGTGAGTACAAAGGCGAGCGCTATGCGAAGTTCGAGGCCAAGGTGTATCTCATCGATCCTGCGTTCACTACCGTTCAGCTGTTAAACGTGGCGGGCGACATGGTGACGACGTTCAGCCTCAAGCCGGGGCCGGACGAGCACGTGCTCGTGAACGGCGAAGAGACGGCTTTCCACGATCTAAAGGTCGGCCAAAAGGTAACGTTCTGGGTATCCGAGAAGCGCCTGGAAGCCGTGGAGTTGCCGGGTTCTACAGAACATGCCTGGACGGTCCTACCGCCTATCTCGAAATAAGCTTTTGAGCATCCACCGGTCCGGCGTGTCTTGTGGGATCGGTGGAACAGATCCCGCACGGAACTGACTCGAACTGGATCATGGCTTGTACTGAAGTCGTCGTACACCGCGCCGGAAGGAACCTGGGCCTGTATCTCACAGCGGCAGCGACGTTCGCCGGTTGCGCGCACTTGGGTCCCAACACGGTTGCGGTGGACCGCTTCCGTTGGGTGATTCGCTATGTGCCGGAGTTCGAGAAGCGATGGAACCGCTTCGCACGACCCGCGGATACCTCCTGGCGCGTTGATGAAACCTATATCAACATTCGACCTGGTCATAGCCGCCAAGGTCAGCAAAATCCGCGCGCAGAAACACGTCGTCGCGCTTGCGATCGATGCGCTTCGAGAGCTGGTTTTCAATGGTTTCTCTCATGCTGTCAAAGTACGACATTTCAGAGGTATTTTCTATATAAAATCAAAGACATAGTCAATTCAATGCGAACAGTTCACGCGCTCGGCAGAATTCGGTCGCAACGGCGACAGTAAAGCTTCACACTTGGCCCGACGGAAGGGTCGGCCTAGAGCGGGCCTTCGCAATGCCAGGCGCCGCCGCAGTAGATTCCGACCCGACGAAATTCGACCTCTGCCAGTTGCCCAGCCAGACTGACGCCACCCACGGAGCATACGATGCCAGGTGTCCAATCGATCGGCCTTGACGCGAATCAACAGGCGTCCGAAGTCAACGAGAGCTTCGATGCGGTCGCGGACGTTGTACGACCAACGCTACGAGCATGCCTGGGAGCGCTGCTCGTCACCTGCGTCTGCGCCTGTGGTGGGGGCGGAGGTCCTTCCGGCGGCTCCACCGGCTATAACAACCCTCCACCGCCACCGACCAGCGCGACGTTCCTTGCGGTCACGAATTCGACGACCGGCACAATCGACGTTTTCTCAATTGACACGAAAACGGGCGCCCCAAAACCGATCGCCGGCGATCCTTTGCCCGAAGGGCCGACGCCATCGGCCGTAGCGATCGATCCCCAGAAGCGGTTTCTTTACGTGACCACTTCGTCCGGGGAGGTCAGAGGGTATTCGATTGATCCGTCGAGCCTGAATCTGACCTCGATCACCGGAAGTCCGTTTGCGACGAGTGCCCAGTCCGTAGCGATCGCAGTCGATCCGAGCGGACAATTCGTGCTGACGGCGAACGGCAGCACGAACACCGTCTCGGTGTTCAAGATCGGCTCGACAGGCGCCCTTGTTGAAGTGGTCGGCAGTCCCTTTGCGGCCGGGCCGAATACCAGCGCGATCGTGGTCGCGGCGGGCAAGTACGTGTACGCCGCGAACACGGCCGGTAGCAGCGTGTCGGCCTACAGCATGGACACGACGAGCGGCGCTCTCACGCCGGTGGCGGGCACTCCGTTTGCAACCGGAGGCTCGCCTAACGGATTGGTCGTTGACCACACGGCCACCCATCTATATGCAGCGGAATCGCAACCAAATGAAGTGTCCGGCTTCTCGATCGATTCGAGCACCGGCGCGCTGACGGCCATTCCTGGCAGCCCGTTCTCGGCCAGCTACCCGATCCATTCGCCGGTTATAGATGCGGAAGATAAGCGGCTGCATGTCGCGAACGGCACCGACGTGGACTGCTTCCTGGTCGACGCCAGCTCGGGCGCCCTGACGGAAATTGGCCTGTCCCACACGAACGGACGAGCCGTTGCTCTGGCACTCGATGGTCCGGACAACTTCCTGTATGCGCTGGACAACGTGGGCAACCAGATCGAGGTTTTCTCGATCGACCCGACCGGCGGCTCGCTGACGCTCATCACCGGGAGCCCCTTCGCACTGTTTCCCGGTGCGGGCAGCCAAAGCCTCGGGCCGAACGCGATCTCGGTCCAGCACTGAACGCGGCGAACGGCGCAGCGATTCGATCTCCGGTCCGTGGACGTCGCCCAGGGGAAGAGGGGCACGCGCGAACCTCATCCTTCGACGATCGCCGGTAAGTCCTTCATGATGGTTTTGATTTCAATCGCAAAGGGCACCCGGCAACCATCAGCCAGACCTCGTCTGCCGCCGCGGCCGTCAGCTGCGCCAGGGTGCCGGCAAGATCCCTGAACCGCCGCGCGTGGGGCTCGGTCGGAACTAAACTCCAGCCCAATTCGTTGCTGACGATGATGCTGGGCCAGGACGCGGCTTTGAATGCCGAGAGCTGTGCGCTCCACGCGGCAATAATGGCCGCGTCTGAATCGGCGAACCGTGCGCCGGCCCACAGCGTCAGGCAATCGAGGATCACGCCGCTCGGCGGAGGCGCGAGCGCCGCAAGACTTGCGGACACATCGGCCGGCGCTTCGAGCGTGCGCCATGCGGGCCGCTCGGCGCGATGACGGCGCACACGCTCCAGCATTTCCGAATCCTGCGCGTCGGCGCAATAGGTGGCGACGAAAACCGTGTCGCTTCCCCATCCCTTGGCTTGCTCGACGGCGCGCTGACTCTTGCCGCTGCGCACGGGCCCGGTAATGAAAGTCAGCTTACCCAAGGCCACGCTCGCGCCGATTCGAATCGAGGCACTGAAGGACCTGCCGCGCGAGCGGTGCTGGTTGTGTCAAAGGCACAGGTACCGCCTGATCGGATCCAGATTCACGTGCGCGGCGAGGTGCTCCGCCATGGCGCGATACATGGCGTTGCGCTGTTCGGCCCATGGTATCGGGTGCGGCCGGTGCGCTTGCATGCCGGCGGCGGCGGCAACCTGTGCCCGCAATTGCGGCGATTCAAACCAGCCATGCAGGTAGGTGCCCCACACGTTCCCGAGACGCATGCCTTCGGGCCGTGTTCCCTCCTCGTCGCGAACCGTCTGCAGCGGCTCGACGCTGGAGTGCGCGCGCGTTACGCCCATATGGATCTCGTAGGCTCGCCACTCGCGGCCACCACAGCTCGCAGTGACCTGGCGAAGCGTCTTCGACGCGCTGAAGCGTGTCTCGGCCGGCAGCAATCCAAGGCCTCGTTCGGTGCCTGCATCGCCGGCCCGCCCTGCTTCATCGCTCAGTGACCGGCCGAGCATTTGAAACCCGCCGCACACGCCGATGATGAGCACGCCGCGGTGAGATGCTTCGATGATGGCAGCCTCCAGCCCGCTCGCCCGCAACCAACGCAGGTCGGCAAGCGTATTCTTGGTTCCGGGCAGCACGATAACTCGCGCGCCCTGAAGCTGCTGTGCCGTAACCACCCATCGCACCTGGACGCCGGTATCCGCCCACCACGGTTGACAGTCGGTCAGATTCGACAGGTGAGGAAAGCGCACCCAGGCCATGACGTCCCCGGTTCCCCGAACCGCATCGTCGCTGGACAGGCCGTCTTCTTCCTCCGGCTGCAGATCGGAGCGAAGGGGCAGGGTGCCGAGCACCGCAAAGCCGGGAGCGTGAGACTCGATCCACTGCTGCGGATTTGAAAACAGCGCGAGATCGCCGCGAAACCGATTGATGATGGCGCCAAGCCCGCACGCGCGGTCCGCAGGCGAGAGCAGGCTCCACACACCCGCGAGCTGGGCGAATATTCCGCCCCGGTCGATATCCCCGACGAATACCCATCGACCGTTCAGGTAGCGGCACGGCCGTAAATTCACGAGGTCGCGGTCCAGTAAGTTGAGTTCCACGGGACTGCCGGCGCCTTCCATCAGCAAGACGTCACATCGATCCTGCCAGGCATCGAGGACTTCTGTGACGGTCTGCCACAGACGATCGAAGTGCCGATAGTACTCGGCCGCGGCACAGTGACCTTGCGAGCGGCCCAACACGACCACCTGCGATCCTTGAGCCCCGCTCGGCTTGAGCAATATGGGATTCATCTCCACCGCCGGGATCAGTCCGCAAGCTTCCGCTTGCACGGCCTGGGCGCGTCCAATTTCGCCTCCGTCCAGCGTGACCCATGCGTTATTGGACATGTTTTGGGCTTTGAACGGGGCGACACGAATTCCTTGACCATGAAGCCAAGCGCCGAGCGCCGTCGTGATCCAGCTTTTTCCCGCGCCGGAACCTGATCCGAGTATCGACAAGGCCTTCATGAATGAGAAATCGCTCCGCTCGAGACCGCATGTCGACCTAATCTATCAGACGCCCGGACAGACGCCCCAAGAGATCGGGCCGCCTTTCCGGCTTGCCAATCTCTTTTGCGGCAGTTAGCATCGTCGGCGAAGTTGTCAGGTGCTTCTCTGCCTTTTCGATATTGATCGTGAAGGTCAGCAAGTGAAACGGGAAGCCGGTGCGCGTTCTAGTCAACTGGAACCAAACCCGGCGCTGCCCCCGCAACGGTAAACGAGTAACGGCGAATCCGAAAGCCACTGCGTTCGACGCGGGAAGGCGATTCTCCAGCATGATTCAAATGCGCTCGTGAGTCCGGAGACCGGCCTGACACTGATGTCTGCGAACATCGCGGTGGGCGATTGGTAGTTGCTTGTGGTGGGTTGGTGCAGTCGGCGCATTTACGCCCTGCAACCCTCGTTCCCTTCAAGCGATTTCCCTTCTGTTCCTCCGCTCTCCAGTCGCATGGGTTACGCGTTTTCGCCGTTGGCGAAGCTCGGGAGGCCTTGTCGTGAGTGAAGCGAATCGAATTCCTGTGACCGTGCTGACCGGCTTCCTGGGCTCCGGCAAGACGACGCTTCTGAATCGCATCCTCACCGAAAGCCATGGTCAGCGCATCGCCGTCATCGAGAACGAGTTCGGTGAGATCGGCGTCGATCAGGAACTCGTGATCAATGCCGAGGAAGAAATTTTCGAAATGAATAACGGGTGCATCTGCTGCACCGTGCGCGGCGATCTGATTCGCATTCTCGGTAATCTGATTACGCGTCGTGACAAGTTCGATCGCATCGTGTTGGAGACCACCGGCCTCGCCAACCCCGGGCCGGTCGCGCAGACTTTTTTCGTCGACGAAGGAATGCGCGAGGAATTCGCGCTGGATGGAATCGTGACGATGGTGGATGCGCGGCATTTCGATCAACAGCTTGTCGAGAGCGAGGAGGCGCGCACGCAGGTGGCATTCGCCGATGTCATCGTCTTGAACAAGACTGATCTGGTCGGCGGCACCGATCTTGACGCCTTGGAGCGGCGCGTGCGCGCCATCAACGCGCTGGCGCGAATCGTGCGCGCGGACCCCGCCCGGCGGGCATCGGTTCCCATGAGCTCCGTGCTCGGGATCGGCGGGTTCGATCTTGCGCGGGCGCTCGAGTACAAGCCGACCTTTCTCGAGCCTGAATATCCATTTGAATGGGCCGGAGCCTACGAGCTCGCGGCGGGGGATTACACCCTTGCGCTTCGAGACGGTCCGGATCCATCCATGAAGATCATCTTCTGCGAGGCGCTGACCACCGACGGCCTTGATCCGACCAAGGCAGCCGAGCGCGTATTCGGCCTGTTCTCCGGTTCCGTTCCGACCGATTCTCCGGGCGCGGTGATCGAGCCGCAGTTTCGCTCGCGGGTTCTCGACTTGCCGAGCGGCGGCACGGAAGCACGGTTCGTGCTGCGTATCGCGGCGCGGGGCACGTACTGGCTCTTCACGCAGCACCTGCCCGAGGAGTTCGCACTGAAGCTCGAGGATGGCCGCGATGCGGAACCGACCCCGCACGTGCACAGGAATTTCGATCCCGGACACTCTCATGACGAGCGGGTCGGCTCGTTCAGCCTGGAGACGGATCGGCCGATCGATCCCGAGCGATTTCAGGCATGGCTCACGTCGACGCTGCAAACGCAGGGCACGCGGCTGTACCGCATGAAGGGTTTTTTGAATTTTAGGGGTGTGAACGAGCGAATTGTCATTCAGGGTGTGCACATGGTCGTGGACACCAGCGCGCTGGGGCCGTGGGGTGATCGGCCGAGAAAAACACAACTCGTGTTCATCGGGCGGGAGCTTGACCGGAACCTGCTGACGCAGGGTTTCGACGCGTGTCTGGACGGAGCGGCGTGACACCGTTCAAGGCGCGCCTCATCGCGCTGTACGCAGCCCTCATTTGCGCGAACATAGCCACAGGTGTTTGGGCGTTCGTGCTCTTCTACGGCGACTCGGTAAAGCTCGGTACCGCGTTGCTCGCATACAGCTTGGGGCTGCGCCACGCAGTGGACGCCGATCACATCGCTGCCATCGACAATGTCACGAGAAAACTCATTCAAGAGGGCAAACGGCCCATCACAGTCGGCTTTTTCTTTGCACTCGGACACTCCACCATCGTGCTGATTGCGGCCGGAATCATCGCGTTCGCCGTCGGGGCGATGGCGCGATTCCAGAGTTTTTCTCAAATCGGCGGCGTGATCGCGACCGCAACCTCGGCCATCTTTCTGTTTGCGATCGCTGCCATGAATTTGCTGATACTGCGTTCGGTTTGGCAGCGCTTCGAGACGGTCCGCAAGGGAGGCAAGTACTCGCCTGATGATCTCGACGTTCTCTTGGGCGGGCGCGGTCCGCTGTCACGGCTGTTTCGGCCGCTATTTGCCTTGATTCGCCACAGCTGGCAGATGGCGCCGCTCGGCTTCCTATTCGGATTGGGTTTCGACACAGCCACCGAGGTGACGCTGCTCGGGCTCGCGGGCGCCCAGGCGGCGCATGGTGTTTCGATCGCTGCCATCTTGGTGTTTCCCGCACTGTTCGCGGCGGGCATGGCCCTGGTCGACACGACCGACGGAGTGTTGATGCTCGGTGCGTATCAATGGGCGTTCGTGAAGCCGATCCGCAAGCTTTACTACAACATGACGATCACGGCCGTCTCCGCGCTGGTGGCGATCATCATAGGCGGCATCGAGACGATCGCATTGATTGCCCACAAGCTGGAATTGACCGGCGGCGGCTGGAGGATCGCGGGTTCTCTTGCCGGGCATTTCAATGCGCTCGGCTTTGCAATCATTGCAGTGTTTGCGGTGGCATGGACTGCTTCCTATTTCATCTACCACTGGAAGCGATTCGACGAGATCGAAGTCGTCAATGACGGCAGGAGTGATGACTCAGCCGGGGGATTATGATGCTGAACCCGATCAACTGCGGGTCATCGCTCGCAGCGTCGGTGCTCCACCATGGCCGCGTGATGCGGGCAGCGGCGCTGTGTG
>Ga0099796_10000143_pt1 | contig 10566 bp, 11 predicted proteins | sample Rivendell_Oct201_12_FD_92644 | JGI IMG/M metagenome (GOLD analysis project Ga0099796, IMG submission 92644) | Vadose zone soil microbial communities from the Eel River Critical Zone Observatory, Northern California, USA -... | ecosystem: Host-associated > Plants > Roots > Rhizosphere > Soil ... | reverse complement strand
GACATGAATGCGCAAATCGCCGTGACCCAGAAGGGCGCAGAGCGCGTCGCCGAACTCTGCGCGCGGTTCGGCGCGCAAACGGTGGTGGAATCCTTCGCTGCGATCCTTCGCGGCGCGGGCGAGGCGTTGCGCGCCGAGATCGCGCGGCTGCCGGAAGGCACGGCTTCGGCCGAAGGCCTGCTCGACAATGACGGCGTGTCCTTCGACAGGCCGGTCAAGCTTGCAGTCACCATCAGCATCGCGGGCGGCATCGCGACATTCGATTTTTGCAACAGCGATCCGCAGGCCAAGGGGCCGATCAACCTGCGCCCCTCGATGGTCGAGGCCTGCGTCTTTTATGCGCTCATCGGCAGCCTGGGTCCGAAGCTGCAATTCAATGACGGCATGCGTGATTGCGTGCGCTTTCTCTACAAACCGAACACCGTGACCAACGCCTCGCCGCCGAGTTCCGTCTCGAACTACCAGATGGTCAATCTCAAACTCGTCGACGTGATTCTTGAAGCCATGGCGCAGTTCAACCCGGCGCGCGCCAATGCGCATGGCGGCTCGTCAAGCGCGCTGCTCATCGCCTGGGCGAAGGGCCGGCCCTATCGGTCGCAATTGCAATATGAAATTGTTGGTTCCGCTTATGGCGGCGGTGCGGGTCATGACGGCGCGTCGTGCACGGCGGCGCACTTAAGCAATCTGCACATCACGCCGATCGAAATTCTCGAATCTGAATATCCGGTTCGGATCCGCCGGTTTGACATTGTCCCAGACACCGGCGGCGCCGGGACCTATCGCGGCGGCGTTGCATTTTTGCGCGAATACGAATTACTGGAGGACGCGATGGTCATCCGCCGCTTCGACAAGAGCCGGTTCCCGCCCGGTGGAATTGCGGGCGGACGCAACGGCGGCGGCGGGCGCTTCGTCGTCGGCGTCGGCACCGACAATGAATATGAGACGCATCAGTCCGGCCGCTACGACATGAAGGCGGGCGATCGCTTCTTGATCCAAAGCGCGGGCGGCGGCGGTTATGGCGACCCGCATGCGCGTGATCCGCAGGCGCTGCGGCGTGATATCTCGGAAGGATACGTGTCCATCGAGGCGGCGCGCGACGCATACGGAAAGGCTACCTGACTTGTCGAGAGGCAGTCTTGGGGAGAGAAAGGACATCAGATGCCACTATCGACCGACAAGGCGGCGCAGCCGCGTTCGGGTTCTATCGTCACCTGGATCGTCGGCAAGCTGGTCGCGTTGTGCGGGCTTTTTCCCTATGCGCCGATCGGGCTTGGGATGAGGCTCATCGTGGCCCGCGATTTGTTCGAGTCGGGCCAAGCCATGATCGATGGACCTGTCATCCCGTTGTGGACTTTTGGGGGCATTCCGGATTTTTCCGTCGTGCTGCCAGTCTACATCAAGGACGCAACCCTGCAATTGTTTGAGACCCAATACGCCGCGCTTCCGATCCCACCGGCCACGACAGCCTACATATTCGGTTATGCAGAATTCGTATTGCCGATTTGTCTTGCAATCGGCTTTGCCACGCGATTTGCAGCGCTGGGCCTCGTTATCCTTGCGATCCTGATGGTGATCTATCTGATGCCCGACATCTGGACTATGCACGCCTATTGGATTCTCATCCTGTTGGCGTTGGTCCGGTTCGGTCCGGGCGCCGTCTCGATCGATGGGCTCGTGTACTACCTCAATCGCCTCTAAATCACTCTATCCATGAGTCTCCCAGCATGAACTTTGCAAGTGACAATGCGGCGCCGGTCGCACCTGAAATCATGGCGGCCATCGTGCGGGCCAACGAGGGCGGGGCGCTGGCCTACGGCAATGACGCCTGGACCCAACGGGTCGAGCGGCGTTTTGCGGAGATCTTCGAACGCGACGTCGCGGTTTTTCTTGTTCCGACCGGCACCGCCGCCAATGCCCTGGCGATCGCCCATTGCGCGCTCCCGTGGGGTGCGGTTCTGTGCCACGCTGAAGCCCACATCACGACCGACGAATGCGGCGCGCCGGAATTTTTTGGCGGCGGCATCAAGTTGGTGGGGCTTCCGGGCGATGGGGCCAAGATTTCGGCCGGGACGCTTGAACGCGCGCTCAAGGAGCGGCAATGGGGCGGACCGCACCATGTCAGTCCAGTGGTCGTCTCGCTGTCGCAGGCGACGGAGGCCGGGACGATCTATCGCCCCGATGAACTGCGCGAGCTTGCCGACCTCGCGCACCGGCATGGTCTTGTATTGCACATGGATGGTGCGCGGTTCGCCAACGCACTTGCGCGCATGAATGCGTCGCCCGCGGAAGCGACGTGGCGGGCTGGCGTCGACGTGTTGTCGTTCGGCGCGACCAAGGGTGGCGCGCTCGCAGCGGAAGCGATCGTGTTCTTCGACCCCGCGCGCGGGTCAGGCATGCAGGACCGGCGCAAACGCGGCGGCCACCTCATTTCCAAGCATCGATTTGTAGCGGCCCAGATCGAAGCTTTTCTTGCCGACGATTTGTGGTTGCGGCTTGCCCGGCACGGCAATGTCATGGCGGACCGTCTTGGCGAAGGACTTGAGCAAGCGGGTTTTGTGCCGATCTGGCCGATTGAAGCCAACGAGGTATTTGTGGTTTTACCGCAAAAGATTATCGGTCGGCTCAAGTCTGAGGGTGCGAGCTTCTATGATTGGAGCGCGGGTTCCCTGCCAAAACAAGTCAAGATGGCAAGTGATGGTTCCCTGGTGCGACTGGTCGCTTCATTTGCCACGGCGCAGCATGAGGTCGACCGTTTCGTAACGATCGCCAGTGGTCGAAACTGACTGTTCGAACGCCTTCTGCCAAAAGGGTAAAATGCCTTCTGCCAAAAGGATAATCGGTGTGGGGCGCCACAACAGTGCCCCAGCGTCGCCCAATTCGTCGCTAAGGTATAACTCCATCAGGGGCGACGAGACGGCAGCAATGTCATGGGTGACGCCGTCCGCACAGGGAGTGGTACCATGTTGGAGCGACGCGCGGCGTTCGCCGTTGTTTTGGTGCTCGGTGTTGCAAGCCTCGTTGACGCCGGTAGCGTGGACGCGCAGCCATATTACTATCGAACGCCTTTCCCCTATTATGAGCCCTACTACGTGACGCCTTATGGAGCGCCACGTTTCGCCACCGATGGTCTCCCGCTACACCAGATCATGCGCGCTGTGCGCTTGGCGGGCTACCTTCCGATAAGCGCGCCCGTGCGGCGCGGATCGGCCTATGTGGTCGTGGCCAGCGCTCCGGGCCGGGGGCCGGTGCGCGTGGCCATCAATGCTTACGCGGGAGAGATCGTCAGCGTGACGCCCGCGACCATATTCCGCCCCGATGGCGGCGTGGCGCAGGATTTTCCACCTCCGCGAAACGGTGTTCGCGAACCGGAAGTTCTCGGTTCGGAAGAATTGGAGAACCCCTCAGGCCGCGAACCGCAGACGTATAGTCGTCCGAACGTAGGGCTGCGCAACCCGCCGCGTGAAATTTCGACTGACCGGCTTGCGAATGTGCCAGCCGCAAATGCCCCGGCCGCGAACGCGCCGGCAGCACGATCACTGGCAACGCCACCGAATGGCAGTGCCGCCGCGCGCGTCCCAATGCCGCGCCCGCGTCCGAGCGGAACCGCGGCGCGTGATTCGACGGCAGGTGCGGCGCCTGCAAAGCAAGGAACTGCGTCGGCTGATGGGGGAACCCCAATGGTTCTGCCGCTACCGGTCCAATCATCGGGCGCCGGCAATACCGGACCGGCCAAGACAGGAAACGCGTCGGGCACCACGAGGCCCGACACCAACACCACGAGGCCCGACACCACCACGCCCGACGTTACAAGGTCAGAAACCACAAAATCCGCAACGACGAAGTCGGAAACCGTTTTGGTTCCGGTCGCCCCGCTGGATTGAGGGCACTTCGAACAATTGGTGCTACGTTTCAACGGGCGCCGTCGTTCGGAGTTCCGCGTTTACCCGTCTTGAATTGCGAGCCGGAAAGAAAGAGCCGCGCGCGGCGAAGCCGCCGTAAAGGCGGGATTTCAAACATAAGCCACTACGCGAAAGCGCCCCGGTGTTCCGGGGCGCTCCCTCCAATCGCGATGACTGGTCGTATCGATTGACGGCGTCAGGCTGCTTTGGCTTCTACGAATTTGCCGTTGCCGTTCCCATTGTCGATGGCGATACGCCGCGGCTTTTTGGCTTCGGGGATCTCGCGGACGAGATCGACGTGCAACAGGCCGTGTTCGAGCTTTGCGCCGTTGACCTGGACATAGTCGGCGAGTTCGAACACGCGCTCAAACGTGCGTGCCGCGATGCCCCGATAAAGGGTCTCTGCCCTCTGGTCTTCGGTCTTGGCTTTTTCGCCGCGGATCGTCAGCGTGTTTTCCTTCGCCTCGATATTGAGTTCATTCTCGGCAAAACCGGCTACCGCCACGGAGATGCGGTAGGCGTTCTCGCCCGTACGTTCGATGTTGTAGGGCGGATAACCCGGTACGTTGCCGTCATTTCCGGCAAGCTGATCGACGAGGGAAAAGAGACGGTCGAAACCGACGGTCGAACGATAGAGGGGAGCAAGGTCAAAAGTTCGCATAGCATATCCTCCTTAAGCGACATGCAAATGATCCGCCCGAATGGGCCAGATCGGTTGATTGCGCGTCCTGTGTGGCCCGCGCACAACAAATATGGGATGCCCCGAAAAGCTTTCAAGGGGCCGTAAGACGCCAGCAATTTCGCGACCTCACAGTTTAAACAATTGAGCCTGTCATGGTCCCTGCTATAAAGATTAAGAGCTTCTGCGCGGCAGTTCCAACCACAACCATGACCCTCATTTCCATTCCCGCCAATCCGGTGCCAGAGGATGTGGTCAGCGGCTTTCTCAAGACGCGTGACGGTGCACAAGTGCGGTTTGCGCGGTGGGCGCCGCCGCCCGGGCGCAAGGGCACCGTCTGCCTGTTTCAGGGCCGAGCGGAATACATTGAGAAATACTATGAAACCGTGCGCGATCTGCGTGCTCGCGGCTTCGCGGTGGCGACAATCGACTGGCGCGGCCAGGGGATGTCCGGCCGGACGCTGCGAAATTCTCGCAAAGGCTATGTGCGCAATTTTGCCGATTATATCGTCGATCTCGAGACTTTCATCAACGAGGTCGTATTACCGGACTGTCCGCCACCGTTTTTTGCACTTGGCCATTCCATGGGCGCGACAATCCTGCTCAATGCCGCCCACCGGGGCCACCGATGGTTTGATCGAATGGTGCTGCTGGCGCCGATGATCGCCCTTCCGGGAGCGCGACGATCCTCGGCAACCCGGGCGGGCGTCAAGGTGATGCGCCTCATGGGTCTTGGGGGCGCTTTCGTCCTGGGTGGCGATAACACCGTGATGGCGCAGCGGCCTTTCATCGGAAACCTGGTCACTTCGGATCCGGTGCGCTACGCGCGCAATGTGGCGGTGCTGGAGGCGGAACCCAAATTAGCCGTCGCCTGGCCTTCGGTGGCATGGGCGGATTCGGCGTTTAATGTCATGAGGGCGATGGCTGAGCCTGGCTACTCCTTGAAAATACGTCATCCTATTCTGGTTGTGGCGGCCGGTCATGACCAGATCGTCTCGACGCCCGCAATCGATGAATTCGCGATCAGGCTGCGGGCGGGCCGTCATCTCATCGTGGCCGGAGCCCGTCACGAATTGTTGATGGAGCAGGACCGCTACCGCATGCAGGTGTTGGCAGCCTTCGATGCATTCGTGCCCGGCACGCCATTGTTTGGGTAGCCTCAGCCGTTCTGGTTGAGCAACTCCAATGCTGCGGCGTGGACCCGCTTGTCGCCTGCCGCAACGATGCGCCCGCCGGCGGTTGGGGAGCCGTTTTCCCAGGTCGTGATAACCCCACCCGCACCCGCAATGATCGGGATCAGCGCCAGAACGTCATACGGCTTGAGTTCGGTCTCGATGACAAGATCGATATGGCCTGCAGCCAGCATGCAATAGGCGTAACAGTCGCCGCCGTAGCGTGAGAGTCGCACGGCTTGTTCCACCTTGGCGAAGGATTGCCGATCAGCCGCAGTCATGATGAGCGGCTGGTCGTAAAGAGGATCGCCTCGCTCAATGCCGAACACGCGCGGACGCGAAGTTCGCGTGCATCCGTTTGTCCACGATAATGGGCCGCTCCGCCGTCGCCGCTGAAGCGCTCGCCGGTGAACGGCTGGTTCATCACGCCGAACACCGGCTCACCGAAATGCGTGAGCGCAATAAGGGTACCCCAGGCCGGCATGCCCGAAATGAACGACTTGGTGCCGTCGATCGGATCGAGGACCCAGACATATTCGGCATCCGCGCGTTCGTTGCCGAGTTCTTCCCCGATGATCCCGTGGTCCGGAAACGTTCGGCGGATCAGGGTCCGCATCGCGACCTCAGCCGCGTGGTCGGCCGCGGTGACGGGGTCGAACTGTCCTTGGTTGCTCTTGTCTCGAACATTCAAAGCGGTACGAAAAAAAGGCAGGATGGTTTCGCCGGCGGCCTTGGCGAGATCGTCAACAAAGGTTGAAAAGTCGATTGCAGTCATAGGGGGATTCGAGATCTTGGAGGGTCAGTATTACGAAGGTGCAACGATGTGGCGGTCCTAGGAGATATCCGTCTTTATCAATGTCGCCATCAACAGCCCTTGGGATGCCCACCGGAATATGGTGCCAAACCTGAAATAAAATATTGAAATCATACAATTATTTCGCAATGCACAAAGGTTTCAGGCGAAACTTGTTTGCGTTTTTGGTAACCCTACCCCGCATTTTTGCATGGGGATTTCAACGATTCTTCCTTGTATTTGCAATGTCGAACGTCCATTTTATTGCGGTGCGGTAGCGCTTTCGCGCTATTGCTGCCCTTATTTGGGCGTTTCCTCCCTAGACTTGGGCTGCTTGCAATTGCGAGCAGCCTTTTTTCTTATGTAAATCAAGTTCTTATACGACTTCACAGAGGTTGAGAAATTTCACTTGTCATTTGTGCAGCGCAATGGCATATTATTGCGGTGCGGTAGCGCTTTGCGCTATTGCTGCCCTTCTTGGGCGTTTCCTCCCTAGACTTGGGCCGCTCGCAACCGTGAGCGGCCCCTTTTCATATAGCGTACAGCATCAATGCGATTGTGTTGTGACGGCGTCACTCGGCGGCAGCCTGATATGGGCGTAGTTCCGGGATCGGGATTCCGGCCAGCCGGTCGGCCAGCACTTCGAGGTCGGCCGCGAGTGTCGCGAACGACGCCGACCGCACGCAGCGCCGCTCGTCCATGTAAAGCGCCCGATTGAGTTCCAGCTGGATTGCGTGCAGGCCGGCTGCCGGGTTGCCGTAGTGCTCCGTGATAAAACCGCCCGCATAGGGCTTGTTGCGGCTGACCACGTAACCCTGCGATCGTAAGGTTGCCTCCACCGTATCGGCCACAAGGCCAGCGCAACTCGTGCCGTAGCGGTCCCCCAAGACGATGTCGGCCCGGGGCCGCTCGTCCTTGCTGCCCGCGCTTGACGGCATGGAATGGCAATCGACGAGGAGTGCCGCTCCGAAATCGCGGTGCACCCTTGAAAACAGGCGCCGCAAGGCCCGATGGTAGGGTTTATAGAGTGCCTCGATACGCCGGATTGCGTCGTCGACCGGGATGCGCTGAGCGTAGATTTCCTGTGCATCGCCGACCACGCGCGCGACCGTACCGAGGCCGCCGGCAACCCGCATCGAGCGCGTATTGGCAAATGACGGCAGGCGCCCATCGAACATCCGCGGGTCGAGTTCATAGGGTTCGCGGTTGACGTCCACATAGCAGCGCGGGAAATGGGCGCGCATCAATGGATCGCCGCGCCGCACCACACCCGCTATCAATTCGTCGACGAATGAATCTTCGGAGCGGCGGAGCGTTGCGAGATCGAGCCGCGAGGTCAGCAAGAACTCTCTGGGATACACGCTGCCGCTGTGCGGCGAATTGAACACGACAGGACCGCGGCCCTCGGCGGGCTCGAGGATCTCGTAGGGAGGATCAAATTCATCCTGGGCATGCTGCATGAAATGTGATCGCCCCTCAAGCCGCACTCCGAAGCGCCTTTTGTCAACCCACTATGCCTTTAAATAGGCTATTGTCCAAGATGGGGTCGGGGGCCTGCGGCAACAACTACCAACTTTCCCCGCAGGCCACAGGCGTAAATCTTGAATAGGTTCACCCGATGTTTACCCGGTATCGGGCTTATTGCACGCCGGGACAATAGGGAGGGCGCCCGCCGATTCGGGCTGCCAGTGGGCCAAAAAATGAAGACGAAAATACTTCTTGCCGAAGATGATAACGATATGCGGCGGTTTCTGGTGCGAGCGCTTCAGAACGCCGACTACGAGGTTGTCTCCTTCGACAATGGCCTATCAGCCTACCAGCGGCTGCGCGAGGAGCCGTTCGAACTCCTGCTCACAGATATCGTGATGCCGGAAATGGACGGGATCGAATTGGCGCGCCGCGCCTCCGAGCTCGACCCGGACATCAAGATCATGTTCATCATCGGTTTTGCTGCGGTGGCGTTCAACTCTGATTCGTCGGCTCCTAAGAATGCTAAGGTATTGTCGAAGCCCGTCCATCTGCGCGAACTCGTGAACGAGGTGCAGAAGCTGCTGGCGGCGTGAGACCCACTGGTTGGGACGGACCCGCAAGGCGACGGCTTGCCTCGCGCGAGGCGATATCAGGATGGCTGTTGGCGGCCGCTTGGTCTGAAAGGCAAAAGATAGGGGGGCTCTCTTTTATTTGGCGTAACCCTGCGATCGGAGCCAATCGATCCGCCGCTGACCGGACAGCCATTCGTCAACGTCCGCCTTGCTGGTGAGTCCCTTGATGTGGCGGTCTTCGACTCCGGGATACTGGGCTATGATTTCCCATTCGCCTTCCGCGATGCGGCTCGTTTTGAAGGTGACCCTGGCTTTTCCCATGATGTCTTATGCAGTCGTTTGAAAGGTCAGTCCACCCAATTTTGAGGGCGTCCGTGAAGGCGCCATTTCGCCCATTTGTGATGGTCCTGGCTTACGGAAGATGGAACAACTGAGGGCGGGATGAAGCGACTTCTGATTTTTGCACTCTTGGGTCCAATAATCGGCCTGGCGATTATGCTGGCCGTCGCCTCATTTTTGTCCGGCCACGTGATTGTTCCAGACGCCCGCATTCTGATCTACGGGCTCCCTTTGGCGTATGTGTTTGGAGGGGTGCCTGCATTGTTTGCGGCGGCGGCCGATTGGTATTTGACCAGAGTTCCATTGCGACCTCTCGCCATTTGTTGCGCGGGGTATGTCCTAACGGTGCTCACGGGGCTGATGATGTTCGATACGCAATACACCTCGTTTCGAGACGTGTTGATGTACGGATTTGTTGGCGCAATACCGGCCTCGATCTGTTCGTGGCTGTCGGGTAAACAAGAGAAAAGCGCGGATGCATGAAGCCGCGGAGGTTTCTGCGGTGACTTGGGCAAACGGATGGAAGCTGCCGACCAAAACTGGGCCCGCCGCTATCGAATGAAACAGTACCCCTGTAGCGGGCATACGGTTGCACGGCATCGCAGGGCTTTCCAAGTAAGCCCGTGGAAGTGTGCGGGATTTTTAGGTCACCGACTTGCGGGATTTGCGATCACGGAGCTTTACGTGGCGGTCGACCCGTCGTATATGGCCGCCAGCCGAAAGGCGGTCGACAAGTTGCTGGGTAGCTTTTGCGTCGCACCCGCGGGTGCGATATAGACGGCACCAACTAAAGGTACTGACTAAGAAAAGACAAGTCCGCACAGGGACTTGGGCGCGTAGCTCAGCGGAAGAGCACTACCTTGACATGGTAGGGGTCACAGGTTCGATCCCTGTCGCGCCCACCACGCATTCCCGAATTTCACCAATTGGCGGAGACCTGCGCAATTAGTCCGCATTTGGCGGACATTCCGGGCGTTCAATTCCGAGGTCACAGTATCTGCCGAGGGGATTTGGCATCTTTGGGCGCCGGTCTCCGCTTCAAAAAATCCCGTTCCTGGGTCCGATTTCCCATGGGCGTTCCGGCGACTGGGCTTGCGGGGCTGGTAGGCGAACCGTCCGGATGATGGTAGCAAAATCTCGCGGAACCTTTTCGACGGCGGCTTGCACCAGGGAAAGCCGAAACTGACTCATAGCGGGGAGGCGATCGTAGATCGCTATAGTTGGTGCGCCGATTTGATTCACCCTGCGGCGGCTGCCGCGCACGCCCGATGATCTCTCTTGTCACATCTGCGATCAATATCAGGTGGCGGCCGACGGGGCCGTAATGGTCCCGCGTGCTGAGGAACGTTCAGCTCCGACGACCATGAATCTCTATGGAGCTCGGGCTGCGAATGAACGGTCATCGCGGTTCGTTGCCGTTCGACGGATTGGTTTCAGGCATCAGGAACCACAGCAGGAGCACAGCGGCTAGAGCCACCGCTGCGATGCCCAGAAATCCCGCCGCGTGGCCAAGGCTGCCGGCCACGAGGCTTGAAAGTGTCGTGCTGAGCGAAGCGCCGACTCCGGAGATCGTCCCGACGAAGCCCTGCGCCAGATTGAACCGGCCGGTACCCTTTGTGAGGTCGGCGACGATCAGTGTCGT
>Ga0099796_10000140_pt1 | contig 10733 bp, 8 predicted proteins | sample Rivendell_Oct201_12_FD_92644 | JGI IMG/M metagenome (GOLD analysis project Ga0099796, IMG submission 92644) | Vadose zone soil microbial communities from the Eel River Critical Zone Observatory, Northern California, USA -... | ecosystem: Host-associated > Plants > Roots > Rhizosphere > Soil ... | reverse complement strand
GCCGATCGCCAGAACACCGGCGCCGAAAATGAAGAGCCGATAGGTCGGCACGAACACCTGCGCCATGCTGGCCATGCCGGTAAACGGCGCGGTGACGGCGTGGGTGTCGGTGCCCCACACCACCTGGGCGAGATCGCGCAGCATCAGGCTGACGCCGAACGTCAGCAGCAAGGTCACCGTAGCGCGATCGGCGCGCGCCAAGAGTGGACGGATGCCGAGTTCTTCCAATCCCCAGCCGATTAGCCCGATCAGGATGGGAACCAGCACCAGCGCGCCCCAGTAGCCGGCGCCCCATCCCAGCAGCGTGAAGGCGGCATAGCCGCCCAGCATGTAGAGATCGCCATGGGCGAGATTGATGACGTCGAGCAGCCCGAAGATCATCGTCAGGCCCAGCGCCACGACCGCGAGCGCCACCCCAATGACCAAGGCATCGATCATCTGGGGCAGCACCACGAAGTGGAGATAGACCAACAAATCTTCCATCGAACTGCTCGACGCTTTCGCTTTAGAACTTGTCGCAGTTGTCCGGGCCGACGGCTTCTTCACCCGGCACCTTGCCGACGGTGGCGAAGTCATTGCCCTTCACTTTGACCACCAGCATGTCGACGATGGCCTGGTGATCGCCCTTGCGCATGGTCTTCTTACCTTGCGGCGTATTCCAGCTCGCGTCTTCCATCGCCGCGCGCAGCTTGGCTGTATCGGTGGTGCCGCCGGCCTTCTCGATCGCCTGCTTGAACAGGAAGAACAGGCCGTAGGTATCGGCGCCGAACAGATCCGGATCAGCCTGGAATTCCTTCTTGAAGGCGGCGACGAACTTCTTGTTGTCCGGCGTATCGATATCGGTCGAATAGCCGGCAGAGCTCAGGAAGCCGTCGCCGGCCCCCGCCATCGCCGCGATGTTTTCCTGCGTCACCGCACCGGCAGCGCCGGCCAGCGTCAGCTTGTCGTTGAGGATGCCGTATTCCTTCAGCGTCGTGAGCAGGCGTACGGTGTCGTTGCCCGCGGTCGCGGTCATGATCACGTCCGGACGCGCCGCGCGAATCTGGCCGATGTAGGACGAGAAATCCTTGGCGCCGAGCGGCGGAAAGGTGCTGCCGGTGTCGCTGCCGCCAAGGCGCGCGACGTCCTTCTGGAACGCCGAGATGGTGCTGCGGCCCATCTCGTAATCCGGGCCGATGAAGAAGTAGCGTTTGCCCGGGACGTTCTTAGTCAGCCAGTTGGTCAAGGCATTCGACTGCATGAAGGCATTGGCGTTGACGCGGAACACGTTGGCATTGCACTGCGCGCCGGTGATCGATGGCGCGTAGGACACCGTCGTCACCAGGATACGGTCATTGCGTTCAGCCAGCTGGCCGACTGCGAGCGTCGAGCCGCTGTTGACGGTGCCGGTCAGGAAATCGACCTTGTCCTGTTGCAGCAGCTTTTCGGACTTGCGCACCGCGACCGGCGGATTGGCTTCTTCATCCTCGAACAGCAATTCGAACGGCCGGCCATTGACGCCACCGGCCGCATTGATCTCCTTGACCGCCAGTTCGGCACCCCAGCGCACTTGTTTGCCGATCGGCGCATAGCTGCCGGACAGCGGTGTGACGACGCCGACCTTGATCGGATCGGCGGCGTAGACATTCGAGACCAGCGCCAGCGTGAGCGCGGCGATGGCTGTAGTGTCGCAGAGTGTGGTTTTTTTCATTATCGTTTCCTCCCCGTTGTTTGATCCGGCGCTCAGGCGCCGGAAAAGTTTGGCTTCCGCTTATCGGTGAAGGCAGCGATGCCTTCCTTGTAGTCGCCGGTTTCGCGCAGTTTCTCGTAGGCATGGCCTTCGACCTCGAAGCCGACATTGAGGCTCGAGTCGTAGGTGGTGTTGAGCACGCGCTTGATGGTCTTGAGTGCCATGGCCGACATCTTGGTCAGCGTGCCGATCATCTCGTCGAGAACCTTGTCGAGCGCGGCGCTGTCGTCGGCGACGCGCGTCACCAGACCCCAGCTATGCGCTTCCGGCGCCGGGATGCGACGGCCGAGCATCATCATGTCGGCCGCGCGCGTTAGGCCGGCGATGCGCGCGACGCGCTGGCTCCCGCCGCTGCCCGGAATTTGGCCGAGCGTGACCTCGGGAAGCGCGAGCAGCGTTTCCTTGGTGGCGATGCGGATGTCGCAGGCCATCGCCAGCTCGAGGCCGACGCCCATAGCGTATTTTTCCATGACGCAGATCACCGGCTTCGGGCAGCGTTCCGGCGCGGCGATGTTCCAGGCGAGGTCGGACATGCCGTCCAACTCGATCTGCGGGAAGGCTTTGACGTCGCCGCCCGAGGTGTAGACGCCGTTCTTGCCGCGGATCACCACGACGCGGACGTCGGGATCCTGGCCGAAGGCCTCGATGATGGCATTGATCTGGAAGCGGCCGCGATACGACACGACATTGAGCGGGGCACGATCGAGCCACAGCGTGCCGACCTTGCGCTTGGTGTCGACTTCGTAGCTGAGACCGTCGAGATCCTTGAAAATCGAAGCGCGTTGGGCGCCGTAGTCTTTTGTCGTCATGAGCTTTCCTTCACCGTAGACTTGATGGGTTCGAATGGTTCGTATTCACCGCTGCGCAACATGCGGCGCAGAAGCTTGCCGGATGCCGAGCGCGGAATGGCTTTGACCAGGACGTATTCCTTGGGCCGTTTGAAGCGGGCGAGTTCGCTTTGCAGACAGACTTCGTCGAGCTGTTCGGGGCCGAGCCCGGCAACCGCCGGTTCGATGAAAGCCACCACCTTTGTGCCGAGCCGGTCGTCCGGCATGCCGACCACGGCGACACCGGCGACCAGCTTGCTGCGGATCAACGTGTCCTCGACTTCCTCGGGGAAGATGTTCTCGCCGCCACTTATGATCATGTCGTCGACACGGCCGACGACGAACAGCTCGCCATCTTCGTCGATTTTTCCCAGATCGCCGGTGCGATACCAGCGGCCCTGGATCGACTTGGCGTCGGCATCGGGCCGCTTCCAGTAGCCCTTGAACGCTTCCGGGCTGTTCATGCTGGCGACGATCTCGCCGGACACGCCAAGCGGCATGTTGATTTCGATGTCGTCCTTACGCGACGGCGACACCACGCGGATGATCTGGTTCATGCCGGCGCGGCCGGCGCAGCCGGGCTTGCGGTCGAGATGGTCGCAATAGGTGAAGGTGTAGATCTCGCTGGAGCCGTAATAATTCACGAACAACTCCGGCTTGAGTTGCTCCAGGCAGCGCTCGACCAGCGCCGGCGCCATCGTCATGCCGGCGTAGCCGACCCGCGACAACGAGCTCAGATCGTAATCGGCAAATTTCGGATGTCGCAATACGTCGTGAAACATGGTCGGCACGAGATAGAGGGTCGTCAGCTTCTCGGCAGCGACAAGCCGCAGCACTTCCTCGGGCTGGTAAGCCGGCAGGCACACCAGGCGGCCGTTGAGCAGCGCCATGCCCAACAGAATGCGCACGCCCATAGTATGGAAGAACGGCATCACGCCGAGGCAAGAGTCGCCCTGCCGGTACTGGTTCTGCGAGATGTGCGCGGTCGACGCCGTCATCTCGTTGCGGTGGCTTCGCGGCACGCCCTTCGGCCGGCCGGTGGTGCCTGAGGTGTAGAGCATCAGGCAGATTGAGAATTCATCGACGCCGGCAGGGCCGGCAATCGGCGTCGCTGTGAGCAACTCGGCAAAGGCCCTGCCCTCGCCTTTACCGTCGGCGACGACGATAACGCGGCGCGGGTCGATCTTCAGCGTGGCGATGGCCTGCGCCGCGGCGTCACCCGAGGCGCCGTCGAAGGCAACGACGACGGCTTCGGCATCCTCGATGCAATATTTGATCTCGTCCGCCGAGGCGCGCCAGCTCACCGGCGTGAAAATTACGCCGAGCATGTGGCAGGCCCAATACAGCGTCGCCATTTCGTAGCGGTTGCGCATCACCGCGACGAAATGGTCGCCGGGCTTCAAGCCCATGTCGCGCAAAGCACCACCGACGGCTTTGATCTCGCAATACCAGTCGGAATAGCTGACGCGGCGGTCGCCCTCGACGATGGCGATCTGCCCGGGCTGACGGGCGACGGAGACGGCGAATGCACTCCCAAGATCCATGATCATGAACCTTTCTTTGGGTTCGCCGCCTGAAGAATGGCGGCGACGATCGATGCATAGCCGGTGCATCGGCAAATGTGTCCGGAAAGCATGTCACGGACCTGGACTTCGGTCGGTAACGGCGTGTCGCGCAGGAAATGCGTGGCCGAACAGAGAATGCCCGGCGTGCAGAAGCCGCATTGCAGCGCGTGCTCGTCGGCAAAGGCGCTTTGCAGCGCGTTCATGGTGCCGGCGGCGGCCAGCCCTTCCACGGTGGTGATGTCGGCGCCGTCGGCCTGCACCGCGTATTGCGTGCAACTCCGCATCGCGCGGCCGCCGACCAGCACGGTGCAGGCGCCGCAGACGCCATGCTCACAGCCGACGTGGACGCCGAAAGCCTGCAATTCATGGCGCAGGAAATCGCTCAGCAGCATGCGCGGCTCGGCCTGGCCGGAGCGGCGCTGGCCGTTGACGGTCAGTTCGATGGTGGCGCGCCGGCCGGCTGGGTGATGCACGGTTGTCATTGCAGACGGCCCCGGCGCTGTGCGGCGTGGCTGAGCGCTTCGATGAAGGTCCGTTCGACCAGCACCTTGGTCAGGGCGATGCGGTAATCGGCGCTGGCGGAGTGATCCGACATCGGCGCCACACTCGTGGCGGCATGCTCGGCCACGGCGGTCGCAGCATCCGGCGAGGGGCGCCCGATGAATCGCGCGGTATCGACGGCGACCGGGCGGCTTTCGACTCCGCCGAGCCCCACCGAAAGCTCAGCAATCTCGCCTTTGCTCGAAAGTCGCAAACAACAGGCCGCGGCGGCAATGGCGAAATCGCCGTGACGCTGGGCAATCTCGGCGAAGGCGCAGCCCGCGTCGGGCGGCGTACGCGGCCATTCCAGCGCAACGACGATTTCATCCGGCTGGCGTTGCGTCGTCAGCGCGCCCTGGAAGAAATCGCGCGCGGCAATCCGGCGCTCGCGACGGCGCGATTGCAACACAACGGTGCCGCCGAGGGTCACCAGCGACAACGGAATTTCAGCACTCGGATCGGCATGCGCGACCGAGCCGCCGAGCGTGCCGCGATTGCGGGTTTGGAAGTGTCCGACCCAGGGCAGCGCCATCGCCAGCAACGGCAATTCCCTGGCGATCAGATCGGACGACATGGCGTCGGCCTGCACTACGCCGGCGCCGGTGACGACGAGATTATCTTTGAGCGAAATCGTTTTCAGCGCAGCGATGCGCGACACGTCGATCACGACGCGAGGTCGCACCATGCGCAGGTTCAGCATCGGCCCAAGCGTCATGCCGCCGGACAGCACCGCCGCCTCTTCACCTAGCTCCGACAGCAGCGCGACGGCTTCCGATACCGTTTCCGGCCGATGATAGTCGAAGGCGACGGGCTTCATGGCGTATCTCCGCCACTGCCGCGGCCGGACAGCCGCGCCAGCCATCCGCGCCAGCCCGTGGCGCGCTGCGGTGCGATACGCCACTCCAGCGCCGAGAAAAACTGCCCGATGACGTAACGTGTCACTGTTCCGAGCATGCGCTGGCCGACGGCCGCGAGTTTGCCGCCGACATCGGCCTCATACTGATATTGCAGCCGGGTGCGGCCATCAGGCTCGGCTCGCAGTGTCACCAGGCCGGAGCCGGCGCCGAAGCCGAGCGCGCCGGAGGCCTTGCCGACCAGGCGAACGGAATTCGGCTCCTGCTTGTCGCGCATTTCAATGTGAGCGTCGTAGGTGCCGCGAATGCCGGCGACGCCGATGATGACCTGTGCCGAATAATGGTCCGGGCCATCCTGCTTGAGACTCTGGCAACCGGGAACGATGGCGGCAAGTTCATTGGGATCGATCAGCCGGCGCCAGACCTCGTCGACCGGCGCCGAGAGAATGACCTCGCCGCTGCCGGTAAGCGCGCCCTTGCCGATCGGCGCTTGCGCCATGCCTTCCGGCGCTTTCGACGGCCGCTTCATCGCCGGGTCGCGGCCATTGGCCAGATCCCAGACGCGCTGCAACGTCAGCGGCAGCGAAATGTCATCGCGACCTAGCGGATCGGCAACGGCGTTGGCGATGGCGACGGGCGTCAGCATCGAACTTCCGTCGCCCATGCCCTTGGCGCCCAGCGAATTGACCGGCGTCACCGTCTCGACATGGCCGATATCGACCGTCGGCACCTCGACGGCGGTGGGGCAGAGATAATCGGCGAAGGTACCGGAGAGGAAATTGCCGCGCTCGTCGTAAGCCAGTTCCTCGAACAGCGCGGCGCCGAGACCATGGACGAAGCCGCCGCGAACCTGGCCCTCGACGATCTTGGGATTGAGCTGGGTGCCGACGTCATGAACCGACACGTATTTGTCGATGCGCAACGCACCGCTTTTCGGGTCGATTTCGATCGCGGCGAGGTCGATGACAAAGCCGAAGGTCGCAGCCGAGGCGATACGATCGTCATCGCCGGGCGAGCCAAGAATTCGCGGCGACACGATCGCAGTTTCGACCAGGCCGGGCGAACAGCCTTCCGGCAAATGGGATGGGTCCCAGTGAGCGCGTGCCGCCACCTTGCGAAACGACACGCCCTTGTTGGAGCCGCCGCGGACCCGGGCGTAGCCTTCATATAGGTCCACGTCTTCAGGCTTCACATCAAGAAGCTCGGAAGCGAGCAATTTGAGCTTGGTCGCCACTTGTTGCGCCGATTGGGCGATGGCTCCGACCACGATCGCGGCAAAGCGATTGGAATAATTCCCCGAAGCGATCGACCAGGCGCTGGTCAGGGTATCGAGTTCGGTGACTACCTCGATGTCGGCGGGCTTCAGGCCCAGCGCATCGGCGACGATCTGCGCGGCGACGGTGGCGTGGCCCTGCCCGTTCGGCGTGCTGTCGAGATGCAGCGTCACCTGTCCGCTCGGATCGACCGAGATCACAGCACTCGCATTGGCGCCGGATTTGCGATCGCCCTTGCTGCGCTCTTCGACGGTTTGGGCCAGCGAAACATAGGCCATGTTCGAGCCGGACGGCTCGACGCCGGCCGCAATGCCGATGCCGAACAGGCGGCCAGCATTGCGCGCTTCGTCGCGGCGAAGCTTCAGCGCCTCATAATCGGCAAGGCGCAACAGCTCGGACAGCGCCTCGTCGTAATTGCCGGCGTCGAACACCGCGCCGGCCGGCGCCTGATACGGAAACGCATGGGCGGGAATGAAATTGCGCCGCCGCAGTTCGGCGACATCGATACCGAGCCCGCGCGCCGCGATCTCCATGATGCGCTCAAGCGCGAAATAGAACTGCGGCCCGCCGTAACCACGGTTGAGCCCGACCGGCGTGCGATTGGTGACGACGATCTGGTTGTCGACCGCAATGTTCTGCACGTCATAACAGCCGTTCGAAGCGGCGTGCATGCGGTACAGCGACGCCGGCTCCGGCGCGCGGATATAGGCGCCCATGTTGGCGACGTTCTTGAAGCGCAGGCCGATGAGCTTACCGTCATTTCGGAATGCCGCGGAAATTTCGCCCAAGCGGTCGCTCGACGCGGTAGCCGCCGTGAGATGCTCGGCGCGATCCTCGATCCACTTGACCGGCAGCCCGGTCTTACGGCTGACCGCGGCGAGAAGGATGATGTAGGACAGGATCGCCTGCTTGATGCCGAAGCTGCCGCCGCTGCTCGGCGGCGTGATCAGCCGCAGCTTGTTGCCGGGTACGCGCAGAGCGCCGGCCATCAGCGGCTGGATGACAAAGGGCCCCTGGAAATTCGACCACACCGTAAAACGGTCGGGGGCGCGCTCGAAATGCGCGATGACGCCGAAGGTCTCCATCGGCGTCGATGCGTAACGCGGGTAGGAGTACGAAAGATCGAACACTCGGTCGGCTTCAGAAAAAGCCTTGTCCGGATCGCCGTATCGGAAACTGCGCCGGTTGACGATATTCGATCCAACCTTGTCGTAGATCACCGGAGCGTCGGGTGCCATCGCGCTTTTCAGGTCAGCGACAGCGGCAAGCACCTCGTATTCGACGTCGATCAACTCGCAGGCGTCTTCCGCAATGTAGCGGCTGTCGGCGACCACAACGGCCACCGGCTCGCCGACATAGCGGGCGCAATCGATGGCAATCGGGTAATAGGCGATTGGCGCCTTCACGACGCTCGGCACTGGTCCGATAAACGTGGCGATATCCTTGCCGGTGACGACGTCGCGGACGCCCGGCAGCTTCAGCGCGTGCGAAATATCGATGTTGACGATACGGGCGTGAGGATGCTGCGAGCGGAGAATGGCGGCGAAACGGATACCAGCCACCGGCGTGAGGTCGTCAATAAAGCGCGCACGCCCAGTGAGGAGCGCCTCATCCTCTTTGCGCGGCACGGACGAGCCGACCCACCCGCGAGATGCGACTCCGATTGCCGTCAGCAAAACACTGCCCACCTACTCAGCGCGATTCCACCCAGCCGGTTTTGTTGCTTTTGATCTATAGGCGGGAGCAGCTGTCACTGCAAATAATAATTGACAATAACCAAAATCATTTGCCGTTATACGGCCTCAAGGCCATTCCTTGCCGTCGAGGCGAAGCCGATGATGTTGGACTTGCGCCAAATCCAGTATTTCGCCTGCCTCTATGAGCAGCGCAGCGTGACACGGGCCGCGCGCAGCCTCAACGTCGTGCAGCCCGCCTTGAGCATGCAGATCAGCCGCTTGGAAAAGCGCCTCGGGATAAATCTGTTCGAGCGCACCGCACGCGGCATGATCCCGACCGCGGCCGGCGATGCCATGTATCGGCTCTATCTGCCGGTTCTGCTCGACCTCAAGCACGCCAATCAACAGGTAATGGAGTTGAGCGGCAAGGTCCTCGGCAAGATTGCCGTCGGCATCATCCCGTCAATCACCAACTCGGTGTTGGCAGATGTGCTGCGGCGCTACGGGGCGAAGTACCCGGACGTCGAAATTCGGATCGACGAAGCCTATAGCGGAACGCTGATCGACTGGGTGATGGCGGGTGATCTGGATTTCGCCATCGTCAACAGTGCCCGCCGTAGGCTTGGCGTCGCCGCGCAACCGCTGATCAATGAAGAGTTGGTGTTTGTCGAACGCGGCAGGTCGAAAGGCATCTTGCCGCCGATCCCGTTCGCGCGATTGAAGGATCATGCTTTGGTACTGCCATCACGCCGGCATGGCATCCGCAGCATTGTCGATTCCGCCGCCGAGCAGCTCGGCATCGAGATCACGCCGCAGGTCGAAGTCGATGCGCTGTCGCCAACGCTGAGACTCGTCTCCGAGAGCGCACTGACAACCGTTCTGCCAGCCATCGTGGCGAGGAAATCGACCACCGAACTGCCACTGCAGACCCGGCGCATTATCGAGCCGACGCTGAAGCGCCAATTGGTCTATGTCTATCGTGCGCAACGCCCGCTATCCCGCGTTGTCACTGCGTTCATCGACGTTCTCACCGAAGAGCTCAAGCGCGGCGCCGTCGAGCCGGCGGCGCCCAAACGGATTTCTAAACGTCCTCGTTGATTGAAGGGCGCCTCGATGCCGACAGCGCCGCCTCGATCAAGCGTCGGGCTGAGAATGCTTCGCGGTCGACCGAGGCGCCAGATTGCGACAGGTAAACTTGCAGATTTTCCGAAACGATTTTCCGCGCATCGCCCTCGCTTGAGACCACTCGGCGTGCGGCCCGCGGCGAACAAGGCAGCCTATGCGTCGGCATTGCGCCCACGGCGCCTTTCAATCCCTGGTTCCAAGGCCATTCGCGCGTTCCGCGAGACCTTTCCGATGGTGTCGCTAGTGCTGGAGGAGGGATTGAGCAACGAGGTTGTTGCAAATCACCGACAGACCATTCCTCAATGCAGCAGCCGTCGTCACTCGCCAACGGCTAGAGTCGGTTGGCTTCAAGGTTATACTCAAGGCAATGGATTGGTCGACGAACCTGATCGTCCGAGCGCGTAAGGTGCCGCCCGATAAGGGCGGCTGGAACATACTCTACACTTGGTGGCACGGGGCGGACGTCATCGATCCCGCGGTCCACTTCGGTCTGTCGGGTGCAGGCCCGAGCACCTGGTTCGGCTGGCCGAATGTTCCGCAGCTCGAGAAGCTTGGCATCGACTGGGTGCGGGCAAAGGATCAAATGAAACGGAAACAACTCGCCGACGAGATCCAGAGGGTCGCCCTGAGCGAAGTTACATACGTGCCGTGGGGAGAATGGGTGCAGCCCACAGTATTTCGAAAGAACGTCCGGGATGTTCTCAAATTCGGAGCCCCGATTTTCTGGAATGTAAAGCTCGCTGGCTGATTATTTGCTTCGCGCCTATTGCACGTTTTGTGAACATCAGGGAATGCGAGGGCGTGAAGTCGCGCCGTCGCCATATGTCCTCCCGGATATCTAAATATTGCAGCGACTGGGATCCTACCAAGAAAAAGGCAGCGGACCGGCTCTTGATCAGGCCACAATCAATGTCCGCTCCGGGTCGATACTGTTGCAAAAGTCTTTTTGGGGTGACGAACGAAATTTTCTAGAGCCGCTGATGCATTTTACGCGCGCCGACGTGAGGGACCATATCGTTTCGTCCAAAATCGACCACGGACCTTCCTAGTGGCGCTGAAAGCGACGCAGCCGCAGACACGTCCAAAAATCAACTTTCGCGAGATTTTTGGGGCTGATCGATTTTCGACTTTTGCAACAGTATC
>Ga0099796_10000137_pt1 | contig 11183 bp, 17 predicted proteins | sample Rivendell_Oct201_12_FD_92644 | JGI IMG/M metagenome (GOLD analysis project Ga0099796, IMG submission 92644) | Vadose zone soil microbial communities from the Eel River Critical Zone Observatory, Northern California, USA -... | ecosystem: Host-associated > Plants > Roots > Rhizosphere > Soil ... | reverse complement strand
TTCCGCGCCGGCTCGAAGTCGACGAGCTGTTTGACGACACGACACGAGGTCTCGTGGCGTAGGGGGTCGCGTCACCAAGCATCAGGGACAATTGGGCTTGGCCGACGCCGGCCGTCATGCGTACGGGAGTGATGGATCAGTCCCCTCCCGTCGCTCATACCGTCGCGGCGATCGCCGGCGCACTGCGCGTCGCTCTGCTCTTTACTCGCACCCATAACCGACTCAAGCGCCCGGGGCTCGCCGCAGCACTTCCCGCAAGCGCACCGTCGCCCCTTCATTGCAGCGCGCCATCTGCAATCTCGACGAAAGGTGCACCAACGACTCGAACAAGCTCAAAACGCAGGCTGAAAACACTTGACACAACGGCATTTCGTGCGTTCAACCAAGCTTCGTTAGAGCATTTCCCGATAGCGTTGACTCGCAATGGCGTCATGGCCGACCTCCGCGCCGGCCATCCACGCCTTGCTTTCCGCGGGTAAGACGTTGATGCGCGGGACGGCCCGCGCATGACGGTGTCATCGTTATCGGGAAATGCTCTAGCGTCCCGGCGCCGTTAGCCTGGTGCTGATCGATCCCTGATTTGCCAAATACTGTTGATCCGAAGATCCCAGAAACAGGATCGGTTATGGTGACATCGCTACAATCTTATATGCGCAGCCGTCCGCTAAATTCGTTCAGTCTTTTGATCCTTTCCCTGATCGGCGGGTTTTGCGTGATCCTCCCGATTTACGAAACGCCTTTGCGAACAATCAGAGGCAATGAAGGATGGTTGGCCGTCCTGGCCGCCAATTGGCGGCTAGGCTACGGGCTCTATCCTGGGGCGCAGGAGTTCATTGTCGGAAATTATCCGCCCCTATCCTATCTGCCGTATGTCATTTTCGACTATTTGCTCGGAGATTCGATTATTGCCGGCCGATGGCTTTCCTGGTTGATGTTTGGTGCCATTATCATTTTGTGTTATCAGATTATTTTCAATCTCACTCGCAGTGCTACATCGGCCGTAGTCACAGCTATTCTGCTATTTGCCACGTTCGCGGTCTGGTATGGAGGCAATTTGGGCGTTGCCGATCCTCAATTGACCGGTCACGCAGTTCAATTGATCGGACTATTGTTTTTGGCGCGCCGACCTCGCGATTACCAATCTATTGCGATTTCAACGTGTTTTCTGATCATCGGGGGCCTGGTGAAGCCAAATCTGTTCGGATTTCCTATCGGTCTTGCGCTCTATCTTCTATGGATTTCACGCCGACTGTTTTTCATCTGGGCCGCCTCGTCTATTACTGCCATTGCGATGATAACGATAGCAATGGTGCTGTGGTTCGGTTCAGACGTTTTGTGGCCCAATCTACTGCTGGGACGAACCTATTCCTTGCAAGTATTTTTATCAAACCTGAAACTGATACTCACGATTGCTGTCCCTTTAACATTCTGCGGCCTGTTCTATAGGAGCTTGGCATCCACGGACGGCGGACGGCTGATATTGTGTTTGCTTTGTGGGTCGTTGGTCGAATACATGATTGCGGCTCCGGCAGCCGGAACTGCATTCAACATCGGCTATGACTTGGCACTCGCAGCCTGCCTCGGAATCGGTATCATTCTCAAGAGCATGGAATCCAGGCTTGCAGGTCCTTCCTTGAACGTCGCTACAGTGTTTTTTGTCTGTGAGGTTGTCCGCGTGGTAGTTTCCGTAATACCACAAGTTTCGGAGCGTGTTCCGAGCCAAGAAAATCTTGCAAAACTCCGATCATCAAACCGCCAAGCAGAGACCATCATTGTGATGCTCGCCGAGGTCAAGGGCAAGGCCGTCTGTTTCCCCATGGCGTATTGCTACTGGGCAGGGCATTATGACCGTATAGACTTGAGCCTTCAACCTATGAGATTTTTCAGGCCGCCGCGTGATCTTGCGCCTACTTTACAAGAAATTGAACAGCGTCAATTTGCGGCGATCGTGATTGGCTCCACAGATCACCCGCTACTGCGTGTTGTTGAGCAATATTATCAACCGAATTTGCCGATCACAGTGCAGGGTTCGATTATTTGGGTGCCAAAACCCGCTGAAGATCGATGAGAGACTTGGATTGACACACAAGCGATTGTACGGCTTCATCGACGCGACCGTGAATGATCCTGGCTTCGAGCGTATCGCTACCGAGCCGGTGCTGACGCTTGGCACTGCGGTCACGACTTGGCAGAGGCGTTGAAGTTTGATGACGGATTCAATGAACGAGAGGGCTTTGAATACGCTTGTATCCGCCACACCACTTGCCGGTCCCGAGATCACGATCGTTCTGCCCACCTATAACGAACGGGCCAATGTCCGTCCCATGATTGACGCCATCGCGCGAACTCTCGCCGATACGCCTTGGGAAATCATCTTCGTTGACGATGATTCACCAGACGGCACCACCGCCGAAGCACGTGCTATCGGCGCCGCCGATATCCGGGTCCGGTGCATTCGCCGGGTGCATCGCCGCGGCCGCGGCAGCGCCTGTATCGAGGGTTTGCTGGCGGCGCAGGGAAGATTTATCGCGGTCATGGACGCCGATCTCCAACATGACGACAGTGTGTTGCCGCGAATGATAAAAATCCTGCGAGACGATTCGGCAGACCTCGTTATCGGATCCCGCTATGTCGAGGGCGGCTCGACAGAGGGCTTGGCGGGCGCACGCGCCACCATTAGTCGCAGTGCCGGGCGGCTAGCGCAACTGGTTCTCGGCGTCGAGATTTCGGACCCGACCTCCGGGTTCTTCGCAGCAAAGCGGGAACTGATCGACGCACTCGCCCGGGAACTCTCGACGGAAGGCTTCAACACCTTGCTCGATATTGTTTCGACGCGCCATGCTGGAATGCGCATCGCCGAAGTCCCATACGTCTTTCGAGCGCGGCAACACGGTGAGAGCAAACTTAGCGCGCGCGTCGCGCTCGACTTCGCAGGGCTCATCCTGTCGCGCCTGTCGTTCAATACACTGCCGCAGCGCTTTCTGCTGTTTTGCATTGTCGGTGTAAGCGGGATCGGCGTCCATCTCATCGCGCTGGCCGGCTTATTTGCTCTGACGTTTCGCTTTGACACCGCTCAGGCAATTGCCGCATTCGCCGCCATTGCCAGCAATTTCTGGTTCAACAACATCTTGACATATCGGGACCAGACGTTGCGCGGCAGCGCGGCACTCAAAGGACTCATACTCTATGCGGTAATTTGCAGCTTCGGCTTCATCAGCAATATCAGCGTCGCGCAATGGATGTTGACGGACGATTCGACCTGGTGGCTGGCGGGATTTTCCGGCGCCCTGATCAGCGCGGTCTGGAATTATGCAGTTAGCGCAGCACTCATTTGGCGCCGCTGACACGCGAATACCTCATGCCGCGAGGATTTGGGCCAGCGCGCAGGGCGCAATCGCTTTATTGCGCCGCTCGTCGCCCAATGCCCGTAAGACCATTGTGGCACCTTGGCGCAATAAAGCGATTGCGCCCTACGCACCTTCCGCATTTGCCGCGAGGGCATGCGCCAATCCTACGATCAGGTCTTCGATGTCCTTGAGCCCATTCGTTCGCGGCGACCCTGCCATGTGCGGTGTCAAGATGACGTTGTCAAATGACAGCAACTCGTCATCAGATCGGCCAGGTTCTTCATATAGTGAATCGAGCGCGAAGCCGCCCAGATGGCCGGATCGCAGCGCCTCCAGGAGCGCTTCACGATCGATTACTTCCGCCCGCGACACGTTGATTATCCATGCGCCGGGCTTCATGAGCGCCAGTCGTTCACGGTTGATGAGGTGCAATGTCGATACATCCAGCGGGAGCTGGGGGATGACCACATCGCTTTCGGCGAGCAGCGCTTCCAACGACCGGTGCGAAACATTCAGTTTGTCCTCTTCCGCCGCAGGCAACATGGTTCGTTGAAAGTACAAGACCGTCATTCCAAATGCGGCGGCGCGTGATGCAATTTCCCGGCCAATCTCGCCGAAGCCGATGATGCCGATCGTACTGCCGAATAGAGTCCGCATCCCCGAGAAGCGCCCCCAGTTGGCTCCTGGCGAGTGGCGGGTATCAAAGGGCTTGTAGGGACGATCGATGGCGGCAAGTTGGTCTATGCTGATCAGCCCAGTGAGTTGTTCCATTCGCCTGGCGAGCGTGAGCATCAATGCGAAGGCATGCTCGGCGCAAGCGATGTTGGCACGGCGGCGCACACCGAGCACCTTGACGCCGCGGGCCTCGCACGCGGCTACATCGATGTTGCGAAGAAGCAAACCATATTTGTGAACGACTTTGAGACGTGGCGCCAAAGCGAGTTCTTCGGTACCGATCTTCATGGACTCGGTGACAATGGCTTGTGCCGATCCGAGATTGCGATGCAACTCCGGTTTCGAAGAAACCAGCCTGACATCGCTGGGGTGGAGCGGCCCTGCCCTCTTCTGGATTTGATCGGACCATTTCCGAAAATCCGGCAAATCCGGCGACATGAAATCCGCAAATGCAGCCCATCTTTCCGGACTCGTCGTCGGGTCGAGGACCACTCCGATCAAGCGCGCCCAGACGTCGTCTTCGACGACCAATACCGGATTTTCTAACCCCATTGATGGCCCCTCATTTTGTTTCCCCCGACCCGGTCGAAGAGTTTCAGGCTAGGCGCTACGCGTCGTCGTCGTTGCGGCTGCATGGCGCGTCAGTCAAATTCGACCGGGGCATGATCGGCGCGTCGGAAGTGGCAGGGAATACGAATGCCGTGTTGACGCTGTCAAGTGTCGACAGGTGAGCGGGCGTGCACCCCATACTTCCTTTCACCCGATCCGCCTGCTAGATTCGCTGCCCATCTCTCGAGAGAGCCTGACATGCATTACCCCACAACAATCGGCGCAATGGCGGTGGCCGCGCTGGTGTCGCTCAACGCCGCGGCCGCAAAGGCCGGCGAGATGCAGTATCCCGATATCGAAACCCAATGGAGAAACCCTTTATCAAACGGCTTCGGCAATCCCTGGGACACGACGAAACCCATGGGCCTTGGGCAAGAGGCACCCCTCACGCCGGAATACCAGGCCATTTTCGAAAAGAGCGTGAAGGAACAAGCCGACGGCGGACAAGGCAACAGCCTCGGCCTGACCTGTATCCATCCCGGCATGCCGAAGGTGATGAACTTCTCCGAGCCGGGGGAGATCATGATCAGACCGCATGCGACATATATCGTGACGCAGCGCTATCCGGTGCGTCGAATTTATACCGACGGGCGCGATTTCCCTGCCGACGAGGCGCCGACGTTCACCGGCTATTCCATCGGCAAATGGCTCGATGAGGACGGCGACGGCCGCTATGACGTGCTTGAGGTGGAAACACGGAATTTCAAAGGCCCGCGCGTTTTTGAATCCACCGGACTTCCATTGCACCAGGACAATCAGACAATCGTCAAGGAACGAATTTTTCTCGACAAGAGCGACCCCAACACCTTGCACGATATCGTTACCACGATTGATCACGCGCTGACCCGTCCCTGGACGGTGGACAGGATATATAAACGCGTCCGCGAGCCGAAGTGGCGAGAGAAAACTTGTCACGGCGCCAACCTCCATCTGGCTATCGGCTCGGAGCAGTATTTTCTCAGCGCCGACGAAAAGCTGATGCCGGTCAAAGCAGGCCAGCAGCCGCCCGACCTGCGCTACTTCGAGCAATCGAACAAATGAGCGTCTCCATGCGCTACCGTAAATGCATCGGCGCAGTGGCTGCGGCGATGCTGACAGTATTTGCCGCGCCGGCCATTGCGGTCGACATGAAGTATCCAGACTTCGAAAGTCAGTGGCGAATTCCAGACGGCGTGAAAGGCGATCCTTGGGATCCGGCACGGCCGGCTGGTCTTGGGCAGCAGGCACCGCTCATCCCTGAGTATCAAGCGATCTTCGAAAAGAGCGTAAAGGACCAGGCTGCCGGCGGACGCGGCAACAACTACGCGGGCCGCTGCATGCTCGACGGCATGCCGCGGATGATGAGCCTGACCGGGCCGATGGAAGTGCTGTTTCAACGGGCCTACACGGTCCTCATTTTTCAGAACGCCTTTGCACGCCGCATCTACACGGATGGACGCGATTGGCCGGTCGACGAAGAGGGAACTTTCGATGGTTATTCCATCGGCAAGTGGGTCGATGAGGACGGCGACGGCCGTTACGAAGTGCTCGAGGTCGAGACCCGCCAATTTAACGGCCCACGCGCGCTCGAATCCAGCGGCCTGCCACTGCACAAAGACAATCAGACCATCATCAAGGAGCGAATCTTTCTCGACAATGACAACAAAGATGTCCTTCACGACCAGATCACCATCATCGACAACGCTTTCACGCATCCTTGGACAGTCGACAAGACCTATGTCCGTGAGCGCAAGCCCACATGGTCAGAATACCTTTGCCAAGTGCCGCCCGACCGCGTCTACATTGGCCAGGACGAATATTCGGTGAGCCCCGACGGCAAGCTGATGCCAACGCATGAGAATCAACCGCCACCTGACCTGCGGTATTTCCAACAGCCGCGGAAGTGACGCCGGCCGGAACCTGCGGTCAGAAGCCCTTGATTTGGCTTTGCTACTCAAGGCGAACGTTGTCGCCGGCATGTGCTTCGACGCGAATATCGACTCAACTGCTACCCTGCCGGATTTGATTACGGCTTATTAACTGCGGACGTCCAATCTGCCAGCGGGCCGATTCGGGGAGAGTAACGCGTGACTGCCGAGATTTACCAGTTGAACGAATATCGCAGCACAGAGAGCGCCGATTGTGATATCGATCTTGAGACAGCGGTAGACGCCGCCATCAGGGACTTGCGCGACATTCTGCTGGACTGGGGCTCCGAAGTGGCACGGCAACGCGCGCAAGAGTGCGAACAGATGTTGCGCCTCGCCTTTTCGGGAAATGTTGTTTGCAGGCTAGGCCATTGATTGTGATTGTATGAAAAATCCGTCGTCGTTTGATCCTCTTGATCTTACCCTCGCCATCAAGAATCGGGGCCGAACGCCCAGTCCTTGGCGATGGGAGATTTATGGAGCAGGAAAGAGCAAGCCGGTGCAGCAGTCCGATTTTTTCGCAACCATGTCAGAAGCGACACGGGCGGGTAAAGCGGCATTGGCCGAGCTACGAGGCAAACAATCGACGTGACGTTGGCAGTCGAGAACGCCGCCGATCAATTCTCCTACGATCATCGGGTGCGGGGCGTTAAGCTAGACTGCAGCGGCGAGTTCGACGAGTTTTGCGATGGTATTGATGTTTCGAGCAGTCCCGTTCGCGGCAGCTGGAATTTTGAGTTTCGAGCGCCCCATGCCTGCGCCATAGGAGACATAGATCTCTCGCCTGCCCAGACGCACGTCCTCGTCCTTCCGGCCTCGGATATGATCCAACGTGTCGGCTGCCGGGGGATCGTCCAGGAAGATGGCGACGGTCCATTTTGGGGCGGTTTTGGAAAACGGATTGGATTCGAGAACACCTGCCATCTCGTCCGGCGTGCGGATAATGACGCCAACTGGCCTTCCGGCGTATGCCTGAAGGCGCCTCTCGAGAGACGCCTTTACCTTCGGCACGGACTGCTCGGCAACGAACACAACATTTCCGCTCGCGATAAAAGTCTTTACCTTCGTAAACCCCTCGGCGGCGCACATCGCTTTCAGTTCAGCCATAGGCAGCTTGCCCGTCCCCCCCACGTTCACGGCACGCAACAGTGCGATGTAAGTCGGCATATTTCCCATCCTAACGTCCGAGGAGGCAATCATTGCCTATGGCGTTGAAACCAGGAAGGCAATTTGGACTTTCGCGTCGACGTTCGGCTTGACGACGATTTCAAGACAACGCGGCCTCAATCCCTGAGGTGACGGAGCGCTTTATATCTGGAACTGGAAGCTTGCGTCAGCGTTAACTTTGCGACAGACATTCGGTAGTGAGTTGACACGAGTCGAGGCAACTCGTCGCAGCGGCCCACGCGACAGTGCCCACGACGACTTCGATCGCGTCCTCGATCATCCTACCTGCTCCCTCAGTCGACACGCTCAGTCGACACAAATGGCCGATGTCGAAAAATCTCCACGACAATGAAATAAAAATTCTACTCCACAAGTGAAGACCCCAGGTCAACCAAGCCGGGGCTTATTTACTTCCCTTATATTGAGCCATTCATTTTTACTTCCCTTATATGAGCCATTCATTCGTTTGAGGCGCGGGAACTATGTCCATTCTTGCCCGTTAAACTTCTGTCCGCCAGAATTATCGCTAGGATGGGAGAGCCGCCATGCCACAGAATTCCACCGTGAAGGCCAAGAAAATTGAGCAGCCTGAAAATCACTACCAATCTCCCACTGAAGTTGCAAAAGATGAGACGCTTACAAAGGAAGAGAAAAAGAGCGCGCTCAACACATGGGAGCAAGACGCGCGCCAATTGCTGATTGCCAGCAACGAAGGCATGCCCATGCCCGAAGGCTTGGATCATCGTTTGGGCGAGGTAAAGCGTGCAAAAGAAAAAATTGACGGGCCGCGAAAACACAAACCCGCGCATTAAAGCAGAAGTTCTCGGTGTCGCCCTACGCCACAGGTCCGGGCTCTTGTTCACAAAGAGGTGCAACATGACACATCAAGAAACCAGCCTTAGCCTCACCGGCCGAAGCCTCGCTGTCGGATTTGCATTGACTGTCACGATACTGGTGGCGCAACCCGCTGCAGGACAAAACACACCACGAAACCCTTCCGCACCACTAAAAATAGATCCGCCAGCTTGTTTAGATCAGGAGCGATTGCGTCCCGAGGATGGAAATGCGCGCCAGCCGGACGAATCAACTCCGAACTTAAGCGAGAAGCTTGAACGCAGTGAAGGCGTCATTTGTCCTCCAGCGCGCGTCGATCCGGAGATCGACGTGGTTCCCCCCGCTGGAGGCAGGACGCCAGTTATTCCACCCCCTGGCAGTCCAGGCGGCGATCCCAATGTCCGGCCTAAATAAGCGCAGAAGTGATGCTACCGGAACAATGAAGCAGCCACGCCTGAAGCAACCACCATAAATGGTGTGCGTTCAAGACGAAAGACGTTTCATCTTCGCGTGTTCATTCCGAAGCGGATCGACCGGAATCGGTCACATCTCTCGCGCCAAGGCGCCGATGGACGAGGCCGGTTTCACGACGTTCCTCAAGCGCTCTTTGGCTTCTTCTGAGAGCGGACGGGAGGAGCGGCAGCTCGCACCGACGTGTTCAGTGCCACCGCAGCGTGAATGAGCGCCTTCAACGCCTTTTCATCAATCTTGTCGCCCTCATGGAAATCGATGGCGCGCCTGGTGTTGCCTTCGAGGCTGGAGTTGAAGAGGCCTGAGGGGTCCTCCAACGCGGCGCCCTTGGCGAAGGTCAACTTCACGGCATTCTTGTACGTCTCGCCGGTGCAGATGATTCCGTCGTGCTCCCACACCGGAACCCCCCTCCACTTCCATTCCTCGACCACTTCGGGGTCGGCCTGCTTGATGAGAATTCGGACCCGAGCGAGGGTCTCGCCCCGCCAATCACTCAGTTCCTTGATTCTCGCATCTATCAGCGCAGAGGGAGAGTCACCGCCTTTTTCCTCCTTCGAACCGCTCTTCATCTTCTTCATGGTTGTTTTCATGATTGTTGTCGCTTTCTTCATGGTTGGACCAGGCTCCGGCGCCACTTTACTTCCAGCGATAAGGACTCGGTTTAGAATGACTCGCAACCACTCTTAAACATGGCTTGGGTAAGACAGGATGCTGGAACCTGTCAGGTGACGCCATGTTCACGCTCTTTCGATATGGTCTAATTCCCATTGTGATTTACTGCGTCGTCGTCATCGCCGCCGGCATTGACGTTTACTCGACCAACGTTGTCCAAAAGTCCACCTGGCCACAGACAGTCGTTACTGTGATGCAATCGCAAGACTTTGGCCAAGCGGTGGCCGAGTTTCGCGGCACACAAAACACCTTTCCGGACCCCCGTGGAACGGTCAAATACGTCATTGATGGAGAGACGTATACCTGGCAAGGGCGCGGCCGCGACATAGGCGTGACCGTCATGAACCCCGGTGATCAGATCAATATCTACTACAATCCTAAGAACCCACGGGAAATCAGCACGCTGGTCCTGCTCGGGGCTTCCACAGGCAACATCATACTCGCAGTAGCGCTCGCTTTTCTTGCCTTCTATGTTTGGTTCTTCTGGCTTCGCGGATTTCTTCGCCGTTCGGGCCCGGACGATTTCAACGGTGACATGGCGGGGTCTTTCGCAGACCGTGTGCCGGAACGGCTTTCGAGCCAAATGGAGCTTTCGCGTTCCACATTGGGAGATCAGCGCCCTACGGCGACCAACAGCAGGCTGGCGGGAAAATCCTTCGGTCGGGGTCGCGGGGCGACTTTCGGTAAGCGGTAAGCGCTTTGCGCGGCCGTCTTAATGTGTCCTATCCGCCGGTGCGTCGCGCGCTACGCCACTCGGTGGCATAGTGCAGCACGAACATGTACAGACCGGTGAACATGAGCAAGAAGAGCGGGGGCAGCGGCAAGTAGTCAAGCCAGACGACAGGTTCCCCCAGTCCACGGACGACGAAATTGGCGATGACGGCTAACGTGAAGGCGATGGCCAACCAGCGGTGGCTCTGCCGAATCCATTTGTTCCTGTTCAATGGGACCTCCTCTGAAGACGAGCCCGAAGCGGATCGGGCCCTAGCTTTGAATTGTGCCGGCTCAATCTATCCGCGCCAAGATCTGCTCCAGGTTTCCAAAGAACTTTTGCCACCCGAACTTGGCACCCTGGAAGGCCTGCTGCTGATCCGGCCGAAAGCCCGACTGCTCCATACGCAGGTGGGTTCCCGTGCTCGTAGGGGTGAGAGTCCAAGTGACGACACTCTCAAGGCCATAGGCCGCCCACGTGTAAGACAGCGTCTTGTTCGGCTCGACTGCCAGCACCTGACAATCGACAGCGCCCCAGTCTGCACGAAAATTGAAACGGTGGTCGACGACAGGCTTGAAGTCGTTCTTCATGAGCCACTCCTCGATCAGGTGTGGTTGGGTGAGCGCGCGCCAAATCTTTTCCGGCGGAAAAGGTATCTCCCGTTCGACAACGACGGAGAGCGTTTCGGCCGCAGTATTGGTCATTGGTCCACCCTTTTGAGTAGATCTTCGAGTTGGTCGAACCGGCTTTGCCAGAAGCCGGCCATTTGGCTTGTCCAGTCGATCAGCG
>Ga0099796_10000133_pt1 | contig 11210 bp, 19 predicted proteins | sample Rivendell_Oct201_12_FD_92644 | JGI IMG/M metagenome (GOLD analysis project Ga0099796, IMG submission 92644) | Vadose zone soil microbial communities from the Eel River Critical Zone Observatory, Northern California, USA -... | ecosystem: Host-associated > Plants > Roots > Rhizosphere > Soil ... | reverse complement strand
CGTGGGCCCAACAGGCAGCCTCGACGATGCGGTTGCCGGCGAACAGCTCGTTGAAGCCGGCATAGCCATCGGCATGGATGGTGCCGCGGAACTCCTTCAGGTGAGCCCGCGGATGCGCGCCCTCGCGATCCGCCGAGTAGAAGAACAGCGCTGCCGGCGGGCGAACGCCGGCGAAGGGTCGCTCGTCGCGGACATAGATCCACAACCGCCCGGTCTTGGTCTTGCCGGTGCCCGGCGCCAACACCGGTACCGGCGTGTCGTCGACGTGCAAGGTGTCCGACGCGATGGTGTCGGCGGTGAGCGCGTCGATCAGCGGCACCAAGGCCGCGGCGGTCGCCCCGACCCAACCGGACAAGGTCGAGGTCTCCAGGTTCACGCCCTCGCGCGCGAAGATCTCGGCCTGGCGGTAGAGCGGCAGATGATCGTCGTACTTCGATACGACGATATGGGCAAGGAGCCCCGCCCCGGCGCGACCGCGGGCAATCGCGTGATCGGGCGCCGGCGCCGCGACGACCGTATCGCAGGATCGGCACGACAGCTTCTCGCGGATATGCCGGACCACCTTGAACCGGCCCGGCACGTAATCGAGCGTCTCGGTGATCTCCTCGCCGATCCGCCGCAACGCGCCGCCGCAAGTAGGGCAGGTACATGGCGCGGGATGAGTCATCTCCTCGCGCGGCAGGTGTTCCGGCAGAGGACGCCGTGCCGGCTTCCGCGCCTCTATCGCGCCCTCGATCGCTGCCGCGACGAAGGGCGAAGCGATGGCCATTCGCTCGGCCTGATCGGTTTCCAGCGCCTCGATCGCCAGCTCGAGCTGTTCGGCCTCGCGCTCCAGCTTCTCCGACGAGCGGCCGAACTCGGCCCGCCGATAGCGTGCCAGCTGGAAGCGCAACTTGGCGATCTCCGCCTGGGCGGCGATCGCATCTTGCGCCATCGCAGTGATGATCTGCTTCAGCGCTGGCGCATCATCGGGAAGCTGATCGGGCGAGATCCTCACCCGCTCATCGAATCACGTCCGCGGCCGTTTGGCGCGGTCGAACCGGCCGACGATTCACTTTGTCGCAGTCAACCAGCCAATACCGGCTGGGCCGTGCGCACCGGCCGCCGCCAGTCGATCCCCTCCAACAGCATCGACAGCTGCGCCGGGGTCAGCACCGCTACGCCCTGCTCGGCGCGCGGCCATATGAAGCGCCCGCGCTCTAGTCGCTTGGCGAACAGGCACAGCCCATCGCCATCCCACCACAACAGCTTGACTAGATCGCCGCGGCGGCCGCGGAAGCAGAACACGTGACCCGAGAACGGATCCTTGCCGAGTACCGTCTGCGCCTGCACCGCCAGGCTGTCGAAGCCCTTCCGCATGTCGGTCGCGCCCGCCGCCAGCCAGATCCGCGTGCCTGCCGGCAAGCCGATCATCGCAGCAGCTCGATGATCTGTCGAAGCGTCCGCGGCGCGACCTCGCCGCGGATACACACCCGCGCGCCGCAGCCGAACTCAATCTCGATAAACCCAGCTCGCTCCATCCGACGCCGGCGAGGGAGCGGCTCCGGCTCCAGCACAATCTCGACCGGCACCATCGGGCCGCCCTCGGTCTCCACACGCGGTTCCTTCGGCAGCAGCTCCCGCCGCCATTTGAACAGCTGGTTGGTGTTCACATCATGCCGCCGCGCCACGATCGACACCGACGAGCCGGCCTCGAGCGTCTCCGCCACCATCTGCCGCTTGAGCTCTTCCGGCCAATCTCGACGCCTTGCCGGTCGTGACTGCTTAGTGTCCACTAAGCCGTTAGTGGACACTTCGTTTGCTGTCGCTGCCATGCGTCCAATCTTGGCGCCAATTAACGATCAGCGGCAGGCGCTCCTCACCGAGCGCTTACGATGTCAACTCTAAACGAGCTCAACTTCCGCAAAGCGCCGTAAACCGGACCATAGGCGCGACGGCAACATGGTCTTCCGGGTTCGACCCAAACGGCAGTTCGGCTCGGTGCATCCGAACCGTGCCCGCCTGACTAGACACCCAACGCGGTATACAGCTGCATGTCTTCCGGCAGACCTTTTCGGACGAGGCGCCCAAAAGCGCGAGGACGTAACCGGATTACTGGCAATCACAGCGCCCATGGCGGCCCCTCGCACCCCCAGCATCGTCCCCGGATCGCGAATGCCAACGATTGCCCGTAGAGAGCTGCAAATCGATGTCGGAAACTACACCCGACCCGCGGGATCTGCACCCGCATAAGACAAAGCACCGCCCTCCATAGCGGGGGCTCCCCGTTAGTACGGCTCCGTTTCCAGTTTGCGCGCGTATGCTCGCCGTATGAAAACAAACGACAGACGCAACAGCGAACGATCTGCACCGCGCCGCACCATCTGGATGGTATTCGGCACGTTTAACCGTCGGGTGGTTGGTTCAGGCTAAGTGCCAGAGTCGATATCCCGTTATGGACCGCCGTACGGCCACCACGGCGGCGCTGGCCATCGTCATCGCGATCGCTGCTGCCGACCCTGCATCGAGCCCCATAGGCCGCAAGTTATCCTCGTGGGCAAAATATCTGAGACACGATCCAGGTCGCCACACCGGCCAATGCTGACACTGAGCGCGGCCGGTAACGCATCGCCAAGGGCGACTGCTTGCGCAACCCCGTCGGGTAACTGGATCGCGAGAATGACCAGAGTGGCACCCAAGGAAATTCCGGCGCTGGGACGTGAAATGTGCGACCAGAGTGCGTGCATCTGAATATTTTCTGCCAAACCCATCCGCGCGCGGCCAGTGGGAGGGCGCAACCGAGCGCAGTGGCAACCATAGCGTCCGACCGCGGCAACTCCCCGCCCGTCTGCGCCCGAAGTCATTTGCTTTAGCTTCGGAGCATATACACCAGCAGCGCGGCGAGAGTGATCAGTACGCTCGCGGCCATTATCAGTGTCGTCCGCCTGGGCGCTTCGGAGAATTCCAAGACCGGGCGTACGTTGTTGATGAACGGCAGATTATGATTTTTGCCGCGCCGGTTTTTTCGGCTCATTTGAACCGCTCCGAACACAAGAAAGTTGATGCAAGCTAAATTCGTTTCGCTTTCGGCGGCGCTTGGCCCCGCAAAACTACAGGTGGCTCACTCGCGACAGGTACAACCGCGTAAGCTATCGAGGACTGCGTTACCGGAGGCGTTGCGCGGGCGGCACTCGGCAGATCCGCGAGGCCGGACAATGCAACAGCGGCAGACACCGCTCCTAATGAGATGGCAGTCACGAACCAGAAAGAAGCCGGATCAATTAGCCGCCGGACCGGTAAAGCCGTCGGCCTTGTGATTCCGGAACCATTGCTCGCAGCGGATCGATCGGGAATCTCAAGAACTGGGTCCACCGGTGTCATCGTCGACTTCATAAGCTCAGCAGTTCTGGAGGGGAATCGGGCGCTGCTATTGAGATCAAGCGCGAGGTCGCAGCCGGATGATGAGTGGGTTAACCCTAAAAAACCGTTAAAGCAGTGATGCCGCTGCACCAATTAGATGGAATCACGCTCTGACGTTTTGATCAGCTCAATGACGCCATCGCGGTATTCAAGGTCAGGCTGAAGGGCGTTCAGGATCTCTGATAATTCCTCGCGCGTGACTCGCAAGGCGTGATTGGGCGCGTAGTGGAGTTCAACAGCTTCCAACTTTTTCGGGTAAAACTGGCTCTCAGCTACTCCATAACCGTTGCTAACAGAACGACGAGTAACTTTAACTTCCATCAGACGGGCCCCCCAGCATACATCGCCCCCAATGCATGAGTATGCGGCCACTGCTTTGGTCCGGCAATGTTAAATTCGTGACAACTTCTCACTAATGGGATTTCCGGAAGTAGCGTCCTCAACATCGCCTGCGCGCATTTTTTCCATCTGTATCCTCTATCTTGGACAAGCTGACCCTCTATTAGATCAGGCGAGAACTTCCCCATCATTCCCGCAGTTTAGGTGTTGGTTTCCTTCTGAAATCGCGAACGATAACCTGAACTTCGGCTGCCAATTTGAGTTTCATAGGGCTCTGAGCCAGGTCGGAAGCACCTCGCGGGTCATTCAAGTTTTCTGAAATCCTATCGATGGTCACTGGCTGAAGAGACGCCGCCGAGATGCGGGCTGCCCGATCTGTTCCGACCAGCGCCAGCCTCGCTAAGCGGGCAATCAAAGCAGCTTCTGCCCGCCGATATTCGATCCCGATAGCATCGACCGAGAAATCCGCATCCGGCAGATGTCCATCCCGCACGATTCGTTCCAGTCGTTCGCAATGGGCGGCAAGCGCGTAAGCACCGATTGTTGCGCTGCACGACTTCAATTCATGGCTCGCATGGTGCAGCGCGATGATGTCACGGTTTGTTATTGCCTCCTTCAGCCGAATCAGCAGGATCAGCGCTGTTTCCATAAACATAGTGATCATCCGAGCAACGAACTCGGCATCGTACTTACCTTGAAGCTGACCAAGAGCCTCGAGCACGGCTTCGTCGAGCACGGCAACACCGGTACCGGCTTTCTCTGTCATCAACTGCCCCGCTGACGTTGATTGATGGAAGCGATCAGCTGGTTCAGGCGGATTTGAGCGTCACAATTTCGGCGCTGCCAATGCCGAACTTGCGAACAAGGTTGTCAATTGCCTGCTCGAGAACCGTAAGCTCAGCTTCATCGACATCTAACGCGGTTAGCTCTTCAGCATGACGGACGAGGATTTCGGAACGACGAGCCTGAAGCTCCTGCTTCAGGCGTTCGATATCGGCGCGGGTCAATTCGCTCCACATGGTTGCAACCTCCGTGCAAATTGACCGCAATCATTACCCGTTAAGGTTAAAAAAACTCCAAAGGGTGTCCCAGTCATTTGCCCCAAATGTACCTGAAGAACGCAACTCAATTGCGTAAGTTTTTGGGCGGGAGTCGGTCCATGAGCAGGAAGGCATTCATCGCCGAACTTGCATCGACGATCATGCCAAACCACGGGTTGGGAGTTGGCAGTTCAACATCATCGCCGCCGAGAGATACCGGAATCGGTTGCGAAGGCTGCCGCCGTGTGCGGAACGCTGACGGCGCCGCCGGAAGGTCCGATTTCGGCGCTGAACTGCCGGTGACGCGACGCATGCGATCGTCATCCGGAGCAGCCAAATAGTCCCGCTCGGCGAGTGCCTGAACGCGATGCACGCCCGGCGCACGAGAACTGGCGCTCAAATGGATGGGCGAGGACACCCTCCGGATAAGCGGCGGCGTCAACGATGCGATAGCTGTCTACTTCGCAGATGCCGCGCTCGCGAACGTCTTTCTGGCTCGATGGTACACCGGCCAGAAGGCCGCGTCCGCTGATGGGCTATTTCGTTTGCGGGAGAGCGGGCCGACGGAGCGAGTGCCGCGTCTGGACCATACTTTCCCAATTTTCACAGTGACACTCGTCGACCGACGAGTGCGCCACCCATTCGGCGATGCGACTTGCGCCCGCAGATGCTCGCAAAGCTCGGACACTCGTCGGACACGGGCACATTCTGGAATTAAATTGGGTTCCTAGGGTGCGGACCCATAAACGGATTCCCAACTAGCGCATTTGCTGATTCAAGGTCCCCGAAAGGGGGACCTGCAAAGGATAGAGATCATTTCTGGCTGAATGACGGTCAATTCGCGCGGCTTGCACCGCATCTGCCGACCGACACTCGCGGGAAAACCCTGAGTGGATGAACGCCGGGTCATCAGCGGCATTGTGCATGTGCTGAAGTCCGGTTGCCGCTGGGCAGATTCACCGCTCGTCTATGGGCCACGCAAGACGCTGTACAACCGCTTCGTACGCTGTGCGGCCAAAGGAGTATGGCTCGACATTTTCCATGCGCTTGCCGCTGCCGGAGGCCCACCGGCTGAGGTGCTGATTGATTCCTCTGCCGTAGAAGCTCACCGCTGCGCATCGGGCGGAAAAGGGGGGAATGCAGTCAGACGCTCGGCCGCTCACGCGGCGGGTGGACTACAAAATCCATGGGCTGACCGACGCCTGCTGTCGGCCGATCGCATTTCTGCTGACCGGCGGCCAAGTGGCCGATTGCATCGCTGCAGATGAACTCCTCGACGGGCTGCTCACCGCGGAAATCCTGCACGGTGACAAGGGCTACGACAGCAACGCCTCCGTCGAAAGATCGAGAGCAAGGGCGTGGTCCCCAACATCCCACCCAAAAACGATCGACGCTGGAAGAACTGCTTCTCGCCGTGGCTCTCTCGGCACTGCAATGCGATCGAGCGCATGTTCGGACGCCTCAAGGACTTTCGTCGCATCGCAACCCGCGACGACCGACTCGCACGTAACCTCCTGGCCTCGGTCTGCCTCGCAGCCACGCTCTGCTACTCGTTATGGGTCTGGACCCTAAGTGTCTTTTTCATGGCAGGCGTACCCAGAACTCGAACCAGGGACCCGCTGATTAAGGCTCCGCGGAGACTCGTCTCATAGGTTTCGCAGGATGTGCGCTCCCCCGGGGCGGTCTACTGAGCCGACGACCGCCTGGCCACTGGTTGGCGTCTCAAAGTTCGGGGTCGATCCCTTGTTCCCGATCCATATGCCAACAGTGCCGGGGGAAGCTCATCGAACAAGCAGTGGCGCAAGATTTCACTCGCCCAGGAGAGGAGTTCGTCGCTGTCCAGATTGAGGAGCACGGTTCGGTGGAGAGACGCATTCAGCGTCACGCCAATCACAATTTGAAATCCCGCGCGTGCCCGGTAACGAAACGAATTGCTATGTGTTTGACCGCACTTGGCGGCGAGTAGTCCGACAAATGGTTCGACCGCGACCCGGCCCATTTCACGAAACGGGGTCCAGGCTTCTTCTACATGCAATGTCTTTTTCATCAACGTGCGTATGAAGCCACGATGACGCCGAAACGTCAGGATCCAAAAAGTGATGCACTCGGCGAGTACTAGTTCGACGGCGGCCTTTGAGAGGAGTTCGGCCGTGGCGAACTGCCTGGCATCGGCTGCAATATCGGCGAGAACAGTTTCGACCACAGCGGCAAAGAACGCCTCCTTGTCCGCGAAGCGCTGATAGAATGCACCGACCGAGCAATCTGCCACGTCGGCAATATCGCCGATCGATGTCGCTTCGAAAGCGCCTTGGTTCAAAAGCTTGCGGCCCGCTGCCAACAGGCGATCCCGCGTAAGACGGCTGCGCGCCTGCTTGGCAGGACGTATCAAATCGGCCATCTCGGATCCCCGTCATCCGCCCAGTCTCTCTTACAACAAGGTCCACCCTCCTGAGGGCGACGCCGGTCCGCAATGAGAGTCTTAACAGGCGAAGCCGTATTGACTATTATGAATTGTCATTCACATTATGATGCTATCGCTGGCGGAATGCTCTGTGTAGCGACCCGGCACTGAACCGCCCGCGTTGCAAAGAGCTGCCTGATCATTGACGACGACATCCCAGTTCGCCGACCTTCTGAAGGAATGCGCATCCCGCGATTGTCATGACGCAATCCCAGAGCGCAACGATGCACACGGCAAGCGATCGTTCTGGAGAAGCCCGGCGCGCCAGACAAAGTGATCGGCAAACTCGGAAGGGCCTTTGCCCGTTTCAGATGCGAGTGAGCGTTCGCTGTCGCTTCCATGGGCCGCAGCCGCCTTCGCGTAAGTACGCTAGCGCGTATCAAATCTGGATAGCCGGATCGGTTGTTGTAATCACAGCCGTTTCGACGCTCTCTTGGGCAGTTCTGGTTTTTACTCGCATAGCGAGCACGCGGTATCCTAGCTGTGCGGAATAGGAGGGCCAGGTTCGCCGCGCGGGAGAAAAAGGCGGACCGGCTGTCGCCGGGAGTGTCGATCATCGTTATCGCGGCTCTGGCAACTCTCGCATGGGCCGTGCTGATCGTACTCGCGACGAGCATCTACTCGCTGCTCTGATCAAACCTGAAAAGCGGGTCCGGACGCGACGATTCACCACAGCGCGGCTTAGTTAACATAAGCTAAAGCGACTCGACTAACGCGTTCGTTCTTCATACGCTCTCTCCGTGCTTTAAACTAAATAATCAGATTGGAATAGGGATGCCGAAAAACACCGTGCTCGAGGAGCGGCGGGCGCTTGCGCACGGTCAACGTACGAAGGATCGCAGCAAACGTATCAAGGAGGCGGCGATCGCTTGCGCGCTCATCGCCGTTACTCTGCCTCTTCTACTCATCATCGCGATCACTATCAGGATCGAAGGCCCCGGGCCGGTTTTGGTCCGTCAGCAGCGCGCCGCCACCGGCGGTCATCGAATGATGCTCGTCAGGTTCCGCACGAGCACGGATGCCTCGGAGCGGTGGGCCTGGCCGGGAGCCAGCAAAACGACCCGAATTGGTGAGCTGCTCCGATATAGCCGCCTCGACCGGTTGCCGCAGCTCTTGAATGTGCTCCGCGGTGAGTTGGCCTTCGCACGGCTGCTGGACTGAGTGAAGTTCGAGGACGCATCGCCATGGCCACGCCGGGTCGGTTAGCACGCCAGGAATGCTCTTGGACGGCGCCGCAGCATCTGAACTCAGGCTCTGGCCGAGCATCAGTGGCCTAGGTCTGCTCGAGTAATCGCTTTGGGGTGATGCAAATGCCCGGGTTCAACAGAACCGTGCTCGATTTGGCCGAGGCATTGGCCGCCGGGCGCACCAGCAGCCGCGAGCTGGTTGAAGCCGCGCTGGCGCGGGTGGCCGCGCCTGACGGTGAGGGCGCCCGCACCTTCGTCGCGGTGTACGCCGATAGCGCAATGACCGCCGCCGACGCCCAGGACCGATTACGCAAGGCGGGCTATGTCGCCTCCCCGCTCGCCGGACTTCCGGTCTCGGTCAAGGACCTGTTCGATGTCGCCGGCGAACGGACCCTCGCCGGGTCGAAGGCGCTCGACGACTCGCCACCGGCCGCTCATGACGCGCCGACGATCGCGCGTCTGCGCGCTGCGGGCGCGGTGCTGATCGGCCGCACCAACATGACCGAGTTCGCCTTCTCCGGGGTCGGAATCAACCCCCACTACGGCACACCCGGCAATCCGTATGACCGCCGCCTGATCCCGGGCGGCTCCTCCTCCGGGGCGGCGGTGTCGGTAGCCGACGGCCAGGCGGTGGTGGGTATCGGCACGGATACCGGCGGGTCGGTGCGCATCCCGGCGGCGTTCTGCGGCATCGCCGGTTTCAAGCCGACGCAATACCGTATCCCGCGGGACGGAGTCATGCCGCTGTCCACAACACTGGATTCGATCGGCCCCCTTGCCATTAGCATTGCGTGCTGTGCCATCGTCGATGCGATAATGGCGGGCGAGCTGCCTGCCGTACCCGCGCCTATCCCCATTGAGGCGCTGCGCCTTGGTGTGCCGCAGACCTATGTTCTGGATGGGCTCGCGCCCGAGGTCGCCAATGCCTTTGCCGCGGCTTGCGCAAGCCTGTCGAGCGCCGGTGCCCGGGTGGTCGATATTCCGCTAACCGAACTCACCTCCCTCGCAGCGATCAATGCCGGAGGCGGCTTTGCGCCGATCGAGGCTTACGGTTGGCACCAGCCGCTTCTGGCTCGCCGCGGCAACGAATATGACCAGCGCGTGCGACAGCGCATCGAGCGGGCCAGCGGCATGCGCGCTGTTGAGTACATCCGCCTGCAGGGAGCCCGGGCCGACCTGATCTCGCGCGTGGCTACGGCTACCGCGGGGTTCGATGCCTTGCTGATGCCGACGGTCGCGATCACAAGCACCGCCAATCGCTGCCTTCGAGCGCGACGAGGATTACCGCCGGCTCAATGCGCTGATCCTGCGGAATACATCGGTCATCAATTTCCTCGATGGCTGTGCAGCCACCGTCCCGATCCCTAGCACCGGAGCGCCGGTCGGGCTGATGGTTATCGGCCAGCATGCAGCTGACCATCGTCTCCTTGCAGTCGCTCGCGGCATCGAGTCGGCGTTCGCCCGAAGCGACTAACCCGCGGGGGCTTGTGCTCCCTCCGCCCTAAGCCAGGCTGCCTCCGCGGCTTCGGCGATTTCCAGAATGGATGCAGCAGCTTGGGGGTGGTCCGACCGGTGTGCGTCAGCAGCGGCCACCTGCAATTGCCAAATGACCGCAATCCCTTCGCGCGCCAGCATCGACAGGGCAAGCTGTTCGGTAAGGCTGTGGCGAAGAGCCATAGATCGCCTATGACTTCCGCAACTCAGTGATGCGGTAGATCTGATAGCGCGTCGCGCGCAGGCCCGGAACGCCATAGCGGTCGATGTCGCGTTCCCAGGCCAGAAATTCATCGACCGAGAGATTGTAGAGCCGGCAGACCTCCTCGATCGGAACCCAGCCGCCACGTACGGCTTCGATGACGGCCGCCTTGCGCCGTACCATCCAGCGTTTGGTCAGCGACGGCAAATCGGGTAAACCGAACAGATCGCCGGCAGCACCATCGCTGTCGGCGGGATCGCCTGCGGTCTTCTCTTCCATGTGATTGCCCCCCGCGATAAGCGGACGGTACCCGGCTTACGTTGAGAATTGATTGAGCTTTCTACTTAATTTGCAGTTACATCGAAGCTGCGCCGCCCCTAATGAATGGCACCGATCGTGCTAACGATGCTGATGCTGATTGGCCTCAGCGGTGGAGAGCGAGAGCCGAAAGCAGCGCGAACAGGACTAGCCACATAAGGAGCTTGATAAAGAACCAAGGTCATTTCGTCCGCCTTTAGGCCGCCGCATCCGCTTCTGCGCCTTCAGCCCCGCCTTGATCAGTGCGCGTTTATGCGCGGGTTAACCCTTTGGAACGTTATGGACCGCCCAACGCGCGGCATGTCCGGGAGAACCAAAAATTCAACAATTGCTGCCAACATAGCCCGCCAACAAGCATTCCGGAGCCCGACTTTGGAGAACCTGCTCACTGAGCCGGGTGTGCAGCCCGCAAATCCGAAGGAACGACGAGACATTCGCCGCGTCCTTGAGCACTGGGTGCAGCATGCGTCGAGCGACGATGGCATTCCGGCCCTCGACAACTTCGATTTTGCGTCCATCAAGCGCGACTGGAGTCACCGGTTTTTGATCTGCACCGATCAGAACGCCGAAGACGCGGCATTCCTTGCCTATGGTGCGACATTTGCGGCGCAGCTTGGGCTCCCTGCGACAGTGACGGTAATCGTTCCTCTGAGCCGACACTTACCAGAGCGCTATCAACCTCTGTTTGCCGAAGGATGCGAGAACGCAATGACTGAGCGACTCCCCGCTCGGTTCAGCGGCGCCATAGAGCACTACTTCACAGTGGAACT
>Ga0099796_10000130_pt1 | contig 11382 bp, 8 predicted proteins | sample Rivendell_Oct201_12_FD_92644 | JGI IMG/M metagenome (GOLD analysis project Ga0099796, IMG submission 92644) | Vadose zone soil microbial communities from the Eel River Critical Zone Observatory, Northern California, USA -... | ecosystem: Host-associated > Plants > Roots > Rhizosphere > Soil ... | reverse complement strand
CCCATGTGGTGCGCTTCCCCGCGTCCGCCAACGGACACGGTGGCGATCACCTTGCCATAACTCTTGGATGCAGGGTTCACGTCGATGGTCACCAGCTTGTCCGAACCGTCGCCGAGACCGGGTTCGCCGAGCGTCCAGACGTGGATGTAATCCTCCTGACCCTTGATCAGGCCGCTCATGTAGGGCGAATTGCAGGTCTCGTCTCCCTGCGCTATTGAAGCGCCGAGCAAGAGCCCGAAGAGCAGGCCGACGAGTCGCACTAGAGCACTTTGAGTCTTACCGTGATTCATGGCGCACCTCCTTGTTGCTGAAAACATCGGTCGCTCGCCCTGATCAGCGAGCCTGATAATACTTTAGGTACCGGCTGTCAATGCAATTCGAGCCGGTGTTCGCGGGCTGCAAGATCGTCATGCCTGGGCGGCTTTCTGTGACCATGGACGGTAAGCGCCCGATGATGGTCTCCGGGTTCAAAAGCACGGAGACATTTTGTGGCGACCGATAGCGTGGCCTTCATTCGTGTCGGCGTTCACCGTCCGTGAAATCGGAATGACGAGCCTCGATCCTTCAGCTTCGAGTCGCTTGCCGGCGGCAATGAAATGGGTGGCAGGCCTGCGCTCGCCAACTGGAACTGGCTGTCATTGCCTCCAGGACCGGGAGAATCCCCGGTGCGGAGTCACTCCGCGGGCCGGATGCTCTCGTTCAGGCGGATTCGCCTGGTGACAAGTGCCACGCAGGTTGAGACCAATAGGATCATCAATCCATCGACATCAAGGGCGCCGCCGCCACCACTCCTCTGAACGACCCGCACCGGGGCCGTGCCGGACTTGACCCGCTCAGTGAAGGCCGTGAGCTCCCGGTCAAGGTTTGCGTTCAGCTCCTGGGCCGCGGCATCCAGGCCCTGACTGCTCTGGTGTTGTATCTCGGCGCTCTGGCGTACGGCGGTACTGCTGCCACTGGCGTGGCTGGTGCCGGCCGCGCGCAGAATGAGGCTTCGTGAAGCCGGATCGAGTACCGCGAGGTCCAGGAGCGTTGAGGTCTCGTTCTCACTGCCCCGGATCAGGAAGGCGCCGACGATGGTCAGATAGGCCAGCGAGCGGTTGTTCTCGCTCTGTCTCGCGACCTGGTCGTAGGACACGAGCGCCACCACATCGAGTTGCTGAAGCCGCGCCAGCTGTTGCAGTGAATCGAAGCCACCGTGTGGATTGAGGTACCCCTCGGAGATGATCTGGATGTCGCGAACATAGGGGCGCGTGCGGAAATGCTCCTTGATGCTGGCAAGCAGCTGTTCCTTCTGCGTCGCGTCCAGCCGCTCGTAGCCACCACGGCTGGGCAGGAAGCTCAAGCCCACCGTCAGCGGAATTTTCAATTCCGGAGTCGCATCGACCGGCGGGACCTTGCCATCGGGGTAGAGAAATTCCACCAGCGGTGTTGAACCGGAGTGCTGGGCGCCGCAGTTCCACATGCACATGCCATCCGAGATGCAACCCGCGAGTGCGGTTGCGAGCGTGACCAGGGACAGGACGCGAACAGGCTTCATGTCGAAGGCCTGATGTTGGCATTCAGGCGGAACAGATTGGCAGGATCGTACTCCTTCTTTAGCGCGCTCAGGCGTGCCCGGTTGGGGCCGTAGTTGTCGTCCACCGCTTTCTGATCGGCGGTGTTGAGATTGACGTAAAAGCCATTGGTGAATGTGCTGATCTTGTCCCAGGCCGCATGGACCCTGGCGCGATTGGCCTCGTTGTCGGCGGCGTCCTTCCAGCTGGCCGCCACCAGCAGCTGGAACTGTTCGCTCCGGTGCGCGATCGCGGTGGCATTCGGCGCCACATCGCTGATGGTGCCGCCGCAATGCTCCAGGACGATGCTCAGCAATGCATTGGGCCTGACCTCGTTGATGAGCGCCTCAAAGAAGGCCGGGGTCAATTCCGCCACGTACCCACCCTTCAGATACTGGTTCTGGCTCGATAGCGGCGGGCCGTCGTACTGGCGCTGCACCGCCACGTAGTCCTGCAAGCGGATGCTGTCGGCGCGGGCCTTCACGCCTGTGCGCAGCGGCTGCAGCGCTTTCTCGCCATCCTTGGGATCGCCGCTGTAGCACAGCGACAGGGTCAGGTCCCCGTCCGGACCTTCCGCGCCGCCCCAGGAAAACTCCCCGGACAGCTCGCGCGGCGCACGGGCGGCGAAGTGGGCGTACTGCTCCAGCGCGTCTCGCGTTTGCGCGGGCGCGTAGGCAAGGTCGCCCGCGAGCACTTTGGGTCCAACCTGGTGCAGCCGATACTCAAAGGAGCTGACGACGCCGAAGTTGCCGCCGCCGCCGCGAATCGCCCAGAACAGATCGGGATTGTCGGACTTGCTGACGCGCAACAATTTCCCATCGGCCGTTATGAGGTCGACCGCCAACAGGTTGTCGCAGGCGAGCCCGTGGCGGCGGGCGAGCCAGCCATAACCCCCGCCGAGGGTCAGGCCCGCGACTCCGGTGTTCGAAATCTCGCCCATGGTCGTCGCAAGGCCGAACTGCTGTGCCTCCCAGTCCAGATCGCCGATCCAGGAGCCGCCGGCAACTTGCGCCGTCCTGGCGATGGGATCGACACGCACACCGCGCATCATGGACAGGTCGATGACGAGTCCACCCTCGCACATCGAATATCCGGGAAAACTGTGCCCGCCGCCGCGCACCGCCACCAGCAGCTCGCGCTCCCGCGCGAAGGACACGGCACTCGCGATGTCGGCGGCGCCACTGCAGCGCGCGATCAACGCCGGCCGCCGATCGATCATCTTGTTCCACAATCGTCGCGCCTGGTCGTACTCCGCATCGCTCGCGCTCAGGAGCTTGCCGTGGAAGTTTGCCGCGAAGTCCTTGACGGCGGCCGCCGGGATGACCGTGGGCTTGCCGGACAGGGTGACGGCTTGCAGCTCGGCCCCGGCGGCAGCCGCTGGCTCAGTCGCGAAGGCGCGCATGAGCGGTGCGGGGAGGGCTGCCAGGGCGCCGCCGATGGCTGCCGACTTGCAGAAGTCACGTCGCTGCATAAAGACCCCCTATAGTCCGGCCCGGCGGAGCGCCCGGATATTCCCCTAATATATTCCTTTGGGGAATATCTGCTAGGCCACTCGCTTATTGACCAGCGCTATCGGCAGGCCCACGAACACCGTGTGCGTGAAGACGGTGCCCAGGAGCTGCCACGGATCCCGGGGCCTCAGCGCGCTGAAGGACAGCTGCAGGCGCGACAGGACTTCCTGCAGGCTGGCCGCAAAATGCTGCGAGGCGTGCGCGGCGGAGAGCGGCACGACCACGTAGTTCATGATCACGTAAAGCCCCAGGCCATAGAGCAGGCCCCATCTCACCGGATTGCCCTTCAGCGCCGGCCAGCTTTGGGCGCCGAATACAAACACCGCCGCCATGGTGAGGGTCATCATGAAGTGAGTCGCGAGCCCGAGGAGCGCCATCATGGCGCCACCGGCGTCGGCGGCGTCGTGCCCCACCCACCCGGAGGCGACCGAATGCAGTATCTGCACCGGAGTCATCTGGTAGCTCAGGGGACCGTAGACGACGAAGGCGTAGCAGATGTCCAGTACGCCCGCGATCACGCCCCCGATGAGGATGGCTCTCAATGGTCTCATGGCACTCCCCTCAATCTGCTTTCTTGATCCGGAATCTGCGTCCTTGAGGTATTTCCCGTCAAGTTTGCCGGGAGACTGCGCTCCTGAAGGTTGCCGTTTCGCCTACGCCCTGCATCGGCGTGGTGCCAAATCCGCACTCGCCGCACCATATCGCGTCACACGCCGAGCCGGCTTCTGGGCGCGCTGCCATCCGATCGACGCCAACCGACTGAAAAGCCAGGGCGCAGTCGAGCCTCGCCGTGGTGGCACGCGCATTGCTGTATTTCCTGGCACACGGAGGGCGACCCCCGCTTCTCCGAACGGGACCCCTCGTGGGTCTCCTTGCGACGCCGCCGGACCCCACAGAACGAGCGGCGTCCCCTTTTTATCGACCCACGGTAGTGGAGGTGTTCTATGCCCGTACCGTCCGTCAAGTATCTCAATACGTTCAAGATCGCGGCCAGGCGGTTGAGCTTCACCGCCGCCAGCGCCGAACTGTGCCTCACCGCCTCGGCCGTCGGCCAGCAGATCAGGGTGCTGGAATCGCAGCTGGGGGTGATCCTGTTTGAGCGCCACGCCCAGGCCCTGCGGCTCACCCCGGCCGGGCAGCTGCTGCTCGAGCACGTTGATTCGGCGCTCCATCGCCTGGAGTTGGTGGTCAGTCAGCTGCGTACCCACGTGCAGCGCCCCTTCATCAAGCTGCAAGTGCCGCCGTTCTTTGCACACGAACTGCTGCTGCCACGGCTCGCGAAATTCAGCGCGGCTCAGGGCCCGCTGGAACTGCAGGTCACCACGCCTCCCACGGCCCTGGGCAATCACAGCTGGGACGCTGACGTCTCTGTCATCGTGGCGTCGGCGCCGGCGGCCAATCTTCAGGCGACCCTGCTCTTCCCGCAGGTCTTTGTGCCGGCCTGCGCACCCGGACTGATCGGGCGTATGGGGTTGCGTAGCGAGCTGGACCTGAGCCAGCAAACGCTGCTCGTGCACAATTACCGACCCGACCTCTGGGAGCGCTGGGCCGCGATGCGCCGCATTGGCTCGTTCCAGCCCCGGACGATCATTCGCCTTGATTCGATGCTGGAGGTTGCCCGGGCAGCGGAGCAGGGCATTGGTATTGCATTGCTGTCCGCAGCGCTGGCCGAGCGCCGATTTGCGTCCCGGGCGCTGTCCAGACCGATTGCAGCGGAGCTCAGCACCGGCGAGAACTATTTCCTTGTCGCGCGCCGGGAAGATGCAGCCCGTGGCGCAATTGCACCGCTACTGGCCTGGTTGGCGGCACACTGTGCCGCCGTCGCCATCCAGTGACGGTGGCGTGCAAATATTTCGAGGGCAAAAATTATATCGTTTGTACTACGAATCATTCGTACGTACCGTCATTGCGTCACTTGACCATCCCCCAAACGCTGACAGGAGATGAGCACATGAACGCACGACGACCGATGGCCTCGATCATCGCAACCGCGGGCCTGGTATTGCCGGCGGTTTCGCTCGCGGAAACCCCAGGGCAGGCGCATTGCCTGCAGGCGCTGATGGCGAGCCTGGCCGAGACCTACCAGCCGGCGCCGCGGCTGCGCGACGCCTCTTTTGTGGACTATGGCTCGGCCGCCGATTCCGGCCAACCGAGCATTGAGTGGGTATTGACCGCGACCAACCCGAAGAACAATGTCCCGGTAGCGCGCGTCACCTGCGTGGTGGGCCGCTCGGGCAAGATCCTCGAGTTCTACAAGCAGCCGCTACGTTAGCGGGCACGGGGCGGCGGGCCAGGCCGGCGGGGGCCTGACCCGCTGCCGAAGCGCGGCGACGCCCAGCCCGGCAGGGGTGATCATTGGGCGTGCCTCGGAATTGTCCGCGGTGGCGCGGGGGCACATACTCCACGCTATGGTAGCCTCGATTGAAAGCCCGGAGGTTGCCCTGGCGTGCACCCCGCCGGCCAGCTTCTACACCGATCCCGCCCGGCTCGCGCGCGAGCGGGCGACGGTGTTCCGGCGCAGCTGGCAGTACGTCGGACACGCTACCCAGCTGGCCCGCCCCGGCGATTACTTCACCGCGCGCATTGCGCACGAGCCGCTGGTACTGGTCAACGACGGCGGCGTGATCCGTGGATTCTTCAACGTGTGCCGCCATCGTGCCGGGCCGGTGGCGCTGGGCTGCGGCAACGCCGCGCGTCTGGTCTGCCGCTATCACGGCTGGACCTACAGCCTGCAGGGACAACTGCTGCGGGCCCCCGAGATGGAGGAGGCGGCGCAATTCGATCCGGCGAAGATCCATCTCGAACCGGTCGCGGTCCACGTCCTGGGGCCCCTGGTCTTTGCGGCACTGGAGATCTCGACGCCAGCGTTCGATATCGAACACCCGCGTTTGACGGATGAATGTGCGCCATTCCAGCTCGCGCGCATGCGCCATGTCATGACGCGCGAATACCCGGTGGCCGCGAACTGGAAGCTGTACGTCGATAATTTCCTCGAGGGCTATCACCTGCCGCAGGTGCATCCGGCGCTGAGCCGCGAGATCGACTACAAGTCCTATGCCACCGAGCTCGACACTCACCGCGTGCTGCAGCACGCGCCGGTGCGGACCGGGACCGGGAGCCTCTACACGCCGGCCGCCGGTGAGCCGGCCGCCCGCTACTACTGGCTGTTCCCGAACCTGATGCTCAGTTTCTACGAGCGCCAGCTGCAGGTGAACGTCGTGATTCCGGATGGCATCGATCGCACCGTGGTGCGCTTCGACTGGTTTGCCCTGGACGCCGGGCCGCAGCACAGCGCGCAGGAACATTTTCGCCGGCTGGTCGAGTTCAGCGACCTCGTGCAGGCCGAGGATGCGGCGATCTGCCAGCTGCTACAGGGCAATGTCCAGTCCAGCGCCTATCGTTCGGGACCCTATTGCCCCGCGCGTGAGGCGGGCGTGCAGCTGTTTCACCGCTTGATGCTGGGGCGTGTGCCGTGATGGTCGCGCTTGGGAGGCGAGCCCGCCAGGTATTCTCCCCGAGTTCAGCCCTCGGCCTCGTGGCTGGGGGCGGGTGCCGCATGGGCTGTCAGTCGGCGGCAGCGACGGGGCCGTTCGCTGCGCCCCATTTAGTGAATCTCGGCAGACAGGTGATACGAGCCGATCGCGCCCACTTTCAAGATGGCATCATGAACATCCGGCCGTCCGATCACGGCCTGCCAGAGGTTCTCAACCTCGGCGGCGCGTACCGGTAGAGACTCCGGGGCGTAATGCTGGACCTCCATGAGCGCCTGGATTCGCTGCTCAGGATCCGTAAGCCGCGACTTTAGAAAGCGTGCGGCGTCATCCAGCCGGTTGGCACTCACGAGACTGCGCTGGTAGGTACTCACGGAATCAGAGCGATGATCACTGAGAAATTTCAGCTGCCGCTCGATTTCGGCCTTGTCGTCGAGCTGCGCTGCGCTGTTGAGCTGTTCGACAGCGACCTGCATCTGACCATACGCGCTGGCGCCGGCCGGCCCCAGTCCAGCCAGGGCTTCGCGCGCCTCCTTGGCTCGTCCGAGATCGTTATATAGACCGGCCAGGTTAATGACCTGGCTCACGTTGTCATCCCCGCCTTCGGGTCGATGACTGGCTTCCTGCAGCTGCGCCACAGCCTCATCGAATCGCCCCAAGCCCAGCAGCGCCCGGCTGCGATTGTCAAGAATCCAGACGAAGGATTTGTCGTAGTCCGTGTAGGCCTGCGCGCCGCCAAGACTGCTCGCGCGCGCAATCGCCGCGTCGGTCAGCTGGAGGACTTCGGCGTAGCGCTGCGAGAACAACAGGCGATACGTCAGCCCGATGACAGGGTCGATCTGCTCAGGGTGCTTCGTCACCGCGGCACGAGCCTGCTCGATTTGCCGACTGATGGCGACGTCGACGTCCAGCGTGGCTCCGAGTTCGGATCGGACCGGCGCAAAGCGGTTGTCCGCCTGGATGCTCACCAGCGAATAGGGCGCGGAAACATCCTTCAGGGTCCCCAGCGCGGCCGCTGGTTCACCACGATCCAGCTGCAACAGCCCCAGATCTCTCCACCAGTAGCTCAGGTCAGAATCGTCCTGGCGGGTGTAGTGGGCCTCGCGCAAGGCCTTGAGCATTTTGTAACGACCCACTCCGGCGTGGGGCGCCTCATAGACCACGCGGGCGATCCTGTCATCCGATTCATCCTTGAGCGCTGCGGGCCAGCGTTGCGCCAGGGTGGTCAGGGCCTGTGTCGCCTCGCCTTTATTTCGACTCCAGAGGGCATCCTTGAGCGCCTTGAGGGCCGGATCTTCGTCCGCTGCCGGAATGGCAGGCTTGTAGGAGAGCGAAAAATAGGTGTCGCTGCGTGCCTTCTCCCGCTGCTTGAGAAACTCGGTCAGCTGCGTCACGGGTATCTGGTCGTCGAGGCTGCGGTAGTGATATTCAAGAAATATGGTGCGGCCTTTGTGGCTGACCTGCGAGTCGTAGGTAAATCCAGGCGCACTTATATTGACCACTTCGTCCGTCACCGCCCATTCGTCGGGCATCCGTATCTCGATCTGCTCACTCTCATTGGTCGGAAAAGGCAGTGCCAGCGGCGTCGAGCGCACTGGATTGTGCGGTGCCTTGAGCAGCTCGGTGATGTTCTCCGCGTTGAGCTCAAACACTCGCTTGCCGCCATCTTTGTCCTCAAATGGGTGCTCGATGCGATAGATCTCGCTGATCGTCAGCTCATTGGCTGGAAGGTCATCCTTGATCTGCACCGTCCCCCCGCTGCTAATGGTCGAGTACCGGCTCTTGTAGTAATTCAGGTAGTCCCGGGTCAGGGAGTCGGCGGTAGAATTGCGCAGGGTCCGGCGCATGCGCTCCGCTTCAGCGCCGCGATACAGAGTGGAGACCGACAGTGCGGCCTCATGATCAACGCCTTTGCCCAGATCGAAAAGCGCGCGGGCGGACATCAGTGGCAGCGCCGCCGGTGCGATCACCATAGGGGACAGATCGGTAGATCCGGGGGCCAGCACAAGTCCGGCACCATAGTCGGGCTGCACAGCGGTTGCCCAGGTGCCCCCTTGGGCGGTCAACGTCACATCCATCCAGGATATGAAGTCGCCCAGGCGGACCCTTACGATCACATGATCAAAATTGGCGGGACTGGGCTGGCGATCCCTGACATGGGCGTGCAGGCGCGAACTGACGAGCACGGGCGCAGCCTCAATGCCGAGACCGCGTAGGAGCGTCACGGCCAACAGGGCCTTGTCCTTGCAGTCCCCATAGCGGCGCTTGAGCACTTCCTCCGGAGCCCGCGGCCGATACGCGCCTTCGCCCTGCTCGAGCCCGGTGTACCGAATCTCTTCCTGTACAAAACGCACTGTGTTCAGCGCGCGCTCGGCGTCCGAACTGCCCGAGCTCTTGAGGCGTGCCACCAGCGCCCTCAGTTCGGGCGACAGCCCCTCAGGCACCGCATACAGTTGTCCGGCCGCTTCGAGAACGTCCTGCCAACTCGCAAACTGCGACAGCGCAATGGAAGGATGCACCTCGTACCACTGCGGGGTGCTCCCATCACTCACGATCGCGGGCAGATTTCTCCAGGTCCACTCCGTATTCTGCCAATCCCCATCGGTTCGTTGCGTCGCAGCGGCGCCGTCGTGGTTCAGGATATGCAGCGGGGTCTGGGCACGGACCAGGATTCGTAGACGCGAAAAATCGACTGGATTGTCCCAGCGCGTGATGTATCTCCCGTAATACCGGTCACCCCATTCGCTCGCATGATGATTGATCGTATAGCTGTAGTCGATCGTGTCGCCGACGCGCACGTCATTCATGAGCAGATGAAAGGTCACGGTGCCGGTGAGCACCCCGTTCTCAAGCTCCTGCTCACGGCGCAGCAATTCGATGCGTGCGCTGCGCAGCTCGTCGATCACTTCGTCGCCGCGACGCACAATGACTGAATGAACCATCAGCTGATCCTGTTGCGGATCAAAGTTAACGGACAGCTGCGATTCCGCTTCGACACCCGCCTGATTCAGAAGCCGCACCACAAAACGGGTGTAGTGCGCCGACAAGCCATCTACGCGGATTTGACGGTCGGCGAGCACGAAGCGTTCACTGGCTCCGGCCTCCACGGGAATCTCCGTTCCGTTGACTGGCGGGGAATACGGCTCCACCCAGTCGGGCGCGGGTCCAATCTGATAGGCCTGACCAGCGCTGTCCGCCGCCACGGCGCCCCAGGCCGGACCGATCAGGGACAGCAGATACACCGACATCCAACGGGGAAATTTCATGGGCTGGCCGAACCTTTCGCGTGGGGCGCCGTCGCACTATCGACAGTGGCTGACCGCGCCTTCAATGCAAAGCGGGAAAGAGGGGTCAACGGCTGTGGATCGTGCCATATCCTGTTCAGTGCCAAGGAACTTATACCGGAGTGTCCCGTTACGTTCTAGGATTGAAGGTTCTTAAGGGGTATTGGACCCGTGCGGAGGGATGCTTGATGAGGCCCGGAGTGCGTTTCGCGAAGCAGACCCTACCGATGTTCTTGCTGACCACCGCTGCCGGCCTCGTGGCCTGCGGCGGGAGCGGCAGCCCTGGCCAAACCTTCACGCCGGTCGGCTCGAGCGTACAACCTGTTCTCACCACCGGAGATCGGGCCATGCTGCTGGCGCCGCAGGCCATGGTGAGCTTTGGCAGCGGGGGGAGTGAGAACTCGCCGCTCATCACCGTGAATGAGACCACGCAATACCAGACGATCGACGGCTTCGGCGCCTCGCTGACCGATTCCGCGGCCTGGGTCATCTGGAATGACCTGGATACGGCCCAGCATGCCGCGCTCATGCAGCAGTTGTTCAGCCCGATGAACGGGATCGGCCTGAGCTTCCTGCGCCAGCCGATGGGGGCCACGGATTTTGCCGTCGGCGGCAACTACAGTTACGACGATGTGGCCGCCGGGCAAACGGATCCGCAGCTCGCGAATTTTTCGATTGCCCACGACAGCACCTACATCATCCCCTTGCTGCAGGAAGCACTGGCGATCAACCCTGCCGCGAAAGTGGTGGCGCTGCCGTGGAGTCCACCGGCGTGGATGAAGACGGGCGGGACGATGAACGGCGGCGGCATGAACCCGGCCTATTTCCCCAGTCTGGCGCAATATTTCGTCCTCTACCTGCAGGCCTACCAGCAGGCGGGAATCCCCATCTACGCCATAGCGGTCCAGAACGAACCTCTGAATTCAACCACGTCTTATCCGAGCGAGTACCTGGCAGAAAGCGATGCGGCGGACTTCATCGCCAACCAGCTCGGCCCTGCCCTGGACAGTGCCGGCCTGAGTGCGGTGAAAGTCTTCGGGTATGAGCACAACTGGGACAACACCGCCTATCCCGAATCCCTGCTCGCCAGTGCCGCATCCACCTACGTGGCCGGCACCGCGTTCCATTGCTACAACGGCGATGTGAGTGCGCAGTCCACGGTAAGAACCGCCTATCCGGCCAAGGACATCTGGTTCACGGAATGCAGCGGCACGGTGGGCTCAGGCTTCGCCGGCGATCTGGTGTGGAATTCGCACAACCTGCTGATCGGCGCGACCCGCAACTGGGCGCGCAGTATTTCGCTGTGGAACCTGGCTCTCGATCAGGGCTCCGGCCCGACCAATGGCGGTTGCATGGGCTGCCGCGGCGTCGTGACCGTCGACTCCAGCGCCTCTCCGGCGACCATTAGCTACAACGTCGAATACTATTCGCTCGGACAACTGGCGAAGTTCGTCGTCCCCGGAGCGCACCGCATCGATTCCAGCAGCCCCGGCAGTGGCGGGATTGAAGATGTGGCTTTTGCGAATCCCGACGGCTCGATGGT
>Ga0099796_10000113_pt1 | contig 12360 bp, 10 predicted proteins | sample Rivendell_Oct201_12_FD_92644 | JGI IMG/M metagenome (GOLD analysis project Ga0099796, IMG submission 92644) | Vadose zone soil microbial communities from the Eel River Critical Zone Observatory, Northern California, USA -... | ecosystem: Host-associated > Plants > Roots > Rhizosphere > Soil ... | reverse complement strand
TGTCGACCACACCTATTACGATCATGCCTCGATCATCAAGTTCATCGAATACAACTGGGGTCTGCCGCATCTGTCGGCGCGCAGCCGCGATAACCTGCCCAACCCGGTGCACGACAAGCGCCATCCCTACATTCCCGCTAACCGGCCGGCGATCGGCGATCTGGCCGGAATGTTTGATTTCAGGCGCAGGCCCTAGTTTATCGTAAAATAAATACTGCAATATGAATAGGTTATAGAAGAAATCTGATCTTAATTATTTATCGAGTTTCGGGCGGGCCCGCCGCTGCACGAAAGCAACGCTGGCAACAATGAACACGAGCAGGGCCGCGGATGCGGAGAACCGGCTCAGGGCCAGGCCGCCCGAGCTGAGCGGCTTGTCCAGAAAATCGCCGAGCGTGGCGCCGAGCGGCCGGGTGAGAATAAACGCCGCCCAGAACAGTGAGGTCCTGGAAGTGCGGGTCCAGTAGTACATCACTGCGACCAGCGCGAGCAGCGCGCCGAATATCAATGCGGCGCCGTCGTATCCAAGGCCCGCGGTATCCGCGGTCCAATCCCCCAACGCCGTCCCCAGCGTCTGCGAAAGCATGATTGTGACCCAGTAGAACATCTCTTCCCGGGGCGCCTTGACGGTCGCCACGGCCACCGATCCCAGCGTCCGATACCACGTCGCGAGTGAAATCAGCAGCAGCGCCAGCAGCAGCGTGCTGCCTCCCGCATAGCCAATCCCCAATGATCGATCGGCAAAGTCGGCGAGCGTCGTTCCCACCGTGGTGGTCGCAATGATCGTGATCCAGTACAGGGACGCATGAAACTGCCGGGCCCGGATTTGCGCGGCGACGGCAACCAGGAAGATGACGGCAAAAATTCCGGTCCCCAGCAGGTAGCCCAGATTCATCGACATCGAGACCGCGTCCCCTCCGGTCTCGCCGAGCGTGGTAGCGGCAATCTTGATGATCCAGAACGACAGGGTCAGCGCCGGAACTTTGCTGAGGCCGGAATCCGAGTTGTTTTTCATGCAGCTGAATCTCCCAGGCAATCGACATCATACGGGGAGCCGGGGATTTCTTGATAAGGGGCGGGTGTCCAGTAGACTGTATGCGGCCGGCGATTGACCCGGGCAGGCAGACATCGTTCCTGAGGGGGAGTATTGAAGGCGGCAGCGTTTTACAGTTCGGCGGCGGCGGCACTCGAGGAACTTCGCCTGCAGGGGCTGTTCAAGGTGGAGCGGCAGCTGCGCTCCCCGCAGAGCGCTGTGGTCCTGGCCGGTGAGAGCGGCGAACTCATCAACCTGTGCGCCAACAATTACCTGGGTCTGGCCAATCACCCGGCCGTGATCGAGGCGGCGCACCAGGCGCTGGACCGCTACGGTTACGGCATGGCCTCGGTGCGCTTCATCTGCGGCACGCAGGAGGTGCATCGGGAACTGGAGGCGCGGCTGTCTGCCTTTCTGGGCACCGAGGACACGCTGCTGTATTCCTCCTGTTTCGATGCCAACGGGGGACTCTTTGAAACCCTGCTGGGCGAGGCGGACGCCGTGATCTCCGATGCGCTCAATCACGCCTCCATCATCGACGGGATCCGCCTGTGCAAGGCGCAGAAATTTCGCTACGCCAATCGCGACCTGGGGGAACTCGAGGCCAGGTTGCGTGAAGCCGCTGCGGCACGCACGCGCCTGATCGTCACCGACGGCGTGTTCTCCATGGACGGAACCTTCGCCCCGCTCGAGGGGATCTGCGAGCTCGCCGAGCGCCACGATGCGCTGGTGGTCGTCGACGATTCGCACGCCACGGGCTTCATCGGCGCGCAGGGACGTGGCACGCCCGAGCGCGCCGGGGTGATGGCGCGCGTGGATCTGCTGACCGGTACGCTCGGCAAGGCGCTCGGCGGTGCGGCCGGAGGTTACGTCTCGGGCCGCCGCGCCATGATCGATTGGCTCCGCCAGCGCTCCCGGCCCTACCTGTTTTCCAATTCCGTGCCGCCGGTCATTGCGGCGACCACGCTGCGGGTGCTCGATCTGATCGCGGAGGGGGCGGCGCTGCGTGCGCAGCTCGAGAGCAATTCGCGGCAGTTCCGCGCCGGGCTGGGGGCGGCCGGTTTCACGCTGACGCCCGGCGAGCACCCGATCATACCGGTGATGCTGGGGGATGCGGCGCTGGCCACGCGCATGGCAAGCCGCCTGCTCGAGCTTGGCGTCTACGTGATCGGCTTTTCATTTCCGGTGGTGCCCCGCGGCCAGGCGCGCATCCGTACGCAGATGAGCGCGGCGCACACCGCCGCGCAGCTCGAGCGCTCGGTACAGGCCTTCGTCACGGCCGGGCGTGAATTTGGACTCATCTCTTAAGGAGCGATCATGAGAGCGCTGGTCAAGGCCAAGGCAGAGAAGGGGATCTGGATGGAGCAGATACCGGAGCCCACCTATGGACCCAACGACGTCATGATCCGGATGAAGAAGACGGCCATCTGCGGCACCGACATGCACATCTGGCATTGGGACGACTGGGCGCAGCGCACGATCAAGGTGCCGATGGCCGTGGGCCACGAGTACGCCGGCGAGATCGTCGCGCTCGGCAGCGAAGTGCGCGGCCTGGCCGTCGGCGATCGTGTGTCGGGCGAAGGACACATCACCTGCGGGCATTGCCGCAACTGCCGCGCCGGCCGCAGGCATCTGTGCCGCAACACCGTCGGGGTGGGCGTCAATCGACCCGGCTGCTTCGCCGAGTACATGTCCCTGCCGGCCTCGAACGTCTTCAAGCTGCCGGACGCCATCACCGATGAGATCGCATCGATCCTCGACCCCTTCGGCAATGCGACGCATACCGCGCTGTCTTTCAATCTGGTCGGGGAAGATGTGCTGATCACGGGCGCGGGCCCGATCGGCATTATGGCGGTGGCCATCGCCCGCTTCGTCGGCAGCCGGCACGTCGTGATCACCGACGTGAACCCCTACCGGCTGGACCTGGCGCGCCGGATGGGTGCCTCGCGCGCCCTGGACGTGCGCACCGAGAAACTGGATGACGCCATGCGATCGCTGCAGATGGAAGAGGGGTTCGACGTGGGGCTGGAGATGTCGGGAGTGCCTTCGGCCTTTCGCGAGATGCTGCGCACCATGCATCACGGCGGGAGCATCGCGCTGCTGGGCCTGATGCCGCAGGACACCGGGATCCACTGGGACGAAGTGATCTTCAAGGGCCTGGTACTGAAGGGCGTTTACGGCCGGGAGATGTTCGAGACCTGGTACAAGATGGCGAGCATGCTGCAAAGTGGCCTGGACATTTCCGGCGTGATCACCCACCGGCTGCCCATCGAGGAATTTCAGACCGGCTTCGAGACCATGGCCTCCGGACACAGCGGCAAGGTCATCCTGGACTGGAGCGCCTCGGCATGATGCTGAGCGTCCTCGATATCTTCAAGGTGGGCATCGGGCCCTCCAGTTCCCACACCATGGGGCCGATGAACGCCGCGCGCCGCTTCGTGCTTGACCTGGCGGCCGGTGATGCACTTAAGCGCACGACGCAGCTCACCGCCGAGCTGTATGCCTCGCTCGCCCTCACCGGGCGCGGGCACTGCACGGACCGGGCGATCCTGCTGGGCCTCGAGGGCCTGACGCCCGAGTCGCTCGATCCGGCGGCGATCGAGCCCACGCTCGCGCGCATTCGCGGCGCGGGCACCCTGTCGCTGGCCGGTCAGCACCAGATCAGGTTTGACGAAGCCAGGCACCTGCTGTGGCACGGCGAGCAGGCGCTTCCCGGACATCCCAACGGCATGCGATTCACGGCCTACGATGCCGCGGGCGAGGTGCTGCGCCGGGATGAGTACTATTCGCTGGGCGGTGGCTTCATTGCCAGCGCCGAGGAACTGGCCCATCCGACTGAAGCCCGGTTCTCGCAGCAGGTGCGATTCCCGTTCAACTCGGGTGATGAGCTGCTGGAGATCGCCAGGCGCCACGGGCTGGAACTGCACGAGCTGGTGCTGGCCAACGAGGCGGCGTTTCGCGACCCAGGCGCCACCCGCGCGGCGCTGTTGCGGCTCTGGGCGATCATGCAATCCTGCATCGAGCAGGGTTTTGCAGCCCAGGGCCTGCTGCCCGGCGTGCTGAAGGTGCGCCGGCGCGCCCCCAAGCTTTACCGCCAACTGGTCGAGACCGATGCGAACTCGCCGGTCCAGGTCATGGACTGGGTCAATGCCTTTGCCTTGAGCGTCAATGAAGAGAACGCCGCCGGCGGCCGGATGGTCACCGCGCCAACCAACGGGGCGGCCGGCATCGTGCCGGCGGTGCTGTCCTACTACCGCCGCTTCGAGCCGGGGGCGTCCGATGAAGGGGTACTGCGCTTCCTCCTGGTCGGCGGTGCGATCGGCATGCTGTACAAGAAGAACGCCTCGATCTCGGGTGCCGAGTCCGGCTGCCAGGGTGAGGTCGGCGTCGCCTGTTCGATGGCCGCCGCGGGCCTGGTGGCGGCGCTGAACGGCACCAATGAGCAGGTGGAGAATGCCGCCGAGATTGGCATGGAGCACAACCTCGGGCTCACCTGCGACCCGATCGCGGGTCTGGTGCAGATCCCCTGCATCGAGCGCAATGCCATGGGCGCGATCAAGGCCATCAATGCCGCCCGCCTGGCCATGCGCGGGGACGGCAGCCACAAGGTGTCGCTCGATCAGGTGATCGCGACCATGCGGCAGACCGGCAAGGACATGTCCTCGATCTACAAGGAGACTTCGCAGGGCGGACTCGCGGTCAACGTCCCGGAATGCTGAAGCCCCCGCGCTCGCTCAAAATACCCCGTACGCCAGTCCCGCGGCGAAAGTCTGGCCCAGTTCCCGGCAGCGCTCGAGATCGGCCGTCGTGGGATCGCCGCGCACGATGAGTGCTTCCGCGACGCATTTCCACTTGTAGCCGAGCGCGATGCGCGCGATGGAGCTCACCGCCCCGGCCCCGTCATTGCCGGCACTCACGAACAGGGCATAGGGCAGGCCCTCGACCCGGCCTTCGACCGGGTAAAAAGTTCGATCCATGAAGTCCTTGACGGCGCCGGACATGTAGCCGAAATGCTCCGGCGTACCGATGAGCAGTCCCTGTGCCCACAGCAAGTCGGCGGCGTCCGCCTCCAGCGCCGGTTTGATCCGGCACTCCAGTTCCTCTCCGGCACCTTCGATGCCTTCCACGACGGCGCTCACCATGGCAGCGGTTCGTCCGCCGCCATGGCCACCGTGGATCAACAGCAAGTGCATCATCCGGTATAATCTACGCGCGGCGCCGGCTCTGTGCGACGGTGGCGGCACAGGAGGACGGATGCACGCATCGCGGCCCGCGACCCCTCGGGCGCAGCCGCCCGGCTTTGGCGAATTCGTGGTGCTGGTGGCGGCGATGCTGTCGACGCAGGCACTGGCGGTCGATGCCATGCTGCCGGCGCTGCCCACCATCGTACGCGAGCTGGGCGTGAGCGACGCCAACCGCGGCCAGTGGGTTGTGACCGCCTACATCATGGGCGTCGGCTCGGGCCAGCTGTTCTGGGGCCTGCTGTCTGACCGCTTTGGCCGCCGTACCGTGCTGCTGTCCGGCCTGGCCCTGTACACGATCGCGTCCGTGTCCTGTGCGTTGAGCGGCAATTTCGCCGCGTTGCTGGGCTGGCGCCTGGTCCACGGGCTCGCTGCCGCCAGTGCGGTGGTGTCGCGCTCGGTGATTCGCGACCTCTACTCCGGACGCACGATGGCGCGGGTGATGTCCCTCACCCTCATGATCTTCCTGATCGTGCCGATCCTCGCGCCGAGCCTTGGGCAGCTGATTCTGATGCTCGCGCCCTGGCGCGACATTTTCCTGGTGTTTGCCGCTTTTGCAGCCCTGATCACGCTGTGGGCGTACCTGCGACTGCCCGAAACGCTCCACCCGGAGTATCGCCTGACCCTGACGGTGCCGCACGTGCTCGGCGCGGTGCGCCTGGTGCTGACCGAGCGCAACTCGCTGTGCTACACGCTGGCCGTCGCGATCCTGTTCGGCTCGCTCCTGTCCTACGTGGGCATGGTGCAGCAGATCTTTGCCGATGTCTTCCATCGCGCCAGCTTGATGCCGGCGGTATTTGCACTGTGCGCCCTATCGATGGGTGCCGCGGCCTACATGAATTCCAGGATCGTCGAGCGCCTGGGGATGCGCGCGGTATCGCACAGCGCGCTGCTGGTGTTCATCGGCGTGGCCGCCGTGCACGCGCTGGTGGCCGTACTGGGGCTCGAGCGGATGTGGGTGTTCGTGCTGCTGCAATCCGCGACCATGGCCTGCTACGCGCTGACGGCCTCGAACTTCGGCGCCATGGCGATGGAACCGGTGGGCCGCGTCGCCGGCATCGGCGCCTCGTTGCAGGGGTTCATCACGACGCTGGGCGGCGCGCTGCTGGGAGCCCTCATTGGACGGGAGTTCAACGGCTCGACCCTGCCGCTGGCCGCCGGCGCACTGTGCAGCGGTGCGCTGAGCCTGGCGGTCGTGCTGCTGGCGGAACGCGGGCGCCTGTTCCGCCCGCATCATCCCGTGGCCGCCAGCGCCCGCACCTTATAATCGGGATCATTACCTGGCCACCGGAAGGAGTCCATCATGAAAATCCTGCTCGTCTCGTTGGCTTTCTGGTGCACATCGCTCTCGGCGGCGGCCGCGGAATTCCGTTTGAGCAGCCCGGATATCGCGCCTGGCGGCACCATCGCCAATAAATTTGTCTACAAGGGATTTGGCTGCAGCGGCGAGAATGTCTCGCCGGCCCTGAGCTGGAGTGGGGCGCCCGCCGGCACGCGGAGTTTCGCGCTGCTGGTGCACGATGCCGACGCGCCTACGGGTGGCGCCGGCTGGTGGCACTGGCTCGTGTACAACATTCCCGCTGGCGCGACCACGATCGCGCAGGGCGCGGGCACGGCGGACGGTGCGGCCTTGCCGGCAGGCAGCGTCCAGGGCCGGACGGACTTCGGCTCACCCGGCTGGGGCGGCCCTTGTCCGCCGGTGGGGCACGGCCTGCACCACTACCGCTTTACGCTCTATGCGCTGAAAGTCGCCAAGCTGGATGTCGCTGATGGCGCCAGCGCCGCGCTGATCGGTTACATGGCGAACGCCAACGCGCTGGGCAAGGCGAAACTCCTCGGCCTCTACGGACGCTGACAGCCACTGCCGGGCCCGCGGAGCGGTGAGCGAATTTCGCGGGTTCGGCGCGCCCCGGCGGCGCATTGAGTTGCACACCACCGCTCTGCGCTGCGAGATCTGGCCGGAGCTGGGCGGTGCGATGTCCGCGTTCGAGGCCCTGGACGGTCCCGACGGCCCGCGAGCCTTGTTCCGGCCGACCCCGGCGGCGGCGAGCTACATGCCGGTCCAGCTCAGCAGCTGGCCGATGCTGCCGTATGCGAATCGCATTCGCGAAGGCCGTTTCTCCTATGCGGGCCGCGCGCACCGGCTGCCGCGCAACCTGCCCGGATTCGCGCACCCCCTGCACGGGCTCGGTTTGCTGCAATCCTGGCAGATCATGGATGTCTCGAACCGCGACTGCACGCTGGGCTGTCACGTGGACGCGGGCGAGGCGTGGCCCTACGGATTCCGGGCCCGCCAGCATTTCCTGCTGGACGAGGCGGGCCTGTGCATCACGCTGGAGCTGCAGAACACGCATGAGCGGCCCATGCCCTACGGCCTCGGCCAGCATCCCTATATCATGCGTCCGCCGGGTACGCGGATTCAGGCGCAGGTGCGCGGTGTGTGGCTCACCGACGCGGAGACCCTGCCGATCGCCTGCGCGACCCTGCCGCGCGAGTGGGACCTGCCCGGAGGCTGCACCCTCGATGAGCTGGACATCGACAATTGCTTCGTCGGATTCGCGGGGGCCGCACGAGTCCTGTGGCCTGACGGGAGCGCGCTGCGACTCTCGGCCTCGGCCGCCGTGGAGTTTCTGGTGATCTATAGTCCGATACGGCAGGACTTCGTGTGCGTGGAGCCGGTCACTCAGGTTCCGGACTGCTTCAATCTGGCGGCCGCGGGCCACGAGGATGTTGGGCTGCGCGTCCTGGCACCTGGGCAGAGTGCGATCGTCGTGCACCGCTTCGAGTTTGAGCGGGACTCAGATGGGCGGCGAGACCGCCATCCCCTAGTCTAGAAACGACCACATATATAGCGCCTATCTTATTGAATAAACGATAGCTGTTACGCCAGCTCAAGTGGCAGATTTTCAGGTAATCTTTCCCCATGCGCCCATCCTTGTCCGAGTGGATTGCTTCCACGCCCCTGGCGGCGGGAAATGCGCCGTTTGTCGAAGAACTTTACGAGGCGTATCTGCAGGCCCCCGAGAGCGTCAGCGCGGCATGGCGGACCTGGTTCGATGCCCTGCCCGGCAATGGCACGGAGGAGCGGGCGCATCGCCCGATCATCGCGGCGCTTGCCGCCCAGCTCGCCGCGCCGCGCCGCAGCGGCACCGCCGAGGGCGCGGCCAGTGAAAAGCAGGGCGCCGTTTCCCGACTGTTGCAGACCTTCGGCAATCGCGGACACCTGATCGCGCGCATCGACCCGCTGGGAATGATGCAGCGCCAGCGCCCGCGAGTGCTGGACCCCGCCTACGTGGGCTTAAGCGAGTCTGATCTCGACACGGAGTTCTACACCGGCAGCCGCAATGACTGGATCGGCCGACGCGCCAGCTTGCGTGAAATCCTCGCGCGGCTCGAGCAGGTCTACTGCGGCTCGATCGGCGCCGAGTTCGCGCATGTGTCCGATACCGACGAGCGCCTGTGGTTGCAGGATGAATTCCAGCTCGGGCGCATTCAGCAGCGCTACAGCCCCGAGCAACGCCGCAATATTTTCTGGCAGCTGACGGCCGCGGAAGGACTGGAGCGCTATCTGCACACGCGCTTCGTGGGCCAGAAGCGTTTCTCGCTGGAAGGCTGCGATGCGCTGATCCCGCTGCTCGATGACCTGGTCCAGGAAAGTGGCCGCGGCGGTGGCGAGGAAGTCGTCATCGGGATGGCGCACCGCGGCCGATTGAACGTGCTGGTCAACGTGCTCGGCAAGTCGCCGGCTGACCTGTTCTCGGAATTCGAGGGCAAGCACGAAAAGGATCCGGGATCCGGTGACGTCAAGTACCACAAGGGGTATTCGGCCGACCTGCGCACGCCCGGCGGCAATGTGCACGTCATGCTCGCCTTCAATCCCTCCCATCTCGAGATCGTGGGTCCGGTGGTCGAGGGCTCGGTGCGCGCGCGCCAGGAGCGCCGCGACGATGCGCACGGTGAGAAAGTGCTGCCGATCCTGATCCACGGCGACGCGTCCTTCTCCGGCCAGGGCGTCGTCATGGAGACGCTGCAGATGTCGCAGACCCGCGGCTACGGCACCGGTGGCACCGTGCACGTCGTGATCAACAACCAGGTGGGGTTCACCATCAGCGAGTTGCGTGACGCGCGCTCCACGGCCTATTGCAGCGATGTGGCGAAGATGATCGAGGCGCCGATCCTGCACGTGAATGCGGACGATCCCGAGGCCGTGATTTTTGTGAGCCGCCTGGCACTGCGCTACCGGCAGCGCTTCCACAAGGACATCGTCGTCGACCTGGTCGGCTACCGGCGCCTGGGCCACAACGAGGCGGACGAGCCCGCGGCGACCCAGCCGCTCATGTACCGTACGATCCGGGCGCATCCGTCGGTGCGCGAGCTCTATGCCGGGCAGCTGGTCGCCGACGGCGTGCTCGGCGCGGGGGATGCGGCGCAGCTGGCCGAACAATACCGACAGGCCCTCGACGAGGGGCGCCACCAGGTGCATCCCTCGCTCGGCATGATCGGCAACAAATACACGGTCGACTGGTCGCGCTACCAGGGCGTCGATGCGGGCGCGCCGGTGAGGACCGCGCTCACGCCGGCAAAGCTCGCGGCCCTCGGGCAGCGCATCCTGGAGTACCCGCAGGGCTTCGCGCTGCATCCGCGCGTCGCGCAGTTGCTCGCCAATCGCGGCCGGATGCTCGCCGGAGAGCTGCCGCTCGACTGGGGTTGCGCCGAGACGCTCGCCTACGCCTCGCTCCTGGACGAAGGCAGTGCGGTGCGCCTGTCCGGTCAGGACAGCGGCCGCGGCACCTTCTTTCACCGGCACGCCGTGCTGCACGACCAGAACAGCGATCGCTGCTTCATCCCGCTGCAGCACATCCGGGACCCGCAGCCGCGCTTCGCGGTGATCGACTCGTTCCTCTCGGAGGAGGCGGTACTGGGATTCGAATACGGCTACGCGAGCACCAGCCCGGACTGCCTGGTGATCTGGGAGGGCCAGTTCGGTGATTTCGCCAACGGCGCCCAGGTGCTGATTGACCAGTTCATCTCCTCGGGCGAGGCGAAGTGGGGACGGCTGTGCGGCCTGACGCTGTTCCTGCCGCACGGTTACGAGGGCCAGGGACCAGAACATTCCTCCGCGCGGCTCGAACGCTTCCTGCAACTGTGCGCCGAGAGAAACATGCAGGTGTGCGTGCCCTCCACGCCGGCGCAGATGTTTCACATGCTGCGACGGCAGATGCTGCGGCCGCTGCGCAAGCCGCTGATCGTCATGACGCCAAAGAGCCTGCTGCGCCACGATCTGTCGGTCTCGACCCTCGCCGACCTGACCGGCGGTGGGTTTGCCACGCTGATCGATGAAGTGGATGCGGTGCCAGCGGCCCAGGTGAAGCGCCTGGTGTTCTGCAGCGGCAAGGTCTACTTCGACCTGCTGAAGGCGCGACGCGCCCAGGAGCTGAGCAGCGTCGCGCTGGTGCGCATCGAGCAGCTCTATCCCTTTCCGAGGGAGGAGTACGCCGCGTTGCTCGCGCGTTACCCCGGCGCCACTGATCTCGTGTGGTGCCAGGAAGAGCCGCAGAATCAGGGTGCCTGGTACCAGATCCGCAATCGCCTGGTGGATATCGCCGGGGTGGGGCGCACCGTGAGCTACGCGGGCCGCGCATCGGCTTCGGCTCCGGCGACGGGCGTGGCCCGGCTCCACGAAGCCCAGCAGCGGGAACTGGTGCAGAGCGCCTTGAATGCCGTGGCCGCCGGGCAGGCGGTCGTCAACCTGCCGCGGCCCACGATCGCGGCTGGCAGCACGAAGCAAAGGAAAAGTTCATGAGCGTCGAGATTCGCGTGCCGCAGCTGCCCGAGTCGGTGGCGGACGCCACGCTGGTGGCCTGGCGGCGGAAGGCGGGCGATGCGGTCAGCCGCGATGAGAACCTCGCCGATCTGGAGACCGACAAGGTGGTGCTGGAGGTGCCCGCGCCGGTGACAGGCGTGCTGCAGGAGATCCACATTGCGCCGGGCACCACCGTCAAGAGCGGCGAACTGCTGGCCGTGATCGCTCCGGGCGCCTCCGCCGCTGTTGGCGCGCCGATCGCCGCGGCCCCGCCCATGCCGCCTCCCGTGTCGCAGGAGCCCAAACTCGGGCCGGCGGCACAGCGGGTGGCCGAAGAGCTCGGACTGCCGAGGGAGACGATCGCCGCCGCCGCCAAGGGCGGCCGCGTTTCGAAGTCAGACCTGGTGGCGGCCGCCGGCTCGACGCCGGCGTCAAAGCCGGCGGCACCCGCGGCACCTGCGGTGCCCGCGGCCAGGAAGCCCACGGACGCTCCCGTATTGCCGGCGATTGCCCGCGGCGCACGCGCGGAGCGCCGTGTGCCCATGACCCGGCTTCGCCAGCGGATCGCGGAACGTCTGGTGCAGGCGCAATCGACCCAGGCGCTCCTGACCACTTTCAATGAAGTCGACCTGAGCCATGTCAACGAGCTGCGCGGCCGCTACAAGGAGACCTTTGAGAAGCAGCACGGCGTCAAGCTCGGATTCATGTCCTTCTTCGTGAAGGCCGCGATCGAGGGCCTGAAGAAATTTCCGCTGGTCAACGCCTCCGTGGAAAGCAATGAGATCGTCTATCACGAATATTTCGACATCGGCGTCGCGGTGTCGACCGATCGGGGGCTCATGGTGCCGGTGCTGCGTGACGCCGACGCACTGGATTTCGCCGGGGTCGAGCGGGGCATCGGGCAGTTTGCGCAGCGTGCCCGCGATGGGACGATCACCATCGGGGACTTGACGGGCGGTACCTTCAGCATCACCAACGGCGGTGTCTTCGGATCGCTCCTGTCCACTCCGATCGTGAACGCGCCCCAGAGCGCCATACTCGGCATGCACAAGACCCAGCAGCGCGCGATGGTCGTCGACGGGCAGGTCGTGGCGCGGCCGATGATGTACCTCGCCCTGAGCTACGACCATCGCATCATCGATGGCCGGGAAGCCGTGCAGTTCCTCGTGACCGTCAAGGATTGCCTGGAGGACCCGGGCCGCATGCTGCTTGGAGTCTGACATGGCTGAAGCTCGCCTGGATTTTGACCTCATCGTGATCGGCGGCGGCCCTGCCGGGTATCC
>Ga0099796_10000103_pt1 | contig 13234 bp, 11 predicted proteins | sample Rivendell_Oct201_12_FD_92644 | JGI IMG/M metagenome (GOLD analysis project Ga0099796, IMG submission 92644) | Vadose zone soil microbial communities from the Eel River Critical Zone Observatory, Northern California, USA -... | ecosystem: Host-associated > Plants > Roots > Rhizosphere > Soil ... | reverse complement strand
CCGATCGGCGGTGCAGATGCGCGAGCTGTGCTTCCAGCGCCTTGGCCTGTACGGCATCGGCGTCGCTGAGCGCTTCCAGTACCCGGTGAACCCGGTCGGAGACGCGCGCCAGCCGGGTCGAGAACACGTTGAGCAGCGTCGCGATGCCGGACAGCAGGAAGACCGGCGTCAGCGCCACCTGGATGATGTGGGCGACCGGATCGAGTGCCGATCCGCCACTATCGATGCCGAACATCAGCACCACTCTGGGATCGCGAACGGCCGAGACCCGCGCCGTCGAGGCGTATCGCGGTCGTGGTTTTGCACCTTCGCGCGGCGGACGCTACCGGAAAAGCCGTCCGCCGCGGGCGGGGCGAGCGTGGCCATTATCACGACACGTCAGTTGCCGGAAACCGCCTGCCACGTGGTGTTGCACTGGCTGACAGAGGGGTAATACCCGGCGGGGTCGGAGCAGTACCAGGACTGGGAGGTGTCCGACGCGCCATTGGCATAGGAATCATCATAGATATCGTCGTTCGACCACAGATATGGGTCGGAGCCCCACCACCAGCCATACCGCCCATCATGCCAGCCGCGGTGCCACTGGCCGCCATTGCCGCCGCCGCGCAGCACGATGGAATTGCCGCTCGGCCCCTCGCGGGAGCTGCCGGCATGGAAGCGATCCATTCCCGCGCCAAACGGTGCCTCGGGACGAACGCCGCCGGCAAAGTTGCTGCCGACAAATCCCCCTCCGGCCAATCCGCTGCCGCTAAGTCCGCTGTTGCGAACGCCGCCCGCGTGAAAGCCGCCAGCATGCAAACCGCCAATGCCGCCGCCGGGGAAACCGCCGCCTCCACCGCCGTGGAAACCGCCGCCTCCACCGCCGTGGAAACCGCCGCCGCCACCGCCGTGGAAACCGCCACCGCCGCCGCCACCGTGGAACCCGCCGCCGCCGCCACCGCCACCAGGCGCGGCGTAAGCGAGACCCGGTGCCGACAATGCCGCCGCAAGTAACAACATGACCGACAGGACCCGCGTGGCTCCGCGGCTCGCCGGCCGAACGCGGCGAGCCGGCGCCAATCCGCCACGGCTGCCGGCAACGAGGTTCTTCATGGGAGCTGCTCCTTTATGTCCGCCGCCTGAAGGACGGCGCATGAGGGCAATCTCGGGTCGGCAGCTGGACCGGCGTTAGCCGCATCATGAAATCGGGTTTACGCGCGTACCCGACCAGGAGGCGGCGTGGCCGGCTCAGCTTCGCTAACCGGGTAGCCGGCACCCGGCAACGGCGTGGATCAGCCGGCACTCGAAGCCATCGTCGATTTTCTGGCGCAGACGGTGGATGTGCATATCGACGATGTGGCCGCGCGCCTCGGAACCGCTCAGGCCCCGTCGTCAACCGTAGCTGTTGGTCATGTGGTCGTAGGGCGCGTATTGCGGACCGGCGCAACCCGTCAGCGCCAGCGCCATAGCCAGACCCGCTATGATAAGGATCGACGTCCTCCGATGTGCCGCAACGGTCGTTCGTTCGGGATGCTCAAGTGCCGGACTGGCATCCTCCCGTGCATACCGGCGGTCGCGCGCGCAGTGCCATTCCGTTTCGGCGAAGAACTCGGTGCGATCGGCGCCCCAACGATCGTGTTGCTCGGCGATGATGTCCGTCATGCTGCGCTGTACTTTCGTTTCTCACGAGGCCTCGCTGAATCTGGGAAAGTGCGCTGACATCCCGATCTCCTGAACGTGAACTGTGATTTAAGTGCCTCCTCGGCAGGATTCGGCACTTCCCCTTCAGGATCTGCTTGGTTTCCCTTGGCGAGATTTATCGTCCTCGCTGCCGTCCGGCGCCGCTCCGATTTTCGAGAAGCGTCACCCGCGCGGCGAAGCGCCGGTACATCTGCGTGAATTCGAGACCCCAGGTGACTACCGGCGGCGGATCAGATGCTTGAAGCGGTGAAAGCAAGTATGCCGATCGGCGACGCGCGCAGCCGGTCGAGACCAGGTGAGAAGCGTGGCGATACCCGACAGCAGAAAGACAGGCGTCAGGATTTAACCGGCCCGCTCGGTCAGGCGTGCGATGTTCCCGGCTAGGGTTCGCGAAGGGTGTATCCGGCGCCGGCGACGGTATGGATCAGGCGGTGCTCAAAGCCATCATCGATCTTCTGGCGCAGACGGTGAATGTGCATGTCGACGATATGCCCGTGCGCCTCAAAATCGTAGGTCCATGCCGCTTCGAGCAGCATCGAGCGAGTCACGACCTGTCCGGCATGGCGAAGCAGGTTCTCGAGCAGGAGATACTCGCGCCGCTGCAACTCGATCCTCCGGCCAGCGCGCGACACGGTGCGCAATTCCGTGTCGAGCTCGAGATCCCCGACTCGAAGAACGGTCTGCCGGTGCGAGCGGCCCCTGCGGCGCGCTAACGCCTCCAACCGCGCCAGCAGCTCGGAGAAGGAATACGGCTTCGTAAGGTAGTCGTCGCAGCCGGCCTGCAGCCCCTCTACCCGCGCGGCCGTTGTGGCGACGCCGCTGAGCATCAGCACGAGCGTCCGCCGGTCCCGATGACGCAGGCGCCGGACAAGGGTGACCCCATCGATACCCGGCAGTTTCCGGTCAAGCACAAGCGCGTCGTAAATCCCCTCGATCGCCATTGCCAGGGCCATCTCCCCATCCGCTACGCGGTCGACGATATGCCCGCTTTCGGTCAGACCGCGGACAAGGTAGTCGGCCGTCCGCTGATCATCCTCGGCCACCAGCACGCGCACGCGAGGATCCCCTTGCTAACAGCGAATTCACGTCCTGGAGATGAGCATGCCGCATGGAGAGGGCAAGATAGGCCTCCGGGAAACGGGCGATCGGGACAAAGGTTCATGCCCGAACAAGCGGGGTCGCTGCGATGAATAGCCGAGGCTTTGGCGTTTTCACATGGATGTTTCTATGCCTCGCGGGCACTCCCGCCGGTGCGCAACAGCAGCGCGATATGTTGCCGCACCGGCAGTCGCATGCCGTCGACCGGAGCCTGTCCCTGTCGGTACCGGCCACCACTCAACCCCCCTCCAAGGTGGCGATCGGCCGGCAGCTCAAGGAGTACATCGGGGCCGCGTTAACTAGAAGCTTCAGGCAGCCAACTCAGGCGCGTCGCCACGAGGCTTGGATCGCAGTATGATATCAATGCCTTCTCACGAACATGGGACAGCCATGGCCAGAGTGCTGGTCATTGAAGACGATCGCCGGACCGCGGCGGAAATAGCCGCGGCGCTGGGTGACCACGGTTTTGACGTCGAATGCGCCTATACGGGGCGCGACGGGCTGTTGCGCGCGACCGCCGAGAAATACGACGCCATTGTCCTCGACCGGATGCTGCCGGGCGATCTCGATGGGCTCGGCATTTTGGCGACTTTGCGGACGATCCGGACCGAGACACCGGTCCTGATACTCAGCGCGCTTTCGGCGGTCGATGAGCGCGTGCGCGGCTTGCGGGCCGGCGGCGACGATTATCTGACCAAACCATTTGAGTCGGTCGAGCTGACGGCCCGGCTCGACGTGCTGATTCGGCGCCACTCCATGCCTCAGCAGGAGACGACGCTACGGGTTGGGGACTTGCAGGTCGATCTGCTGACTCGCGAGCTGCGGCGCGCCGGCCGGATGGTTGAGCTTTTGCCGCGCGAGTACCGGCTTCTCGAATATCTGATGCGGCACGCCGGCCGCGTCGTTACGCGCACGATGCTGTTCGAGGAGGTCTGGGGCTATCACTACGACCCGCAGACGAACGTCATCGATGTTCATATCGGCCGCCTGCGCCGCAAGCTCGAAGAAGGCGGGGAGCCGCAGATGATTCACACTGTACGGGGTTCGGGGTATGTCCTCCGTGCGGCTGAGTGACATCCCGCGGACCACCGGCTTTCGGCTCGCGCTGCTTTTCCTCGGCTTAGGCGGCGCCGGCGCCGCCATCCTTTTCGGTTTTCTCTACGTCCAAACCGCGGGCTTTCTGGCGCGCGACGTTGACAACGGGCTCGCGCGCGAGATCCGGGTGCGTGCCGCAATGAACGCCACCGAGCTGGCGCGGCTAATGAACGATCGCGCCCCGCTCGATCCGGATAACATGCGCCCCTTTGCGCTGTTCGACCGCGCTGCAAATTGGATGGCCGGCAGCCGGGTAACTCTACCGGAGCCTCTGCCATCCCCTGACCAGCCGTTCGATTTCACGCTGGCCCACGAAGGCAAGGCAATGCCCTACCGCGGCGTTCTGCACCGGCTGGACACTGGAGAGTTTTTCTTGGCAGCCGAGGACGTAGGCCCGATCCAGCATTTTCGGCACCTGCTTGCGGCAGCAATGTTGTCGGGAGGGCTGGTCGTCCTAATGATCGGATTGGCGGGTGGAATGATTGTCGGCGCGGCCGCGCTGGGCCGCATCGACGGCGTGGCGCTGGCAATCGAACGCATCATCAATGGCAATTTGAGTGAACGCCTGCCGCTCACTCGGAAAGGCGGGGATCTCAACCGACTGATCCGGGTAGTCAACCGAATGGTCGATGAAATCGAGCGTTTGATGAACGAGGTCAAGGGTGTGACCGATAACATCGCCCACGATCTACGCACGCCACTGACGCGGCTCTTGGCCGGCCTCGAAAGGGTGCGGCGGCGCGACCCCGCGAGTGAGGAGTACGCGGACGCCATTGACGACGCGATCGTAGAAACCAGGGGACTTCTTGCAACGTTCAATGCCCTGCTCCGGATCGCGGAGATTGAAGCCGGAGCGCGTCGCGCCGGTTTCAAAACCCTCGACCTGCAGCCCGTGATCACCGATGTCGCGGATTTCTACGAACCGATGGCCGAGCGGAAGGGTGTTTCGCTTGTGGTCGACAACGAACCTGCCAGCGATGGCCTGTTGGCGGGCGACCCGAGCCTCTTGTTCGAAGCGATTGGCAATCTTGTCGACAACGCGATCAAATTTACCCCACCCGGTGGGGAGGTCGCGTTGCGCGCATTGCGTCGAGGGGACCGCCTCGGCATCGAGGTAAGCGACACCGGCCCGGGCATTCCCGAGGAAGAACGTGTTGCGGTGCTGCGGCGTTTTCACCGCGTCGACAAATGCCGCAATGCGCCGGGCAGCGGCCTCGGCCTAAGCCTCGTCGCCGCTGTGGCGAAGCTGCACGGCTTCGATCTTGCGATCGAGGATGCTCAGCCCGGTTGCCGCGTGACGCTGTGGCACGCCGACATCCCTGGCCAAGACAGACGGTCCGACCCGCAAGACTCCGCCCCAGCCGACGAAACGCCGCCCGAGCCCGCGGCGCGATTGGCGTAAGCCAAGCGAGCGTGCCGAAGGCCCGCTTCGCACCGCGACTCCGGTTTGCCGACTGCGCAGCCCAGCCGCGGGCGCATTAAAAGAAATTCACGTTTGCGCGAAGCGCTGGCCATCTCACGGCCAGTATCTCTTTCGGACGGTCGTGGCCTGCATCTTCAGCAGGCTTCAGATAGCCAGAGGACCAGAGTCGGATGGAAACGATCAGTTCCGCAGCCGGCGCGCTCGCCGAGCCTCACCCCGCTCTCACCGTTTCGGCTATCGGCTTCACCCACCGCCACGGAGCTCGGGATCGCGACAACGACCTGTGCGCCGCGCTGTTGGCGATTGCCGGTCATGATTTGCGCCAACCCTTGCAGGTTATCATGGGAGCGCACGACATCCTCGCGAAAACCCTCAACGGGAGCGCCGAGCAGATACAACTCGCGCGGCTCGATAGCGCCGCGAGCAAATTGAGCGACAAATTGGATCAGCTCATCGAGGCTCTCCGGCTGTTCGAAGCGTCCAGCGAAAATGGCCAGGAGGCAGTCCAGCTCGGTCCGATTTTCCGAATATCGGAAGCGGAATTCGCCGAACCGGCACGGCTCAAGGGGATCACGCTTCGCGTCATTCCCACCCACGCCGTCGTGTCAAGCAATCCGGTGCTGCTGCACGGCATATTGCGCAACCTGATCCGCAACGCGATCGACTATACGCCACGCGGGGGTGGCGTGCTCGTAGCCGCCCGCCGGCGAGGCGCGGCTGTGCACCTCGAAGTGCGCGATAGCGGCGTTGGCGTTCCAGCCGCCGAGTTGGCACACGTCTTCCGCCCGTTTTATCGCGTGGATACGACACGCGTAGACAGTTTCGGACTCGGGCTCTTTATTGTTAAGCGCGCGGCCGCGTTCCTCGGTCACGCTGTCGAGCTTTACTCGGCGGTAGGACGAGGTTCGCGGTTCGTAGTCGTGGCCGAGACTGCGCCAAATCCAAATCGCATCGGCGACTTGAAGTAGTCGAGCACGAGCACGCCGACCACAGACCGCAAATGATTCGCCGATGCTGCTGCAGGGAAAAGTGACATGTTGACTTGGTCGACCGCGGCGCCCGCCATCGCCGCTGCGTTCCTGGCCTCACTGGTCGAGGTCGTCGAGGCCTTCACGATCGTATTGGCGGCTGCGACCTTACGCGGGTGGCGACCAGCGGCGCTTGGCACTGCTGCCGGGCTCTGCTTGCTCGCTGGGGTTGTCTTGCTGCTCGGGCCGGTTCTCGATGGTATCCCGATCCAGGCGCTTCAGCTGGCGATCGGCGTGTTGCTGCTGTTATTTGGGATGAGCTGGTTGAGGAAGGCCTCATTGCGAGCAGCCGGTGTCATACCGCTCCATGATGAAGACGCCATTTTCGCGACCGAAGCTGATCACCTTGGCGAAGCGGCGCAGCGACGAGGGAAAAGCCTGGACTGGGTCGCCGGCATGACTGCGCTCAAAGCCGTCGTGCTGGAAGGGCTCGAAGTCGTCTTCATCATCATCGCGATCGGCGCCGGGCATGGGCTCTTACTGCCGGCAAGCGCCGGCGCGCTTGCCGCTTGCGTCCTGGTTCTGGGTTTAGGCGCGATCATTCACCGACCCCTCTCCCGGGTGCCAGAAAATATGCTCAAATTCGGCGTCGGCGTGATGCTCTCGGCTTTTGGCGTGTTCTGGATCGGCGAGGGCCTCGGCGCCGCCTGGCCGGGGGCCGACCTGGCGCTGTTCCCGATTGCCGCCCTGTGGCTCGCCGCTGCCCTGCTCGGCGCGGCACTCGCCCGCAAGGCTGCGGTGGAGATCGCAACATGAAATTTCTTCTCGCTATTGCCGTCGAGTTGGTCGCCATGTTCGCTGGCGACAGCCGGCTGACAATCGGGGTTCTCGCAATCGTCGCCACCGCCGGGTTATTGATCGGTGTCGCCGGGTTTGAGCCGCTGACAGGGGCCAGCCTGTTGTTTGTCGGTTGCTTGATCCTGCTGATCGACAACGTCCGCCGATTCGCCGCCTCTCGCTAGCCGATCGCTTGTCGCGGCGTCGTCTCGTTACCTCTATGACTGCCAACTGATCGCGACGGTCCACGCCGCTATCACGGCTCGTTACATCCAAAGGACGGCAAGATTTGGCGATAATCCATTCGCCGGCTTCCTCTGCACTGCCCTTACGGATGCTCCCCCGGCACCAGGTGCGCTTGCTGTGGGAAGACCAGAGACTCTCAGTTCCGGTCATAGCCTTCGCGAGTCACAGGCCCCGCACCGCACGGGCAGAACTTCGCATCGATAAACTCGATTTCACCATCGCGCGAGGAGGGCAGCCGTGGTCCGGCCCAAAATTACCGCTCAGCAGCCGCCAGTCTGGCGGCCATCGTAAGGAGTAGGTCGGGATGAAAACGATCAGCATTGCGAGGCGTGTGAGCCTCGCCGCCGCCGTGCTCGCGGGCGTTCTGGCATTAGCCCAGCCAATTCCGGCTCAGGCGCGGGGCGGTGGCGGAGGTGGTCATGGCGGCGGTTTCGGCGGAGGTGGTCACGGCGGCGGCTTCAGTGGTGGCGGCTTCAGTGGCGGCGGGTTCAGTGGCGGCGGTTTTCATGGCGGCATGTTCGGCGCCGGCGGCTTTAGCGGGTCCCAGGGTGGCGGATTTCACGGCGCGCATTTTGGCGGCCGGGACGGCTTTCGGAACCGCGGCGGGTTTGACGGTTGGTCGGGTGGCGGATGGGGATGGGGATGGGACACGCCGTACTATGATAACGGTTATGGCAACTCCGATTACGGCGCCGACGGTTACAACGCATACAGCCAGCCTTATACGTCGCAGTATTGGTACTGCCAGAACCCGGCCGGCTATTTCCCCTATGTGCAGCAGTGCGGCACATATTGGCAGGCGGTTCCGGCCGGTTGATCGGATATCCCGATTAAAACCGATTTCATCCCGGTGACAAGCGCGTGCCACGCCCCGGCGCCAAATGACAGCGCGACGGCCGGCATCCGGTACATCGCAGGAGGACACCATGCTTACACCTGTCATCAGCCTTCTCCCAATCGGTGTTTGGCTGACCTATCTCACAATCATTGCGGCTCGCGCCGCGCCGGCGCTTCGGGCTCTCGCTCACCGGGCCGGCCGCGATCGCTAGGCGAAGGCGCGTCCCCGATAAGAATTGGCTAACGCCCCGCATCGCGCTCAGCGCCGGTCCAAAATCCCGGTACTCACCCGGTACGGGGAGCTGGGGAGCCATTACACACCGCCATACCGCGGCCGCTCGCTCGCAGTTGTGCAGGTAAAAACATGGACGACCAACGCTCTCATTCCGCGCCGAACGTCCGCGATGTCGCCGGAGCCTGGGTGCTTTGTTTGGTCATCGCCGCGCTGCTACTGGGACTGGCGAGCGCGACCGGCGGGGGTCTGCCGCCAGCCGCTTCGATGGCCACGGAGGCCCTTCCATGCACATCGGACCTCGGGTTCGGTTGCGGTTCATCCGTGGAGGCAATGAGTAGAAATGTGGATCCGATAGCAGGGCTTCATCGGTTCACGGCTCCGACAGCGCATCCTGGTGACCGGCCTCACGGGTGAAACCGATTTCATGTCGGGGCCACCGAGACGCCACGCCCGATCGACATACTGCGTAGACGATCTTGGCGCCAGACGGATCGGCGCTCTCGTTACCCGACAAAATCGGAGGGGTCTGATGCGGCCGCGGACGGCGATTGCCTCTTTGCTAGTGACCGCTGCCCTGATCGGCGGCGGCGCTTATGCCTTTTCCTCCGCGCAATCAAATACACAGGCGGCGCCCGCTACGACGGGTCCGCCGCCGGTCCCGGTTGTCGCCGAGCCCGTCAAGAGCGGCACTGTGCCGATTTATCTGCGCGGGATCGGCACCGTACAGGCCTACAATACCGATACGATCCGTGCCCAGGTTCAAGGGCAGATCACCCAAATCGCGTTCAAGGAAGGCCAGACGGTGCATGCCGGCGATCTGCTGGCGCAGATCGACCCGCGACCGTTTCAGGCACAGCTCGACCAGGCGCTCGCCAACCGCGAGCGTGACCAGGCGCAGCTCGTCAATGCCCAAGCCAATCTGCAACGCGACTCGCAGCTTCTGGCCCACGGATATGCCACACCGCAGACTGTCGACCTCGACAAAGCCAATACAGGTCAGTTCGGCGCGGCGGTAAAAGCCGATGAAGCCGCGATCGAGTACGCACAGACACAGCTGGCCTATACCCGCATCACCTCGCCGATCGACGGGGTGACCGGGATCCGCCTGATCGATGTCGGCAACATCGTGCATCCAACCGATCCAAACGGTCTCGTCGTCGTGACGCAGCTGCAGCCGATATCGGTCATCTTCACCCTCCCCGAGACCAACCTGCCGCAAATCCAGCAGGCGATGGCGAAGGGACCACTGACCGTCCTGGCCTACAGCGAGGACAACAAGGTCCAGCTCGACCAGGGCACCCTCGCGGTGCTGGACAACCAGATCATCCAGACCAGCGGCTCGGTGCGGCTCAAGGGCGATTTCCCAAATCCCCAGCACCGCCTGTGGCCAGGCGAGCTCACCAATATCCGCCTGCTGATCGATACGCGGCAAAACGCGCTGACGGTGGCCGCGCCCGCCGTGCAGCAGGGGCCGCAGGGCAGCTACGTGTATGTGATCAAGCCCGACGGGACGGTCGAGAACCGCACAGTCCAGGTGGCGCAGGTCGGCGCCCGCAACGCCGTCATCGATTCCGGCCTGCAGGCGAACGAGGAGGTCGTTATCGGCGGGCAGTCGCGGCTGCAGCCCGGCAGCCCCGTCACGATGCTGCACGGCAAGGCGGCCCAGGCGCTGCTCGCGCAGAGCGCCCAGCAGACGGTCATCCCATGAACATCTCCGCCCCGTTCATCAATCGACCCATCGCGACCGTGCTGCTGATGGTCGGACTGTTGCTGTGCGGCCTGGCGAGCTACCGGCTGCTGCCGGTTGCGTCCCTGCCGAATGTGAATTACCCGACGATCTCCGTGACGGCACAATTGCCGGGCGCCGATCCGCAGACGATGGCGTCCTCCGTGGCGACGCCGCTCGAGGAGCAGTTCGGGCAGATTCCGGGCATCGTCCAGATGACCTCGTCGAGCACGCTCGGTTTCACCTCGGTCACGGTGCAATTCGATTTGGCCCGCAACGTCGATGGCGCGGCGGCGGACGTTTTGGCCGCGATCAACGCCGCCGGCGGACAGTTGCCGCCGAACATGACCTACCCGCCGACAATCCGGAAGGTCAACCCGGCGGACACGCCGATCCTGGTGCTGGCGGTCACCTCCGACACGGTACCCCTCACCACGGTCGATGCGTATGCCGAGAATATATTGCTGCAAAAGATCTCGCAGATTTCGGGGGTCGGCCTCGTCGGCATCGGCGGCCAGCAGAAGCCGGCAATTCGCGTCCAGGTCAACCCGCAGGCGCTGGCCTCGCGCGGCCTCAGCCTCGAGACCGTGCGCACCGTCCTGGGGCAAGCCAATGTCGACCTTCCTAAAGGCACGCTGAATAGCCAGCAGCAGACGTATACGCTCAACACGAACGATCAGCTGCTGACGCCCGAGGCGTACAACAATCTGATCATTGCTTATCAGAACGGCTCGCCGGTCCGCGTGCGCGATATCGGCCAGGCGGTCTCGGCGCCGGAGAACGACCTGCTCGCCGGCTGGATGAACCAGCAACGGGCGATCATCCTCGCCGTCCAGCGGCAACCCGGTGCCAACGTCATCGCGACCGTAGACCGGGTCAAGGCGATGCTGCCGCAGCTCGAGGCCTCGATCCCGCCGACTATCAAGGTGTCGATCCTTTCCGACCGTACCCAGACCATCCGTGCCTCGGTCAGCGACGTGCAATTCACATTGCTGCTCAGCGTCGCGTTGGTGGTGATGGTAATTTTTCTGTTCCTGCGCAATGTCTGGGCGACGATCATCCCGGCCGTCACCGTGCCGCTGTCCTTGGTCGGAACGTTTGCCGTTCTGTACGAGCTCGGTTACGGCCTCGACAATCTGTCGCTGATGGCCCTGACCATCGCGGTGGGCTTCGTTGTCGATGACGCGGTTGTCGTCATCGAGAACGTGCACCGCTATCTCGAAGAGGGGCTGAGCCCGATGGAAGCCGCCGTCAAGGGCGCGGGTGAGATCGGCTTCACGATCATCTCGATCACGCTGTCTCTGATCGCCGTGTTTATTCCGCTGTTCCTGATGGGCGGCTATGTCGGCCTCCTGTTCCGCGAATTTGCGGTCACCGTCAGCGTCTCGCTGGTGCTCTCGCTGGTTATCGCGCTGACGCTGACGCCGATGATGTGCTCTCGCCTGCTTCGGGCCGAGGATCCGGCAAGGCATGGCCGCCTGTATCGGCTGTTCGAGGCCGGCTTCGACGGTCTGTTGGGCGGCTACGAGCGCAGCCTCAAAATTGCGCTGCGCCACCGCTTCATGACGCTGATGGTCATGCTGGGGACGATCGGCGTCACCGGGTATCTGTACGTGATCATTCCCAAGGGGTTTTTCCCACAACAGGACACCGGGATGATCATCGCGATTGCCGAGGCGGCCCAGAGCATCTCCTTTCCGGCGATGGAGGGTCGGATGGAGGCGGTGATCGGCGTTATCCAGAAGGACCCGGCGGTGGCTTCGGTCGGCTCGCAGATCGGCGCGACGGGGACGACGACGCTCAATGACGGTCGCCTGTTCATCGCCCTGAAGCCAAAGACCGAGCGGAGCGCGAGCGCCGACCAGGTGATCGGCCGATTGCGGCAGCAGCTAGGTAAGCTGCAGGGTGTCACGGTCTACATGCAGGCGGCGCAGGACATTACGATCGGCGCTCGCGTCTCGCGCACGCAGTATCAATATTCGCTGGTCGATGCCGATGCCGGCGAGCTCAACCACTGGGCGCCGCTCTTCTTGGACAAGATCAAGGGCGTTCCCGGGATTACCGACGTCGCCAGCGACCAGGCAAATGCCGGACCGCTGCTCGACATCGCGGTCAATCGCGACGCCGCGTCGCGCTATGGGATATTGCCGCAGACGATCGACAATACGCTCGGCGACGCGTTCGGCCAGCGCATCGTCTCGACGATGTTCACGACGCTCAACCAATACCACGTCGTTCTGGAAGTCCAGCCGCAGTTCCAGACGGGACCGCAAGCGCTGAGCCAATTATACGTCAACACGCCGAGCGGCGAGCAGGTACCCATGCGTGCCCTGGTCGACAATGTGACCAAGGTGGCGCCGATCATCGTCAATCACCAGGGCCAGTTCCCGTCGGTGACGCTGTCGTTCAACTTGCAGCCGGGCGTATCGATCGGCGACGCCGTCGCTGCGATTCACCAGATCGAGCAGCAGCTCGGCAAGCCTGCCTCGCTGGCGACCAGCTTCCAGGGCAATGCCAATGCGTTCATCTCGTCGCTGTCCAGCGAGCCGATCCTCGTCGCGGCGGCGCTCGTCGTCATCTACATCATCCTCGGCGTGCTCTACGAAAGCTTCGTTCACCCGATCACGATCCTGTCGACACTGCCCTCGGCCGGGATCGGCGCGCTGTTGATGCTGATGATCTTCCATTACGACCTCAGTGTCATCGCACTGATCGGCATCATTCTGTTGATCGGCATCGTCAAGAAGAACGGCATCATGCTCGTCGACTTCGCGCTCGATGCCGAGCGCAACCGGGGCATGACCCCCGAGGAGTCGATCTACCGCGCCTGCGTGTTGCGCTTCCGACCCATCCTGATGACGACGATGGCGGCGCTGCTGGGCGGCGTGCCGCTGATGCTCGGCACCGGCACCGGCTCCGAGATCCGCCAGCCGCTCGGCTACAGCATTGTCGGCGGGCTCCTGCTGTCGCAGGTGCTGACGCTCTACACGACGCCTGTCGTCTATCTCTACCTCGACCGCCTCGGTGGCGCGATAAGCAGTCTGCAAGTCCGTCTGAAGCGGGCTCGAGAGCCGCCGTCCGCCAACACT
>Ga0099796_10000101_pt1 | contig 13579 bp, 31 predicted proteins | sample Rivendell_Oct201_12_FD_92644 | JGI IMG/M metagenome (GOLD analysis project Ga0099796, IMG submission 92644) | Vadose zone soil microbial communities from the Eel River Critical Zone Observatory, Northern California, USA -... | ecosystem: Host-associated > Plants > Roots > Rhizosphere > Soil ... | reverse complement strand
TGGCGTACAAGGATACTTAGATGTTTGTGAATTATCAATAGAAGATAGAGTTAGAAGTGCAATGAAAGAAATAAAAGAGTGGCAAGAACAAAATAAAGATAAAGTAAAGAAGGCAGACTAATGGCAATCAAAAAGAAATCAAAAACTCCAGTTATAAGCATTCGTAGAAAAATATCAAATAAAGTTGATGAGCGTATTGACATCACACTACTTCGGCAAGAACTAAAAGACACACAACATAAAGTTGATAGTCATGCAACGTTTTATAATATGCATACGCAACAGATAGCTTTGTTAACAAGAATTGCTAATGAACAACATAGTGCTTTAATGAATCATGCAGAACTATTAGAACTAAAAACTGGAATGAGAGAAGATGTAAAACTTTTTGCTCTATCTATGAACATGATGATGCAAATTAAAATGGAAGAGCGAGAAGCAGGGGGAAAGACTTATGAAGATGCAACTCTATCAACTTTACAGAAAGAGTTAGAAAGACACGCACATATATTAACAGACTATATTTTAATGACAGACAAGAATGATGTAGATAAAGGTGTACTAAATAATCTAATTAAAAGGTCATTGCACACAGCAAATTATTGCATGATTTTCTTCCACAGAGCGAACAAAATGCTAGTTCAATTAGAAACAACAGAAACAGAAAGATCAACAGTTTAACCAATAAAAATCATCAATAAACATAACTATAGGAACCAAATTTTACCTATAGATAACATTAGATCACTCAATTACAATTTAGATACATTAAAGACACGATATTGGCAACACTAATCAGCAACACAATTCTGTCATGGAGAATAAAATGGACAACGCAGACTCAATAAAAGGAATCGAACGCGGAACTAGCCCAAGTAAAGGTGTAGATAATGCCAGTAAAGTTAGTTGGGCCGCAGACCATCAAGGGAAGACGGAACCTAGCCAAGTTATTAGCCAACAGTATAACACGAATCCACTGAATCCTGAATCAATGAAGTAGGGAAACATGTGGCATATAAAGCATGTTGAATCGGTAATTAATTTCCTAAAAGATTTTATTAGACTATGGAAAGAAACAAATATTCAGCTAAAAAGAATAGCTGATAGTTTAGACCACAAACCAGTAAAACTACAATTACAATTCAAAGGAGAACGAATAGGTATGCCAGGCAAAGAAACAGACGTTCAAACAATTAGTTGCTCAGCAATCGAAACAGATGGTGCTGGTCAGCCAGTTACTCTTAATCCAGCGTCAGTTACTTGGGCGATTGATGATCCTTCGATTGCTTCATTAACTCAGAATCCAGATGGTTCTGCAACGTTTAAAGCACTTAAACCAGGGACGGCGAATGTTACTTGCACAGATAATAGCGTAACGCCTCCATTAGTTGGAACAGATACGTTGGAAGTTACTGCTGGTCCAGCTGCTACATTAAAGCTGGTGTTTGGAACAGCCAATTAATTAAAAGATTAGACTATCTGTCCAGAATGGTTGGCCGGGATTGTGGATAACTTCTCAACCTTACTCTCTTAATTTATCTATGTAGCCAGCATATTGAGAGGGTCTGATAGTCTAATAAATTTAGAAAGGAATATATGATTAAGTTAATTCTATTATTTGCATTAATAAATCCACCAACAGTATTAATTGACAAGATAGATGTAGGAGCAACACAAGATCTTGGTGGGCCCAAATGCGGAAATAAACCAGAAGGTTGTCCTGCATGTTTTATATGTAATTTTAATACAGGCGCTTGTGTTGCAGATGAGAACTGTAAAGTTGCACCAAATCAAGATGCACAGAAAACACCGAAGCCAAAGACTAATTAGAATTCCAGGATGGTGAAGATTATAGTTACTTCTTAGGGAAACGGACGCAGCCGAAAGGTGTGCACGATACTTTAATCGACTGTTCCTGGATATATTATGAGTCAAGAATGCTTAGAACGAGAAGATATACGAAAAGCAATTAAAGTTTATTTAGTTAATAACTTTAGAATTGCGGGTATGGTGGAATCGGCAGACACAACGGACTTAAAATCCGTCGATGAAAATCGTCTCGGTTCAAGTCCGAGTATCCGCACCAAATATAAAGGAGATGATATGGGATATAATGGAATGACAACTTGGATAAATAAAAAGAAAGTAAATCAAATGCAACAGTTCTTGGATAGGAAATTAAAGGCAAAGAAATAAAAGATGAGGGTATAATGGGATATATTTTAGTATCAGCTTGGTTTATTGTAATTATCATTGTTTTTGTAATCAATATAATTAAGAGAAACAATAAAATAAAGAGTCTTACAGAACTTTGCAATAGTTACATAACAGATAGATCAGATAAAGATTTTGAAATTATTCATCTAAGAAATTCATTAAATGAAGAACGAGCAAAGAAAGAATTTGCGAAAGATAATACTCTAGCATTATTTCTACATAGGGTAATTGTACTTAGAATTCCATTACAGGTTTGGGAAGTAGATGCCTCGTTAAGTACAACATCATTAAAACCACTGGATAGAATTTATATAAAGAATAGATTGATGGAATTGAAGATGATGGATCATGGATATGTAACTAAAATAGATGAAGTTTAAAAGATGAGGATACGCAATGGCTATTTTCAATAAGAGCTTAGAAGTGTTATTAAGTTGGGAGGGTGGCTATAGTTTTAATCCACTAGATCCTGGGGGAGAAACATACTGTGGAATATCAAGAAAGAAATGGCCCAGTTGGATGGGATGGAAATTTATTGATTCAGCAAAGACTCATGGACCATTATCTTGGAATTGGAAATCAGGAGACCAAGGTTTAAATAGTTTAGTTTATATATTCTATAAAGCAAATTATTGGAATAAAGAATCATACAATCTATTAGATAATCAAGATATCGCAGATAAGATATTTCAGCATCACATTAATATGGGAACTAGAGCAATTAGAATTGCACAAAATTCAGTAAACGGAACAATAGTTCCTGATTCAATATTAGGACCAATAGCAGTTAGCTCAGTCAATGCAACAGATAAAGATCTATTTCTAGAAAGATATTGTTCTAAGTTAATACATTACTATCATATATTAATAGACGAACATCCACAATTAAAAGTATTCGAGCATGAATGGCTATTAAGAGCAAAGACAATAGGAAAGAGACCATGACAATAACGTTAGAATTAAAAGATGAGATAGTTCGGAGGATAACTGGTGAATTGATGATACCAGCATTGGCAATAATTGGATTAGTTCCATCAGGAATGTCCAATAAAGAAATTGGAAAAGAATTATGCTGCTCAGAGCAAATGGTTAAGAACTATCTTAGAACAATATATGATTCGACTGGAATGGGGTGCAGGGTTGAGTTAGTACTGTTCACGACAACTCATCCTGAATTATTGGAAGTATCAAGATTAGCTAGAGATTCATATCAACAGAAGAAACAATTAGTTAAGGCATAGAAATATGAAAACTCAAGAGCACATAATTAAGTTTGCAACAGAAATTGCATTCAATAAATTAATCAATAGAACAATTGAAGATGGACTATTCAAATCAGATTTATCAAAGTTAGCCTTTAAGAATTTACCAATGATGCAGTTTAAAGATCCACAAGTTATACAACAGTTCAAAGATGTTTGTGAATCAATTTTAAATATATTAATAAAGGATGATGAAAATGAGCAAAAGCAAGAAGGGTAAGTTGAAGATGGGATTGGTAACACCAAGGAAAGAAACCAAACCAGCAAACAATCTATCGGATGAAGAATTAAAGAATGTATTTGATTATGGAGATACAACGAAAGAATTAAACAATGATGTATTGGGAGCAATCATAGATAGATTGAATACAGAATTACTCAATGCAGCAAATAGATTAGAAGCACAGTGGAGTAAGACATACTCAGTCAATCATGTTAGATTGGTTGCATTGGCTTATGGAAAATACTTAGAAGATAAAGCTAAACTAAAAGCATTAAATACAACAGACAAAGAAGAGACCAAACAAATAACTCAATAAGAGGTATTTAGAACATGCCTAAAGTAATATCAGGCAAGTGGCAGAGGGGCAACGGAAACCCGATGGCGGGTTTCACTCTTTATATTCAACCAACACAAGACTCTGTTGCAGTGGGTAATGAACAAGTCGGTGTTGCTGCAATTCCATATACTTTAGATGCGACAGGATCAATACCAGCAGCCACAACAAATTTCTTTAGTGATGAATTAAGTCCTCAAGTCCCATTTATTTGTACAGTTAAGAATGTTGCTGGTGGAATAGAGTGGGGCCCAGAAACAGTATTAATAACAGGCGCATCATTTGATTTTAGAACTGTGGTTCCTGGAACAGTACCTGGATTGGTTATTGGTGGTCAGGTAATTGTCTCTAATCCAACATCAGCACAAACAATTACTGGACAATCACTAACACTAGCTTCAAGTTCACCCCTTATCGTTTTAGGAAATATTACAGCAACGGCTGGGCAAAACATATTAGCCAGTTATAGTATAAGTACTATTCGTATAATAGATGGTATTAAATTTGCTAATTCTCAAGCAGGAATACAAGCTGCTATAACAGATATAGGAGCTTCTGCTGGATTTATTATAATACCTCCAAATATAACTGGATCAGCTGGAGATATGACTAGTGTAACATCGTCTCGTATGGATATATTGATTTTAGATATGAGAGGAGGAAGAAATGTAATCGCAGGAAATAATACAGGCGGATCAGGATCTACATTTGGTATATTAATGCAATTAGCTATCGATAAAGATGGTAATATAAATTATGCTTTAGATTTAATTCATGAGTTAGGGAGTATTAGTGGCCATGATTTAAATGTGGTTGCTGGTAAAGGCGGAGCCGAAGATCTGCATTTGGTAATATCTGGATCAGGAAATATATTCTTGGATCACCCTGGATCAGGAACTCCAACATTTAGATGTGGAGGAACAGTTCCTGGAGCAGTATGGGTAATGAATCAGGGAGCAGCAGGAACAAATGGAACGTTTAGCATAATCAATAATAATATTGATGGAAGAAAATCAGTTACTATAGATACATCAAAGACTACATTGAATTGGATAGGCACTGGAATATCCACAGCGAGTTTAGTTATAGGCGATCAGGGAAATAATACAGGTAGTGCAATATTTGTTAATACTCCATCGTTGAATTCTAGTTTTGCTTCAGGATTAGGAATTGACGGAACATACTCAAATCCAGGTGGAATTGGAACAGCTGTTGTAAATGTAAAGGCTTGTGGTGTTTCATCTGGTGGGGGTTATGATGCTGCATTGTCTCTGCAAACAGCTTTAGGTGCTACGTTAACTGAAGTAATGAAACTGCAACGTGGAGTTACAATAGGTGCTCCGACTGGTGGTGATAAAGGAGCTGGAACAGTAAATGCAACAGCATTCTTTGTTAATGGAGTTGGAATTGGTGGTGATTATTCAAAAGGTAATGCAACTCCTGTAACGGTTAATGCAAATACAGCAGCCGATCAAAATCTAATGTCAGATACGATTCCAGCCAATACATTGAATGTTGTTGGTAGATCATTGATGCTGCAATGTTCATTCATCTATTCAACTCCGGTCGCATCAACTGCTACAGTTACAATAAAAGTTAAGTTAGGATCATTAACACTACTAACACTGACATCAACAGCTAATGCAGGTAATATAACAAATAATCCAATACATGTCACGGCCTGGATAACTACACAAACTGCTGGAGCATCCGCGGCCTTTGAAGCTCATGGAGATATGGCAATAGACTTAGGAGCATTATCAACAGCAGCAGATACAGTGTTTATAGATAATAATACAGCAACAATTGGAACACTGGATAGCACGGCCTCACAAACACTACAGATTACGGCAGCATTTAGTGCAGCTAGTGCAAGCAACTCAATTTCACAACGTCAAATGATTGAAGATACACTCGGTTAAAAGGAATTTTACCATGAGTAAATTAAGTGAATCTCTTACATCGATAAAGATTGGAGTAGAAGTACTATTCTTAATTGTTGCAATAATTCTAATGCTAAAAGTAAAAGATTCATTTAAGAAATTCGATGATACAATTGTAAAAACCAGAGAAACAATTGCTCAGATTAAAACTGATGAATCAAATTTAGTAATACAAGTTACTAGTAAAGATGGAATAATAGAAAAATTAAATTCAACGTTGTTTATTACAAATCAAACAATTGGACAAGTTAAAACTCATGAAGGCGAATTGGCTGCGAGACTTAAGACTAGCGATATTATTGGAAATATGGAATCCACAAGTCGTAACTTGGAATCAACTTCAGAATTTGCGAAAGACATATCATTTAATTTGAGGACAACGACCGATAGTATTAACCATAGATTATACGATCATGGCGAATTGATGGACATAGTTAAGAAAGCATCACTTCACATAGATCAGGTTGCTGGGGAAACAGAAATAACAACAAAGAGAGAACGAGCACACTTAGATATACTACTTGGCCCTTGTGTTAGTGATATAAGTCCTGAACCAAGACAACCATGCATTGCAAAATCATTGGATAGTATAGCAGGAGTAACTGGCAATTTAAATTCAGTAACAGGAGATTTTAAAGATAGTCTACATCAGACATTGCACCCATCAAAGAAATCATTGATTGGTGGATTCAGTTGGACTGCAATAAAACTATTTCTAGGCTACGCAGTTAAACGTTAATAAACTAAGAGGAAACAAATGAAAATGCTCGTAAGAAGCATTTCTTCTTATATCCTTAGCACAGTTCTCTTTGTGGCTTTTAGTGTTTCTTTGAATGCACAAGCATGTCACTGGCAAGGCAATGTGGTAATTTGTTGCACAGAATATGGTTGCACTTGGTGTACGTTAGTTAATGGCAAAAAGGTATGTGGAGAATTATCAATAACAAAACATAGATTTACTACAATAAAAGATGGAGATATTATGAAACCAGATCAACCTTGGCCAGCACCACCAGAGTTAACAGAGAAACAGAAATTGTGGGGTGATTGGATAAATGAAAGAAAGTCACAGAATCTTCCATTGGTCTATGCATGCGAAATGTCTGTTGGACAAAAAGGCAGAGTAATCAATCCACATTCAGAACACTTTGGAAAGATATTGATAAGAGTAAACAATGGTGCAGTTCAATTTGATGGAGAACCAAAAAAGGACATTGCTACTTGGTCTGGTGGTGGGCCGGAGTCACATCCCAATGGACCATTCGTTGAGGTGATAAATGATTAAGCCAACGATAGGACGAGTTGTTTGGTTTTGGGACAACGACATTCATCAGTTGCAACCACTACCAGGAATTATATGCTTTGTTCATGATGATACTAATATCAACTTAGCGGTATTTGATATTTACGGAAACATGCAGCCTCGCACTTCTGTTCTTTTATACAATGGAGAAGGTGAACGTCCAGAAGGATATTTTGCTGAGTGGATGCCATATCAAATTAGACAAGCAAAGAGGGACGAACAAATTCATCCAATAGCAGCTGTAGCTAAGGTTGGTGGTAAAGTTTTATGATTAAAGTAAACTTCAATGCTGATATGAAAGAAGTTTATAAGAGATTAACAAATAACTATTATAACTTTGATATGTTGGTGATGAAAGTACCATTTTCTGAAACTGGTGAAAAGATAATTGAATTTAATAGAACATCAGCTATGCAAGGAATGAAGTCATGATGACGATTGAAAGAATTTGGGGTAAGGCTGCTATTGAAGAATTAAAGCAGCCGCACTCTGATCCTGAAATTAGGAAGATGGAAGAAGACACAGCAAAGTTTACGTTAGATGTTTACAGCAGGATGATGTATGATCCTCATATAGAATTAAGAGATAATCTTCCATCACATTATAGAAAGGTGAAATTAAATGCAACGTAGATCATTCATTGGTGGATTGTTTGGGGTGATTGCAGGAGTGCTATGTAGTCCAATAAAGACTCTGGCCCAAAAGATAATAACTATAAAGTACAATTCAAAGCTGATGGATCAGACTGGATTGATCTTGGAGAAGTGAAAGACATTAAGTTTAATAATGGAAAGATAAAATAGCCTATTGTTATTCACGATGATATAGTTGGATAAAATGAATTTACCAGACTCAATAAACTTAGTTCAGATACAGGCTGCTAGTGATTTAGAACAATCACAGAAAGAATTAACTGTAGCTGTAGGCTACTTAGGATCAGATGGAACAGCTAAGCTCTGTGGTAATCGTTGTCTATTTCATATTGAGTCAGGCAGATTCAAGGATAGGTGCACACTACTTGGTAAAGATGTTGTGGTTCCAAACCTTGCATCCTGTTCTTATTATGCGAAAGGTGAACCTGCTGAGAAATGGGCGAATCATCAACCAGTAATTCCTGTACAAATATTAACACCGGAACAGGTTGGATTGGTCTCTGGCAAAGTACAATGCAAGCGCTGCGTTAGATCAAATGGCAAAGGTGTATGTAATGCGTTGACAGCAGTACTTAGAAAAGTACTTGGATTCAAAGGTGCAACGTTTAAGATAGAACCAGATGCATGTTGCAACTGGAATAAAGCGAAAGGTCAAAAGGAGATCAAATGATTATTTACTTACCTCTATTAGTTTCTCTCATTGGATTTTTTATGTATATGTTTTGTACCAATCCAAAATTAGCTGAGGTTGGAAGATTAAGCTTTGCTATTGGGTTATTGGCATTCTTACTTGGTAGCCACGCAGGATTATTAGGAATTAAATAATATCATGAGGATATTTGTATGAGATACAACAGAATAGCTCCAGAGTTAGTTCTATTCGTAAATAAGAAATTCATGGGAACTCTTCTATCAGTTGATGAAGTAGATATAGCATTTCAGGATTTTGCAGAAAAACATAGAATGGACATTCCAGTTGTTATAAGATTGGAAGTTAAGAAAACTTTGATAGACAATAATATAATGATGGAAGGAATAGCTCAATCAGAGTTTGATTTAAATAAAGAGATTAAAACTCACGAACAGATTGGATCACAAGCTGTAGGTTGTTTATCAATTAATGAATACTTGGTAGACGATCAAAGACAAATAAGAAAGGTAACTTGATGAAGCCAACACTATTACCTGAAGGAATGATTGTACTGAAGAAGATGTATCATGGTAAAGGCATGTATAAGATGAGGACAATTATTGGATTTATTAGAACAGGAGAATATACATCGGATTGTTTTGTAAATCATGATTCTTCTCATCAATTAATTATTCAGGTTAATCATTTAGATAGATCTATAAGTTGTATGTGCTGTAAAGATAGATTCATTCCTTGGGATATTGTGAGTGTGTTGAACTAATGAAATCTCCTATAACACCGTTAGGAAATATTCTGGATTGTATGAATATGATTTTATATGCTAGAAGTCATAGAGCACAATCATTATGGTTAGCAACAATTGGTGAAGCAGACCACATGGCAGAAATACATAGACAATTAGATGAGAGTGAAAACATAGTTTATACAAATGAGAAAACTTAGTCCTAGATCGAATTTCCTTTTAGATCGTCTGTTGAAGATTCTTGGTATGGTTGAGAAGCAAGGTACCAAGAAGATGAAGACAGAAGTTAATAAACTAAAAGATGAAGTCAATTTATTTCTAAACCCCAAGAGAGCAAGATTCTTGGAACTTCAAAAGAAGAAGGATAGAGAACGCATTGCAAGAAATAAGAGACCACTGCAATTTGCAAAGGGAACAAATCCAAGAGTAATTGCAGCAAAGCTAAATGGTCGTAAAGGTGGATTGAAGACAGCAGCAAGATATTCAAAAGAAGAACGTGCTAAGTGGGGATCGAAAGCAGGAAATACAACATTAGCGAAACTTGGAAAGGATTTCTTCAAACATATTAGAACACTGAGAAAAGATTATCCAAAGAAATATCATAGGAAAAAGAAATGATAAAAACGATTACAGATATATGCGTTGCATTCTTAATTGGTTTCTATATTGGACATAGCACTAATACAGTAATTGTAAATCCAGTTGTGACACCTGAAATAACAATATCTCTAACTGATGAGCAAATAGATCATGCTATAGATAGAGTTGGAACTAAGATAAAGAATAATCATGGTGATCCTTTTTGGGGATGTGTATTTGAAACTAAGCCTTGTACGATTCGTCCAATAGGAAAATAAAGGAGATAAAGAAATGCAATTAGAAACAGTTGAAGACATATTGGATTTTGCAGGTGTAATTGAAGACAATGAATCTAGATCAACCCTAACAAGTTGTATAAGAATATTAGCATCAGAAGTTAGAGATTTGAAGAAAGTAGTAACAACACAAAAACTTTTAATAGAACATGAAGAGAATATTAGAACAGCAAAGAGTTTAAAGCAACCAAAACCAAAAGTTATATTTAAAGATGGTGATCGTGTTATTAGGATCAAAGACTTTAGCAGAAATTCAGCAGATAAGAGATTGACTGGAACAGTTAAGAAAAGCAATGGAAGAAGAACATATGTTAGATTTGAACCAGATAATAGTGTTTGGGTTGAAACAAGAAGCTTGATGCATGTTCCTAGGAAAGCAAGCTAATGAATAGCCCAGATAAAGGAAGATCAAAATTAGAAGATCAAATTGATTGTAATGTTTGTTCTAAGCCAATAGCAAGTTCACAGATGAAGAATCATATGAAGTCACATATACCTTGGATGAAAGAACGTATGCAAGAAAATCAAAGTATAATTCACAGATCATTAAGAGCTAAAGCACATGATAAAATGAGTTTCTTTGAAAAGAATTACCCATGGTAAATTGGGACGACAAAGCGGTTTATACATTCTTAGAAGAGTTTGGTCTTAATCTAAATACCAAACACGAACTGAGATGTGAAGCTGCAGCGAAGAGAGTTAAATTTCTCTATTGCAATGTAGATCAACTCGTTCAAGGATACTCAATTAAGAAAGGACTTAAGAAAAACTATAACATCTATCAATCAAGAGTTAAGATGTTCCAACAAATTCATGCACGTGGTGGAGAAATAGGAACTTTATTCTGTAGAAAAATGAAAGATGGTCGCTTCTTTATTAAAGATGGTAATCATAGATTTGTAGCATTGAAAGATAAAGAATCAACATTTAGAATAGCAATAGATCCAGAAGGAAAGATATGAGTCAATTACCACCATTTACGATTCATGATTTATTAAATAAAACAGAAGTAGAAGTAATAGAAGAGATTTCAGTTGAAGATGCAAAAAAGATATATCCAGATCAATTTGAGAGATACGAAAGACCAGCAGACTATTCGTTGATAGCACAAATACCTGGAGCAATGGAAGAATTATTAGAAGCTTATGTTCCAATCATTAAGTCACAGACAATCGAATCAGCTAGTTGTAATCATCGCGACACAATGAGAATTAAGTTTAAGAGTGGAGCAATCTATGAATACACTCCAATAACAGAAATACTATGGTTGCAGTTCTTAGGTTCTAAATCAAAAGGGCAATTCTTCGATCAGTATATAAAGAAAGATACTAAAATTAAAGCAACAAAAGTAAAGGAATAAAAATATACATGACAAGAAAAATAACTTCTGCGTCAGTATCAATGAGAGATATGATTTACATTGGAATATTACTAGTGACATCTGGTGTACAGTACGGACTTATGTCGGCTAAAATTGAAGCTTCAAATACATCTTTTAGATCTTTAGAAACTAGATTTGATAAAGAAGTTGTACCTAGAGCAGAACATTTACAAATGAATGCTACACTAGATGCAAGATTATTGGCTATTGTAGAGCGTCAGTTACAAGCTCAAAAAGAAATAGAAGCAATAAATAATAAGTTAGATAGAATTTTAGATAAGAAGAAGTAGGTTAACCAAGATGCAAATAGTTGATCTAATTTCAATTCATGCAGCAACAGATACTAGAAGATTAAACACATTACTTCAGACTCATTATTCTAATGTTCAGAGTATAGTCAAAGCAATTAAAGATAGTGGCGATATTATTCAAATGTCCAATGCAGCACAAAAGATAATGAAGAAAGGTGGAGAAGAAGGACAGGGATATCAGACAGTTATATATCATGGAATGACGAGAAGTTCAGAAAAGAAAACATTTGTTCAAACATTACCAAATGGTACAATGAAGAAATGGACGGAAGCAGTCAATGCCTAGTCCATATCCACCGGGAACATACCCTGATAAGCTATATAGAGATATTCATGGAGCTGATGTTGCTCCAGCACCAGGAGGAAAACCCTTGAAATATATTCCATCAGGAGCGATAGATGGAGTCAACAAGAACTATACGTTTCCAGTTGCTCCGCCAGCAACTAATTTTCAAATATTTTGGAATGGCCTGTTGCAGAACGATGGTGATGATTATACACTTTCAGGAAATATATTAACAATGGTATTAGCACCATCGACAGGAGATAAGTTGATAGCTTATTTCTAGGGGGTTCCAAATGAAGAAAACGCCGAACAAATCCTGGATAGGAAAGTTTCATCGCAATGCTATATGGGTTGTATTAGCTTTAGTAATTCCATTAATGGGAGCTGCAACACAAATTGACTTAACAACGCAAGTCAAAGGAATTCTACCTGTTGCAAATGGAGGCACAGGAGTTGGAACATCAACTGGATCAGTCAATGTTGTTCTTAGTACTTCACCAACGATTACAACTCCAACGATATCTGGAGATCTTGGTGGTGATCTTGGATTAGGAAGTTCATGTTTAGAAACAACGATAACAAATGATACAGTTACAGGAACAACTGCAAATCTATTAGCTAAGCTTTCTGGATCTGCTCCTTCCAAAGTTATTTTAACTGGTACAGGAGATACTTCAGGAATTGTTGGTGTATGTAAGGGAAATTGCACTACATCTGGATCAGCTCAAGTTTGTATTCATGGACAAGTTGGATGCACAGCAGATAATTCAATAACTGCTGGAGATTATATAGTTGAAGGAACTACCACAGCCGGCCGCTGCAAATCAGCTGGAGCTTCACCACCAACAGCTAATCAAGTTATTGGAAGATCACTTACAACTACTAGTGCAGCCAGCACTGCAACGATAGTTTTATTTGGACCTACGATACCAGATACATCTTCATCAACGAATTTTGCAGATGATGAAACTCCTAGTGGAACAATTAATGGAGCAAATAATACTTTTACTTTAGCTCATAGCCCTAGCCCTGTTGCTAGCCTTGCATTATTTAAGAATGGTCAAAAATTAGAACCAGCAGGTGTTGACTATACTCTTTCAGGAGCCACGATTACAACTGTTGTAGCCCCAAAGACTGGTGACGTACTTACAACAGCAACGTATCGCTTCTAAAGGAGGCTAAGAATGAGAATAGAATTATTTAAACCAACTATGGCTATTCTGTTTCTGATATTATGCATAATTTTATTTGAAGCAACAAGCCCCTGTCAAACTACTTTTGATGCATCAACACAGATTACAGTTAGTGCTGCAAATGCAGGAACAACTGGAACAACGGTTAATCAGTTAGCAAAGTTAGATAACTCTGGTAATGCAGTTAATGCAGGGACAACTGAT
>Ga0099796_10000083_pt1 | contig 15962 bp, 10 predicted proteins | sample Rivendell_Oct201_12_FD_92644 | JGI IMG/M metagenome (GOLD analysis project Ga0099796, IMG submission 92644) | Vadose zone soil microbial communities from the Eel River Critical Zone Observatory, Northern California, USA -... | ecosystem: Host-associated > Plants > Roots > Rhizosphere > Soil ... | reverse complement strand
GACCTCAAGAGAAAGCTCATGCGCTACATCCGTTATTACAACAAGTCGCCTCGAACCGTGAAGTGGAAATATGCCGATCCGTCGCGCCACATCGGTACACAATCAGTTGGTACAGGCCACTAGGAGGGTGGAGACCTGACGCCCTCGAACACTTCCCGCAGAAGACCCTTTACGCGCTCGCCGAACTCTTGCCCAAAAGTCCCTGGCTAGGAGCCCGGACGGATCAGCAGCTCGGCGGGCGCAGACTGATCGGCGATTGTCAGGGTAAGGAGCTGGTTCTTGACGTCCGCGTGCGCCATGACCTCCTGCCCGTTCAGCATCGCCCGCGCTGCCCCCTTCCAACCGTGGACGTGGATTTGCAGTTGTGTCCACCAGGGATGGAACTCCCCGCTCCGCGCCTCGAACCGGATTTTCAGCTCATCGGCAGTCGCCGCGCAGTTCAGCTCCTGCCGCAGGTAGCCCCCGCGCTGGTAGCCGAGCGTATGGCCGTCGTCGGCATACAGCACGCCGTGACAACCATCACCTGGATAGACTTCCAGCGAAAGCGGGCCCTGCGGCTTGTCCGCGGTGCTCTGCACCAGCGGCTGGCGCGGCAGGATCGTGCCGGCGCGCACGTAGACCGGCAGGCTGGCCAGTGAGGGCACGGCGCTTACGGTCTGCACGGTGGCGCCCTTCGCTCCCGGTGCGGTCACGACTTTTGCATAGTCGACTCGCGCGCCGCTCCAGTAGTCGAACCAACCGCCCGCCGGCAGGCAGATGTTGTAGGCCGCTGGGGACTCGAAATTCGGCGGCGGCGCGATCAGCAGCCTGTCTCCCAGCATGAAGGCGCTGGACTGGTCGCAGGGCCCCTGCAAGGCGTCGGGATAGTCGTAGAACACGGGCCGCATCAACGGCGCGCCGGTGCGCGCGTTCGCATCGGCCAGCGCATAGATATAGGGCATCAGCCGGTAGCGCTCCTCGATGAAATGGCGGCGGATCGCCGTGTGCTGCGGGCCGTCGATCCACGGTTCCCGGCGGGTGGAGTCATTGGACGAGTGCGCGCGGAACACCGGCGTGAAGGCGGCGATCTCCATCCAGCGTGTCAAAAGGTCCGCGCTCGGTGCGCCCTTGAAGCCGCCGACATCGGCGCCGCTGTAACTGAAGCCGCTCATCCCCAAATTGAGCAGCATCGAGATGGACAGCTTGAGGTGATTCCAGGTGGAGCTGTTGTCGCCCGTCCAGGTCACGGCATAGCGCTGGCCGCCGGCAAAGCTGGCGCGTGTCATGACGAAGGGGCGTTCGTCGGGGGCCAGGCGACGCATGCCCTCGAAGGTGGCGCGGGAATTTTCCATGCCATAGATGTTATGAATCTCGGCGTGCGTGGCCGTGCGCGCGGCGAAGCCGGGTTCCTCGATGCGATGCCGGACATCCTCCGGCATGGTCTTGCTGGCCGTGAGGAAAATGGCCGGCTCGTTCATGTCGTTCCAGAAGCCGACGATCCCGGCCGCCATGAACGCCCCGTACAGACTGCCCCACCAGTCGCGCGAGCGCGCCGCGGTAAATTCCGGAAACACCGATAGCCCGGGCCAGACGGTGCCCACGTAGGTCGAGCCGTCGGCCCGCTTGAGGAAGTGATCGCCCGTCGTGCCGCTCTCGTAGGGCGCATACCCCTGGCTGGGCGCGTCGGCGATGTGCAGATCGGTGATGGCGACCAGGTGTATGCCCTGTCGCCCCACGTCCCGCGCCAGCCCCGGCAGGTCGGGGAAGGTGGTCCTGTTGGTGGTGAAGGGCCGGTTACGGTCCTGGTAGTCGATGTCCATCCAGATCACGTCGGCCGGGATGCGTTCGGCGCGCATCCGGTTGGCGATGCCGCGCACTTCCGCCGCGCTCATATAGCTGTAGCGCGACTGCTGGAAGCCGAGCGCCCACTGCGGCGCGAGCGGCGCCTTGCCGCTTAAGTCCGTGAAGCGCTCGACCACGCGGCTCAGCGCCGGTCCATAGATCAGGTAGTAGTCCATTGGTCCGTTCGCGGCGCCGAAGGAGAGGATCTCGGGATCCTGCCGGCCAAAGTCGAACCAGCTTCGCCAGGTGTTGTCCAGGTAAATGCCGTAGCTGCCTGCGGGCCCACCGCTCGCGACGAAAAAGGGAACGCTCTTGTAAATCGGATCGGTCGATTCCTGGAAACCAAAGGCATCCGTGTTCCAGTTGACGAAGGACTCGCCGCGGCGGTCCAGGGGACCGGTCTTGTCGCCCAGCCCGAAATAATGCTCCGTCGCCGGCAGCCGCTTGTGCAGCCTGAAGGCAGGACCGTGCATCTCCACGGCCTCCTGCAGCGCATCCTCGGACAGGACCTGTCCCTGCAGATTGCTGACAATGAGGCGCAGGGGTGTGCGCTCAATCCGGACCGCGAGTGCGGCGGTGCGGAATCCCACCGCATCCGCTTCGCTCGAGGCCTGCACGTGCACCCGCTGCGCGCGCAGCGCGGCGGGCACCACCCAGGAAGCGTCCTCGGGCTCGCTGCCGGTCGGCGCGATCCGCACGCGCAGCAGGTCATCGGCCAGGGCATCGACGCTCATGCGCAAGGCGCCCGAGCGTGCATCGGCCCCATCGCTGCGCACGCTCAACTCGGTGCCCGAATCGGCGCCGGCCATGCCGGAGGCCAGGCAGGAGCCGAGCAGCAGCACCAGGATGCCGCGAGTTCCAAGATCATGACGCTGCATCGTTGTCCCCTGAATCCAGTTGCTCAATGAAAACGCGCAATGAAAATCCGAGCTGCCATAATTACTGAGGGCGAAGCTTAGTGGGTTCCATGCGCGGGAAGTTTCTCCTGTTGATGTGCCTGTGTCACGTGGCGGTTGATGCCGCTGACGCGCCTCAGCGCACGCCCCTGCCTTTGCGGACTGATGATGTCATCGCCACGGCCGCCGGCTGCCTCGCCCACGCCCTCTGCACGACCGCCTGCATCAGACGGTGAATCTTTCCTGGAGCCCATCCCATCATGAAACCCACCACCCCGCCGCGGCTCGCCATTGCCGCCCTGTCCAGCATCGCCCTACTGGCGGGCGCCGCGCGGCCGGCCGCCGCGGCGCCTTCCCCGGCGCCTCCGTCCGATCCGATCACGCTCAGCGTGGATGCGCGGGCGGTGGGAACCGCGTTCCCGCATTTCTGGGAGCAGATGTTCGGTTCCGGGCGCGCGGTGCTCGCGCTGCGTGACAACTACCGCAAGGACGTGCGCCTGGTGAAGGCCGTGGCCGACTTCCGCTACGTGCGCTTCCACGCCATTTTTCATGACGAAGTCGGCCTGTATGACGAGGACGCCACCGGCAAGGCGGTCTATAACTTCTCCTACGTCGATCAGATCTACGACGGGCTGCTGGCCGATGGTGTGCGTCCGTTTGTCGAACTCAGCTTCATGCCCCAGAAGCTCGCCAGCGATCCGAATGGCATCTTCGGATTCTGGTACAAGCCCAACAACTCGCCGCCGAAGGACTATGCGAAGTGGGATGCGCTGATCGACGCCTTCGCGCGGCATCTGGTCGAGCGCTACGGGCTCGACGAAGTCGCGCAGTGGTATTTCGAGGTCTGGAACGAGCCCAACATCGGCTTCTGGGGCGGCAAGCCCTACCAGTCCACCTACTACGAGCTGTACGACCACACCGCCCGGGCGCTCAAGCAGGTCAACGCGCGCCTGCGCGTGGGCGGCCCCTCGACGGCGCAGGCGGCCTGGGCCGGGAATTTCATCGAGCACTGCAAGCACGACAACGTGCCGGTCGATTTTGTGTCCTCGCACGTCTACGCCAACGACCTGTCGCAGGATGTGTTCCAGAACGACGTGGCGGTGCCCCGCGACCAGATGGTCTGCCGCGCCGTGCGCAAGGTGCATGAGGAAATCACGGCCTCGCCGATGCCGACCCTGCCGCTCATCTTCTCCGAGTACAACGCCAGCTTCATGAACGAGCCGAACGTCACCGACAGCGTGTACATGGGCCCGTGGCTCGCCACGACGATCGCCCAATGCGATGGCCTGACCGAGGCGATGAGCTACTGGTCGTTCTCCGACGTGTTCGAGGAGCAGGGCGTCGTCAGGACCCCGTTCTACGGCGGCTTCGGCATCGTCGCCGAGGACGATATTCCCAAGCCGGCCTACAACGCCTTCGCAATGTTGCATCACCTGGGCGAGCTGCGATTGGCCTCGGCCAGCGATTCGGCGCTGGTCACGCGGCGCAAGGACGGGACACTCGTGCTGGCCCTGTGGAACTACGCGCCACCCGATGGCACCGGCGACAAGTACACGCATCCCGGCACACCGGGCCCTTATCGGAGTTTTGCGATCAACTTCAAGGGCCTGCGGAACGATGCCCACGCGATCGTCTGGCGCCTGGACCGGGGGCACGGCAATGCCGTCCGTGCCTTCGACGACATGGGCCGGCCGGCTTTTCCGAGCCGGCAGCAGATCAAGGAGCTCCGCGCGGCGGCAAAGCTGCCGGCGCCGCAGGCCTTGGCGCTCAAGGGCGGGAAACTGAGCCTCGAGGTCCCTTCGCAGGGCCTCGTGATCCTCGAGGTCCATTGAAGCTGGGCGGTGGCCGGGGCAGCGTGTTGGTGATGAGCAACAAGGCGCACTGCCGGCGGGGAACCACCCCGCCGCGCATATCTTAAGGTCGCGATGCGGAGGCCAAGGGGCCAGCCAGAGCTCGCCGCCGGCTCAGAAACACGGTTCATCGCCGCGCCGGCACGCATTGACAGCTTTGCGTGCTTGTATCTAGAATTCGGAAAACGTTTACTTGCACACTGGAAAACGTTTTCTTACAACAGAAATGGGGGTACCGTGGGAGGGGGTATGGCGGTGACCATCAAAGACGTGGCATTGCGTGCCAGAGTCTCCATTGCCTCCGTATCCCGGGCTCTGCATGGCACCGGCGTGGTCACCGAAAAGACGCGCCTGCGCGTGGAGCGGGCCGCGCAGCAACTGCGTTATACGCCACACGGTGTGGCGCGCAGCCTCATCACCCGGCGCACCAACACCATCGGTGTGCTGCTGCCCGACATCTACGGCGAGTACTTCTCCGAGCTGATCCGGGGCATCGACCGGGCCGCCCGCTTGAGGGGCCTGCATCTGCTGGTATCGAGTTCCCATGGCGATGCCGAGGAGGCCTCGCTGGCGCTGCGGGCCATGAGTGGCCGCGTAGACGGTGTGCTCATCATGTCGCCCTATGTCGATGCAAACCTGCTCGACCAGGCCCTTCCCGCCACCCTGCCGACTGTGCTGATGAACACGCCCGCTGACGCCGAGTGGGCTCCAGCCTTCCTAACCGACAATTTCGGCGGTGCGCGCGCCATGGTTGAACATCTGCGCGCCCTCGGTCATCAGCGCATTGCGCACATCACCGGGCCGGAGAGCAATTTTGAATCAGGTGAGCGGCTGCGAGGATTCCGCGCTGCTCTCGGACGCACGCTAGTGGCGCAGAGTCTCGTGGTGCCGGGCAATTTTACGGAAGAGTCCGGCTACCTCGCCGGGCGCCAGATCGCCGCCGCCACGCCGCGTCCGGACGCGGTGTTCGCCGGCAACGACATGATGGCCATCGGCTGCCTTTTTGCCTTGACTGAGGCGGGCGTGCGCGTGCCGCAGGATATCGCCCTCGCCGGTTTCGACGATATTCCGATCGCACGCTTCGTCACGCCGCCGCTGACCACGGTGCGTGCGCAGACCACCGAGCTCGGTCGCCAGGCTCTCGAGGAACTGGTCCGGGCCGTCGAACAGCCCGACAGCGTGCGGCGAGCGCGCCATACGCTGAGCACGACCCTGGTCATACGCGCTTCGTGCGCCAGCAGGCAGGTTTCAACAGCCGCAGTGAAGACTGAGCGGAATTGACAGAGGCACGGCACGCTAATCAGTGAACGGCAGTCGGAACAAAGGGGTGGGATATATGGCCAAGAGTAAGAATGTTGGCAGTCTGAAGAGTGGCATTTCGCCTATCGCAGTCGCAGTCGCCATCGCGCTGGGCGCTGCCCAGGCGGCCCGGGCGCAGGTGGAAACGTCGGCCCTGCAGGGTCATGTCGACGGAGTCGCTGCCGGGACGCAGGTGGTCGCGGTCGACAAGAATACCGGGCAGCGGGTGATTGGCGCCGTCGATGCATCGGGCGACTACGTCATCTTCGGCCTGCGCCCCTCGACCTATACGGTCACGGTTCCAGGACGCGACGCGCAGACGACCACGGTCCTCGTCGGCCAGACCGCGGTCGTCGATTTCGCGCAAGGGCCTGCGATCGAGACGGTGACCGTTATCGCCACCCGACGGACTCGTGAAGTTCGCACTCAGACCGTCGCAACGAATATCACCCCTGAGCAGATCGAGAACCTGCCTCAGAACAAGCGCAACTTCCTGAGCTTCGCGGCTCTCGCCCCTGGCGTCCAGGTCTCTCCCGGCGAAAATGCCCAGGTTCAGGCTGGCGCGATCGCCTCGCAATTCGTCAACGTCTTCCTCGACGGCATGAGCTTCAAGAACCCGATCAACCACGGCGGCGTGTTCGGGCAGAATTTCGGCCTGGGGAATCCATTCCCGCAAATAGCGATCCAGGAATATCAGGTCCAGACCCAGAATTTCGGGGCCGAGACGGGGCAAGCCGGTTCGGCGGTGATCAGCGCCATCACGAAGACCGGCGGTAACGAATTCCACGGTTCGGTGTTCCTTGAATATCAGCCAAACAGCTTCATCACCCAACCGTATTTCGACAAGCTGAACCACGTCCCCAAGCCTGACTATAACCGCAAGCAGTATGGCGGCGAGTTCGGCGGTCCGATCATCCCGGGCAAGCTGCATTTCTATGTGGCGGCGGAACTGACCAACCAGTTCCGGCCGGGCAGTACCGGTACCGTCAACCCAGCGCTGTTCCCGGCGAACCTCGTGGCGCAAACCAACATCGCGCACAGCATGGATTTCAAGCAGGGGCTCTATTTCGGCAAGCTCACGTCCTACATGACCGATGCCGACACGCTCAACCTGATCGGGTACCTGCGCGAAGAGGACAATCTGTCCGACATCGATTCCAATGCGACCTCCAGCCATGCCCGCAGGATCAGGACGACACAGGACCGATGGCAAGTACAGTGGCGCCACAATGCCGGCGGCTTCGTCAACCAGCTCAACGTTTCCTACGATAAGGCGACGCAGGATACCCCGAGCCTCTCGCCCGGTCCTGAACTGGTCCTGCTGAACTCGGCAAATCCCGACTTTTCCAACGGCATTGAGTCAGGCGGTCACTTCTTTCAGCAGGGCGACACGCAGAAGAGCTGGACGTTCAAGGATGACGCAATACTCCGCATGGGCGGGCATTCGCTGAAGTTGGGCGGACAGTTCGGCTTCCTCGACCTCAGCCGTTCGGTCAACAACTCCTATAACGGCCGCTATTATTTTGCGAACCCCGGTCCCGTCGCGAACTTCGACTTCAACAATGCGCAGCCGATCCAGACCCGGATCGACATCGCCCCGACGCCTACGCTCAGCGCCCAAGACACGCAGATCGGCGTCTATCTTCAGGACGAATGGAAAGCCAACGATCACTGGACGGTCAACTACGGGCTGCGCTGGGACTACGAATCCAACGCCAACAATAACAATTATGTGACGCCGCCAGCGATCGCGGCCGCGCTTCGCGCCTATCCGGGCTGGCCTGCGCGCGGGATCAACCCCGAAGACTACATTTCAAACGGCAGCAATCGCCAACCCTTCTATGGTGCGTTCCAGCCCAGGGTGGGCCTCGCCTATGACGTGCATGGCGACCGGGACCTCGTATTGTTTGCCGGCGCCGGGCGTTATTACGATCGCCAACTGTTCATCCAGGGCGTGATTGAGGCGCTGACGAACTCGACGCGAATCCTTCCGATGTTCTTCTGTCCGGGCGGCGGCGCGGCCCAGGGCACCGGCACCGGCGCGGACGCAGCGAACTGCATGCAATGGAGCGAATCATTCCGTGATCCGGCGACACTCCGCGCGCTCGCCGCTCAACAGGCAGGCTCCGGCGGGGGCGATGTCTGGGTGCTGAACAACAAGACGAAGATGCCCTATTCGGACCAGTTCAGTCTGGGCCTTCGCAAGAGATTCGGCGACATCCAGACCTCAGTGACTTTGTCGCACATCCGTACGCACAACATTCAGATGTTCGTGCGCTCGAACTTCTACTCGAACGGCTGGTTCACGACCGTGCTTACGCCGACCGGGTGCGTCAACGGCGGCGACCAGTGGATCATCGATCTCACGCCAAACGGGCCGTTTCCGAACTGTGCGGCGACCAATGCTCAGCTCACCGGCTTCAACGGAAAACTCAATCGCGGCGAGAGCGACGGCGAGGCGCACTACAATGCCCTCTACTTCTCCGCCGAGAAGCCGGTCACAAGCGAGTCGAAGTGGGGCTTCACAACGGCGTTGACGCTGCAGCAGGCGCGCAGCAATGTCGCACAGGAGCTCAACAGCGATGAGTTTTACAATGGCCCGAATCTCGGCACCTTCGGGTGGAACAACGTCAATGGTGTGCCAAAGTGGTCATTGGTTTCTTCCGGCAGCTGGCGCGTTCCGGCGGATGTCACCCTATCAGCCGAGCTGACGCTGAACTCGGGCCCGTCGTTCGGCAGCGTCATTGCACCATGGAACGGCTTAACGGCACCGGTGCCGCAAGGCGCGTGCTGCGTCGCGAATTTTGGCGGTGTCTACTCCCCGAAATCGACCATCGCCTACAAGCGACTCGACCTTCGCGTCGCCAAGTCCTTCAAGTTTGGCGGCAAGCAGGAGGCGACGGTCAGCTTCGATGCGTTCAATGTCTTCAACTGGCTGAATCGCAACTATTCATCGTGGGGTGCGGGGGGCGGCAGTCCGGCGCCGCTCACGGAGAACAGCCAGGTCGGAGCCGACGCCCGCGCCTTCCAGGTTGCTTTCAAGTATAGCTTCTGACCTTTTCACTGCGGGCGGGAAGCTGGAGGGATTTGCAGCCGCCTCTGGGCGGCTGCTCCTCATCCGCCAGATCGGAGGATCATGGCACGGTGAGGCCCGAGCTCAAGCGTTTCGGCGCAGGCCAGAACCCGGTCGTTGTCGTCGACGGGTTCAGCGGTGCCGTCGACGACATTGTCAATCTGGCCGCCGCGCTGGCGCCGTTCCCGGCGATCGAGGGCAATTATTATCCCGGCCTCCGGCGGGTAATTACCGGAGCAGACGGCCCCGCCAATGCCTATGTCGAGCAAAGCTGCGAGCGGCTGGCGCCGTTCATCGGCGGCGCGTTCGACGTCGATGGGTTCGACCTCATCGAAGCGAGCTTTTCGATGGTGACCACTGCACCTTCGACGCTCACGCCCCCGCAGCAGGCACCGCATTTCGACAGCACCGATCCCAAACATTATGCGGTGCTGCACTATCTCAATGTGCCGAACGGGAGCGGCACCGCCTTCTACCGCCAGCGGTCGACCGGCATCGAGCGGGTAACCGAGGCCAATGCCGCGACTTTCGTCGAAACGGCGCAGGCAGAAGCGGCGGAGCTGCCGGCGAATTCGGGCTACATCCACGGCTCAGACCGGTTCTTCGAACAAATCGGCGCGGTCGAGGCGGTGCCCGACCGGCTGATCGTCTACCGCGGCAGCCTGCTGCACAGCGGTATCATCCCGCCCGGAATGGATTTCAGCGCCGACCCGCGGGCCGGCCGGCTGACCGCCAACATCTTCGTCCGAGGCCACTGATCGGGAGATGGTATGGACGCCGCCCTTCTCTGGACGGAGGAGGGTGAGATGGGAACGAAGTGGAGAGGTAAGGACCCCCTGGAGCCCGTACGGCATCGATGTGCCAGAGTGGAGTAGTTCGACAACCACTCAAGGGACAGGTGATCGCGATGAACAATACGACGTATGCAGTGGATTTGGCGAAAAAGGTAGTTCAGGTGCACTGGGTAGAGCCGTTGACGGGTGAGATCAAGCGCAAGGCTTTGGTGCGAGCCGAGGTCAGTGCGTTCTTTGCTCGCCGGGAACCCGGGTTGATGGTGATGGAGGCGTGTGGATCGGCCCATTACTGGGGTCGGGTGCTTTCGAAGGGTGGGGTATTTCCGCTGGCGGCAGAAGCGGCGGGGTGGGTCGGGCGTGAGCCTGGCTTCCGGTCAGGGCGGGGAAGGGCGGATTTCCGGGCGCGGGTAGGGGCATCTGCGGCCGGCAATCGGTGCAGAAGGTGTTCCAGCCGCCGTGTTCACCGGGCAAGGCCTGTCGACGGCAGGTTCGGGCTCACCAGAACACACCATAAGGCCCGTTTGACGAAGTAGGCTGCGATGCAAGGGCGCATTGAACTTCCTATCCTCCCCGGCCGGGATGGTCCAGTAGCCAAGGCGCGGCTCGATTGCCTGGCGGCAGAGGAGGATCCGGCCCTGCCATTCGGGCACGCAGACCACCACGACCTTGAGATTGCGGTAGTGAATCGTGCCGCAGGAGGCGCAAACGTGGCGCGGCCGGTTGTCGCCCTCCGGAACGCGAAGCGTGACCGGCTGTCCGCAGTGGCTGCAGAAATTCACTTTTAGTCTGTCCCCAGGGCTGGGCCTGGTGCCCGTGGTTATTGCATTTGTTATATAGTTTCCGCCCATTCTAGTGTGATGTCCCGTATGTAACGGCCGTGGCGGTTGTCGCCCGCCGAGGCGAGCCGGCCGCTGCATGTGCGTCAAGTGCAAAGCCGGTGTGGGCGTTCCACGATGATCGCGATGATGTTGTCATTTCCGAAGGCAGTTGCGCCATGGCGGATGCTTTGTGCGGGCGCGGAACTTGCGCAATGAACGGGATGGCGATCAGAGGAGCGGGCAACCCATGAATCAGATCAGGACGGTCACCATTATCGGCGGCGGCACGGCCGGGTGGATGACGGCGGCGGTGCTGTCGCGGTGGCTCAGCCAGGTCAAGGTGAGGTTGGTCGAGTCGGACGAGATCGGCACGATCGGGGTTGGCGAGGCCACCATCCCCCATGTCCGCAACTACCTCGCGCTCGCGGATGTCGACGTGCTGAAGGTGATCAGCGAGGCCAAGGCGAGCTTCAAGCTGGGCATCCAGTTCGTCGACTGGGGTGCGCCGGGCGAAAAATATGTGCACGGCTTTGGCAGGATCGGCCGCGACATGCTGTGGCTGCACACGCACCAGCTGTGGCTCGCCGCGCGGGAGCGGGACTCGAGCTCGGTCAGGCATTTCGATCATTACTCGCTGAACGCCGCCGCCAGCCTCAAGAACCGGTTCAGCTTCGCCGATCCGCGCAATCCCGGCTCGCCGATCGCGCACCTCGATTATGCCTATCATATCGACGCGTCGCTGTTCGCGCGCTTCCTGCGCACCGTCTGCGAGGGGCGCGGAGTGGAGCGAGTCGAAGGTCGCATCGTCGACGCAAAGCAGCATCCAGACTCGGGCTTCGTCGAGGCGGTCAGATTGACCGACGGGCGGGAGGTCGACGGGGATCTGTTCGTCGATTGCTCGGGCATGCGCGCGCTGCTGATCGGCGACGCGCTCGGCATCGGCTATGAGGATTGGAACCGGTGGCTGATCTGCGATCGCGCCCAGGCAGTGCCGTGCGAAAGCGTCAGCCCGATTACGCCCTACACGCGCTCGACGGCTCGATCCGCCGGCTGGCAATGGCGCATCCCGCTGCAGCACAGGATCGGTAACGGCTATGTCTATTCGTCCGACCATATCAGCGATGAGCAAGCGGCGCAGACGCTGCTCGCCAACCTCGACGGCAAAGCCCTGGCTGACCCGCGCCCGGTGCGATTTCGTCCTGGCCGGCGGATCAAGGCCTGGGAGAAGAATGTCGTTGCCATTGGCCTGTCGTCGGGATTCCTCGAGCCGCTCGAATCGACCAGCATCCACCTCATTCAAACCGGCATCCACCGGCTGCTCGCGCTGTTCCCCGCCGATGGCATCTCGGCGCCGGATGTCGAGGAATACAACCTCCAGTCGCGCATCGAATTCGAAGACGTGCGCGATTTCGTCATCGCCCACTACAAGGTGACGCGCCGCAGAGGCGAACCCTTTTGGGATTATGTTCGGACGATGGATGTGCCTGACACCCTGCAGGGACGGTTCGAGTTGTTCCGCTCCTCAGGCCGCTTCTTCAAGCACAGCGCATTGGAGCTGTTCGCGGAGGATAGCTGGGTGCAAGTCTTGCTCGGTCAGGGGCTGGAGATGCAGCCCGACCCGGTGTCCAGGTTCATCAGCGATGAGGACCTGGCGGCATTCATGGACGACATTGCCGACACGATTGAGGCTGTCGCCAATGACATGCCGGACCACGGCGAATTTCTGACTCGTCTGCCGCCAAGCACGCCGCCCAAGACCGACCCGCACCAGCCAATCAGCTTCAACATGAGCTATGCTCGAGGCAGCACCAATTGATCCGAACGCGGCCATGGAGTCCGTGACATGAAAGGCACAGGCTTGGCGGTGGCGAGACCATCCATTGATCATCATGGGTTTGACAGATTTCGTTGAAAAGGCTTAGTTCTACTGTGTCATTACTTCGCGACGCAGCGCCGCGACAGCCCGTTTTGGCAGTATTGCGGCAACATGGAAATCCCGGCGCAGCTGGCGGAATACATTCAGCTGTTCATGGACAGCGGCCGTTTCTTCCGCGACGCCGACGAAATGTTCGCCGTCACCAGCTGGGTGCAGGTGATGCTCGGCCAGCACCTGGTTCCGCGCGGCTACCACCCGGCGGTCGACCTGATTCCGGAGCAGGAATTGATCGAGCTTGCCAACAGCGTCCGCGGCGTCATCGCGAACTGTGTCGAGTCCATGCCGACACATGCCCAATTCATCGCACGCCATTGCCAGGTTTCGGAGGCCGGCGCGCCAGCCGCGGCGGCTGTGTCGCCATGAGGCCGCGCGGCGGCTCCTTTCTCCTTCGGTAGCTCGCTGATGCGCCGCTGGAGCCGACGCGAATTCATTGAGGCCAGTGCGGCCGCCACGGCACTGGCCGCGCTATATGGCTGCGCCGGCGGCCAGAGCGCGGGCACCACAAATGGCGGCACCCCATCTGGCGGTCCCACCAGCTCTTCACTCCCCCCGCCGCCGGACATGTCACCGGATGCGCTGATCAGCGATACACAGCAACGCACGTTCCGTTACTTCTGGGAAACCACCGACGCGGCCCGTGGCCTGGCACCTGACTTCGCCCCCGAATCCTCACCGGCCAGCATCGCAGCCATGGGTTTCATGCTCACGGCGGTGCCGATCGGCATCGAGCACGCCTGGATCACGCGTGCGCAGGGAGTCGAGCGGGTGCTGAATACGCTGCAGTTCCTGCGCGACGCGCCGCAGGGAGCCGGCGCGCAAGGGTTCACGGGCTATCACGGATTCTTCTACCATTTTCTGGACATGGTTTCGGGGACCCGCTACCGCGACTCTGAACTCTCGAGCGTCGACACCGCCCTGCTGCTCATGGGCGCGCGCTGTTGCGGACAGTATTTCGACGGCAGTGACGCCACCGAAGCGAGCATTCGCACCATCGCCGATTTGCTGTGCGAACGCGTGGATTGGCCCTGGTTGCAGGTGCGCAGTCCGGGTATCTGCATGGGTTGGCGACCGGAGAGCGGCTTTCTGTCCAGCGATTGGATCGGCTACAACGAAGCCATACCCGTGCTCATCCTGGCCCTCGGATCGACCGCTCATGCCGTGGGGGCGGAAGCCTGGACGCAGTGGACCTCAGGCTATCCCCAATATTGGGGCACCCTGTGGGGCTACGAGCATCTGACCTTCGGACCGTTGTTCGGCCACCAGTTCCCGCAGGTGTGGCTGGACATGCGCGGGATCAAAGACAGCTACATGGCCGCGAAGGGACTGGACTATTTCGAGAACAGCCGGCGCGCCGTGCTCTCGCAGCGAGCCTACGCCACCGCGAACCCGCTCGGCTGGCTGGGCCACGGAGCCGATATCTGGGGCTTGAGCGCCAGCGATGGACCCGCGGAGACTGTGCTCAACTACCATGGCGACACCCGGGCATTCCACAGCTACTTTGCCCGTGGCGTCGGCCCGCCGGACAACTTTGATGACGGTACGCTCGCCCCCGCAGCGCCGATCGGCTCCTTGCCCTTCGCGCCGGAAGTGGCAGTGCCTGCCATCGCCGCGATGTACCAGCGCTTCGGCACGGCCATCTACGGCAACTACGGATTCCTCGACAGCTACAATCCGAGCTTCCAGTACAACGTGCCAGTGCAAAGCGGGCGGATCATTAGCGGATTTGGTTGGGTAGACACACGCTACTACGGCATCAACCAGGGCCCCATCGTCGCCATGATCGAGAACCAGCGCAGCGGTTTGCTGTGGCGCCTGTCACGGGCCGATCCGGTGCTGCGGCGCGGCCTACAGCGCGCCGGATTCAGCGGCGGATGGCTGGGCTGAAGGAGCCGCGGGCCCGCCTGCTTGCGCCGTTCCTGGCGGCCCTGATCGTCAACGGCTGCGGCGGCGCGCCGCACGAGGAAGTGCTGAAGTTCTGGGCCTTTGGCGCCGAGGCCGACCAGGTGAGCGCTCTGCTGCCGGCGTTCGAGCGTGAACACCCGGGCCTGCACGTCGAGGTGCAACGCCTCGCGCTCACGGCGGCGCACGAGAAGTTCCTCACCGCGGTCGCCGGCGACGCCACTCCCGATCTGTGCCAGCTCGGCAACAGCTGGATACCCGAACTCGTCGCCCTGCATGCGCTGGAACCGCTCCAGGCGCGCGTCGCCGTATCGAAGTCCATAGACATCGCCGATTTCTTCCCGCAGGTCTGGCAGGCCAACTCGCTCGACGGGGTGCCGTGGGGCGTGCCCTGGTATGTCGACACCCGTTTGCTGTTCTACCGTAGCGATCTGCTGCGCCAGGCGGGATTCGCCGGTCCGGCGGATAACTGGGCCGACTGGCTGCGCCAGCTCCAGGCGATCAAGCGGATGGTGGGCCCACAGCGCTACGCGCTGCTGCTGCCGCTCAATGAATTCGAGCCGCTCCAGGTCCTGGCGCTGCAGCAGCCGGAGGCCATGCTGCGCGATGGCAACCGCTACGGCAATTTCCGCAGCGCTTCCTTCCGCCGCGCCCTGGGCTTCTACCACGAGCTGTTTGCGCAATCGCTCGCGCCGCAGGCGACCAACACCCAGATCTCCAACGTCTGGGACGAGCTCGGCAAGGGTTACTTCTCTTTTTATATCTCCGGGCCCTGGAACATCGGTGAATTCAAACGCCGCCTGCCGGCGTCGCAGCAGGGCAACTGGATGACCGCGCCGATGCCTGGGCCGGATGGACCGGGTGTCTCCAGTGCCGGCGGTTCGAGCCTGGTGATCTTTCGGCGCTCCCGGCACAAGGCCAGCGCCTGGGCACTGATCGAGTACCTCTCGCGCCCTGAAGTGCAGCGCCGCTTCTACGAACTCACGGGCGATCTTCCTCCGAGGCGCAGCAGCTGGGAATCTGGCACGATCGCCACCGACCCCTATACGCGAGCCTTCCGCCTCCAGCTCGAAAGGCTGCGTGTATTCCAGCAGCTGCCCGAATGGGAGCAGATCATGCAGGGCATGCGCGTGATGGACGAGCGCGTGGTGCGCGGCACTCAGAGCGAAGATGCCGCCGTCACCGGGTTCGATGCCGAGGTGGATGCGATGCTCGCCAAGCGGCGCTGGCTGCTCGACCAGCAGGAAAAGCGATGAACCGCACGCGCGCCGGCTGGTGGTTCTCGCTCCCGGCCCTGCTGCTGATCGGCGTCTTTTTCCTGCTGCCGGTCGTCGCGGCCCTGCTGCTGAGCTTCACCGATTTCGACCTGTACGCGCTGGCGGACCCCGCCAACCTGCGCTACATCGGGCTCGACAATTACCGCACGCTGCTGGTGACGCCGCTGTTCTGGCAGGCGCTCGGCAACACCGCGGTATTCGTGGCGCTGGGCGTACCTCTATCGCTCCTCGCGTCGCTCGGCGCCGCCCTGCTGGTCGATTCGCGGCTGGCGCGTTTCCGGCCGCTGTTCCGCACCGCG
>Ga0099796_10000068_pt1 | contig 18283 bp, 10 predicted proteins | sample Rivendell_Oct201_12_FD_92644 | JGI IMG/M metagenome (GOLD analysis project Ga0099796, IMG submission 92644) | Vadose zone soil microbial communities from the Eel River Critical Zone Observatory, Northern California, USA -... | ecosystem: Host-associated > Plants > Roots > Rhizosphere > Soil ... | reverse complement strand
GGTTCGTAGCTCGCCGACGCTCCCCGCGGGGAATTTGAGGTTGAAAATGAATGCTTATGGATCAGTGACTTACTAAACCACCGCCATCGGGATACCGTTGCAAATGGCATCACTGAGCACCACTAAGCACCACTGATTCACGCAAAACTCCCGCAACCTTATGGTCTTTTCTAGTCGCCCGACCTCTTTTGAATAGCCAGGAGGTCGGGACTTTGCGGTACGGTCCGGGTCTACAAGGGTCACAAACTCCCAAAGCCAGTGGTGCGAATATCCGGGGCCGGTCACAAGGCCCGACTCACAAAGTGTCAGCTAGACCGAAGATCGACTAGCAGGTCGCCCTCTCCCAACACATTAGCCAACTCACCCCCGAAGCCGAGCGAAAGCCTCTCCGAATGAACCCTGCCTCCCGTCGACCCAAATTACACTCTCTGCGTTCGGCAAATCCGCCCGCGCCAGCAGGGACTGAAACCCCGAACCCACTACAGACATCGGCGTGTGAGAACCGCACATTGACTGTCTCACCGCCAAACCCCTCTCCCGGCACCGGCGCTGTATCGCTTCGCGGCGTTTGCCCCACCCTTAAACCACTATTATCATCCTCAGCCCCTTCCCATCTCTCGCCTTCCAATCCCCCAACTCCTCCGCCATTCCTTCAGCCCAACGCCTGACCGACCACAGCGCCGCAAATGCATCATGTAAATCATCCGGCGCATAGTCCTTTCCCCGAAGACCCTCCCGAAGCGGATTGATTTGATCCGGCCATAGCCGCTCAATCAGCGTCCGACGCTCCGCGCTACCATCCGGCTTCTTCTTGTTGTACTCCATGGCCCCGCCCTCATTCCAGGCAGCGAATGATAGCTCGGGGTGCACTTCCGCAATCCTTCGCTGCGCGGCAAGTTGAGACGTGAGGTAACAATCAACCTCCCAGATCTTGGGTAGAATCCCATAGGCCTGCTTGCTCATCTTTTTGCCTTCAATCCGGAATCTGATGCGGCACGCTTCTTCATAGCTCATCGCCTTGAGGCACGCCCGCAGCGGTACCGGGAAGACACTCGACATTCTCGGACGGCCCAACCGCTGACGCGCATCAAGTTCACATTGCCTGGGGCCCTTCACTGGCAATCCGATGGGGATATCGACGGCGATCCGGGCGGAACCTGGAAAGGCCGCAACGAGTTCGGCAAATGTTGTGTAGACCCGGGCGCTCAGCGGTCTTCCCGGCCGCTCGATTACTGCCAGCCAGCCGCCGTGGCAACCGTCGACGCCGACGAGAGTGGTCTTGGACCGATTTACTGCCTTTCTCAACCTCGCCCAACCCTTTCTTAGATGCGAAAGCACCGAGCGCCCAACGGGCGCGTCTGCCCTACTTCGTCTTCCCCTTCCCTTTCCTCTCCCTCCCCGCCTCAATCACCGGCCGGCAAGCAATCCACGTCTTCGCCACAACTTCCGCAATGCTCGCCATACGAACCGCCTCGCAAGAGTCGTACGGAAACGCTGCCCCAATCTGAAACTGAAGATTCGATTTCCTGTGGCGCAGCGCCTCGTACGCGGCTCGGAGCCATTCCGGCTGAAATCGGGGACGGTTTCGCGCCCCTCTCGGTCCACCGGGAAACGCCGTCCGTGGATCAAAGATCATCTTCATATCCAAAATCGGTACGGCAGCCATGGACGGATACCGGCGCTGCACGATGACAAAGAAGAGGTTGGCGCCACGGACTGCGCCGAGGGCCCTCTCCAGTTGCGCCGTGCACTGATGAATAGTCTCCGCAAAGGCCTCATACTCCTTGCCGAGAAGCTGCGTGCGGAGTCGCCCGGGCATCCCATTCGGTACCGTTACATAGGCCTCGAGCTGCGACTCCGTAATGCCCAAAGTCAGGTGGGGAGATCTTGTAAAGATTGGGCTACCCTTCAGGTCACGGAGCGCCAAGAAATCCCATACCGCGGTCCCGCCTTTCCCCTTGATCGCCCCACGTCCCGGGTGCTTCGGGTCCGCGTCGAGCTGGCGCCGGAGATCCCGTCTAACGGCCAGACGATCGCGCAAGAGCCCCAGAATCCGCTTTGCCTGCGAGTACGCGTAAGGCTGGTCATCATTAAACGGAATGCCGGTGAACCGCGTAAGGGTACCTTCTTGGAGCTGCTGCTTCATATCCGCCTGTACCTCCGCCACTTCAAGATACTGCGCCACCCGGCGCGCCCACTCCGAACGGCATCTTGGGCCTGTTAGCCATTCATAGAAATCCGCCCAGGTCCGATTGACAACCCCGCGAGCAAGTACATGGTGAACGGGCATCACCGTGAACCACAGTAGCCGAATATCCGTGAACCCCAGAAGACGCGCCATTCTGAGGTGGCGCCGAATCTGATCCGAGTCCGGCGCAGCGGCCACCTTGCTCTCTAGCAATAGTGCCCACCCCTCCCGATCATGAATCCACCCATCCGGCAGACCTTTCCGCTCATCCTCTTCCGTCCCCGACACGTCCTCAGGCGCCCCAGGCAGGGCCTGCTCTAGAACGGACAACCTCCCACGTGGCCGGGACTCAGGAACCGCCCAGCGGATGAAGTCCCTGAGGAGCCTGGGATCCGCCTCCAGACTCGCCAGCAGCGCGTGCGTTAGGCGGTTCTCAGGCTGAGTGTATTGATCGAAGAGATTGCGCATAAAGAGAGTAGCGATTTCCGATCCGCGCTAGACGCGCACCTCCATCATCTTCATCCGATCAAGCACCACCCTCATCGCTCGACAGTCATCCTCGTTGTAATCCATCAGACGTTGTTTGACGACCGGATCACGCGTTTTCGCCCACTGATCGAACCACTCAATAGACGCCGCCCCCGAAGGATCCACATCCCGCCAGACAAACCCGCAGACCTTGGCAATGCTCTTGATGGAGAAATCGAGCGTCGGCCACTCCGAGCCAGATCTCACCACGTCGGAATAAAGATCCAGCGCCCGCGGTCGAGCAAAGAGTGCTTCAATTTCCTCAAGAGTAGCCACCTCTGGATACTTTCGTTGGAGCTTCCGATACTCCGTGCGCTCGTACTTCGAGTAGTGAATGACGACAGCCGTGGGATTTGCCCGAAACACTCCCATCGCGGTCACATAGGCTTCCCGCTCAGCCTCGGGCGACAAGGCTTCCGTAAATACGGCGACGAACCGCTCCGTCCGTGGATCCCGATCCTCCCGTATGACGAAGCCGTGCAGGTAGCACAGGTCCCGCATCGGATCGGTCTCAATGTCGAAGAACAGCTCGATTGGAGCCGTTGACCAGGTCACGGGCCGCGTCAGGTACGGTGTGGGGTCCCGGGCCAGTGCCAGAACTGCCCGCGCTTTGAATTTCCGGAGCATCCCGGCTCCGACTCCAGGGAAATCTGTTTTCTTGCCATGAATAAATCGGTCGATCTCGCCATTCGCCAGTGCCTCCAGCGCCGGAAACTGATCGATCAGCGCCTCCCGCCTAGCCCGACCGAGTTCGGGCAAGAGAGTCAGGTCATTACAATCCTTGAGTTCCTTGAGACAGAAGGATCTCCACACGCATACTTTGCACACTGACGCCGCCGCGGGCCATGTCGAGACCGCTTTGGTCAGCGTCTGGCCAACCTTCAATCGAGTTCCAATGTAGATTTCCCAGAGCGAGGGCGTTCTAGGCCCGAGCGGCTCGTCCAGCTCATATCGCTTTTCCTCGGCATGAACGTCCCAGATGTACCCGAAGCGTCCAGCCGACACGCCCAGCCGAATCAGAATATCCGTATAAAGTGCAATCTGAACACCATAGGTCTTCTTTGGCTTCCCTTCCTCGCCCTCCTCCTCGTCCCCGCCCTCCTCGCCCGCTCCCGACTTGATATCGATCGCGACATACCCGGAACCCTCCGACCGTAGGAGGTCCGGCTCGCCCAGAAGCTCGTCAACTGCCAGTCTTCCGTTGTAGATCAGGGGCTCACGCCGCTCGATTGCCGCCAGAGTCGCGGCTTCCTTCTCTTCGCCTGCGAGCATGGACAGGTCGAGGAAGGGCGTTTCAAGGGTCGCAATGACATCTTTCTCGTGCGCTGTTCCTCGTTCCCACAGCAGTTGCACGAACGGACTCACCTCGTCCCGCTTGGCTCGGTCCCCGAACGCGTCCAGCCACACCCGGTGTGGGCACGACAAATGCGAATAAAGCATGCTGGCGGTGATCACTTTCGCCCCACTGGTAGCAGTGGTTCAAACTGCTCTAGCACTGCCACTGACGGAACAATCGGCGGAACAACACCGTACGGACGTTCACGTTTCCGCCTCCGCTAAGCGGCCAACTACTTCATTCATCGTGTAATGCACAAACTGCTTACCTAGTTCTGTCAGAACATACGGTTTCGAGTCCTCAAACGAGGACTCTAGAGTAGTCGGCGCGTCGCCGGACCTACTAGTCCGCTGCTTCTTCATAAAACGACCGTGATGATCCGTCTCGCGAGCTTGTCTGATTACACGACCAGTGGAGAGATCGTGAATAAGCATCCGATAAAGATCAGCCTCTGCAGAATCCTCGCGCGGCACTTCTCCATAGAGAGTTGTCCAGATTTCGTACCGAGTTACACCGGGGTTCTTGAAAATCTCCCGTACAACTGCAAAATGTGACTCGTGATACACGGCAAGCCAGTCCATGAACAATCGGACTACGTCATCCGAACAGACCCGCGTTCCAGCGCAATTTACTACGGCATTGGCGGCGTACCGGCGCTTTTCCTCAGTTTCGGCAAGGTCCCATAGTCGGAACGCCTTCCTGACCAGCCCCAAATACTCCTCGCTCTGGATTCGTTCCTCGACTACGGCACCAAGCCCCTCGAATCGCCCATAGATTCCCTCTAGCGTCTGGTGCAAGGCGCTAATCTTGGTCTCGTGCTCCCTAAGCCAAAGGCTCTGTAGGCTATCCTGCCGTATCCCTTCCTCCTCCGTCTTAAAGCTCGCGGCCGCACTGAGGAAGCCGCCGATCCATGGAATGCTGCCGAGCGCTGCAAGTGCGAATTTCTCGATTAATCGGCGTCTCTTTGAGGGCTCCAGCGCCGTAAGTTGTTGTGCTGTGTCAAGAACGTCACCACCCTGAGGTGTCAGTGGATTGGAGCCGCTCATCCCCTCTCCCCAACAATCCACGCCAGCAGGGACAGAATCGCCTGCCCCTTAGCGACCTTACAAGTAACTACCATCGACCCTCCCCTCTTATCATCGCCCAACGCTCTCTTGCGCGCGGGCGCGGTGCGGCCTTCGGCGGCACCCACATTGCTTCTCAACCTTGCCGCCCATACCTGCGCTCAGCTCTAGGCCCGAAAGATCGCCAATGTCAACAAGGAAAGCCCCAGGCCTGCAAGGGTCGCGCCATCGCAGCCCCGACAATATTTGAAAAAAGGCCGCAACGCGGACGAGCTAGTCGTGCGCAATATTTACGCATTACCCGTGACGTGGAGCGCCAAATTATTATTCTGATAGCGTGGGCATGATTCGGAATTCTAGGAAACTGACTTTTCACGAACTCTATTTCGACCACGAGCCGATCACTAAGTCGCCGGGACGGTTTGTGAAGCACCACCGGATGGGCTGAGAGCAAGCGCCCTAATCCGGCCGTGTCTGTACTTTGGCTGATCTGGCGGACCGCGCGGACAAGATCACTCTGCTTCCAGAGCAAGGGCGACAGCTTCCTTTACATCGAACACGTAATGCACGGTCAACTGCCGAAGTATCTCTACTGGAACGAGAGCCACATCGGCCTCGCTCTCTCTTGGAAGAATGACGGTAGTTCTGCCGCGTCGCCACGCGGCGACGACTTTCTGCGCAATGCCACCAACACGCCCGACATGACCTTTGAGACTCACCTCACCTGACATGGCGATACGTGGCCGCACAGCTCGTCCGCTAAGCGCGGATACAATCGCTACGACCATTGCTACCCCAGCCGAGGGGCCTTCCCGGTATCGCGCAATATTTACTAGGTGAACACTAATCCCCGTCCCACTAACGCGCCCCTGAGCAATATCGTAGTCAGCAGCGTGCTGTTGAACGTATCGCCAGGCCGCAAGGGCCGATTGTTTCAAGACATCGCCGGCCAAACCGATAACCTCCGGCCCCTCGCCTTTTCGAGCTTCAACTTCTAGAACCATAACATCGCCGTCGGCGAGATTGGCGCTGTCCGTACTCGCGGCCAAGCAAGTCGCCTCACCAATCAGTGATTCATGGTTAGCGCGATCAGCATCATCTCGCTCAACCTCCAGCAAGTCATCGGGCTCTGGCGCAAACCCCGATCCGGGGAAACGCGCACCAAGGAACGCCGCCATATCCGTTGGCGACATGTAATACCCCTGCAGGCGCACTAGACGGTCATTCAGCATGAGCAGCATGTCGCCACGCCCAAACAGATTCTCAGCGCCGGATTGATCGAGGATCGTTTGAGAATCGACTCTTTGCGGCAGGCGGAAAGACACGCGCGTCGGCATATTCGCTTTGAGCAAGCCGGTTACGATGTCCGCGGTCGGCCGCTGCGTGGCGAGCACAAGATGAATGCCGACAGACCTCGCGCGCTGGGCGAGGCGGTTTATCTCGCGCTCAAAGTCCGATCTGTCTCGCTTCTGGAGCACGGCCATCAGATCCGCGTACTCGTCAATCACAACAACGATGGGACGCATCGGCGATGCTTGGTGCTTGGCGTTGTACTCTGAAATGTTGGGGAGTCGCGCTTGCTGAAGTACGGCGGTCCGTTCGCGCATCTCATCGTTGGTCAGCGACCGTAGTTGCTGAATAGCGTCTTCCGCTTCGGTAATAACCGTCCCAGCACGCAAGTGCGGTAGACCGTTATAAAGGACGAAATCCGTGGCTTTCGGATCTATGACTATCAGTTCAAGTCGTTCTGGTGGAAGCTTCGCGATTAGGCTCAACAACACGGCGTGCAGGAACACCGTTTTGCCGGACAGCGTAGAACCGGCGACGAGAATATGCGGCAACTGCACGAGATCAAGATGTACCTGTGAACCATCCGGAGCAACGCCGACGGCTATGGGCAAGCCCGCGTACCCGGCAGATGGAAGCGCATCGATGGCGGGGAGCAACGGGACAATCTGGCGGCGCGGCCTCTCAAGATCAATCCCGACGTAGTTCTCGCCCGCGACATTGTCGATGAAGGGAATAGACCGCGTTGCTAACTCTCGCCCGATGTCCTCCGCGCGCGACCGTAGACTCGTGAGCTTCGCCCCTGGGCGCAACCGAACTCGATACCGAATAACGCTTGGGCCAACCTGCGCCTTTTCCGCGTCCAACTCTTGAACTTGCACCCCATGATCACGAAGGATTCGCCTAAGAGTCGAGGCCTGATGATCAATCTGTTCTCGCTCCTCTTTATCCGGCGAGTCCATGTCTGGGCCTTCGCTGCCAGTCACTACTTGCGGAGTGGGCGGACTCGCCTCGGATTCGCCTTCATCCGCAGCTGGATGATTTAGCCCGACGGCGCCCTCTGTTCCACCATTCGGGTTGTCGTCCGATTCGTCCGTCGGTGGCAACCCGCCGGTGCCGGAGCGAGGCCTTGGCAACACGCGCTCGCCGACATAGGCACGTACCTCGTCTTCCGCCAGTTCCACCAATTGAATAGCCTGGCTCTGAGCAATGAAGTCCCGGATCCGTGCTTCATGCACTTGAGTGAGGCCCACAACCACGAGCGACATTCGAATGCGGACTCGCGATTCAAGCGTGAAGAGATCGTTTAGGCGTTGGCTCCAGACCTGCCGATCCTCATCGCTCCGGCCTTCAAAGAAACACTCTCTAAATAGATGCTGGCGCAGTATTTCTCGGCGTTGTGGAGAAACGATGCGCTTTGGCGCGTCTTCCGGTGTGAACACCTCTCGGATCACTGCGGCCGTATTGAGCAGTTGGTCGACAGCGTCCCCAGATATTTCGCCGGACGCGAGGCGGTAGGCGTCCTCCGGGTGTTCGTAGGTCTTCACCTCGATGAGGTCCACGACAAAGCCGCCATCCGCCTCATACTCGACTCCGAAGAGGTCTGCCCGATCATTCGTGTCTCGAAGTTCGAGCCAGCGGCGCGCCTCCGGACTGTCGATACTTACAATCAAACTCGCTGGTCGGGTCCGGCGGTACCACGCCGCGCCGACCAGCGTCCCCAGCAGTCCGCGGGTACGGCGTTCATCAACCGTTGGTGAACCCGCGCTTGTGGCGACCAAAGACAACAGGCCGTCGTTGAGCAAGATATTCAGATCGGAGATCAGGCGGCCAAGAGCTTCAACGCTTGGCGTGTAGTTGCACCGTCGCAACTGGCGATCCAATTCCCGAACGAAGCGGCCGCGATCGTTCGTGTAGACAGCTACATCGCGCTTATTGCATCGTTGAAGCGCGACCCGCGGCACGTCGAATGCAAGTGCACCCTCTTGAGCACGGTCGGCGACGACGAGCCACGTCGATTCTCCGGCCAGCCGCTTTAAGGATTGTGCCTCAGCCTGCAACTCCGCCGTAACGCCATAAAATGAGCTGCCGACGATATTGCTCAGGCGATTCCGAAGATCATTGTGCTCGGAGAATATTCCGCCGTCGGCGGCAGGGACAACGCGCACGCTCTTAGTGAGCCGATCAAAACTGAACTGCATGGGCAGGCATAGAGGATGCACCCTCAGCGAGGGCGCTCGCGGAAAGCGTTGCGCTCTCGCAGCCGACGGATCGAAATAGAAAATGATATGAGCCGGGTGTTCGGCGAGACGGTCGGCGAGCGAACTGGCGTTGACCCGCTGGTCAGCGACCTCCAGGGTGAACCGCGACCCGGAACCGACGCCACGATAGCGCTCCGCGCCTTCTTCATCTTCAGCGCCGCCACCGAGCCCGGCGGCTGGGGAGTGCATATCGACGGTATAGTACGCACTGACGTGCAGCCCACGCAGATCGTCGCCTTGGCGATCCGCCAATCGCACGAGTTCACGAAGCAAGAACTCAATCTCTGGAGCATCGACCAGTGCGACCCTCAGTCCCAAACGTGCGTGTGGATAAAGGACGCAGAATTTCTCTATGAGCCGCACAACTTCAAACACGCCGTCACGACCGGCGTACTGGTGTGCGAGTTCCTCAAAGTAGGGTAACCCCTGACGGACGCCCGCCTCCGGAAGGAGTTTAGGGCCCGCGTCGGTGATGTAATTGCTCAGGTATAAGGTCGTAACAAAATTTGGAAGATCGTCGGCCTTCGAGCGCAGAAGAGCTCGCTCACGATCGCTGATTTCAATGGCTTGGGCGCGAATTTGCCGCGACAATTCCACAAATTTCCAGAGGTGTAGCGGATGCAGTGGCGAGAGAACTGCCTTGAATCCGGCACCCGTTCGCAGAACTATGGTATCGAGTGCTAGGATCCGAGAGCACAAAAGCTCCACGCCTTCGGGAGCTCCGACTGCGATGATCTCATAGCCACGCTTAAGTCCTTCGATGAGTGTTCGATATGAATCGATATAGCGCTCCGCCAGGGCGAAGCGCTCATTCGAAGAGTTTAGGTATACGAGCGGTTCAAGGAGGAGCGCCTTCACGTGGGTGGAAAGCGCGGCGCGTGCAGTTCGAATGTCATCGAATGCAGGCACTAACCCCGGGTCCGCGCCCAGCCGCACGACCTCCTGGAGCATCTCTCGCAACGACGAGTTCGGACCGTCAACGTCAAAAGCGCGACAGTCGGCTTTGTCGACAAGCGCAATAGCCTCGTCCAGGGATCGGGCCATCGTGACGATGAAGCCGCCCCACTCCTTTGCATTGACGCATCGCTCAATCAGCTTCTGGAAAGGATGGGTAAGCGAGACATCCAGCCTGGTACCGTTCTTAGGGTCTACCGTATCGGCGTCATCCCCATTGTCTTCTGCTTCAATCGCGGCGATTACCGCGCTCCCAAGTTGCTCGAGGCCCTCTTGGTCCCCCCCGATGAGGAGATCTAAGGCGCGCACCTCCGGTCGGCTCTCCGCAGACCCCTCCGGCGGGCGATCGGGGGCCGGCTCTGGCGAGCCTGGCGCGGGCGGCGGCACATCAGAGGTAGCACGTAGCAATGCTTTCGCATCGTTGAGGCTCAGGTCCGAAAGTAGCGAGGGCTTCTGATCTCGATAGAACCGCATCACTTGGGAATAGATCGTCTTCAGGCGCACCGTGTCTGCGCCTTGGCGCGCTAGCGAACGCGCAATTTTCTGGCGATCCGTGCGGGAAAGAATTCGAAGCTGATCGACAATGCGAAAGTTCTCCAGCAGCTTCTGTGTAATTTTTGCAGAGGTAGGCGACTGGAACAGCTCTGGATCTGGCAGAAGCCCAAGCTTGGGCAAGTATTCTCGCGAACGAACCGGGATTTCCGATTCGGAGCAATCGCTAAGATCGTTCCAGTAGGCGAGTAGTCCATCGAGAGGTACCAATGACATGAGCGCTTTGCTCCGCAATGATTTCCACAACTGACGTTGGGCATCATTGGGTGAGAGGTTCTGCTCAGCCTCTTCGCACAGTAGGCGATACAAGTCGCTGCCGGAAACTGTCTGGAATCGGTTTAGCGAATTTAGCTTGGGTAGTTCACCAGGGGTAACAACAACGATCGTGTCATGGATCTTCGGGTCGTTCCTCCATCGCTCTGCACCTTCGACCGTAGTGACGAACCTATCCGACGCGAACCCCAGGCGCGTAGCCGCAGTACGCATCACGCGCGCCTGCTCTTCCGGAAGTCCTGGCATCGCTAGACGCAATGACGCACGTCCTGCGACACTAGGACTCAGCGCGGCCAGGAACGACTCCTTGTGAAACTCTGGGACGTCGCAAACTAGAACGCCGAACGCCTGCTCGCGCGCACGCTTAAGGACGGCGCGGGCAATAATGCCGCCAGCGGTTTGAGCAACTTCAGTCATATTCTAGGCCCTACCCCCACGCGGATGACAGTGACCCCGTCGGCGTAGCGCCTCGCGTACCCCATGTCGATCAATCGCTCGCGGAGCGCCGATGCGTTTGCCGTGAGATCCTCCTTTGTCGCGTTATTGATCGCCCAGTCGCTCAGATCTCCCGAGTCTGCCGATCTGGCTCCAATTAGTATGTTGAACCGCTCCGCCCAGACGTCCGCAAGTTCTGAGAGTTCTAAGTCCTGATCGATGTCAATTGTTGCAACAAGAAGTGTTTCGAGCAGTTCCGCGCTCGGCGCATAGCGCTTCTTCACAGCGCGATTGCCGCGCGGCGCGAGCAATCCCGACCGCACTCCAAGAGACCGTGCAAAATCAATCGGGGTACCGCTCATTTCGTCCACCAATCCGTCGACGATGGCGTAGGCGGCCGCATCAAGTATGTTCGATTCCGCGGCATATGAATTGAATACGTCCAGCAACTGGCCACGCTTTTGGGCCTGACGAGATGCGGACCCCTGAAACGTCAAGGAATCAGCGAGTTGCATAAAGCGCCGTTTCGTCCATTGCGCATGCTCCTGCTCGAGCGCGCCTCTGACACCGAGGACCATCATCTCTTCGATTCCCTTGACCGCGAGCGTGTAGGTCCCGTGACTGGCGAGCGCCGTTTGGGTCCAACCTCCATGGGTGAAATCCAGCAGCATAGGCCGCCTGCGCGACTTGTAACTGCGCCCGTCACCGAGGTCGAGTACGCGGTGTACAAGGTGCAAATAAATCGCCATGCTTGCCAGCATCACAACTCGGCGCAGGCTCTGAAGTTTGCTACCTCGTGCGTTCTCAAATTTCGCCAGTCGATCAAACGCCGATCTCAATTCTCGGGCGATTGGTGATCGAAATGCCTGTTTCCCGTCATGAGATCGCAACGCCAATGACGTGGGGCGATCTGTCGAGTCCAATTCATATACCGTCGCTGGCTCCCCGACCGTTAAGGGCCAGGCCAAAGACGAAATTTCATCCTCATCGTCCGTGAGAAGTCTGCGCAGCAGGGCGAGAGCCGGGCTCGGTCCGCTCCCCAGATCCGCCGCGAGCAGACGAAATAAGAAGTCCCCTGTGTGGCGGTCATTGTGATCCTTCGTCAAATGAGTCTTGTGTGTCAGCGTGTAAGACGTGTACTCATTCTTGTCAAAAACTGCGTCGTCGGCGCCCATGACGTCACGAAGGAGGCCTCGCAATTCGTTCAGCTTCGTGTGTTCCGCAGGAGTGCCAAGAGTGCCGAGCCGAGTTCCTGCTTCCGCTGCGAATTCCGACGTTGAGTGCCGTTCTTCAGCTCCCCGTTTCGCCCACCGGACGAGGGCATGATTCAGCAACACCGGGTCGTAATACTCACCCACGGCCGCGCGGCCCAATCCATTCGCGATATGAACCGGTTTGATACTGCTGGATACAGGGCTATACCCGAGGTCGTCAATGACACCCCTCCGTAGGTATTCATCGAGAGTCACTATTACACTCCGTACCGTTGTCTGGACCGGTCAATCTTGAACGCCAATTCGGCTCCGGTCTCAAAATTCTTGATGTATGCATCGGTGATCTCCTTGACTCCGTGTTCGGCACGGGCGAGATCGTTGAAGAATAGATCGATGCGTTTGACCATCTCCGGAGCACGTAGGGCCAAGGGGAGCCCCCGCCGCGCATCGTACAGTGTCCGAAGAAGGGGAAGATCGACACGAAGGCTCGCAGTTCCCGCTACAGCGGGTTGCAGAACGAAGTGGTCGGCGACAAAGGTTTGTGCACTGGCTACGAGCGGATTCAACCGGGGAACTCGGACACGAAATCGATCAGCATTGATCTTACGCGTGGAAACGTACGCCGGAGACCAACGAGCGTCATACCGATGCCGCGACCAAAGACGGAGTGCGTCATCGACACCATCCCCGCAATCAAAGAACTGATTGATGAGGCGTATCATTTCTCTGATAACGGTGGATGGTTGCGACTTCGCGCCATCTAATAGCTCGAAGAATCGGCGTTCATCAGGCGGTAGGAGCGCGAGTAGTTTCTCACCGTCCGAATGCTCAAAGAAAAAACGGCGTTTCAAATCCCGCATCGCATCGATAACATTGTCGGGAGCGGCACTGGCGGGTAACGGTGGCGCCTCCGAAGGCAGCCAGCCGGCGCCAGGCATGCCGGTGTTCCAGAGCGCGTCATCGTATCGCGGGTGCGTAGCTAGAGCGGGGTCGAAGGTGCTTCGGAGCGCATCGAACAGACCACTGGTCCCGGAGAACGCTGACGAATAATAGGGCATAGGCTCTTCCGCAGCGATCAGGTCGCGACACGATCGGCCGCCTGCAATCAAATAGGCGATCAACCCCTGCAGGTCGCGCATTGTTACGTGGTGGCCGTGCTTCGCAACCATCTCTAGTAATCGAAAGAGGCGTTGTCGCGGCCGCGCCTGGCTGAGTTCTCTGCGCGCCCTCGGCACAGCGCACGTCTCCCTGGCTGGGCACGCGCCACATTCCGGATAGAATCGATCGTGAGTCAGCGTCCCGATGAGCCTATCGACGATTCCGCGCTCTACGACAGTTCGCTGATTGAGATCTACAACAATGACGGATGGAGGATCAGAAGACTCATCGCTGTAAACAATACCGGCGTCGACTTGGCTTCGAACCTCCTTCAATGGCGCAAAGGTCCCTTCAAACCCGCGGAGTAGTTCCAACAGAGGCCACTCATTAATTGCAAGGCAGAAGGCCTTCTTCGCCTTGCGCGCCGCCTTCCAGGACCGAATAATTGATTCGTACGACTCGGCGGCTGTGGCGTCCGCTTCAAATCGAACACCCAGCGCTGCTAACTGCGGAGTAAGACGCATAATTAGGTGGGTCTTACCGTCGCCGGGGTTGCCGGTCAGTACAATGTCTGTACCAACCTTGAGCTTATTGAGGACGAAGTCTTCGACCGGCGTCTCAACATGGATGGCATCGATTTGCTCCGCCGTGAGGCGATCTGCATAGCAACTTCGGTGATTGTATAGTTGCTGTATGAATGCGACGCCGATCGGTCCCGCACTCGGCGGTGGCTCTAGAGGGCCGGACTGGAGGGGCTCCCGAGGAGTTTGCCGCGCTTCGGCATGTGCGAGCAGCCCCGGACCTTCGTTTCCGTCTGGGCCGCTCATACGCAGATCCGCTGGGTCTGTGCTGAGGACGCGTTCTATGACTTCCTCATTGTCGATTCTCTTGGCTAGCCATCGTCGCCGCCAATGCTCGGCGATGGATTCGGTCGCGCGTTGCGCGTCGTCCTCAGTTGTGAACGGAAACACATAGTCCGCGGAGTCGACTTCACCTCTTAAATACTCCCGGGCGTTATGCGCCAGCGGCACCCCATAGATAATTCTGCGGCACTGGTGTTGAAGAAGGTGGTCCGTATCCAAGCCGATACATGCCAAACCTTCCCGGACGAGGCGCAATTTAGGATTCACGCCCTCACCAAACGTTCGAGTGATAAGAGTTGCGCCGCCGTTCTGCTCGGCGGTGATCACCTCTAACAGCACGCGCGTACGCTGCGAAAAGTGGACAGAGCCATAACCGCGGGTCGCCCCCAGACGCTGGTATTGAATCTCGCCATGACCTCCCGCAAGACTCCCTGGAACGCGAACCCGGTTGTACTGGCTGCTGCCGACGTGATAAAGGCTCGTCGTTCCAAGCAAGACCAATTCCGCGGGGCGCGAGACGTTTTCGCCTTTCATCCGCGACGCGATCGCACTCACAGCATCCTGATAACGATTTCGGTAGTCCTGTCGAACCTGCGGGCTGGTCAATAGCATGCAGGCCAACTTACCTCCCAGAATATGTGTGTAGGGGGCGACCGCTCCACAGATGATCACATCCATCATGCTGGTGCCAATGTGACGCTTCTTTACCGCCTTAATCGCCGTACTCACGCCACGGCGCCCATCTTCGGTGTCGAGCAGGCTCGAAAGGGCCTGCATTGGGTTTTTTCCTCTAACGGCCTGAAGCGCGCGCGTTGCGCGGAGCAGTTCAGCGAGTTCGCTCGCACGCTTTTGATCGAAGAGATCGTCGACGCTCTCGTCGGCGAGGCTTACCGCCCTCTTGTCCATTCCTCGAAGCATCATGATATGTGCTTCGGTTCCGGCCGGCTGCCGCTTTGGAAGTTTTGAGCCGGAGCCCCGAGTGCTAGCGTGCGTGCGGAGTTTCGTGACTCGCGCTCGCGCGCTCGTACGCGCGCGGTCGATGAGTTGACCGATGGTCGATTCGCTTGGATGTTCGAACTCCGCTGGACTGAGCAGGTGCGCGTGGTCAACATCCGCGATCGCCAATGCGATCGCTCGCTCCAGCCAGACCAATGTCTTGGCTGCACTATCATCCGCCATCGCGGTACCAGTAAGCTCCTTGACGCGTTTTGCGAATGAGTCGAGTGTCCATCCGATCCAATCGTCCCGATCGCCGAGCCTAACAATGCTGTTGCCCAGCGCAGCAATGCCCACGATTGGGTGTAGTGGTTGCGAAGCGTCTCGAACGAGATAAAAGAGGTTCCGTCCCGGAGTGGAGAAATACGGTAGCGACCATGAATACCGAAAATAGCGCCAGATATCGATTAGCCGGAGGCCCGTCGTTTGGCAGCGAGCACTATCGGATACTAACTGGAGGTATGGCTGAACAAGCGTCCGAAGGGCGGACTCGCGCGGCACGCCCGCCAACGAAGCCGCGGCACGCAGCGCACCGGCGAGTACTTGGCCGTCTGCAATTAGGTCGAGGACGCAAACGGACGCTCCGGCATAGCGCCGAGGTCGTTCCATCTGCGTCAAGAAGGCTTTCGTTGAATCCTTTTCCAACTGCGAAAGCCGCTCGGCTGCCATGGACTTTCGAATGTCGGCCTTCTGCCGTGCCGCATCGACTGGACTTGTCGGAGCGGTCGTGTAATCGGGAGGAGCAACTTCCAGCCGGTGGTCCCGGTAGCGCCAAACCCACCCCTGGCTGAAAAGGTCCTTCAGCACGCACAACGATGTGCGGTATCGGTCGCGTACGGACGGCGCCCCGCGCTGGCGAGACGCCCAGGCGTATTCGGCCTCTATCGCCTCAAACAAACCGTCGGCATTCCAATTTGGGTCTAATCGGGTCGCTAACAGTTGAAATCGTTCCTCGTACACGCCGATGCGGCGTGGAGTGAACGGCCTAAAGGCAATTTCCGGAACACGACGCTGTATTCTAATTTCTTCGTCATTCCAGTCGACGACTGCAATGTCGTCGACGTCCCCACTGGCCGTGATTCCCTCCATCGAGTCTTCTCTCCCGACATATTCTCGTTGATCGTCGCGTACCGCCCGGTTCCATTGTCGCAGCTCATCGGTTTGCTTGCGTAGGCTTCTCGACTCGGTCGGTCTTGTTGTCATCGCTGCGGGCCCCGCTGCGGGGCGCGCGCCGCGGCAGCCGCTGCCACTGGGAGCAGGCGTCGCGCCAACTCGTTCACGACAACGTCGAGCGCGGGCACATTGGCTTCCAGTTGATCCGCGAACGCCGCCCATAGCCGTTGTTTCGTGGCGTCCATCGCAAAGTCTGCCGTGAGAGCGTCCGGCGCCGTCCGAGGTAATTCGGTCTTACGGCGCTCGAACGTTGCTGCGAGCGCACAGGCCAACCGGTCTCCGTCGAAATCATGGGCGTTGAGGAGCATCCATACGTCATAGAAATCTTTCATTCGGCTATTGGCACGCCCCAGCGCAACCATAGCCTGAAATTTTTCGGCAACTACTGCCTCTCGTGGGTACGCGCGCAGCTTTGGCGATGGCATGTCGAGCAGGACGGGCAACTGAATGGTCTCAATGGCCGGCTCCACGGCATCGCCAAAGCCGACGTCTATGACGATGGGGATGCGTGCCCCCGCTAGCATCGCGACTGTGCGCAGGCGCGCACCGCCGTACTCAATTTCTTGCCGTATAGCCTCGATGCGTAGGGTGTCGGGCGCGAATTCGACGCCGTCGTCTGCAGGTATTGCGCAGATATCTCTGAAGGCTGCCAGCATCGCCTCAGGCGCTGCGTCCCCGAAGGCGAGTAGGTCCGCGTCGCGTGTCGCACGGTACGGGTCCTCAATCCATGTCGTCATTAACATTGCGCCTTTGAGGACGAACCGCTCGCGGTGCGGCGACAGGCTAAGGCGATAGAGCAAGCGCTCAAGCGCATAGCGGGTAAGTAGTGCGTCCATCGCCCGGCCGCTTTCCCGAGCGAGTTTCAGCAGACGTGCGCGAACGGACGCCGCGACGTTTGTGGCACGCTTACGCATCGCTCGTCAGCGCCGCCATGTAAGGTTCCATCGCCGCCCAGACGCCGCCCTCGACCGCACAGCGCGCAATTTCACCGGCTGTGGCTTTCCGCCGCCGCAGCGCCTCTCGCAGTCCCTCGACCGCCAGCGAGTCACCGACAGTCCGCTTGTAGCGGAATAGGTCCGCAATGGTCTTTGCCACGCCGAAGATCGGCACCCGAATGCCTTCAATTTCGTGGTGCTCAACCCCGGCATTTAGTAGTTTGTCGGGAAATCGCGAGACGCGAATTGGCGGGTACCTTACACGCGGCCGCCAATCCTTTCGACCGATCGCGATCCAAACTTTAGACGGCATATTGTCGGTTAGGCCGTGAAATGCTAGCGCCGACCCCAGGCAGATGACGCCGCGGGGAATGAGCCTTGTTGTTTCAGCGAGCGTGTGTTGGGAATGTAGATTGGCGTCGGGTAATTGATAGAGCCCTCGGGCAAGGCGGATCACTTCACCATCTCGTTCCAACCGCGCCACGGTCGCCGCCGTAATGCCAGCGCGGCGAAATTCGAGAAGACGGGTCATACCGCGCCGACGTAGAAGCGCTAGCGCTCGTGCCCGCTGCGGGGGTGTGTCGTGACCAGACACAGATACGAATCCTTGTATGCGTTGTATAATTATCCGAGGTTTCGTATCATATTCTACTCGATAGATAGTTTCAATAGGGAGAATCTGACCGCTCTCGGTGCCATTTGGAAACAAGCAACAACCGAGAGACCGCCGGGTCCTGCGCGTATAAGGACACCGGAGTGTCTGGCCGCCACCGAGACGCGCGACGGGGCTCTTGTGCGCGAGAGGCCCTTTCGTGACCCGCTGACGAACTGCGCACTGTCATTACATCGCTCCACTCGATGACCAATACCGTTGGCGGCGAGTTCAGTTGGGGGCGCCACGGAGTGGTGGATTTCTCGGCAATCTCGGTACCGCAGGCGAGTTGCGGACTGTTAGCGTCATCCGCGTAGCTTTCCAGCAATGGCAGAACTATTCTTCCTGCCGCTAGGTGTGGAGCCTCAACAGGTTGTTCCCACCCAGATTGAGTTTACTGATGGGCGGTTTAGATTGTAGCGCCGAGTGAGGGCGATGCCAGTTGTAGTGGTGGAGCCAAGTCTTGAGGGCTTG
>Ga0099796_10000050_pt1 | contig 21279 bp, 22 predicted proteins | sample Rivendell_Oct201_12_FD_92644 | JGI IMG/M metagenome (GOLD analysis project Ga0099796, IMG submission 92644) | Vadose zone soil microbial communities from the Eel River Critical Zone Observatory, Northern California, USA -... | ecosystem: Host-associated > Plants > Roots > Rhizosphere > Soil ... | reverse complement strand
GGGCGCAACTCCGGGTGCGGATTGATCGGCGCAGTCGACGTAGCTGCCGCCCCGGAAGCCGTCCTCCGTATACCAGTTGTTCGTCCCAGGCTGGGGATCGGGATTCTCGATCAGACGGGCCGGCGGCACCGCGGGCTTGGTGTCCGCGGTGTGGAAACCGACGTCACCGGTCGCGAGCGCAAAATAATTGACCGCCGTCCCGCCCAGTATCGGCTGGTGGTAGTTGTCCGCTATCGCATATTTGTCCGCGAGCGAGCGGAAATAGGCCGCATCGCCCGTCGCCATATTGTAGAAGCCCATCGCCACACCGCCCTGCAGGGTGTGGTCGTGCCTGAAGAAGGCATTGTCATTGCTCGGGCCGAGGCCCGCCGACTCCGCGGTCCACACGAACAGGTCCATCTTGCCGCCATCGATCTGCTGCCACATCTGGAAGAAGCGGTGCACCGGGTTGCCGGTGTGTGCGCCATAGCCCACGTGCTGCGTGATCTGGAACGGGCCGTTCGGCAGTGGATCTGCGAAGCGTGCGTCGGGTATGTCCTGCCGCTGGCCGAAGGCATCGGCGGCGTAGGGCTGTGGCAGCGGGGAATAGCTGCCGCTTTGCCCGGGGGTGGGGGAAAACAGGCTCGTCGCCTCCGCGGTATGCTGTTCCGCGAGCCTGAAATTAGGGCCGGGCGAACCGTCCGCGCGCACGATGCCGCGCGACAGCAGGTTGGCGATGGTTTCCCCTGCCTTGGGCTGGTAGGTCGCGAACATGTTATCGAAGCTGCGGTTCTCGCCCACGAGGACGATGACGTGCTCGATCGGTGTGCGCGCACTCCCCGCCCAGCCATCAACAGCCATCAGGCTGAACGCGCCCACGAGAAGACTTCTGCGCAGCATCATGGAACACCTCACTTCAGCAGCGTCCGGCGTAGCGCCATGCTCCATCCCGCCACCAGCTCCGTCCGGCGGGCCGCGGCCATCGCCGGCTTGAACACAGCGCCCGGCGCCCAGGTCGCGCTCAGTGCCTTGAGGTCCGGCCACACGCCGGTGGCGAGGCCGGCCAGGAAGGCGGCACCCAGTGCCGTGGTCTCCAGCTCGGTCGGCCGCTCCACCTGGGCATCGAGCACATCCGCCAGAAACTGGCAGAACCAGTCATTCGCCGCCATGCCTCCATCGACGCGGATCGCGGCGGCACGGTGTGCGCCATCGCCGGCCATGGCCGCGGTCAGGTCGCGCGTCTGGAAGGCCACCGACTCGAGCGCCGCGCGCGCCAGATGCGCGCCGGAAGCGTCAAGGGTCAGGCCACTGATGAGGCCGCGTGCGTTCGGCTCCCAGTGAGGGGCACCCAACCCAACGAACGCGGGCACCATGTATACGCCGTGGCTGTCCGGCACCCGTTTCGCCAGCGCCGCTGACTCCGCCGCGTTGGCGATGAGCCCCAGTCCGTCACGCAGCCACTTGATGGCGGCGCCGGCGGCGAAGATCGAGCCTTCCATCGCGTAGGTCGTACGGCCGTTGATGCGATAGGCGGGCGTCGTGAGCATGCGGTTCTGAGACAGTACCGCCTTCTCGCCGGTATTGAGCAGCAGGAAACAGCCCGTGCCGTAAGTGGACTTGGCCATCCCGGGCTCGAAGCAGGCCTGACCCACGAGAGCCGCCTGCTGATCGCCCGCGATGCCACCGATTGGGATGGGCTGTTCGAACAGACCCGGTGCGGTCTCGCCGTAGATCTCGCTGCTGCCCTTCACCTCCGGCAGCAGTGCGCGTGGCACGCGGATCAGGCGCAGCAGTTCCTCGTCCCACTGCCCGCGATGAATGTCGAACAGCAGGGTGCGCGAGGCGTTGGTCACGTCCGTGGCGTGCACCTTGCCGGCGGTCAGGCGCCAGAGCAGAAAGCAATCAATGGTGCCGAAGGCGAGCTCGCCGCGCTCCGCCCGCGCGCGGGCGCCGGGGACCTGATCGAGGAGCCAGGCGACCTTGGTGCCAGAGAAGTACGGATCGAGCAGCAGCCCGGTACGCTGCCGGACCAGACCCTCGGCACCGTCCTTCTTCAGCCGTGCGCAGTGATCGGCGGTACGCCGGTCCTGCCAGACGATGGCACGGTGAATGGGCTTGCCGGTGCTGCGCTCCCACACGACCGCCGTTTCACGCTGATTGGTGATGCCAACGGCGGCGATGCCGCGCGCGCCGATCCCGGACTTGTCGATCGCCTCGCGCGCGGTCGCAAGGGTGTCGCGCCAGATGTCTTCAGCGTCGTGTTCGACCCAGCCAGGGGCCGGGTAATGTTGCGGAAATTCGCGCTGCGCAACCGAGACGGTGCGTGCCTGATCGTTGAACACGATGCCGCGTGTCGAGGTCGTCCCCTGATCGATCGCCAGCACATGGCTTGGCCGCCTCATGATTGCACTCCTGCCCGACGCGCGGGAAGAAAGGGCCGGATTGCGAGCTGGTACAGGCCGCCGCCCGCCACGCCGCCCAGCAGTGGCCCGGCGATCGGCACCCACCAGTAGTTACCCGGCGACGGCAGCGCCTGCGAACCCCAGCCATTGAGAAAGCAGAACAGGCGCGGCCCGAAGTCGCGGGCCGGGTTGATCGGCCAGGCCTCCAGGTATCCGGCCGAGGCGCCGATCGCCGCCACCAGCAGTCCGATCATCAGCGCTCCGGTATTGGCCGCGGGCGCCAGGGTGTTGAACTGCTCGGTGATGGCAAAGACCCCGAGCACCAGGATCCCCGTGAGCACGATTTCATCGACGAAGGCGTGCGCGGTCGAAATGCCCTCTCCAGGATGCGTGAAGAACACGCCCGCCGCGCCGCCATCGAGGCCGCGGCTGAGGTGGTGCAGCTCGTTGTAGTGATCGATCACCGGCGCGAACAGCAGATAAGCCACCGCCGCGCCGATGAAAGCACCCGCGACCTGCGCCCCCATGTAGGGCAGTGCCTTGCCGCGCGGAAAGCCGCGATACAGGGTGAGCGCCAAAGTCACCGCCGGGTTGGCGTGCGTGCCCGAGACCGCGCCCGTGACGTAGATGGCCAGCGTGACCGCCATCCCCCAGGTGATGCATACGCCCCAGTAGGCGTGCTGATAGGGGCTCGGATCGTAGAGCGTGTACATCGCCGCCACCGATTCGCCGATGGCCAGGATGATGAAGGTGGCCATGCACTCTGAAATCAATTCCCCGACCTGTACTTTATTATTGTCAGACGCTGCCATCTGCCTTTCTCCTTCAGACGCGGCCATGCTCGAAGCGTGCGAGCAGGCCGGTGGCTACCGCCGTCACGAACACCACACCCACGAGCAGCAGCAGCACGGCTTGCGACCCATGGGTTTCCTTTAACCAGCCGATCAAGGGCTCCTGCACGATCGGTCCGATCGAGCCCAGACCATTGATCACTCCCGCCGCCAGCGCGGCCTGACGCCGGCTGCCGATATCCATGGCGCAGGCGCCGGAGAGCAGTGAGTCCGGGCCCATCGCCGTAAAGCCGATCAAGCCGAGCATGACGACGAACAGCAGTGGTGAGGACAGGCCCACCATCCACATGAGCGTGGTAAACACGAAGCAACCTGCGGTCATCCAGAAAATGACCGGCGTGCGCCTCGCCCCTGGCATGCGATCCGACCAGAAGCCGCCGACAATGACGCCCAGGAACCCGATCCAGTCGAAGGCCGTGGACAGGTAAGCGGCGATCGTGGTCGACATGCGGAATTGCTCGACCAGTATCAGCGTGGACCAGCTGTCGAGCGCATAGCGGATGAACTTGAAGCCAAAATAAATCAGTCCCATGGCGACGATCGACCCGATGAAGCCCGCCGGCAGGGGCGTCTGGCGGGCCGGACCTGTCCCGCCTGCCACCGCTTCGGCTACATCAGGCTCAGCATCGTCTTCCAGCGACAGGCCGACCGATTGCGGCCGCTCGCGCGCCAGCATCACAAAGAGGACGGTGATCGCAAACAGCACCAGGCTTGAACCGTAGAATGACCACGCCATGCCCAGCCAGCCCAGCAGGAACCCGGCCAAACCTTTGCCCGCCACCGCGCCCAGCTGGTAGCAGGTGCCCCACAATCCGAACAGGGTTCCGCGCTCGGAGCGGCGGGTCCAGTTGGCAAACAGCGCCACATTGTGCGGCCAGCCCGTCGCCTGCGACAGGCCGTGAATCGCCATCGTCACGCACATCCAGGTGAAGACGTTGGCGACGTGGGAATCCACCAGCATTCCGAGTGCGACGTTGCAGGCGGCCGCGACGCACATACCGTAGGCCAGCACGCGCCGGCTCTCCATGCGCTTGCCGAGCCAGGCCGCCAGGAATTGACCCAGCATGTAGGCGACCAGATAGATGGTCCACGGATAGGCGATGTGGACATCGTCCAGATGAAACTGCTCCTTGAGCGGATGCTTCAGAACCGCGTAGACCTTCCGGCACAGGTAGAAGCCAGCATAGGAGAGCCAGGTCGCAGCGAAGAGCTGCGCGCGGTAGCGGCGCAGGAGAGCGGGACTGGCGGAGCTCATGCGCTGGCCCGCTGCGTGAGGTCGCAATCGCCAGCGGCCAGCCGCGCCCAGAATTGCGGCGGCAGGGCGTGGTAGTCATCGAAGGCCCTCGTCGCGAGCGCCATATTCCCGTCGATATCCGTGGCGCGGCAGGTAATGAAAATGCAGCGCATCCCGGCGGCCTGCGCCGCGAGCAGTCCGGCGCGGCTGTCTTCAAACACCAGGCATTGGGCAGGTTCCACCTCCAGCGCGCGCGCCGCGAGCAGGAAGCCGTGCGGGTCGGGCTTGGTGGCGCGTACCGCCTCGGCACCGATGCGGGCGCGCGCGTCGATGAACTGACCGACACCCAGTCTGTCCAGAAACGAGTCGATTACGGAGCGTGGGCTGGAAGACACGACCCCCAGCTTAAGTCCGCTCGCGGACGCGGCGCGAATGGCTTCGGGTGCGCCGGGAATCGGTATCACGTGGGCCGTGCCGGCGACCCAATGCTCGAGCATGGCCGCGGCCAGCTCCGCCACATCGACCCTGAGGCTGGTGCGTGCGCGAATCTCCTTCGCGACGGATTCCCAGGTGCGGCCGTGCGTCTCGGTGGCCGGCAGCGCAAAGCCGGCAATGCCATATCGGGCAACGACGGCCTCCACCGCCTCCTCCGTGTGCTGCTCGCTGTCAATCAGCGTGCCGTCGAGATCGAAGAGCACCGCGCGCACCGCTGGCACGTCTCTGGCTTTGCGGTCGGTGCCCGGTGTTCGCGTTGTCATCGCCTGTATACCTGTTCTTTTGCGCGCATCCCGCGAAACGACAGCCGCCCTCTTTAGGGGCGCGGCTCAGCATAGCGCACCACTGTCCGACCCGCATGGCTACAGCCGCGCGCAGGCCGTCTCATTAGACTTCGGGAGGGCACGGGCTGGAACCAGCACCGTACTCAATGCAGCGGTTGCGCAGTGATTATGCGCCAGCGCGCCAGCTCCAGCGTTGGGCGCGACTGCAGGTTCAGAGCAGTTCCTATAGACTTCAGGAGGACGTCGGATCGCACGAGTGCGCTGCGGCGGACAACCGTCTAAAACAATGTCGAGAGCCATGCCATCAAACTCAAAGGAACCGGATGACGAACGCCTGCTGGTTCGCAGGCGATTGCTGCAGGGCATGGTTGCCGCATCCCTGCCGGTGAGCTTGTTGTCCTGTGCGGCGAAAGAGGAACACAAGGCCTTGATCGTCGCCGGACTGCCGGTGACCTGCAACCTCACCCTGCCCGTTGCCTGCGTGGCCAGGGCGGCGAAGAATCGGGCGGGCCCGGGCGTCGCTCCGCAGTTCGCCTACGAGTACAGCAAGTACAGCGGCTGGCCCGAAATCAAGGAATCGTTGATGGCGGGTCGAATCCAGGCGGCGTACATGCTGGCGCCGCTGGTGATGGACCTCGCCGACAGAAGAATACCCATCAAGATCGTATCCCTGGGGCACCGCTCGGGGGCCGTGATCATGGTCCGCACTGATTCCCCGTACCAGCATTTCAGTGAACTGAAAGGCAAGCGCATCGCCATTCCCAGCCGGTTCGCCGTCGATTTTCTGTTCCTGAGGAAAATGCTGGCGAAGGAAAGCATGACGCCCAACGACATCCAGGTGGTTGAGATGGCGCCGCCCGACATGCCGGCCGCGCTCTACGCCAAGGCGGTGGACGCCTACTGTACGGGAGAGCCGTTCGGCGCCGCGGCGGAACGCGCGGGCTATGCGCGTATCCTGCGGATGACGCGGGACGAATGGCGTAACTACATCTGCTGCGTGCTGACGGTACGGGAAGAGCTCATCGAGGAAAACGCCCCTCTGGTTCAGGATCTCGTCGACCATGTGCTGGGAGCAGGCATCTGGCTCGACGCCCGCCAGGAAAATCGAAACAAGGCAGTGACGATCGCCGCGGGCAGGAAATTCTTCAATCAGGACCCGAACATCATCCAGTTCGTGATGGAACATCCGACCGACCGGGTCACCTACGGCGATCTGCGCATGATCAGGGCGGAGTTCGAGGAACTGATGCAATTGTCGCTCGAGGCCGGAACCATCAGGCACCCCATCGCGTACGAGACCTACGTGGATGAGCGTTTTGCGAGAGCCGCACAGCCGGCGGCGATTCCACTCTGATGCGGCGGGCACTTGTGGTCAGGGCGTTCGCCTTGATGCTGCCACTGATTTCGTTCGCTGTGGTAGCCGACGAAGGGAGCCTCATCGCCGGTGTCTTCAGCCCGCCTCGCCTGGCCCCCGACTTCTCACTGTCGGGATCGGACGGCACGACGCTTATGCTCAGCCGCTATCGCGGCAAGGTGGTCTTGCTCTCCTTTGGCTACACCTATTGCACCGAGGTATGCCCCATCACGCTCGGTGTACTGGCGATGGCGCGCCGGAAGCTGAATGCGCGGGCCGCTGACCTGCAGGTCCTGTACATCACCGTGGACCCGGACAGAGACGATGCGGCGCGCATGCGCCAATACCTGACCGCCTTCGATCCCAGCTTTGTGGGCGGGACCGGGACCCCTCAGCAGCTTGCGGCGGTGCGTCGGGACTACGGGATTTCAGTAGGGAAAAAGACACCCGTCCCGGGCGGTTACGCGCTGAGCCACTCCTCTTTCATTTACCTGATTGATCGGAGCGGCGCCCTCAAAGCCCTGATGCCATTTGGACACAACGCCGACGATTTCGTGCATGATGTGCGGTTGTTGCTAGAGAAGTAGACCCTTGCTGACCACGGCCGCAACGCAAACTGGCTATGAGGTACCTTCGCTGGGTGGGATTGTCGCTTGCCGCCATTGGGCTTGCCGCGGTGGCCTGGGCGGCGTTTACCCCTATCGGGACCACTTCGCGGGACGTGCTGTTCGAGATACCGAAGGGAACCTGGGCTCGTCGCATGGCGGGAAATAAAGTAGAGATACTCCCCTCAAGGATCCGTCTGACGCTCGGCCTCCGGGATGTCCTCGTGCTGAGGAATCTGGACGATGTGCCGCAGATTTTCGGACCTACCCTGATGATGCCCGGCCAGAGCTTCCGCCTGCCTTTTGCCGTGGCCTCCGATTATCAGTTCGCCTGTACCGCACATGCCAGCGGACAGATGACAATCATCGTTGACCCGAAGCCCGAAAACGCCTGGGCCAGATTGAGGTGGCGGTTGCGGCAATTCCCGGGAGCGGTTGGCTGACGATGAAACGAGCGGCACAATCGACCCTCTGGAAGGTGCTCCCCTCGGTCACGGTCATCGCGGCACTCATCGGCCTGTGGTGGATGGTCGTTGACCTGACCCGTAGCGCGATATTCCCGACGCCCTGGCAAGTCGTGCAGGGCACGGTGGAACTGATCCGGGACGGCACGCTGTGGCAGCATATCGGCGCCTCGCTGATGCGCGTGGGCACTGGATTTGGGCTCGCTGTCCTGTTTGCGGTGCCGCTGGGTCTCTGGATGGGATGGGTGCGGGGCGCGTTCTCAACCCTCAATCCCATATTTCAGATCTTGCGGCCCATTTCCCCGATCGCCTGGATTCCGATCGCCATCCTCTGGTTCGGTGTGGGCGATGAATCGCCGATATTTCTCATCTTCATGTCTTCGGTGTTCCCGATGGTGGTGCAGACCACGGCTGGTGTGCACACCATTGAACGTCGTTATCTGCGCGCGGCGGAGAATTTCGGCGTTTCGCGCTATACGCTGTTTCGGCGTGTCGTCATCCCCGCGGTGCTGCCGCAGATTATTGTCGGGATGCGAATCGGCCTGGGCGTGGCCTGGCTGGTGGTGGTCGCCGCCGAGATGATCGCCCTGCGCTCCGGACTGGGCTACCTGATCATTGACTCGCGCAATGCGGGCAACCGCTACGACCTGGTGATCAGCGGCATGGTGATCATCGGCCTGATCGGACTTTCGCTCGATGGCATCATGCGGCTGCTGGAGGGACTGCGGATCGTCAGGTGGCGCTATGTCCGCTAAGATTGCCGTCAAGGGCCTGAAAAAAGGCTTTGAAAACGATCAGGGATCACTGCCGGTCGTCAACGACGTCAGCTTCGAGGTCGCCGACGGGGAATTCGTTGCATTCGTTGGTCCCTCCGGCTGCGGCAAGACCACGCTGATGAACATCATCGCCGGCTTCGACCCCCCGGATGAGGGCACGGTTAAGATCGACGGCAGCTTCGCGCGCGGACCGAGTGCGAAGGGCATTCTGATTTCCCAGCATGGCTCGGTATTTCCGTGGCTGACGGTGCAGCAAAATCTGATGTTCGGCCTCAACGGCCACGCCCCCAGCGACAAAGAACAGCTGGCGGATCACTACGCCGCAATAGTGGGCCTCAAGGGTTTCGAGATGAGCTATCCGCACGAATTGTCCGGAGGCATGCTCAAACGCGCGGAGCTGGCGCGCGCGCTGGTGGTGAAGCCGGAAATTCTCTACATGGATGAGCCGTTCTCGGCGCTGGATGCCCTGTTGAGCTTTCGCATGCGCAAGGAACTGCTCCGGATACTGGATGAAGAGCGCCACACGGTCGTTCTGATCACCCACGATGTTGAAGAAGCGATTCACCTGGCTGACCGCATCTTCGTGTTGTCGGCGCGCCCGGCGAGAATCCAGGCGACGTTTGAGGTCCCGTTCGAGCACCCCCGCAAGCTCTCGAGCCCTGAGGCCCAGCAACTCAAGGACCGCATCCTGCGCGAGCTGGGCGCCTAGCTCGCGATTACCCCGAGTGGCCCAATGATTCGGCGCGCAGCGTTCGCATTCCTTGCCGTTGTCACGACCGTCGCAGCCATTGTTGCGATCAACACGCTGCGGCAGGGCTCGCAACAGATCACGGTTGGCCCCTCGGCTGCGATTCCGGTGGATAGCCAGGCCGTGTCGGCGCGGCTCGCAGGCGCGATTCGATTTCGCACCATATCCTTTGAAGACCCTTCGGCGGAAACTCTGGCGCAGCTGCTCGAGTTTCACAGCTACATCGAGCGCTCATTCCCCCGGCTTCATGCGTCCCTGCAACGCGAGCTCGTGAACGGCTACAGCCTGCTGTATACCTGGAAAGGCGAGGATGGCGCCGCGAAGCCGATCCTGCTGATGGCCCATCAGGATGTCGTCCCGATAGCGCCTGGGACGGAGAAAGACTGGCAAGCCGCTCCGTTCTCCGGCGACATTCGCGATGGATTCATATGGGGTCGCGGCAGCTGGGATGACAAGGGCAATGTGATGGCAATCCTCGAAGCCGTCGAGTCCCTGCTGGCCCGCGGATTCAGGCCGCGGCGGACGATTTACCTGGCGTTTGGCCACGACGAGGAGAATGGTGGCGCTGAGGGCGCCACAATGATTGCAAAGCTGCTCGCGGATCGTGGCGTGCACTGCGAATTCGCCCTGGATGAAGGACTGCTCATCGCCGAGGGAATCCTGCCCGGGCTCAAGCCGCCGGCGGCACTGATCGGCATCGCCGAAAAGGGCTCGCTCACCCTGCGCCTGACGTCCTACGCCACCCCTGGCCATGCGTCGATGCCACCGGCGCGCTCAGCCATTGGTGCCCTCGCAGCGGCCATTGAGCGCATTCAGGCGGCGCCCATGCCCGCGTCGATTGCCGGGGTCACGGCACAAATGTTTGATGTGATTGCACCCGAGCTCACCGGTCTCAATCGGGTAGCGATGTCGAATCTCTGGTTGTTCGGGCCCCTGGTACGCAGGCAGCTGGAAGCGAGCCCGTCTACCAACGCCCTGATTCGCACGACTGCGGCGGTCACGGAGATCCGTGGCGGCGACAAGGACAACGCGCTACCGGGCCAGGCGGAGGCCCTCATCAATTTCCGGTTGTTGCCCGGTGACAGCGCCGCAACGGTTATCGAACATGTGCGGCGCGTCGTGAAGGACGATCAGATCCGGATTGCCCCCGCTTACCCGGCCGACGAGCCCTCACGTGTGTCCTCGGTCACCTCCCCCGCGTACCGGGTCATCGATCGCACCATTCGCGAGCAGTTCCCGGAAACCGTAGTCACGCCCGGGCTGATGATTGCGGCGACGGATTCCCGTCACATGGCGGCTGTGGCCGACAACATCTACCGATTTTCTCCGGTTCGTGCCGGCAGCGCCGATCTGCCCCGATTTCACGGCACCGATGAGCGCATGGCCATCGCCAACTACGTGGAACTCATTCGCTTCTACGGCGCGTTGATACAAAACGCCGCCGGAAAAGATTGAGTGTCAGGGGCTGGGGGGCAGCTGCTGCACCGGTGGCGATTTCTTGAACATCTTCACTTCCGCCGAGCCGACAATGAGCAGCTTATTGCCCAGTTGGGCGCCGGTCTTCTCGTTCTCCACCCATATGGCGCTGTGATCGGCGGCCAGTTCGCCCTTCACCACATAGGTTTCGCCCGCCGCGGGCGAGAGCACGACCTCCCCCTCAATCTGGAAGGCATGGCCGGTCATTTCCAGAATGGGTGCGGCAAAGTAGGTCCGTCCGTGGAGTCGATATTTGCCCTCCCTTGCCGGCACAGACCGCTCATAGGCTCGAGGCGACAGGACCATGCCGTGGCCGTAGTTCAGATCGAGGGTCTCATCGAATGCGTTCCTGACGCCCTTGCCGTCGATTCCATCCAGGTAAAACAGATCCGCCTTCGTGGTGCCGGTGATGTTGCTGAAGGAATCCTTGATCGTGGCCGACGGGCCTATATAGGGAGGTATCGGGGCGGTGGTTGCGCAGGAGCCGAGCATCAGGAATAGCGTGACCAGTGCCAACTTGTGTTTCATGTGGCTCGCCTGCCGTGACTTCGAGAACATGCCCGAAGCCGGTGGCGTTGTCCACGCCCCAGATTTCGGGCGGGTTTGACAGCCGGTGCACCCTTTGGGCCTACTGCTGCGTATTAGTACTGAAAGCCCCTACTTATTGGGGGTATCTGACAGGGGTACGCCCATGATTAGAGCGAGACAGATGCTGGCCCTGGCCGCATTGAGCCTGCCGGTGGCCGCGCTGGCCCAGGACGGGCACCTCACGATGCCTGATTTCAGTGCCCTGGCTGCCCGGGCCAGCGAGCACACCGACATTTCTCTGGGTGGTGGCCTGCTCCACTTCGCCAGCCATTTCGTGGATGAAAAGGACCCCGACAGTGCGGCGACTCGCCGGTTCATGGCGGGTCTGCGTGAAATCGAGGTGCACAGCTACGAATTTAGCTCCGACCACGCCTATACGGCCAGCGACATCGATTCAGTCCGTCGTCAGCTGCAATCTCCGGGATGGAAACGCCTGGTGCAGACCCACAGCACGGCTGGTCACGAGGATGTCGACGTCTACGTAGCAATGGACGGAGAGCGACCCACGGGCCTCACGATCATCGCCGCGGAACCGCGGGAGTTCACGATCGTCAATCTGGTCGGGACCGTCGATCTGAAGGATCTCGCTAGCATGGGTGGACAGATGGGCATACCCAAGCATGTCGTGGCCGTGGCTGAAGCGAAGACTGCGGCCGATTGAATGCGGACAGCCCAGAGGCCTGTGCTACGTCCTGGGCGGCGGTGCGTGCCGGCGACGCAGCGGCATTTGCCAGGTTGGTTCGCGAACACCAGCGCATGGTCTACAGCCTGGGTCTGCGCATGCTGCAAAATCGGGCCGCGGCCGAAGATCTGACGCAGGAGGTGTTCATACAACTGCACGAGAGGATAGCTACGCTGGACAGTGCCCCCCATGCGCGGCACTGGCTAAGGCGTGTCGCGGTGCATCGGGCCATCGATCAGCTGCGTCGCCGTCCACCATCGTCGACGGGCGACGAGGTCCTCTTGCTGGTAGATGAGCGCGATCCAGGTGATCACTTACTGGCCAAGCGGCTGCGTGTATTGATCGGCGAGCTGCCCCCGGATCCGCGCGCCGTGGTCGTGTTGCGTTACCAGGAAGATATGGACCCCTCCGAGATTTGCCGGCTCCTCGACATGCCGCTGAATACGGTCAAGAGCCACCTTCGCCGCTCCCTGGAGGTATTGAGGGAACGCCTGTCATGACTCACGACCTCGAACAGGAGCTGCGCCGGGCATTGCGGCCGGTCGATCCATCGCCCGAGTTCACGGCGCGAATGCTGACCGGGTTGGCGATCAGGCGTGGCGCGGCGACCGCCGCCAGGCGCCCTTGGTGGCGTCCGATGGCTTTGGCCGCCAGCGTAGTGCTGGCCAGTGGTCTGGGCGTACTGTTCTATCAGCAGCAGCAGCGGGAGCGTGCGCACGCGCAACTGCTCGAGGCCCTGACGATCACGAGTCGCTCACTCGATCGCGCCTACCAGGCAGTGCGCTGGCATGGGAATGACGCCGGGGAGCATGGCGGATGAGCTGCGCCCGTCGGAGCGTGGGGTGGCGGACGCTGTGCGCAGCGAGCGCGGCGGCGTGCCTTTCATCCCTCGCCTCAGGCGCCGAATTGCGGCTGCCGGCCTTTGATTCGCTGCGCGCCAAGGCCAGCGATTCGGTCGTCATCTCGCTCGATGCAGACATGCTCAAGTTGGCTGGACAGTTCCTCGACCCTGCTGATCCCGGCGATGCGAACGCCAGGGCGGCCATTCGGGGCCTGACGAGCATTTACGTGCGCAGCTTCAGCTTCGAAAAGCCCTATCAGGTTCCGAGCACAGAGATTGCCACGCTGCGCAGTCAGCTGGCCGCGCCACTCTGGCAAAGGGTGGTGCAAACCCACAGCGAAGCGGATCATTCAGACGTGGATATTTACCTGGCAGCCGACACCGAACATGCCCAGGGTCTTGTGATCATTGTGACCGAACCGCGCGAGTTCACCGTGGTGAGCATTTCTGGCGCCATCGATCTCGCCCGCCTGCACAGCTTGCAGGGTCACCTGGGTGTGCCCCGATTGCCGGCCACCAAGTAGCTGACGACGACAAGCACTCGACCCGGCAGCCGTCCACAGCGCCGGCGAAGTACAGCTACACCGGGTTCCAGCAAGCGATATGCGGATCGGGCCCCCGTCCCTTCTGTCGTCCCCGTTGCCAGCAAATGGTAAGTCGTCGCCCGGCATGTACTGTCGTGAGAAGGCGACAACGCCCGATGCTGTCTACGCCGATGTAAAACTGCACCCTCACTGATGCTCAGCTGCGAATTGGGGGGGCTATGAGCGTAGAACCAAGTGAATTGATGAGCGAGGTCTGGACGCAGTGGCAGGGTCACGTCGTTCACGATGTGTTTCCTTTGGGCCGCTACCTTGGCTGCTCGGATCACAGCGGCGTATTCCTGACCAAATCTGCGGCACCGGACCATCCTGAAGTCGCGATCAAGCTCGTTCCCACCGACCGCACCCGGGCGGAGTCTCTGCTACCGCGCTGGAAGAGGGCTGGCGGCATCGTTCATCCACACTTGCTCAGATTGTTGCAGTCGGGCGGGTGCCAGCTGGACGGGCAACCCTATCTCTATGTAGTCATGGAGTACGCTGATCAGACTCTTGCGCAGGTGCTGCAACGACGCGCACTGACGGAAGACGAGGCGCGAGAAATGTTGATACCGACCCTGGACGCACTGGCGTTCTTGCACGGGCTCAACCTGGTGCAGGGTCAGCTGAAACCGGAAAACATTCTTGTGGTTGGGGATCAGCTGAAACTGGCGAGCGACACGATCTGCCGCGTCACCGAAAGCAGGATAAGCGCCAAGGCGCCCAGTGTGTACGATTCTCCGGAAGCGCGGCATGGAAGCAGTTCCACTGCGGCGGACATCTTTGCACTGGGAGTCTGCCTGTTCGAAGTCCTGACTCGCCGTCCGCCCGCCGGTCGGGGCGAACGCAGTGAAGCCATCGCACTACCGATGGATTTCCCTCCGGCATTCCGAGACATCGTGGCCCGCTGCCTGAACCTCAGCCCGCAGAACCGTCCCAGTGCGACGGACCTCGTGGCTTGGGCGCACGGGCAACGGGTGCTCTTTGCGCCGGACGCGACCAATCAGCCCGCGGCGATCGTAGTGTCGGAGCCGACGGTACCCGAGCCAACGGTACCCGAGCCGACGTCAGTGCGGATTACGCGCCCTGCAGCGGACCGCGCCACGACGAAGTCCGCGTCGTCCATGGCGCAGTCACCAAGCCCGCGAGTCTTGCTTAAGGCGTTGCTCGCGGGAATCGTGGTCATTGCCCTGGCCTGGACTGGAGTGCGCATGCTTGGATCGCACGGCACTCCGGCGCCACTTCCAGCTCCACAAAGCCCACTGGCACAAATCCCAGACACGACCGGACCAGTGGTGGCGGGCGTTCGGAAGCCCAACTCTGCCGTTATGCCCGCGAAGCCGGGTCGCGGCGCACTGGCGACGTCACCAGCGACACTGCATGTGGAGATCCCTGACGCCTCCGAGGGCGCACGTCGCACCATCATCGGACATATTAAAGTGTGGGTACGAGTCATCGTCGAGCCGGACGGTTCGGTGTACGCCGCCACTGCGGATCGGCTCGGTCCCAGCAGGTATTTCCAGCGCCTCGCCATCGAGGCGGCCAAGAAGTGGACGTTTCCACCGATCGACAATCGGTCCCGACGCCTGATGCAGATTCGCTTCGACTTTAGTCGCGACGGCACGACGGGCCATGCCGTCACACTGCACTAGGTCTGTCGCCGACGGACCCTTTCTGACGCAATGAGCCCGCGAACCACAGCTTGATCGAGGTCTGTCGTATAACGCCAATGCGTCGTGCCTCCCGATCCGGAGAATCCATCCAGCCCGGACATTTCACAATCACGCGTTTCCGATCCGTGCCGATGCGCCCGGCCTCGGCGAGATTCATCTGAACTGCAAACTTCAAATACTATCGGTGCTTCTCTTTCATCTCCCCGATCACTACCCTTCGTTGCTCATTGCGGGCTGTCATTTGAGGGAGCAATGAACGAGGATCGCCAACACCAATCCATGTACGGGCATATTAAGCCCCTTTTAAAGTTCCCCGCGACCGCAAGATCCCAGCAAGACCGGGGTCAGATTCAGACAACCAGGCCGGAACCAGGAGACGAACATGAGCCACAACTTTAGCCAACGCCGTCTTCCTGTGCTCGGCCTTGCCTATATCGGCGCACTACTCGTCACCATCGGGCCCTTCCCAGCTCACGCCATCAACCCCATCGGATTGTATGCCGGTGGCGTGACTGGCTAGGCCAACCTAGAGGCGAGCGTGCCGACATTCAGCGCGACCATCTTCAAGGACCACCATTCCGCATAGCAGCTGATCATCGGCGTTCGTCCAATCTCGCTGCTGGGTGCTGAAGTCTCGTACGTCGATTTCGGGCACCCATGCGGCAGATTCCCGACTGCGCTTGCCGATCTGGATCTCAGAGGCACAGCCGGTTTTGGCGTCTTGTATCTGCCGGTGCCGGTGATCGATCTCCACCTAAAGGTCGGCGTGTCCAGTTTCCGCAGTCAATTTAACGGCACGGCCTTTTTGCCGGGCTCCTGTCCGATCAATATGCCCGATTGCAACGCGGTGCATCAGAATCAGACTGATACGGGCTTCGCGGCCGGTGCCGGTGTGCAGGTGAAATTCGGCTCACTCGCCGCGCGGGCGGAATAGGCGCACTTTACAGCCGCGGGCGCGCACCCAAATATGGCCACCTTGGGCCTGATCTGGAAGTTCTAATGAATTGCTGGCGCCCCCGGCCGGAGTACCAATTGTGCAGAAATGCCCTCCACATAAGGGGCTCTTAGAGCGGCATGGATTGCCTGATGCCTCCAATCGGCACCCCGCGGTGGACGGGCAATTCGCATAGGTATACGGACGACAGGGGCAGCGTGCTCCCTGCCGCCCGTATGTCGCGACAGCCTGGAACAGTACTCGCTGCCGAGTGCGTCGGATCCCCGCACACAGACACCAGGTAGCTACTGCTCTTGGGTATATGCGGCTTTGCGCTGATGCCGGACTGCGAGTATCAGCTCCGCGTCTTCGGCCGGCAACCAACGATACTGGGCGATATAGCCACTGCGTCCGCGCGGGAGTGAAAGCACCCATCGACCATTCTCAGCGACCCGCCCCAGCAAAGGATGATCAACCAGCCAGAAACGACAGCCCCAAGGCTCCCATCCTACCGTACAGGTAGGCCCTCAGCGGAGGAGCGTGCCGTCGAGAAGAGTCCAAACCGTATGGCAGTATTGACCTCTGCCCTGCAGTACGCATACGCGTCGTGAAGTCTCATTGATGGTCAGGGTGATCTGTACACCTGCGCCATTCGTAAACACCGAGCGCACACCACTTCCGTTGTACAAGCCCGAAAATACATCATCATCGAGGTACACAGATGCACTCCCACTCACGCCAATGTAGATCGACAGCAAGGCATTGGCGCTGTTGCCTACGTCATGGTACTGATGTAGCGCACCCCAACCGCCCGTGGTGTAAAGATCAATGTTTTCTGCGCTCGCGGCCCCAGCGAAGGCCAACATTCCCACTGCAATCAAGATTTTCATTTGCGTCTCCCTAAGTCCATTAACTCAAACAGCCGCCGCTCAATGTGGCCCACGTAAGTTGCGATGGCATCCGCGCAGAGAACCACGGCAGATTCATGCCGCGCCTTGTAGAAAATTCGAATCAGGTCACGACACACTCGGCGCAGCACCGTTCATTACAAAGCGCCAATCCATCACCAGCCTCACATGGGAGCAGCACGCAACCCTTAACCCGCGAGCGTAACGCTTTATTCATTTGCGCGAATCCGGAAGAAGCCCAGTGTCGGTGTACATCGAATAGCCGATTCTGAAACGAGGACTTCCCTTACGACGCGGCTTCTCAAGGTTGAACCATGCCTACGCGCAAGACGCAGAGAGCCAGTCCACGAACGTCGTCGACGCCACGCTTCTGCGTAGGGCACGGCAAGAGCCTTCGGCGAGAAGCCTGCTCTGCGTAATTGAAACCCATAATCCGCCGGGCATCGGACAGCGGTAAGACAAGTTGGTCGATAGGCAGACTATCTCCCTACAAGCCCTTGAATTGTTGGCGCTCCTGGCCGGCTCCCAGAATGGTCTGAAAGGCCTGTTTCTATGGACCTCCCTGAACGGCAGCGGGTAGGGAGACCTAGGCAGTCATCCGTGTATCCTCGTCGCAACGCTAGTAGGACATGGCTCCCCTTTTAGCCCACGGCATGGAGTGGGCGTAGCATCCGGCTGGTACCGCCCAAACCCACAGGGAGGGTTTCCCATGGCGACGGTACCGCCCGCAGCTCACGCGCGCATTCTTAGCGCGATTCGCGGCGCGCAAGCTAACGTTGTCGCACTGCGCAAAGCGACAGACGTCCAGACCGGCTACTTGGGTTTCGATTTCGTCGAAACAGCTCTGGCGAGCTGCCACACGGCGATCTCCGGCGAACAAAATCAGGCACGCATCGTCACGATGCTTAAATCTGCGGCCCGGGCGATGGCGCTCCTCGGTGGCGGCGATGTCGCGCCCGTTGTCCAGCGCACGCACAAGACGCTCAATGCCATCCTGCAAGAACTCGATGCGAAGGATTCAAAGAACGAGTGATGGAAGCCCGCTCGCCCTGGATACCCTTACGCGCTGCTCCACGCAATTCAGGTTGGAAGATGGCGCCCCGGCCGGATCAACGGACAACGCTCGAATGCCTCTTTTTTTGCAGGCTTTTTGTGAACGCAGTTGGATAGAGTCATTTGGATAACTGCCTGTTTATCCCCCCGTGGTGTCGGCCTTGAGCCAGACTTGAATGTCATTAATCAGGGCATCCACGAGCTGTGTATCGGCACTGTGGCGGGCCTGCGGTCCGCTATTGTTCATCTTCATCCAAAAGCTTTCGCCATTGTTAGATTCGATGTGGTATTTGCGAACGAACGGCCTTTCTGAACCTATCGTCAGCACAACGTCGAGGGTGTAGTTCATGCCGGCGTTGTTATAGCTAGTCGTGACGTACTGGATCGTGATGGGCGTGTCGGACGTCTTGATGCTGGCGGTGGCAGAATCCACCGACGTTGGCATAGCTGGCAGCTCTGCAACGATTTCTGCCTTCTTGAACATACCGAGACGCTCTAGCTCAGCGCAAAACGCGGCTACAAAGTCGTGGTGTTTCTTTCTGTAATAATCGATATATGGCTGATCGTTCGCGTTCCAGCCCCCAGGTACCGTTACGAACGCGCCGCCAACGGCAAAGGTGGGACCCTCACGCTTCACCAACATGACACCGTGGACCAGCGTCACTCCGGCCACGTGTTGAGACTTGGCCTCCACATTCCCTTGAAACTGTGGAAATGGCTGTTCCGTCGCGCAGCCCCCGATCAGCGAGACCAAGACGAAAAGTACAATCCGTCCCATAACCGCCCCCTTCTCGTTGCAGCTAACCCGTAGCGGACCTCAACGAACTTCACAGTCAAGGTTCGATTGCAGGTCCTGGGGCGACAGCCTAACCCTCTTATAGTGTATGCGGGATCCAAACTCTGGTCGGGCATTTGGCCGAAACAGCCAGGTTAAGCGTTTCCACGGGGTCCCGTAACCGGCGAAGCCGCTTTCAACGTAGCCGCGGTGATGGGCCATTCACGAAGCCGGCTCGTCGATCAGGTCTACACACACAGCCCGCAATCAGGCATGGCCAGCGTTATCGAACACGTCTTGGCAAGAGCGCTCGGCGAGAAGCCTGTTCTGCATGTGTGGGACCGGATAGCGGAATTGGGGTAACTATCCATTTATCGCTCGGTGTGACTCCCTGTTTCGGAATTACACCACACCACCCTACTTCCGCGTCAGGTTCTGCTCCGGCGGATCGTCCTTCTGGATTAGCGCGCCAGACTTTCGCGCGTTGTCCCTGAGTATGCCCCGCAATTGCTCCTCGTTGGTTTCAGGAGGATCCGGCTCAGGAGTGGGGTTGTCGGGCATGCCCGCGCACTCAAATCATTTGCGGGGAAGAATGAAATACGGCTCGTTGTTCTCAAAGGTCACACCGAGCATGTGACAGCCAGATATGGGTTCGTTGGCTAGTCTATGAATGTCGAAAGGGCGCATTCGCACCATGTCCATGGCTTGCTCGTCTAACAGTGGAAAACCTGAGGACTGAATCATCACTTGCTTCATCAGCCGATTGTAGTCGTCAAAGCAGATGACAAGTAGGGTCAGTTGAGCGCTATACGAATCCGACCGCCTTACCCGTGCAACCACGAAATCAGACTCGACCCGTTGCCCATCCGTTAGCTGCACGACTCCATGGCGACTAGATATGCCTTCCACAAACTCGCCTTCATATCGAGCGCCCTCGGCGAACCGGTAGAATCCGTGTCCATCGTATTCCCCGGCATAAAACCCACCCTCGTATTGATCGCCGCTGCGATATCGGTATGTACCAGTGCCGTCCAGGCGCCCGGCGCGCAGTTGTCCGATGTACGTCCCGGCGGGCTTTCCATCCAGGAACCACGACAACTGGCCTTCTCCATCACCGTATCCGTTCACGCAGGCACCAGACCAGTTAATCGACTCCTTAGGCTGTGGACTCCGATTGAAGAACTTGCAGCCTTGCGAATCAGCGATCCAATGTTGATCAGTCGCATCCTCTTGGCTCATGGCCAACAAGGGTCCGACGAACACCAACAGAGTCACGGCAGTTCGACACATGAATCGCAGCAAAGATGCGCGAACGGGCAGAATACCCAAGGGCAAGCGATATTCGCCTGGCGATTCGGCCCACAATCTCAAAGGTAAAGTACCTGTCCATGTTGTCATGAGGCGATGACCACTCACAGGTCCAATCCACGCGCACCCGCTGCTCCGCGCAATTCATCTGATCGCTCCGCGCCAGAATTGTCAGAATCAATGCGTACGCCACAGCGAACTTCGGTAGGGTCAATGCCGGTATTTGCGGGCATAGGGCTAATTTTGGTTTGACGGTAACAGTAAATACGTTGGCGTTGCGCGGATGACCTATGGTCGCTTTCGGCAGGTACTCTTGATGCCCCCATTGTAGCGGCATTTCCCCGTTCCAAAGCCTCCGCGCGTCCGCCCCTGCGGCAGCACGAGGATTGCAGTTGGTGAGAATATGGACCGGCGTTGAAGTCGACAGCGCCAACGCTTGGGCGATTGCCCACCGCCCCGCCCCGGCCTACACTGCGGTCGAATACTCAGTGGGCCCCATGAACCTCAAACGTTACAACGAATTCCTGATTGCCATTGTTGGCACCGGCGTGCCGCTCGTCATTCTGAGCCTCATCGCCTGGAATCTCTTCCCGCACGGGGACCGGTTCAAGCCGCCGGGCGTCAATGTCAATGCACCTTCGGCGTCGACACAAAAGACACAGCAGCGGCTCGCTTTCTGCGCTCCCACCGTTGCGAGCGGTACGGACTGGCAGTACATGCCCGTGACTTCCGTGCTGCCCAGGAATACGGAGAACGCTTCCCTTGGCAGCTATGGCTCGGCCTACGCCGTCTCATACATTCGGGGTGACGAGCCGGGCCCCAATGCCCTAAACACCTGCGACTACGTTCGGGACCGTCAGCACAGCGTCATCTTCAACGTCCTGATTCGTCGCAGCAGCACCGGCGAGCAGCATCTGCTCCTGCAAATGCCAGCGGTCCTGATATCCCTTAACGTCCCCGATCCCAAGTGCGCCGCCGGTGAGGGTAATGTCCCCTGCGGCACGCTGGTGTGGACCTTGATCGACCGGGATACCAACCATGACGGTGTAATTAACTTCCAGGACTCGCACCGCCTTTATGTCTCGGATTTCGCCGGCCAGAACTTCCGCCCCCTGTCACCAGAAGACGCCACAGTACTGGGCTGGAAATGGGATGGCCGGGCCAAGGAGCTTTTTGTCGGCGTGCGCCGAGACGCCAACGGGGACGGTCAGTACGCCGATGAGGACGGCGCCGAGTTGCTTGTGGCGAACGGCGAACCCTTGACTCCCGCC
>Ga0099796_10000027_pt1 | contig 36525 bp, 59 predicted proteins | sample Rivendell_Oct201_12_FD_92644 | JGI IMG/M metagenome (GOLD analysis project Ga0099796, IMG submission 92644) | Vadose zone soil microbial communities from the Eel River Critical Zone Observatory, Northern California, USA -... | ecosystem: Host-associated > Plants > Roots > Rhizosphere > Soil ... | reverse complement strand
GGAAATTGGCCGTTTTTCAAATTGTGAATGGTATCAGTCAAATTTGCTTAAAACCCATTTAGCTGGTACTGAAGGAAATGCTGGAGCAACTTTAACAGTTGTAAGCGTTGTAACTAATGCGGCAGGTGGCGTTATTCAAATTACTTTTAGTGGTACTACCGCTGCAAGTGATGCTAACTCAATTAAACAGTACGATAAATTCCAATTCAGTGATGGTGTGGCTAGTTTTACCAATCTGCGATTCCTCACATTTATTGGCCATGAGGTTTCCCAATCTCCAGTACAATTTAGAGCAACTACAAATGCAGCCTCTACAGCCGGCTCTCAGGTTACCGTTGATATTTATCCACCTTTACAAGCAACGGCTGGAAACACCCAAAATATTAATACTGCGATTGTAGCAGGTATGCAAGTTACTGTGCTTCCAGATCATCGATGTGGGTTATTGATGGCAGGTGATCCTTTGTTCCTCGCAATGCCTAAATTACCTGAGGAAGTTCCTTATCCAACGTCTGCAATGACTGATCCCAATAGTGGCGCTTCGATGCGTCAATATTATGGCTCTTTATTTGGTCAAAATCAGCGCGGCATGGTGCATGACATTATCTGGGGAAAAACATTAGTTGATGAATATGCAATGATGATTGCATTGCCTGTTTAATAGTCAATATAAACCGGTGAAATTGTTTCATCGGTTTAGGTGGCCTCTTTCTCACAGTTAAAAATTAATGGAATAATTTGGAGAATAAATAATGACAACGCCTAATACCCCTATCGTTAATGCTGGCGAACTTTATGTAAGTGGATTTTCTATTACTGTATCAGGTACAAATTCATTAGGTATTTCACCTGGTATGGCACGTGATAGCACAAATACTAATGATTTATCAGTATCCGGAAATGGTGAAACAAATTTATTAATGAGTAGGGTTGGTTTAAATGGATTAGACACAGGCGTCCTTGTTGCTAGTAAATTTTACGCGGTTTTTGTGATTGGAGATTCAACAAAATACTTGCCTACTGGCTACCTGATATCTCTTAGTGTTAATAGTCCGGTTTTACCAAAGGGATATGACATGTTCCGCAGAATAGGTTGGGCGAGAACAGATAGCTCTGCTATTAATACCAGACTTTATCAATATGGTGGTGGTTTATATCGAAAGTATTATTACGAAGTGCCATTAACTATTTTAACAGGTGGAACAGCGGGCACCTTTTCAGCAGGTACTGTTGATTTATCAACTTCTAGTTTTGTTCCTCCACTCTATTTAGAAAATCCTGCTCCTACAAAAGAATTAGAAGCACTCATTGGGATTGTTTATACCGCTGCCTTAGCAGGGAATACAGCAGAATTTGCATTGGCTAATGCCGCCTCAATACCCATGCTTAGATTTGGAACGGGAGTTGCCGGAGTACAGATAGATACTTTACAAGTACCAACTGTTAGCTTTCCAGGAGGCATGAATTTCAGATATAGAGTAGCTGCAAGTGATTCATTAACATTAACAATTTGTGGATTTACTGATGTTCTTTAATTTGTAAAGTCTTTCCATTTAAAGGTAATAATAATGACTTATACGACAACAGAGCTTATTACAGGATCGTATTATTCCTCTGGAGTCGTATCACGTGAATTTGAAACAGTTAGTGGCGGTCAAATATCAGATGGTCTTTTATGGCTAAATGATATTTTGACCGAAAAAGATGTTGATCAGGGAATGATACCCTACGAAAGCACCTATACGGGTAATTTCGTAGAAGGACAGGAAGTCTACCCTATTCCAAACTTGACCCAGATAGATACATTAGTTTTCTATCTGGATCAAGTGCGTTATGCCATGAAATACACTAAACGTAATCAATATTTTGGATCAAGTCGTGTAGAAAACATTAAAACACTTCCTTTTGAATGGTACTGGGAAAGACAATTCGGTGGTGGAAATCTTTATATTTATTTCAAACCTGATAGAACTTATCCAATGGAACTACACGGAGTATTTCGACTATCTACCGTTTCTTTAGGTCAAGATTTAAGTCTAACGATAGATCAGTTTTATAGAACTTATTTGCGTTATGCTTTGGCAGATCGTATTTGTTCCGAATATGAAATGGATACACCGCTTAGCATTATGAAGCAATTAAGTAAATATGAAGCATGGATTAATAAAAAATCTCGCACACTTGATTTACAGATTAATAAATCTTCAACGCTTCATAAGCGGGGAAGTTTCAATTATGGATTCATTAATCTTGGCAAGGGATGGATTAAGCCTAGTTAATAACATACTTTTTAAATGGATTTTTATTAATGGCTATGAGTGCAAGACAAAATATAGAGCCTGTTCCTGTGAATGTAGTGGGTTCAAGTACTTTTGGTCGATATCCTAAAATAAGTGCTGAACGCACTTATAATATGTTTATTTCAGATGAATGGCTTGTTAACTATGCCGGATTCAAAAAACGTCTTAATCTTCTTCCAGTAGGCCAAGGACGTGCAATATTTAAGTCAGTGCGTGGAAATTTTCTTATTGCTGTTGAATCATCTACTGTTTATCGATTAAATACGAATCTAGCGCCTATTTTTTTAGGACAGATTAATACGACCACGGGAGATGTATCAATAGATGAAAATCTTTCAAATCAAATTTGTATCGTCGACGGAGAAAGCGCGTATATATATAATTATTTAACAGGAACTTTCACTAAACAAACATTAACTTTTGTAGGTCAACCTATTATTCCAAGTTATGTTTGTTATCATAATAGTTTCTTTTTGATTGGATCATCCAAATTAAGTCAAAATTCACAGAACTGGTATGCTTTTGAAAGAGCTACAGATTCCACTATTCAATTAAATAAACAATTTAGCCTACAGACAAAGCCTGATGTAGCTTTAATCGTTCATCGATTGCCAGGACGCGGTAATAACATATTATTGTTAGGTTCAACGGTTGGTGAAGTTTGGACTCAGGTAGGTGGAGCTGAAAATTACCGTCGTGTTCAATCTTTTAATATTGATAGTGGTATCGTATCTATACCTACCTTTGCTGCAAGCGAAGAAACTGTTTGTTGGTTATCTCAAAATGAAAATAATTCACCTTGTATAATGGTAACTGATGGAAGCTCAATAAAAAGAATTTCAACAGATGGAATTGACTTTCTTCTATCTACAATAAAACACCCCGATCAATCAACCGCGTTTTTTTATAGACAGGATGGACATTTATTTTTTCAACTAACATTTTATAATCCGGTAGATAATTTAACTATTATCCATGATTTTAATACGGGTCTTTTTTTTGATATCCGTGATGAAAAAATGAACTATCATCCTGCAAGAAATGTAGTTTATTTTAATGAAAAAACTTATTTTATTTCTATTAATGATGCCAGCATTTATGAAATGAATAGTTCATTTATAAGTTACGATTATAGCGTAGACCCTTTATCGGATGGAGAAGAAATTCCAAGAATACGCATTTGTAAATCAATAAGAAAGCAAGATTCGTCTATTTTTAGAATAAGAATGTTTACTTTTTGGATTGAGCAAGGTGTCAATAAATTTTATTCAGAAAACGCTGAAGATGGGTTTTTGTTAACCCAAGAAGGTGGTTTTATCTTGACACAACAAGGCGGCAGAATGTTGACACAAGGGAATAGATTTACGATTAACAATAATATTCCTCGCGTTGATATGTCTTTTTCAAAGAATGGCAATCAATCTTTTAGTAATGTTGTAGGGAGAGACTTAAATACTGTTGGAAAATATAGAAATCAAATAAGATGGTGGAAACTTGGCCGATCTAATGAGTTCACTGTTCAATTAAGATTTTGGGGATTCCAACGTTTTGTTTGTGGTAATGGCGTGGCTGAGGTCTATTGATGACTATTCCATCATTGCCCGCTTTTTTTGATATGCCTTATACAGATAAAGAGGGAAAATTAACGCCCGATAGCCATTTATATAATGATCAAACCTTTCAGGTATTAAACTATATTGTAACATTATTAAATGATGCATTTAGTTCTACAATTAGTTCGACAGTAAATGGAAATACAGCCGTATTAGATGGTATTGCGCCTCCTCCTAAAACAACGGCGCAAATAGCAGCCTTACAGCCAAATGTATCAAATGGTACGATGTGGTTTAATACTGATTTAAAGAAGTTACAGGTTAAAACAGATACGGGTATAATAGAAACAATTACCAGCACTTAAAGGAATAAGAGCATGGATTTTGACTATTTAAAAGGAATTGGTGGAGGAGCTGCCGCCGGATTATTTGGCGATATGTTTGGAAATGATAAAAATCCTGCCGATGCAGCTATGGGTTATTATAATAAAATTCCAGGCATGGAAAGAGAAAACTATAATCCCTATATCCAACGCGGAAATTCTGCATACGATAGATTCAATCCTATTTATAATTCTATGTCCTCCGATCCAGCAGGTTTTCTTGAGCAGATTATGGCTAAATACGCGCCGTCTAAAAGCTTTCAGTTAAAACGAGATGAAATGAATAGAGCTGCCGGAAATTCGGCAGCAGCAGGTGGTATGCGTGGCAGTATGGATGATATTTCTAATGAAGCCCATATCAGTGATTCACTGATGGGCGATGATATGCAGCAATGGCTAAAAAATGTTTTAGGTATCGAAGATACAGGATTACAAGGTGAACAGCATTTGTATGATACTGGGTATGATGCAACCAAAAACTTGACCAGCGATTTATCAAATGTGTACGGAACACAGGGAAGCCTTGCATTTCAGGGGCAAGCAAATCAAAACAAATCCAGAAGCGATATGCTTTCTGCACTAATGAAGATGGGCGCGGGTGCTGGAGGTTTCTATTTTGGCGGCCCTGCTGGTGCTGCTGCTGCAAGCAGCTTTTTTTAAGGAATAGATATGCCATTTCAGCCAGTTAATTATGCGAATATTGAACCGCAAGGAACGCCTTGGATGCGCGATCTTATGGACAATTTAACTAGCGGTTATAAAGCTGGAAGATTGCCATATGAAACGGCACAAGAAGAAGAAAAGCAGAAATTGGCAAATTCTATGCAGTCTCTTTTAGTTCAAGAAGAGCCACAAAAGTTTGGGTCAGAAATGAAAACTGCTGAATTGGCACGCGCTCTCGATCAAGCTAATATTGGAAAATTACAACGTGAAGCATCAATGCCATTTGGTGGTCAAATAGCGCCTGGTTCTATAGGGCAAGCGATGTGGTTAGATCGAATAAGACAACAATATGGGGACAAGAGCCCTCAATATAATTATGCAAAACAAGCCTATGATTCAGATATTAGTAAAGCACAAACTTTAAATGCTTATAGAAGTGAATTAACAAACACAGCAGATAAAAGGGTATCAACACCTGTCGCAAAAATTGATCAAGAAATGGAAGATGTAAAAGCGGGTTTTGTTCCAGGAACAGGAAGAAAGCAAATTCTTGATCCTAATGATCAGGAGCAACGGTTAAATGAGCTTTATTTAAATAAACAAAAAGCGATTTCTGATTCTCAAACGAGAAATAGAAGTTTATTTGCATCAAATATAGATAAAACAATTAATTTAATTAATCCAGATCATTTAGTTCAATATGGCGGTTTATCTGGACAGACACAATTAAAAGCCGATCAATTCTCTAGTGCGTTAGGAAAAGCGCCAGATAGATACATCAATTATCAAAAAGCATTAACAAATTCTATTATTTTGGCAAAACAAGTTCGTCAATTTTATGGCGATTCAATTCAACCTTCTATTCAAGAAAAACTAGCAGAATTAACGAATCCAGCAACTTGGCAGAACAATCCGAAAGTTGCATTAGAAAATTATAAATCATTTATTAAAACATTGAGGAATGAAACAGGTACATATAAATCAGCATTAAGATCGCCAGAAGAATATCAACAAAAAGCTGATTCTAATGCATCTCAGAATTCAGGACGTGTCTTTAATCTAAGTACAGGAGAATTTGAATAATGGCTACTATTCAAGTTCGTATGCCTGATGGTTCATTACAAGCGATGTCACATCCTGATAATTGGTCTGATGATCAAGTAAAGAGTGCTATTTATAAAAATTTTCCTAATGTCAATAAATCAGATACTAATGTGTCTAAAACAAAACAGGGACTGGCAGGTATAGGAGAGGATATTAAATCAACATTAAATTCTTTACCTTCTGATTTAGTAAGCTCATTGATTAACTTACCTTCTCATGCTTTAAATGTAGCCAAACAAATAACTGATCCATCTGATATGCTTAGACCTATCCTTAATGTAGGCGGTGGTGTTAGAAAAGGATTAGAAGGCTTAGCTAATATACCAGCAAATGTTGCAGGTTATTTATCCTCAAAAGATATTGGTAATAAACTGCCAGAGGGATCATTAGCCTCTATACTAAAAGAAAATCCATTAGATTTAATTAAAAAATTAAGAATTCCTGAATCTGGTTTAGAAGAATCATTATTAGGTGCGCCTAAGCAGGGCGATGAAGAACTAAGAGCGCTTGGCAGTCTTTTGCCTTATGCAAAGATTGGAGGCGCTGCAAAAGGATTAGAAGGACTTGTCAAACGATCCGGATCTGCCTCTGCATATGCTACAGGACAAAATCAAGATCCATTGAAAGCAGCATTAATGACATTAATTGGTGAAGGAACAATTCGTGGAGGAACAAAGGGAATAAAGTCATTAGATCCTGCTAATTTATTCAAAGGACATCTTTCTCCAGAAGAATTAAAAGCTAATTTAAAAGCAGCACAAGGAACAAATACGCCTTTGGGTCGTATTATAGAATCACCCACACTTAATACATTATTTGAAAATGTCACAAGTGAAGTACCTTTTAGCGGAGCTGATACAACATTAGGTAAAATTAAAAATCAAATTAAAGAAGAAGGATCAAATATAATTGATCAAACTGAACCTGAAGGAATCCAAGGCGATAATAATTACGCTTTAAAAAAGGCATTAACGGATGCATTTTATAAAAATAGACAGATTAAAAATGATATTTATACTGAAAGAAATCAAATTGCTGATAAAGAATTATTTACGCCTGATTTAACAAATTTTAATAAATTAGCATCAGAACTGAAAACAGGTATTAAAGGATCAGCTTTTTATAAAATTAATCCTGCATTTAAAAGTTTATTTAATAAAGTTAGCGGTATAGAGAAAGGTTCTGATATGGTTTCTCAAGGGAAACCTAAACAATTAGCTAACGATGAATTAACGAGAAAGGGAATTATTGTTTCACCGACAATAACAGAATCAACCATGCTTGCTCGTGATTTAGATGAAAAAGGTGGCCAATTATTAAAATCAACTAATTCAAGCGATAAAGCGGCCGGTGGATTATATAAACAACTTTCAAAAACATTACGCAATGACGTTGAAAGCTCAATAGAGAACAAAGGTTCCCAAGAATTAAAAGAAGCTCATGAAAAAGCTAATAAAAACTTTATAGAAAATTATGTACCCTTTTTAGATGAAGATATTGATAAAATTTTAAAGAAAAAAGATGCTCAAAGCTTAGTTGCTAAGATTGTTAAACTAAGCAAAAAGTTTGATGAATATAAGACAATCGAAAAAATTAATAGTTTAGTTTCACCAGAAGAATCTAAATTGTTAGGTAATCATTATTTAAAGGGTTCACTTGATAAATTTGGTCGAGTTAAGCCTAAAAAATTAGCATCATTAATAGAAAATTTAGGTGATAGACAGTTTCAGGCATTATTTCCAAATAAAGAAGTTCAAATGAAATTAAAAAATTATTCAACTTTACGAAATATGAACGAAAAAGCATTGAATTTAATGTATAACCCGCAAAATGGCGCTAAAAATGTCAAATTATTATTAGGTGGCGTTGCAGCAGGAATGGCACCACATACCGCTGCTGGAGCTTATTTAGGATCAGTAGGATTTAATAAGTTAATGACAAATCCTAAAGCTCGTGAATGGCTTGTTAACAGAATGATTGAAAAACAAGGTCAAGGAATAAAATAATGGCACTCGACGAAAGGTATGTAGTTTCAAGCGATATTGAACAATATTATGTCAATAAAGATGATGGGCTACCTTTATCGAATGGTAAAGTGCAGTTTTTTAGGGATTCAGCTAGGACAGTCCCTAAAGAAGTTTTTCAATTATCAGGTTCCCCGCCGAACTACACCTATACGTCAATGGGCGTTGAAATAACATTAAGTGCTATTGGAACAGTACAAAATTCGGGCAATGATAATGAAGTTATATATTGGTATCCATACGATTCAGAAGGTAATCTTGATTTATATTTTGTTCGTGTTTTTGATCAAGGTGGAATTGAGCAATTCAGTCGAGAAGCTTGGCCTAACGTAACGAATGCCAATGATCCAACTAAAAATCAAATGGGATTAAATAATCAAATATCTAATCCGACATTTACAAATGTATTTATTAACGAAGGAAAAACAACCGTTTTCACAGTAACGGCTGGTGTTAATCAAGTATTTGAATTGGCACCTAACTGGGATTTTGTCATAAGTGGAACAGGTACGGTCACCGTTCAACGAATAGCTATTACAGGGAATGATAAAGTTCCAACAAGTCCCCCTTATATTTTAGATGTTCTAACTTCTGTCGGAATAACGACATGCTATTTAAGACAGCGTTTTTCATCCAATTCGGGATTATGGGCGAGCACTGCAAATGATAATATTTTTCTTGCGGGTAGTTTATTAGTTCGAAATGAAGTACTGGGAACAACGGGCATTCAAATGCTTTATAGTCCGTCCAGTGGTGGCACTCCTATCGTTATTGTCGATGGGACTTTTCAATCAAATTATCAAGTTTTATCTGGTTCCACGGCTGATGCTATTCCAGCTTCAAATGATGTTAATAGCGGTATAGATGGTTATATAGATATTTATTTATCTTTTACTCCAAGTAGTCACGTTCGCGTGAGTTCTATTCAGGTTGTTCCAACTCAGGGTGAATCAATTGATTTGGTGCATTTTGATTTAGATTCATCTAATAGAAATGAAGCATTCCAAGGTGATTATTATATACCTCGTAATAATACAAAACGAATCTCAAGTTTATTGACAGGATGGGATTTTACCGTTAATCCTTTTCAATTTGGATTGGGTGGCAATCTTTCAACGAATGCCGCTTATATAGTCGATCAAACAATTGCGGCTCGTGGATCAACAGGAAATGTTGCATGGTCAGTTAATGTTTCAACGCATGGTTTAAGTTTTGGAACTGCGGGAACAAATGACGCGTTCTATATGCTTACTTATTTAACTGGTGAACAGGTACGTGAAATTGTAGGTAGCAGATTATCGGTAAATGTATATGGTTACAAACTATTATCGGGTGATAATGTTTCAATGAGGGTTTATCTCTATAGAGGTAATGTTGCTTCTGTAGTTCCTGCACTTCCTTCTACTATTGGAACATTGGCGGCTGATGGAACATTTACATTAACGGCGGCTAATTGGACATTAATACCCAGAAGTGGATTAGATACACCGCAAGTTAATTTAAGCGCGATAGCAGACAGTGCAGGTGTTGATGACGGAAAAAATGATTATGGATTTACAGGATGGGAAATTACAGATGCAGTTCAATTAAGTGATACTGAAAAATTAGCTGTAGTTGTTACTTTTCATTATGCGGATGCCGGTACCGATATTATTATTAATTCAATATCATTGACCCCGGGCGATATTCCAACTCGTCCCGCTGTTCAATCAGTTGATCAAGTATTAAGAGAATGTCAATATTATTATGAAAAAAGTTATGCGCCTTCACTTCCTCCCGGAACAATAACTTCCGCTGGAAGTATAGTACAAAATATGCCATTGCTGTTTGATAGCGGTATAGATGGTCTTTATGCAAAAACTTTTTCTTTAATTTATAAAACGGTAAAACGTACTTTACCTTTTATAACTTTTTATGCTCCTACATCAGGAGGTTCCGAATTAATTTTATGTTTTGTACGAGTTTCAGGAGGAGCAGAAACTACTGTATTAGCAGCTTTTAATACATTCTGGTTTCTAACTGATTTAAGTATTTATGCAGTTGCGATTAAAGGAAATTATGCAATAGATCCTATTTTAAGTAGAGTTTATAATAAAGCAAATGAAGGATACTATGTTTTTCATTATGTCGCAGATGCGCGTTTAGGAATTGTTTAATTTAAAAGGAATTTATATTATGGTCGCACCCTATATCTCACAACAACCCATTGATGACTTTGGACTTGTATTTTCTGAATTAAAATATAGTGCAAGTTTAGCAGCAACAACTGATACGACACTGACTATTCCAGCAAAAGCAGCACGATATAAAGCTATTATTAAAGTTGAAAATAATGGATTAGTTTGGGTTGCATCTAATGCAACGGCAGCAGTTCCTGTTGGTACTACCTTTGTTGCAACTACTTCTGAATTAATTACTGATGCGAAAAGCTTATGTCGTGAAGTAAAAAAAGGAGAAGTTTTGCATTTCATAACTTCTACAGCCGGTACAGATGTTAGTGTTGTACTTTATGCTTTGGGAACAAATAACTAAACTAATATAGTAAGGAGCCACGGATGGCTACCGATCTAAAGTTTGATCAGTTTCAAGTCGGCGGTGAAATGAAGTTTGGAGATCGCCCAGTAGGATTGCGTTCTGGTGATTTAACAAAAAACTATATATTTGATTTCCCGGGTACGGGAATTCAAGATTCAAGCGGAAACTATTTTTTTCGTTATGAAACCGCCGGTGCGTCAGCCGTAAATTACCCGAAATTAATTAATTCTATTACTGGTACTGCTGTTGTATATACGGCAGATGGTATCGATACAGATATTGATGCTTCTATTCAACCTAAAAATAACGGGAATTTAATTTTAGATGAATTGATTTGGCCAGCATCTGATGGCGTTCCTGAAAGTGTTTTGAAAACTGATGGATTTGGTAATTTAAGTTTTACTTCTGGTGCATTGGTTGATGACATTATAGGAACAGAGAATCAAGTACTTGCAAATGGAACTTTTGGTATTCCGCAAAGTGGCGTTGTTATTTTAACATCGCCTCAAGATATTGCGCCAACAAGCACACCAACATTTTTATCTTTAACATTAACAAATCCACTGTCGCTAGCAAGCGGTGGAAGCAATAAAGCACTGACAGCTAGTGCTGGTGGAATTGTTTGGACTGATGCTAGTTCCATGCAAGTTTTAGCTGGAACAGCTACTGCGCGTCAAATGCTTCAATCGGGGAATTTGGCAACACCAACATGGTCAACAGCTACATGGCCTGCAACCACCACTATTAATCAACTATTATATTCTTCGGCTGCAAATACCATAGCTGGGCTTTCAAGTTCTAACAGTGCAGTCTTAACAACAACATCAACCGGCGTTCCGGTATTTAGTGCCAGCATGACGAATGGACAGATAGTAATCGGGTCAACTGGTGCCACTCCAACTGCTTCAACAATAACAGTAGGTGCAGGGCTTAGCATAGTGAATGGCGCTGCATCAATCACTATTTCCAGCACCGGTGGTGGTTTGTCATGGACTGACGTAATAGGCACTACACAAGCTATGGCAATTGACAGTGGTTATACGGCAAATAACGCTGGACTAGTTACTTTGACTTTGCCAGCAACCGCAGCTTATGGCACCGCTATTAGTTTGATCGGGAAAGGCGCTGGAGGTTGGTTAATTGCTCAAAATGCTGGTCAATCAATTCGATTAGGAAGTAGCACGTCAACTATCGGTGTAGGAGGTTCTTTAGCATCTACTAATTCAAGTGATTCGCTTAACTTGATATGTACTATTGCTAATACCGTTTGGACAGTGCAAGGCGCACCACAGGGGATAATAACCGTCGTTTAAAAGGATTTTAAATGGCTACTAATAATGCAGTAAATAATGGTCTTTCAGGACAAACAGGAAGTGGTTTATTTGTTGGACAAACAAGCCCAAGTCTTATTACACCAGCATTGGGTACACCTACCGCTATAGTTTTGACAAATGGCACAGGTTTACCCATTAGCACGGGAATAAGCGGACTAGGTGCGGGAATAGCTACTTTTTTAGCTACTCCAAGTAGCGCTAATTTGGCATCAGCGGTAACTGATGAAACGGGAACAGGGGCTCTTGTATTTGGAACCTCACCAACTTTTATCACTCCAATTCTCGGCACACCAACGTCCGGTACTTTAACAAACTGTACAGGGTTGCCAATCAGTACTGGAGTAAGTGGATTAGCAGCAAATATTGCAACTTTTTTAGCAACACCAACAAGCGCTAATTTAGCAGCAGCACTTACAGATGAGACTGGAACTGGTGCGAATGTATTCGCGAATACACCAACATTAGTAACACCTCTTTTAGGAACTCCCACATCAGGAACTTTGACAAACTGTACAGGTCTCCCGTTAACAACTGGCATCACCGGAGTATTAGGGCTATCTAATGGGGGATCAAATAAAGCACTTGTAGCAAGCAACGGGGGTATTGTATATACCGATACAGATAGCATGGAAATTCTAGCCGCCACTGCAACAGCGGGGCAAATGTTACGCTCTGGATCATCCAGTGCTCCAACTTGGTCAACAGCAACTTGGCCCGCAACAACTACAATTAATCAAATTAATTATTCATCCGCTGCAAATACAGTTACTGGATTATCTACTGCAAATAGTGCTGTTTTAACTACAACTTCTGCGGGAGTTCCCGTATTTAGTGCAAGCATGACAAACGGACAATTAATTATTGGCTCAACAGGGGCTACCCCAACTGCCGCTACATTAACCGCTGGAACTGCATTATCTATTACAAATGGTGCTGCTTCTATCACGGCGACTGTAACAGGTGGAGGATTAGGTTGGTCTGAAATAACCGGCACATCACAAACAATGGCAATTAATAATTCATATATTGCAAATAATGCTGGATTAGTAACATTGACAATTCCGGCAACGCTTGCAATTGGTGATACTTTTTCTGTGGTAGGAAAAGGTGCCGGTGGTTGGTTAGTTCAAGCCAATGCGGGACAAACTATATATATGGGCAATCAGACTTCCTCAGTTGCAGGTAGTATTTCATCCTCAAATAGAAGAAATTGCGTTTTGTTTTCATGTATTACTGCAAATACTGAGGTAGAAGTCAGAAGCAGTATAGGAAATATTAATATTGCTTAAGGAGTAATTATGTCAGTAAATAATTCAATAGATAATTGGATGATGGGAACAACGACAACTGATAATGCAGCAGCAGGAGCTGTTGGAGAAATAATTGAATCGACTGTAGTCTTAGGAAGTGCTGTCTCATTAACTACTGCTACAGTAGCGGCAGTAACTTCTATTATATTAACACCAGGAGATTGGCAAGTGTTTGGAAATGTATTTTTTGTACCTGCTGCAACTACAGTTATAACCAATTTAATTGGATCAATTAGTTTTAATTCTTTTGCCCATCCAACAGCTCCTGGAGCGGGTGCTTTTGCAAATTATTCATTAGCATTTCCATTAAATTCAGTACAAGGATTTTCTGTTGGGCAAAGAAGAATTTCTACTGCGGGTGCGACTATTTATTTAGCCGTAAGTGCAGTATTTATTACGAGTACTTTAGCAGCATATGGCTATATTGGAGCACGCAGAGCTAGATAAGGGAAAAAATTTTATAATTTAATCAAGGAGCGATAAATGAGTATTTTAAATTTTCAATTAGGGCAAATCGGCGAAGTCGGGGTAGTTCCACGATTTATATTTTTTGATACCAATAATACGGTAGCGGCTGTTAGTACAACTGGATATTTGAATAAATTTGTTGCACAGGGAAATAAAGTTTCAGAAACTGATATGGCGGTTGTGACTACGAGACTTACTCCAAATGCAAAATCTGCTCAAGTTAATCTTTTTAATGTATCATTTTCAGCAGGAAATTGGTCGTTAACCGCCAATACAACTCCAATTACGTTACTGAATGGACAAATATTTATAGGAAATTCTGGAAATATAGCTACAGGCGTGACAATGTCTGGTGATGCAACTATATCTAATACTGGTGTTTTAACTATTGCAAGCAATTCTATTACAACTGCAAAAATTTTAGATGGAAGTATTACATTGCAAAAATTAGCACCGGCAATTACACCTCAAGGCATTATTAAATTTTTTGTACAAACTAATACAGTGGGTGGTGCGGCCACAGAAGCCTTTGTTGTAACTGGAGCAAATCCTGTTACTGATTCAGCTTTTGTGCAGGTAGTTAATAATGGGGCTGCAAATGTCACTGTTTTAGAAGCAGTTGTAACTTTAAATACTCTTACTGTAACGTTTAGTGCAGATCCAGGTAATGATACAATTATTGCATATCAATTAGTGCGAATAGTCGCATAATAGGATAGTATAATAATGTACATCTCCTTATTAGGGTGACCTACCCAATCAATCATAGGGGGACTATTAAGTCCTCCTGTTATTGTTCTACGTAGAACTATTAAATAATTTTTCTATTCATTTAATTCCAATACTATGCATATAATTTTATTAGTATTATCCATGGATGGAGAGTAGATAGATGTTAGCTATGCGTTTTAATGCAATCAGTTATGCTAATAAATTAAAGAATGCAAAAGATTCAGACGAGATGGCAGAAATTCAGGCTGAGGAATTATCTGAAATAATAAATAATGACTTTGCGCTAAAACAGGACATACTTATCTTAGATAATAAATTGAGTAATGAAATTAAAAATATCAAAAATGAAATGGTCATAAAGCTAGGCAGCCTGGTCATTGGCTGCACTTTTATTATATCTATAATGATAGGAGTTATGGGGTTTTTCTTGCATAATTCATGATACATTTTTAAATATACACATTTATACATCTATAAATATATATGTATTTATTTATCTATGTATTTCTCTAACATTTCAATTAAAATAGATTTTAAAGTTACACCATCTTGCGCAATTTTTACCTTAATTTTTTTATAAAAAGATGCTGGTATTTTTAATGTATATTGCACATTATCCATATTTTCCATACGCTTTTTCATTTTTTCGTAATTATCATCTTTATTAAAAGACTTTCCAGATTCAATGAATGCCATCTTTTTTTCCTTTTCAGAATTTATCAACTTCGCTGAACTCAGACCCTTCAATTTCGTAGATGATTTGTGTAATTTCTTTGCAAGCTTCCGTGCCATAATATTCTCCATCTAACACACTTAAACCTTTTTCAACGCTAGTTGCATAGGCTACGCGCTGAGATGTTGTGCTAGTAAAAATAGGTAATTCTAATTTTTTAAGCTCTTCTTGAATATCTCGTCCAAGGTTAGTACCTGTTATTTTTCTGCTTATTATAAAAGCTGCTTTAGTTTTACCGTCTGACATGGCTATTTTATCTTTAACATTCCTAACTAAATCTTCCGTTGCCCAAACATCGTAAGGGGAGGGTTGGACAGGAATTAGAATTAAGTCAGCGCATTTAATTGCACAAATAGTTAGAGGGGAAATGCGAGGTATCCCATCAATAATAATTCGGCTGTAGACGCTGACATATTTTTGAACATCCTTATCTAATGTATTCATAGGTAAGCATGTCATATCAATTAACTGACCATTACTTCTTTCATGCCATCGTTGTGCTGAACCTTGAATATCTGAATCGATTAAGATTGTACTTATACCAAGCTTGGTGTATCCGCGAGCTAGATTGACAGCAAGCGTGGTTTTTCCTGTACCACCTTTTTGATTTAATATAGAAATAATCATTTGAAAACCTATATGTATTAATATATTTATATATTTACATAAATATGTATAAATGTCTATATGTATTTATTTTTTTAATTTTTTAATCCCATTTGGCAATTCTGGTTCTTCATCATCCCACTCAGCTTTGCAGTTTATAAATGCTAATATTCCATTAAGAACGCCTTTAACTAATTCCTCTTTCTCAACACCAGCATCATCTTTTTGAGCTATTTTATTCATTTCAACTATCCATTGCGCTGCAATAGATCCAATAATCGTACTAAGAAAACTCAACGCTTCATTTCCAGTTATTTGGCGTCTCATTTTTTGACATTCGTCTATGCTAAAATTCCAAGCTTCTGTAAAAATATGGTTAGCAATACTATGTGCGCGCGCTTGTATCTTTTTTATACCTTCTGGTAAATCTTTGTTTCTGACTATCGTCATTTCGGCGGCTCCGGTAATGGCATCCAGTGGGTAACGCCACTTAAAACATTTCCTTGATTTTCTTGCGAAGCGAAATGATATAAAGAATTATCTTTTCCCATTACATCTTCTGTGAGACCAAATTCACTTAAGAAATTTTTAGCATCTTCCATAACAACAAAAATACATACCGCATTTGTTAATTTTTTTGTGAGAACTAGAACATGTTCAAAATGCTTTGGTTGTTTTTCATGTATGTTTATCCATCCAGTCATTCTTTTCCTCCTCTGTTTCTGATCTCCAATGTGTGACCCATTTAGTAATGTTTTCACCTTGAACGACAAAATATTTTTTAGTGTACATTACTGTTGTAATAGCAGGAAATAACCCGCATATTTTTACTACCATTATTTGCCCCTCATCAGGAAGTTTTTGTTTTACACTTATCCATTCACTCATTCATCACCTTTGCGACTTCCGGCTCGATATTTTCTGCATCTGCATAAACTTGTTTTCTGTGTCTTATAAGTTCATCAAAGACAGAAGGTTCAAGACCAACCCAGTTCCATCCATTTTCGCGCTCAGCACTTAAAATGAAATGAAAGCCATCGAATTCAACATATAATCCATCGCCAAGATGTTTTTTTTTACTATATTTCTCAATAAATTCTTTACATTTCATAGGATATCTTCGAACAAATGCCAGACTAGAGATCCCATTTGAATGGTTCCTATATAAATCATGGTGTCCGGATGATGATCAAATTCGTGACCCGATCCAACTATAGTAAAGTAACGATGTTTTAATACTTTTGTTTCATCTAGTAAAACCCAAATATAAGGCTTTTCATTTTGGATTTGAAAGGATAGAATTTTGCTGTGAGACGGCAATTCAAGATCAAATTTATCTTCTATGGGTATTTCATATTTAAAAATTTTCATTAATTGATTGCATCCTATTTTCTTTCTGAATATTTAATAAGTTTTTTTGCATAATGCGCGATATCATCTATAAATTCATTTTTAAAGTTATCTATTTTATCCTTATGTATATCATTATCTTCTTGAATTCCTAAAGCGATATTACATAATACGTGTCCAGATGTGCAAACAAGAAATGGAACAATTGAATTATTAGGTAAATCATTATTATCCAGATATTCAAAAATAATATATAAAATATCTTTTGCTAATTTATTGACTTCTTCAGATAATTGTGATTCATTCATTTACACTGGATTCCTTTTTTTCTATTTTATTCTTTAATTCACAGTCTCTTTTAAATTCTTTGAATCTTTCAGTTTTTTCAAATTGTTCAATTTCTGATTTTTTAAAAACTAAATCTTCTAAAGTTATTTTCTTAGACTCGCCATTAAGTAATGTAATAAATGCGTATCCATTCTTAAAAATATCTTCTATAATGTGAACCGGTAGTCTCATTAATCCATCTTTCGGATAAAAATTTTCAGGTTTGGTCATTTTAGATAATCTCCGTATTCACTATGGCCGGTAAGTATTATTACCGGTCTTATTTACCTATCCATTGGTCTGACATAGCAGAGGCGATTCCCTCAAATGTAACTGATCTAAATTTTTTAGTATGTGATTTGCATGTATCTACCCACGTCCTCCATCGTTTACCATCCCATTTCCTCTCTGGATCAATAGTCTTAGTAGGAATCAAGAGAGGCAATCCTTTTAGCCATAAGCAAGTTGCCTTTGAAACAGGATGTCCGAATTGATAAGGTTGAATAATTTGATCTGCTTTTCTATATTGTCTTTCCGGCAGTCCTCTAGGATTTTCAACAGCAATTTTTTCAATAGGAGCATTTATTAATTTCATAAAAAAATCCATACCTTCTTTTCTTTTTTCCACTCTTCCTTCTTCTTTTATTCTGCAATTGCTCATATTACTAATATATGTGCATGGAGGATGTGCTATCATTAAATCCCATCCTTTATCTAGTATATCTAATACATTTCCTTGAATATGATTTCCCTTTATTTCAGAAGGTAATAGATCGCATGACCAAGCATCATGACCTTTTCTGCTAAAGGCTTCTCGAACGATGCCAGAAAATTCACATGCAATTAATATTTTCATTAATTAAACCCTCCTTCGCTTATTTTCTCGTCGTATTAAGAAATATTCCGAATAAACATGTAACAACTATGAATTGATAAATGCTCCAGTGTTGCAAAACAAATAGAGCCGTGGAGAACAGAGATGCTAAAATCCAGCTAATCATTTTTTATCCCCTATTATTGATATAAACATCATTGCCAAGCAGTCCGAAAGTTTTTCAGAATAGGCTTTAAGATGTGGGTGTGTAATTTCATAAAAAGGATTATCTATTTGTTCGCCTGGAATACTGTCGCAAATATACCTTGCTATGTACTGAATATTTTTAGTGGGTCTTTTCTTTATTGAAAGATAAAATATATTAAATGGTTCGTTCATCCCTGTATCAATAAATGGGGGCAATAATTCCATTAATTCGCCAGCAGTAAATGCTGAATAACAAGGTGAATTATTCTCGGTAAATATTTTTATATCTTCTTCGTGATGATTGTAGTCAATATAATGAAGTAACCATGAATCATATCCTTCATACCAAAAGAAGGTACTGTTTTGCTTAACCCCAATGGCTAATAGTTTTTTTGCTAACTCAAGAGAGATGACCTCATCTTCTAGATTCATTATTCATCCTTACATCCATCCATTACCCATTGAACAGCTTTTTGATGGCCTTCCTCGGCTTCTTTATAGGTTGAATATCTAGCTTCATAATCTAATGGAATATCATCTTTATCAAAAACCATAGTCTCAAAAACTATAGGTATATTATTGAATAAATTAAAACATATCCCACTAAAAATAGTTGAAACACAATGGCCATCAATGATTGTTCTATCTACATACATATAATTGTGAGGTGGTTTTCCTTCAATAAAATCTGCCCATTCTTTACAAGAAGAAGGAACTACATTTTTATTTTCGTCTAATTTATAATAATTAATCATCTTTCTTGAATCTCACCGGTTCTATATTTTGACTTCGTCTTTTCCATTCTTCTTCTGTGATTTCTATTGTCTTGCCAAGTTCACGAATATAAATTCCGGTTCCAGGTGATTCATTACCAGGATCCGTTTTCCACCATAACTTGATTAATGCCATCCAATCTGCTCGACAAGTTTTGCAGACGCTCAATGTATAAAATTCATGTGAAGTTTTCCCACAACATTCGGCTATTACTTTTTCTTGTTGAAAAGGAATATCTAGTTCATTCATATCATAAAAACAAGACATCCATAATGTTCTGTGATCCTCGCCAATTTTTTTACATTTTTGACAAATTTTATCCATACAACAGTCTTCCTTTCTGCACTCACGATCAGTGAATTGTGTACAAGCGTTTAGCATTATCGCCATACGTCTATATACTTTTGGTCATATGCAACACCATATGCTCCACCCGTGATTTCAGTTTTCGCCACAAGTGACTTTGAACCTTGACGCGGATAAGCGACTGTAGTTTCTATATTATATGTATGCCCCCAGTGTTGTCCGGTTGCTAATCCCATATGTTCTCTAATAATTTTACACGGCATATTTTCAGGGCAAAGTGATAATGTCCATTGAAAATCTTTAAAACCTGCGGTTGTGTTATAGATTGTTACGCCATGCACACTACGCAAAATAGTAGGTAAATTAACCTGTGTTCTGACAGGGGATGTTCCAGCGACCGCATAAGCTGTATCGTTTAATTCATCGCTATTTGATGGCAATGCCATAGCTAAATTACTGGATAATAAAGTACAAACTAAAGCAATTTTCTTTTTCATAATATTTTCCTTATGGCATTTTTTAAATTTTCTTTGAGTATATAAATATCGTTAATTCCACTAGTTGAAGAAATTGTTAATAATACTTCAGAGTCGTTTTCATCACAATTTCTTAAAATAAGTTCAGTTGTAGAGCCTTCAGTACTAGAAGGAATTTTTATTTCAATTTTCATGATTTCATCTCACTTTAATTCCTAAACAAAAGTTTCAGGGGGCATTGGAATTTTTTCATTTAAGGGGCGCCACATATGTAAAACATAAGGATTAATATTCACATAATTTGATTTTGGAAAATGATATTGGATAACGCAATCTTCCGGATTAAAAAACAAATTCTTTATAAAACACATTTCCTTCCAGTTAGGAGTTCTATTTTCTAAACTAACAGAAACATGCTCCCAACCACCTCCATGACTTGCAATAATATATAATATTCTGCTTTCAAATGGTATTTTGAACGCTCCCCCATCATCAGTAAGTTTTCCTCCTGCTATGCAATATTTTATAGGATATTTCATCTTAATTCCGTTACTAACCCATCTTTTATAGTTAATTTTCGGTGAACTTCTTCTTTCTCATCCATATTAAAATATTTTAAAGTATATTTTAAAACAGATATATGATGTTTCAAAGACTCTATAGGACTCTTTTCAAGAGTAAAAAGAATTTCTTCTATTGCTGATTTATATGTTTTTTTACAACATTCGTTCATTAAACTCTTGCTTGATAAGTTAGTATTTTCAGATAATAATTTATCTAATTCTTTCTTGCAAAGGGAAACTTTTTGTTCATAGAAATCAGAAGTTCTTTCGTGAGTTTCTTTTATTATTTTAAAAGAATCATCACAACCTTGTTTATATGAAGAAAGAGTATCAAGCAATTTTTTTAATTCTTCTTTTGTTTTATTATGAAATTCATTCATTGATTAAATCCTCATTAATCATATTTCCAATATTGTCATTTTCATTTAAAAGTTTATTTTCTTTGTTTTTAATATGCAATACTTTAATATCACATCCAGTAATCGAGTGAATCATTTTAATAACCCCGTTTTCATCTATTTTTTTGTTGTTTATCTCGCCCTCTATATAGACTAATTCGCCTACCAAAGCATATTTATTTGCAACTTCGGCGATTCGGCCAAAAAAATTAATATTATGCCATGTAGTTATGTTCTTTTTATAACCTTGTGAATCAATATACTTTTTATTGGTAGCAACTGATAACTGACATAACTGGGTGCCAGTTTTTGTAGTTTTAAAATCTTTTTTACCGACATATCCTAAAATAGTTGCTTTATTGATCATTTTATCCCTATTAAGCTCTTGATAATTGAGTCAAGAAAACTTTTGCTTGAGAATTAGTAAGTTCAATAAGTTTTTCTACTTTAAAATAATCCATTGCTTTAAGACGTCTTATTTCGTCAAAACCTTTTTCTTCCATTAATCGTTGGATTTCAAGGATATCATCGTCACAAATAGCTGTTCCATCATCGATTATTTCATCTTTTTTCTTTGATGTTTCAGCTTGTTTCTTTTCTTCTTGTTTTGGCGTGTCTTTCGGGGGATTGTTATTTTTTAATATATTTTTAAGTTTTTCTACTTGGGTATTTTCAATTACTGGAGAGGATACCACTTCAGATTCAATAATTCTAGCATCATCTTCTTCAACTTCAGCTTGTCTCAATCCGCGTAATGCATCAGCAAATTTATCGCGCAATGCATAAGCTCTTGCACGAAGTTGCAACATACGTTCAGGATAATTTTTCCACACGCCGCCTTTTGATAATAATCCCGCATTTGTAGCATCTTGGATGGTAAATGTTTTTGAATGGGGTTTATGACCTTTTCGTTTAACGGTACAAATATATCCTGTAACAACTTGACCGCTATATATAGCTATTTCTTCGATATCTTCGCATTCAGGATGTACAAGAACTAATGCCATTAAACCATCGCCCCAAAGACACGGACGTCCATTGATAACTGCTATATCTTGCAATGCTTGCTCTATTGGAAAACCTAACTGATACCCCATAGCCATCGCAACAAAAATATCCTCTGGTTTTCCCTTATAAATATTAGGAATAACCCCTGATTTAGATAGTGTTTCAGAGACCATTTTATAATGCGGAAATAAAACAGGTGAAAATAAGCTATCTTCTAAGCGAGAAGCTTTCTGAGCTTGGATTTTTTGAAGTTCAAATTTAAGCTTTAATATTTCATTTTCTTGGCGTGCTATTTGTAATTCTTGGTTTTGTGTAATTGTTAGATCATTAGACATTTTTGCTTTCCTCATTGCTTGAAATATTAATATTTACTTTATATTGACTTAAAAAATCTTGTATTCCTTGTTGAACTGCTGAATTTAAAAAACTGTCAAGCTGGATCCAAAAATGTTGATTTGTTTTTTCAAGCTTTTCTATTATAGGCAACACTTTTTCTAAATTATTAGATATAATTGAGTGCCTTTGCTTTAAATAATCAGCTTCTTTTATAAGAATGTTTTCTTGATTAGCCATCAATATCAGCTTTTGATCTAACGCTGTTATTAAATTTTGAACAGGCTTTATTAGATTATCCTGTACTTCTTTTATATATTGATCTAGTTCTTTTTTAACTTCACTCGTCATTGTTTGCTCCTTTAATTAAAAACGTTCGTGACCCTCTTTTATTCGCTTTATATGTTGCCAATGTATCGCCATTGGCGTCAATCAAGCATTCAGCATCTTGCACGTAAGATAAAATATTAAATTTTGTTTTTTCTGCAATATCTTCAAGTTCTTTCATTTTCGATTTAACTTGTTTAAACTTTGATAAATGCTCCATTACTTCAGCATCTATAGTTTTTATCTTATCTGGCGAATGAGTTGGAAACATTAGCTTAAGATCAATCATGGCCGTTGCTGGCGGTGGGCTATCATTTTTAACAGAATTCCAAAACTTACATGCTGCATCAATTATTGTTCTTTCTAACTCAAGATCACGATTATATTTGAATTCCCTATAATCGTTGCCCCCAATTAAAACAGCTATATAAGCACAATCTGCGTTCATTACAGAACAATAAAACGCGACTTGGACTAAATATTCCATTGGAATTGTATCTGAACCATGCTCACCCCATACTGAGCTCATAAAGGCATGTGAACATTTGGCCTCGAATATAGCATTCCATTTGGGTATAAATCCATCAAGATTTGCGCCTAAAAAATCATAAAACGGATGAATTATAGTGTTGGGAGTTTCTATTTTTACTTTATTGCGCTTGCGGAATTCTTTGCGAATCAAAACTTCTAGTTGATTGCCCCAGTATTGCAATGGTGTTTGCTCATAAGATAAATCAAGAATTCCTTTTTTTTCGCAATAAAGTTGATAAGGAGTTTTGTATTTAGATAATCCTAAAATAATTGGCATATCTGAACCGCCAATGTAATTTTTTCTTGCTAGTAACTGTTCTTGTGTAATCATGTCATGCCTACTTGATGTTTGGTTCATTTGTTTTTAAAAATTTTAGGAAATCGGCCGGAATTGAACCGGCTATGAATATTTTAAGCAGTTGAGCATAATCGCTTTAGGTTTATATGCATTCCTACTTTCATCATATTTTATCGAAAACACTATCAAGTCTGAAAGTTTCCTTGATAGCTATTCCAGTGTCACTGTCCACTGCGCGATTTCCAGTTGCAATAATAATATATCTGTATTACCCTGTCAACAGGAATTAGCGTTGTTGACAGTGAAACAAATGAAATTATTAACTGAAGCAAGAGAGTCTAGCCGCATAGGTTTAATTTCAGTAGGCAGCCGCTCACTACTAGTACGTGCAATTCGTGCCTAATTCCTATTTTTAAATAAGGAGAAATATGAAATACGTAATAGTAAGAACTTATAGTGCTGGTGTTTTCGCCGGAGAATTGGAAAGCCGATCAGGTCAAGAAGTTGTATTGAGAAATGCACGCCGAATTTGGTATTGGGATGGAGCTGCTACATTATCTCAATTAGCAATGGAAGGAACATCCAAACCTGAGAGCTGCAAATTTCCGTGTGAAGTTGATCGTGTTGAATTATTTCAAGCAATAGAAATTTTAGACACAACTGAAAAAGCCCGTGAATCTATTAAAGGTGTTGAAGTATGGTCGAACAAATAAATATTATCGGCTCCGGCGACGGCTCCGGCGACGGCTCCGGCTACAGCAACGGATCCGGCGACGGATCCGGCTATGTCTTCGGCTACGGCGACAACTCCGGCTTCGGATCCGGCTATGGCTATGGCTTCGGCTCCGGCAACGGCAACGGCAACGGCTCCGGCGATGGTTCCGGCTACAGCTACGGCGACGGCTCTGGCGACGGCGACGGCTACGGCTAAATAATATTTTGTAATTTTTATGACAATCGCGGCGTGGAAGGAACACGCAGGTGTTAATACTGATAATGGCTGGAGACTATAACCCGCATAGATACCGCACACAGCAATCAGTTAGGTTGAAAGGCTATGCAATCAGGTGCAATTCCTGACGATTGTCTATTTATTTTTTAAAAAATGAGGTTATAAAAATAATAATGACAACAGATGAAATCCATGCATATTTTGGAAGCATAAGAAAAGCTATAAAAGCTATAGGTCTTACTAGAACTTCTTTTTACTATTGGATCTCACAGGGAAAAGTTCCTTATGAGAGACAAAAAGAATATGAAAAATTAACTAATGGGGCTCTTAAAGCATCAGAATATTCTTTTGATCAAACTATAAAAGAAAGTGAAATATTTCCTATTTATCGATTTTATTGCGAAAAATTGGGAATGTGTAAAATTAGATCACTGACGTTTAAAGCTGGTAATAGACCAACTATCACCTATTTTCATTCTAATAATGAATCCATTAGTTTTACATCATTTAATAATGAAAATCTGATGCAAGGATTTCCCATATTTGATAGCTTAGGAAAACAATTATTTGAAAATGATATTGTAATCAAGCTAAAGTCATCTATTGAATATACAATAAAATTATTAGAATTTTGTAAATATGATTTACGTGAAAATGAATTTACAATCATAGGTAATATTTTTGAAAGGATAAAAAATGGACATAAGGGAAGTAAGTAAAGAAGAAAAAAAAGAATATATTAAAAAAGTTAATATGACATTTGACGATATAAGGGTTTTATTAAAAACTTTATCGTCTGATATGGAAAGTGATGATTTGATGATACAAGCCAGCGCCGTCTGGATAGGAGGTAACCTTTGCACTTGGTTTTCTGACTTCATGATGCAAATAAAGGCTTTGGATAAAACTCAAAAATCTCTTAATGATATAAAAACTGAACTCAAGGATATAGTAAATGACAACCCTTAATCAAACCATTGATCCATGCAAGATGTTAAAATCGCCTTTAGGAAGTAAATTTCAATTGGGTGATAAAATTTATTGCTTTGCTATAGGAATGCAAAAACCATTGATTCATGAGCTGACTGTCAATGGAATTTTAAATGACCAAGAAAATGATGCAGTTCTTTATACTGACGATAAATCAGCTTGGATCAGAGAAGAATTTTTATTTAAAACCAGAAAAGAAGCATATAGACATTTAATTCAACAGGCAGAAACAGAAATGAATCAAAATTAGAAAAAGATTGCTGTAAGCTATTTCTATTAGCTTACAGCAATAGCATTTTGCATTTAACAGAAGAACGAACCCTCTAGTCTTTTCCACTGTTTTAGTAAGTACGAACGAACGCATAAACGATATACGTATAACCGTTGAACGTCTAACTGTAGTTTTTGATTGTATCATTGACTACGGAAAGGTCAAATTTTTTATTACAGGGAATATAATTGTGAAAAAATCTATTAAAAAAAGTTTTAATCCAAAAGCTCATGCGCCCGCTGTTTATATACCATGTTGGTTGATACAAATCCCTTCTAATGAATTATCCCACCAAGCAAAATTAATCTACGGACGACTAGCGCAGTGGAGCAGCTCAAAAGGAACTGTTCACAGATCGACCAACCAATTATCTCAAGAGTTAGGAATGCAACAACGTGTTATTGAACGCGGATTGAAAGAATTACGCGATGTAGAATTAATTAGAACATATCAGATATTAATGGGCGGTATAAATTATTATCAATTTTTAGAACATGAATGGATGAATTTGCCTATTAATGAAAATTTAGAATATAAACATTCAGGTGATTTACCCCCCGACAAAAATGTCGGTACCCCCCCGACACAAACGTCGGTACCCCCCGACAAAAACGTCGGAGCTAAAATAAAAGAAATAAAAGAAATAAAAACAAACAGAGCTATAGCTAAGCCTGTGGATAACTCTAAAAATCCCGCTACGCGGAGCTCTGTTAATTTAAAAATTCTACCTAAAGACTTTGAACCGAACGAAAATGGAATGAAGGAACTTTATCGAGTTGCTCAGGCTGTAAAAATGCAAACAATAGAGCTATTTGATAAGTTTGTTAGTGTTCATAATAAATACAAAACAAAATCTTCAAACTGGCAAGAAAAATTTATTGGATTTTTAGCAAATGAAAAACCCAAAAAAACGTATGAAGATTCAACCGGTAAAAAACGGCGTTATGACAATAAGCCATTGTACTAGGAGGATTAAGTGAGCCAATCACGTTTGAAAAGTTTTAAAGCACATTGCGCTAGACGAGGTTTTGAATTACTTCGTGATGATTATCTTTTTATTGATAAAATTTTAAACAAATTTAAAATAACCGATTTTAAGGCCATTCTAGAGCGTTATCTTGAAGAATGGGGCTATGGAATGGGTGAAGCAAAAATATTCTCTACAGCGCAAGGATTTGGGCGCAAGAGGGCAAATTTATGGATGCTTCGATATGCAAGTGAAGCCGGAAATTTAAATATGGCTAAAGAGGCTAGTAAAGTGGTAACAGAAAAATATCATGAAGCAATAGAAAATTTGAAATAAAGGGCATTATTTAGTATAATTAATGCCCATAAAATTAAGCTTGTATGTAACGCTTAATATTTGTTATAAGAATCCCGCTATTGGCGGCTTTGAAAGTTCTTGTTCTAAAACGTCCAATAACACTGACTACGAATTCATTGTTAATTTTTGAGACACTGATAGCACAATTATTTTTTTCAACTAAATTTTGTAAATATGGGATTAATGTTTGTATTGAATCCATAATAAGTCCTTTTGAATTAGTTTGATTGTTCATAATGCCACCTCTCATAATCTTCATTATCTTTGTATTCCTTGCTTTTTTCACAATCATCACATATCTTGCAATTACCGCGACAATCCATATCGTCCGGTGTCCAACCATCCATCATGCCCCTAATTTGCATTATTGTCTCCTTTTGTATAAAATTTATTCTCTAAAATTTTTTTAATTCCTTCTATATGAAATAATGCTTTTTCTTCGTTAAGTTTATAATTCACTGGAAATGCCCATTTTCCAATTTCAGTCAATATTTCTTTATATTCTTTTAATTTTTGCTCAAGTTCTTTTTTAAGCATTATTTTCTCCTTTAGTTAATTTTAAAAAAACTGCTTGTAGTATTAATTTTATACCAATCAATCTATCAATGTCGGTAAGTCCTATCTGATAGAACGCTTGATATAATTCCTCTCCTCTCACTGAGTTTAAAAAGCATATTGTTTTTTTGTTATCTGATTTTTGTTGCATAAAAACCTCCATTTTAGTTAATTCGAAAAAGTCCTTTGCGTGGGATATATTCGTATTGATATTTTTTATCTATTGATTCAAGCCAATAAATCACAGGAATATATTTATTTTTGGTAGTAAACGAAGTAACTCTCAGGAGTAATGAACCAAACTTAACTATTTTACCTATTTGCCATAGCGTATTTTGCATTTGGTATACCTTCTTCATGTCTACTTGATAATCATATATTACCATGTAAGTTTACCATGTCAATATACTATTTTAGTATATTTAATCTTATGCTGCATATTTTTTGACTAATAACTTAAATACGTTTAAAATACTTGCTATTAGTTCATTTATTTGAGTTATTCACATACTTATCCACTATTTTTGTGGATAACTTCGTAAAAATGGAGTTAAGTTTTCATGGAAGATAAAATGATTCGTTGTATGCGCTGCAAAGGCCGTAAAAAAATGTTTAAAGTTCGTAATATCTATTCTCATACCGATACAGGCGGTATTCTTGTTACTTGTCCAATGTGCAATGGTGAAGGAAGAACTAAAACGCTGGAATCAGCAGTAAAGGATATTCAAGATGCCAAAGAAGAAAGAAAAACAAAAAAGCATAATTCAAGAACAGAAAAAAATATTAGGCCGTCCAACGATTTATAGCGACGAATTGGCCACAAAAATTTGTGAGGTTGTTTCAATTTCTTCTTGTGGAATTAGAAAAATATGTTTCAATAATCCTGATTTTCCAACACCTGAAACAATTCGGGTTTGGAGACTATATAATGAATCATTTTCTGCACAATACGCTAAGGCTAAATTAGCTCAAGCCGATATTTTAGCGGAAGAGTGCGTTGATATCGCAGATGATTCCAGCAATGATACTATAACGACACAAGATGGACGTGAAGTATTTAACAGCGAGTTTGCAGCGCGTTCTCGATTACGTATCGATACGCGTAAATGGCTTGCTTCAAAGCTTCTTCCTAAAATTTATGGAAATACTAAAGAACTCGAAGAAGAAAAAGAAAAGAATGAAACCTTGCGCGAAGAAGTCAGACAGTTGCGTGCTAAGCTTGATGAAAATAATAGGAAGGATTATTAATGTTAACAGAAGAAGTGATGATATATCACATTTATCATTCATTACAGCATATTAAATCTGATTTAGATGACATTACTACTGATAGAATAAAAAGTATTGAATAAACTGTAAAAAATATTTTGAAAAGTATTGAAGAATATTATGACAAAAAATGTAAATAAAGGGAATTATAATGGATAAAGGATTTATTACAGGATTATTAATAATAGCAGTAGCAGTTTTAACTATTAGCTTACATTATACAGATAAAAGAGTTTATGAACTTGAAAAGGTCGTAATTAAACTGCAAGAACGCACTGGAACATACGATTAAAATGCCCAATTTAACCGAAAAACAACGATTGATTGTTGTTGGCTTACTTGAGAATGACGAAGGGTTTCGTTCGATAGCTTATGATGATGCCACAGGAGAGCCAGTAAAAGCGCCTCAAGGTAATTTAACCATTGGTATAGGGCGAAACCTTCAGGATTATAAAATAACGCATCATGAAGCTATATATCTTTGTCTTAATAATATTAGAAACTGTGAAAATGTTCTAGGAGATCTTTTATTCTTTAATTTCTTAGATTTTCCTCGTAAGTATGTTCTAATTAATGTCTGTTTTAATGTTGGACTTAGTGGAATTATGAGATTCAAAAAGATGTTAAAAGCAATGCATAATCGAGATTGGCAAGAGGCTGCTAAGGAATTGTTGGATAGCAATGCAGCGCGTAAGTTATCTAATCGCTATGATCAACTGGCTAAAATTATGATTTCGGGAGCTTTAAAGTAATGAGTGATTATTTTGACAAAATAAAACATATTGAAGAAATTGAAAAAAAAGTTAATAAGATTGAAAATGTTATTAAAAGGATGCAAGAACTATCTTCTCAGAAAGAACATTTTGTGCACGTGGTGATAGAAGAAAATATTAATAATATTCATAAAAGAATAGATGAGATAGAGAAAAATCATCTAGTAAATTCAGCAGAAAAAGTGGGACATCTAGGCAGAGCATTGCACACCCTTTCTGAAGAAAATGAAAAACTTGAGACTTTATTGAATCGTAAATGGAATGAAAATAGTGAGCTATCTAAGAGATTGCTCGAATTAGAGCGATGTATTGATTACATGAAAGAAAATGATGTCAATAGAAACACTCATTACCTGTCTCAGTTTGAAAGAATTGACGAAATAGTTAATCTAATCAAAGAAAACAATATGCGCGATAGAAGAAAGCCGCATAAGTGCCCTGTGTGTGATGGTTACGGTAAGATTTTGAGCCTTATCGCGCAAGAGTCAAATAAATGTAATGCATGCGAAGGTAAAGGGGTTATTTGGGGATGACAGAGAGTGATTTTGATGTAAATAACCCACCAGATTTATGTGAGGGATGTCCAGATTTGTCAGATGAATTTTTTCAAACGTTTAATTCAGACTGGTTGGGTAGACTATCTTGTTCTTATTGTGGTCTTGAATTAATCAAGAATAAGACAATATTAAAAGTAATTGCTGAAGTTATAAAGGATCTTAAAAGGAGAAAAGTGATGCCATTGGCTAAAGGTGCGAAAGCACGCACAAAGAAGGGATTCTCAGATAATGTTTCACGTGAGGTAAAGGCAGGTAAACCACAAAAGCAAGCAGTTGCCATTGCATATAGTGAGGCAAGACGATCCAAGGGTAAGAAAAAGAAATAGGAATTATCTTTATATGAACTCACGAAAATGCCATATCCACGGAGAACATGGAATACTTTATGTTTGCCCTGATTATTCAATTGAACTTCAAAAAGAGATTGAAAAACTTGGAGAAGAATTTAGAGAGCAGTGTCTATCTGGTGAAATTACAATTCAAAATGTTAATTCTAAAGGCGAGATAGTTAGGGAGTGTAAATGGAAAGATCTTATTGAAAATGAATTAATGAATTTAAGTTAATTTTAATTAACAAGGAAAGTTAATTAAGGAATTTAGTTAAGGATGAAAATAGATTATGAAAAAGAACAAGAAGCTTCTCGCCTACGTAGCTCTCTCCTTGAGTTTACCCGTTACTTTTTTCGTCATATCACTGGTCGTGATTTCATTGTCTCCCAACCAATTGGACGAGAAAGCCATCATATTACTGTGTGCAGAACGCTCACCCAGATAAAGCGTCTTGAGCTTTTGCGTGAAATAATAAACTTACCTCCAGGGTGTGGAAAATCAACCTTTGTTAGTATGTTTGTAGCATGGTGCTGGGCTGAATATCCAGATTCAAATTTTTTATATATTTCATATGGCCATGATCTTGCTACTAAACATACAACATTTATTCGCTCTATTGTTTCGTCTAGGATGTATTCTTATTTATTCGATGTGGGCATTGATCCGGACAGCAGAGCTAAAGATCGATTTAAAACGACCCATGGCGGTCAAATGAGAGCCTATGGAAGCTCAGGATCGGTAACAGGCCATGATGGAGGCTGTCCTGGATTAGATCGTTTTAGTGGAGCTGTAATCATTGATGATGCCCATAAACCTGATGAAGCGCATTCAGATACTGTTAGACAGGGTGTTATTGATAATTATGATGAGACGATAAGGCAACGGGTGCGAGGTATTAATGTACCTATAATTTACGTGGGTCAACGGGTTCATGAAGCTGATTTAACAAATTATCTGACGAGCGGAAAAGATGTAGATGAATGGCATACGACTATACTTCAGGGATTAGATATAGCAGGAAATGCTCTCTATCCAGAAATGATGCCAAAAGAGAAATTAATCACATTACAACAAAAATCTCCTTATGTTTTTGCGTCCCAATATCAACAAAATCCATTGCCAGCAGGAGGTGCTTTATTTAAACCAGAATGGTTTGTTATGTTAGACCAAGAACCTTTATTAGTTACTACATTTATAACTGCTGATACAGCCGAAACAGAAAAATCATGGAACGATGCTACTGTATTTAGTTTTTGGGGAGTATATGAAATAGAGACATTGGGAAAAAAGACAGGGCAATTAGGTCTTCATTGGTTAGACTGTATTGAATTAAGAATTGAGCCTAAAGATTTAAAAGAAGCTTTTATGGATTTTTATGCTAATTGCACGCTCCATCCTAATCCACCTTTTATGGCTGCCATTGAAAAGAAATCAACAGGAGTTACATTGGTTAGTGTTTTAAAAGAAATTCGTGGAATTACAATTAGAGAGATAGAAAGGACGGCGCTATCCAGGAGTAAATCAGACCGTTTTGTTGATTTGCAGCATTATATAGCTTCTCGACAGGTATCTTTTAGTAGTTATGCAAAACATTCTGAAATGTGCAAAACGCATATGGCTAAGATCACAGCAAATAATACACACAGATTCGATGATATAGCTGATACATTATCTGATGCTATCCGTATCGCATTAATTGAAAAAACAATATACAATATTGACAAGAGACAGGAGTCTCAAAAACGTGTGATTCAAGGTATGAATCAGGCGCTTAATCGCAGGATAAGAGCAGGAGAGGCAAGGAATGCCGGAACTCGCAAAAGTACATACCGACCGTTTACCCGATCTTAAAAAATATGTAGAAGAAGCTCAACAAGCGAATAGTGAAAATGTTGATCGCTTTGAAAAATTCGTTAAATTTGTCTTTAAAACTTCTTTATCTGATGAAGAAGCCGCGACACTTTCTGACAATGGATATCCCACGCTCGAATTCAATATATTGGAATCCTTTGTTTCTCGTAAGCGTGGAGAATTTGCTAAACAACAGCCTAGCTTAACTGTTAGAGCTGCTGACGGTATTCCTTTACCTATGTTGAATAAAGAATTTGTAGAGACACTAAAGATAGTTGAAGCGCATTTGCGTGCCATCTTTTTTGATGGTGCAAATGATATGCTGGACTATAACGTTTATAGTGATTTGTTAGCAGGTGGATTCTCAGTTTTAAGAGTCTTTACTGAATACGTTAATGAAATGAGCTTTGAGCAAAATATTTGTGTTGAGCGAGTATTTGATCCAACTCTTACGGTATTTGATCCATTAGCAAGAAAATCTCATAAAGGTGACGGTCGTTTTTGTGCTGAACTTTATCCGATGACGCGAAAACAGTTTGAAGACGAATTTGGCGAAGATGTAGCAAAAGAAATGACTTATACGAGAGCCTTATCTGGCTTTAATTGGTCATTTCAGAATGAAAAAGAAGAAATTGTATTAGTCTGTGATTTTTACGAAAAAAAGACACGTAAAGCGACTATTTATAAGCTATCAAATGGTCATAGTGTTACTAAAGATGAATATGAAAAATTTATGGCACAATGGACTGAAAGAGGATTGATTGAGCAGCCTCCTATGCCTATTCATGAAAGAAAAACCTTGATTGAGTATATTTGCCGTTATCGATTTTGTGAAAGCCGCGTGCTGGATTTTAAAGAAACGAACTTTAAACATTTACCTTTAGTTTTTGTAGATGGTAATAGTGTTATTATTAAAGAGTCTGGTTCATATACGCAGATGACACGCCCTTATGTGTACCATGCCGAAGGTATTCAACGTTTAAAGAATTTTGCGGGTCAATCATTAGGAAATGAGTTAGAAAATACGGTTCAGCATAAATTTATTGTAGCCGTTGAATCGATTCCTGAAGATTATCAGGACGCATATCAGAATGTGCAAAAAGCTGATACATTAATGTATAATCATTTTTTAGATACAAATAATCCAAATATTACCCTCCCTCCACCTCGCGAAGTAATGCGCACTCCTATTCCTCCTCAGATTTCAGATACGTTTAGAATGTCTGATGAAATGACCCAAACCATTCTTGGGTCATATGATATGGCTCAAGGAGTCAATAATGGAGCTATGTCTGGAATTGCATTTGCAAGAAGCGCGATACAAGGTGATGCCACATCCGTTCCTTATATTGTAGGTTATATTAAGGGACTAAATAGAGTTGCTCAAATTATTATTGATTTGATTCCTAAGTATTACAGAACACCCAGAAGTTTACCTATTTTATTGCCTAATGGAAAACGCTCATTTAAAGAGATCAATAAGAAAGGTTCTCTTTATATGAACTATGACCCTAATACATTGCAAGTAAAAGTCGAAACTGGCGTGAATTTTTCTATGCAAAAAGAAATGGCTCTACAGACTGTTATTGAAATGTCGCGGGCTAATCAAGGCTTTGCTCAATTCTTTAATGAAGAAGGTTTGCCAACGCTTCTTGATAATATTGAAATGCGTGGTATTGATGAATTGAAAGAAAAAGCGAATGAATGGATGCAGAGACAAAAACAACAGCAAGCCATGGCTCAAAAACAACAACAAATGCAAACTCAATTAGAGGCTAAGAAGCAAGCAATGGAAATGATGGCTTTACAGAAAGACGTTCAATCGCCATCAGAAGGACAAATAGCTATTATGGCTATTCAAGAAAAATCTAAAATTGACGCCGCTAACCTTGAAATTAAAGAAAGAGATTCTGAAACTAAATTTATTGAAACAATCAGTAAGATTCGCGATGCCAATGTGCAGAATGAATTAAAAGCGGCTGAATTAGATGCTGAAAATACAAGAAGTTCCGTAGAAGCAGCTATTAATATTAGTTCACATATTAATCAGATTTCAGGAAATGAAAAACATCCTAATATTTAATAAGGAGTAATGGTATGGCTGAAAAATGGATTCAAAAAGCAATTTCTCCCTATTCTAAAGGTGCATTGCGTAAAAAATTAGGTGTAAAAAAAGATAAAAATATTCCTATGGATGAATTGAAAAGCACAGCAAAAAATTCAAAGAGTCCAAAAACTCGTAAACAGGCAAATTTAGCAATAACATTAAACAAGATGCGTAAAAAATAGAAATTTAATTAAAAGGATATTTATGGAAAAGTATGTTGTTTCTAACATTAGCACAGCATTAAATCATATTAATAATCTTTATGCGCAATTTGATTATTTGATAAAAAATGAAAAAGATTTGAATGAAAAGGAAAGATACGCATTATATAGCTATGGTTTAGATAAAATGAATATTGATTTAATTCGATTGGTTAATGTTAAAAAATCTTTGAAAGCAATTTGTGGAAATAAGCTGATATCCATTGACAAATAAACTTGACTTGATATTATAAGATAAGGTTAAGGAATAACCTACTACACGGAGTTTCCGTGGTATACGCACTCATGCGGAAAAATGGGCGAGACTCCATCGTTAACGAGGAAACTTACCGCAAGAAAGCGGGTCAAAAAATCATTATGGAAGATGATGAATGGAAGATAGTCAAGTTTCAGATATGGGCGGTAGTAGTGATAATAATGCAGCTCCTAGAAAAGAAGCTGAAAAGCTTTTTACACGGGATGAACTCGCAAAAATTGTCGCGCACCAATCGTCTCAAGCGGCAGAAAACGCTAAGCGTGAAGCTGAGGCAAAATATCAGCGTGACCTAGAATCAGCAATTCAAGCCAAACAACAGCAGCGAAACGCTGAAATTCCTAGAGATGTTGATACAGATGCTATTTATCAGCGAATCCAAGAAAGATTTAATCAAGATATGCGCGAGCAACACGAAAAACATCAGCTGGAGGCTCATAGAGCTGAAATGACACGCGCTGCTGATTCATATCATTCCAAGATTGCGCAAGGTAAAACCGCATATCAAGACTTTGATGAAGTTACTAAAGATTTTGACCCCGCTGCTTTTCCGCAATTAATGTACCTTGTAGCAGGTATGGAGAACGCCGCTGATATTGTCTATGATCTTTCTAATAACCCATTAAAGCTTGCTGGACTTGATCGGCTAGCGGAAAAAAACCCGCGACAGGCACAAGCTGCTCTTGTAAGTTTGGCACAATCTATTAGTACCAATAAACAAGCGCATTCTGATGCTCAGTCTCAAAATATAGCCGAACCACTCGACCGTTTGCAGCCTTCCAGAGTTTCCGGTAGCAACGGCAAAATGAGTGTTAAAGACTTGCAAAATCAACCTTGGCTTAGAGGTTAACTCTAACCATATAACTCATAAGTCGTTGCAAATTGTTCTCTGACAGGGAGTCTTTGCGATGCCTACTAATATTTTACAACAAGTTATTACTTATAACGAATCTGGTTTAGCGTTACTTTTAAACAGTTTTGCGTTTATTTCTACTTCAAATAAAAAATTCCAACGGTTCAATGATGATGTTCCGAAAAATTTGGGTGATACCGTATCATTTGATCTTCCTCCGCGCTTTACTACAACTAATAGTTTAGTAATTACATTTCAAGCAGCAGAACAGCGCGTACAAAATCTAACAGTAAACAAAGAAGCATCTACTGCTTATGAATTTACTGCTCAGCAGTTTATTTTTAATGTCCGTGATTATATGGATAAATTTGGACGTTCAGCAGTTGCTGAAATTGGCTCAAAGGTTGAGGCCGACGTAGCTACATTAGCTGAAACTAATACATTTAGATTCTATGGGGATGGAGTTACACCAATTTCGACATATTTGCAATTAGCAAATTCTTTAGCATTTCTAAGAAATTTTGGCGCAGCTAAAGACAAAACTTGCGGTTATTTATCAGATTTGACATTTCCTCCTATCGTTAATAGCGGTTTAAATCAATTCACACTTGATCGAGGCAATCGTGAAGCGAATAGTTGGGAAATTGGCCGTTTTTCAAATTGTGAATGGTATCAGTCAAATTTGCTTAAAACCCATTTAGCTGGTACTGAAGGAAATGCTGGAGCAACTTTAACAGTTGTAAGCGTTGTAACTAATGCGGC
>Ga0099796_10000022_pt1 | contig 39465 bp, 34 predicted proteins | sample Rivendell_Oct201_12_FD_92644 | JGI IMG/M metagenome (GOLD analysis project Ga0099796, IMG submission 92644) | Vadose zone soil microbial communities from the Eel River Critical Zone Observatory, Northern California, USA -... | ecosystem: Host-associated > Plants > Roots > Rhizosphere > Soil ... | reverse complement strand
GCGAAAGAAGCGTAGTTATCGCGGCTGGACCTGGGCCATCGTCGACGTAGACGCCAGCGAGCTTGGAGACAAGGCCGCGCGCATCAACATCACGTTGCCGCAACGCATTCTCCGTGCAGTCGATGCCCACGCTCGAAAGCAGGGTGAGACCCGATCCGGATTTCTCGCGCGGGCTGCATTGGATGCTATGCGCAAACAGGCCTGAGTTGCCTTGTAAGGTGCCGCCGGTTCACAAGACCAGTTCGACCGCCGGTGTGCGCAGGTTGTAATTCGAGCTCATGGCATGCCCGTAGGCGCCGGCGTTGGCGATGAGCAGTATGTCGCCTTCGACGGTCCGGGGCAGCAGGCGATCGTGCCCCAGCACATCGGCGGACTCGCAGATCGGGCCGACGATGTTGACCAGCTCCGTGGCCGGCTCCGTAAGACGGGTGAGGTTCACAATCTCATGCCAGGCGCCATACAGGGCCGGCCGGATCAGGGAGTTCATGCCCGTCGAAACACCCACGTAGCGCGTGTCGGCCTTGCTCTTGGTCTGCGTCACGCGGGCCAGCAACACACCCGCGCCGGCCACGACGAAGCGTCCCGGTTCCAGCCAGACTTCGATGTCTCGACGCTCCTGGCGCACGGCGCCCAAGGCCACATCCAGGCTCTCGAGGTCGAGCGGCGCCTGCTCGCTGCGGTCGGGCACGCCCAGCCCGCCGCCGACATTGATCGCCCTCAGCTGTGGAAAACGCCGTGCCGCCCGCAGCAGCAGCGCCGCGGTCTCGGCCCAGCTCGTCACTTCGAGCACCCCACTCCCGGGATGGGCATGGAGGCCGGCGATGCTGCAGCCCGCGGCACTGGCCAGCTGCGCCACGGCGTCGAGCTCGGCCAGTGGAATGCCGAATTTCGAATGCACGCCGGCGGTGCGCACGTGCTGGTGATGGCCTTTGCCCGTGCCGGTATCGACGCGCACCAGGATTTCATGGCCACGGAAAATTTCGGCCCAGGCCTGCAGCACATACAGATTATCGATCGTCACCATTACGCCCTGGGCCAGGGCCCAGGCGTATTCATCGCGCGCGGCAAAATTGGGGGTGAAGAGCAGCAGCGCGCGGTCCAGCGCGGGGAGCGTCGCGCAGACCTGTTCGATCTCGCCGCGCGAGACGCATTCGATGCCGAGTCCCTCCTCCGCGACGATGTGCAGCAGCGCGGGGTGCGGATTGGCCTTCATGGCGTAGTACACCCGCTGCACCGATTTCAGCGCCCGGAGTGCGCGCGCCGCGACGCGCACCTGCTCCGGATCGTAAACAAAGGCGCTGTCGTGCGCGGCGGCGAGGCGCAGCAGTTCATCACGCCGCGATTGCCACCACGGCACCGCGCTGCCAGTGGGGTTCTTCTTCCTGCCATACAGCTCGGCCCAGGTCGGACCCAGCACGGTATCGCCACTCACCGGGCGGATCAGCAGGTCGTGCAGCTCCTGCACCAGCCGGTCGCCCTGCTCCTCGTCCACCACGAAGATGAAGTTCAGGTCATTGGCGGCCTGGCTGACCATGTAGATGCGCTGGTCCGCGAACAACTCGAAGGCCGCACCGAGCTGATGCAGGATGCCGCGGATGTTGCGTCCCACCAGACTCACCGAGGCGCATGGGCCGAGCACCTGCACGCGGCACATCGCTCCGAGCTCCGCCACCAGCGTATCGAGCGCGGCGCGATCGAGCGTATTGGCGGCGGGATCGAGCGAAACGGTGATGCTGGTCTCGGAGGTCGATACCTGGTCGACCGACATGCCGTGGCGCTTGAAGATCTGGAAGGCGTTGGCCAGAAACCCGACCTCATGCCACATGCCGGGGGTCTCGAGCGACACCAGCGTGATGCCCTTCTTGATGCAGACCGCCTTGACCTGCGCCGCGCCATCCCCCCCGCTCCCACTGATGTGCGTGCCTTCCAGGTGCGGGCTCTGCGTGTCGTAAATCCAGATCGGAATCTGAGCCTGGCGGGCGGGCAGGATGCAGCGCGGATGCAGCACCTTGGCGCCGCTGCTCGCGATTTCCTGCGCTTCATCGTAATGCAGGGCGCGCAGCAGCCGTGCCGCCGGTGTCGAGCGCGGATTGGCGCTGAACATGCCGGCCACGTCGGTCCAGATCTCGAGGCGCGAGGCGCGCAGGCGGGCCGCCAGGTAGGCCCCGGAGGTGTCCGAACCGCCACGGCCCAGCAGCACCGTGTCGCCTGCGGCATTGCTGGCGATGAACCCTTGGGTGAGCACCACCGGCGCGAGCGCCTTGAGCTCTTCGCTCAAGGCCTCGTCCGCGGAAAAGTCACAGGTGGCGGAGAGAAAATGGGCCGCCGGCGTGGCGTTGGCGCGCGGCTCGGATCGCAGCCCCTGGCGCGCGTCCCACCAGCGGCACTCGATCCCTGCGGCGCTTAGGAAACGCGCGCCGATCTCGGTCGCCATCAGCTCGCCGCTGGCCATCACGCGCGCCCGGGTGCGCTCGCTCACCTCGCCCATGAGGATGATGCCGGCGATGACCTGCCGCAGTTCCGCGAACATCAGCTCCAGCGCAGGAGAGGCGCCGACGCCGAGTTCCCCGGCCAGCTGCCGGTGGCGCTCCTCGATCGCATCCAGCACGGCCGCCTGCTCGCCTGCCAGCGCGGCAGGCAGGAGTTTATCCAGGCGATCGGTGATGCCGCTGACGGCTGAATGAACCACCAGCACGCGCGCCCCCTGCGTGCCCCGCTGGCGCACCACCTTGGCGATGTTGCGCCAGTTCGCCAGCGAGGAAACGCTCGTGCCGCCGAACTTGAGCACGATCCATTCGGCCGCAGGCCTTGCGTTCATCGGGTAACTGAAGTTTTCGGAAATGGAAATCGAGCAGACAGGGCCGGCCGACTGCGCCGCCGCTGCCGGAAGCTATTCGTCGTGGAAGAGTTCGCGCAGGTCTTTTTCGAGCTTGCGATCGGCAAGCACCTCTTCGAGCTTGCTCCAGGCCGCCTTGCCCTTCTTGCCTTGGGAGCGCACGCGTTTATCGACGCGCGCCAGCAATCCGTCATAGTCGGTGCTGTCTTCTGCCTCGGCGACGAATTCTTCGTCTATTTCGAAATTCTCGCTATCACGCTCTGACATGGCATTTATAAGAAATATTCATGCGGATCAAGAAGTTAACTGTAACGCGACCTCGCTCGGGAGCGAACTATAGCTGATTCTTGGCGCTATTCAACTCTGACCGGGCTGCGGCCATAAGGTGCCCTCCTTCTGCCCCGGCTCGTGGCGCTCCCGGAGGGCCCTTCGGGAACGCCAATCCGTCGGCCCTGTGGATCGCCGCCGCGCCGGTGAGCGGCCGGTGGATTTAAACCTTTTTACTATCAATACGTTATGCGTGGCAATGCAGCCCCGGGACAGCAGAGCCCCGCTTACAGGATTGCCGCAGGGCCGCATATCATCCGATCGTGCCCCGACCCCTAGCCCCCGAGATCGATGCCCTGGGCGACATTGCCGCCAAGACCCTGGCCCACTATCAGCAGCATGTGGGAGAGTTTCGGGCGGGTACGATGGATCACGACGTCAGCCAGAATATTGCCGCACTCCTGCGGTACATCGAAGGCCCGCCCCCGTTCACGATTCTCGATTTCGGCTGCGGACCGGGGCGCGATCTCAAGAGCTTCTCTGAGCGGGGCCACATCGCGATCGGACTGGAAGGTGCCGCGGGCTTCGTCGCCATGGCACGCGAAGATTCGGGTTGCGAGGTGTGGCAGCAGGACTTCCTGAAGCTCGAGCTGCCGGCCGCGCACTTCGATGGCATCTTTGCCAACGCCTCGCTGTTCCACGTCCCGACGGCGGCGCTTCCTGGCGTGCTGCGCCGCTTGCACGCCGCACTGAAACTGCGCGGCGTGCTGTTCAGCTCCAACCCGCACGGCGACAATCAGGAGGGTTGGACGCGTGGGCGCTACGGTGCGTACCACGATCTTGAGGCCTGGCGCCGCCAGCTCGCTGCGGCCGGTTTCGAGGAGCTGGAGCATTACTACCGTCCGGCGGGCCTGCCGCGCGAGCAGCAGCCCTGGCTCGCGAGCGTGTGGCGCGCACTCCCACAAACCGAAGGAGATTGACCGATGACGCAGCTCCGCCCCAGCATCACGGACAAGCGGCGCTCGTTCCGGCGCCTGCACGAGTCCGGCTGCTTTCTGCTGCCCAATCCCTGGGACCTGGGCAGCGCCCGATACCTGCAGAGCCTGGGCTTCAAGGCGCTGGCGACCACCAGCGCCGGTTTCGCCTGGTCCCAGGGCCTGCCCGACAACGGCGTCTCCCGCGGGGCCGTGCTTGAGCACCTCGCGGCGATGGTGGAAGCGACGGACCTCCCGATCAATGCAGATTTTGAAGGCGGCTTCGCCACCGACAGTGCGGGCGTGGCGGAGAGCGTGCGCCTCGCGGTCGGCACAGGCGTTGCGGGCCTGTCGATCGAGGATTCGAGCGGTGATCCGGAAAATCCCCTCCTTGATCTCGGCACCGCCGTGGAAAGGATCCGTGCGGCACGGCGTGCCATTGATCAGAACGGAGGCGATGCGATGCTGATCGGCCGCTCGGAAGGATTCATTGCCGGACGGCCGGACATCGATGCCACGATCGCTCGCCTCAAGGCCTACGCCGACGCCGGGGCCGATTGCCTCTACGCACCGGGCTTGCGCAGCCGCGATCACATCGCCGCGCTCGTCGCGGGCCTCGCACCCAAGCCGGTGAACCTGCTGGTGGGATGGGCGAGCGATATGACGCTGTCCTCGATTGCGGCGCTCGGCGTGCGGCGCGTCAGCGTCGGTGGTGCGCTCGCTCGTGCCGCCTGGGGTGGGCTGATACGCGCGGCAAAAACGCTCGCCGAGCAGGGCAGCTTCGGCGGATTTGCCGATTCAGCCGCCGGCGCCGACCTGGATCAATTCTTTACATCTGGAAAGAAGTGAGGAGTCCCACCATGCCCCGTACCGTCACCATGGCCGTTGATCTTCCGGCTTCCGCCGCGCGGCTCTATCGCATGTACCTCGACCCCAAGCAGCACGCGGCCTTTACCGGCGGCGGCCCCGTCAGCATCGCGCCGCGCGTCGGCGCGGCATTCAAGGCCTTTGGTGGCGCGCTGAGCGGGCGGATCCTGCACCTGGTCCCCAATCGCCTGATCGTCCAGTCGTGGCGGTCCACCGAATTTTCCCGCCGCGACCTCGATTCCACGCTGGTGCTCAGTTTCTGGCCCGAGAAGGGTGGCGCGCGGATCGAACTCACCCACGTCAATGTGGCCGACCGCGATTTCGCGGGCGTCTCGGAAGGCTGGGGCAAGTACTACTGGACGCCGTGGCGGGCGTACCTGGAGCGATGAGCGGCAGAAAATCGCTTCAGGGCGGAGTGGCGCTGGCCGCTGCCGCGGGCGGTGCCGTGGTATCGGCGGGCGTCTCCGCCGGTGTCTCGCCCGGCGCCGCCGGCGAAGCCACCTCTGGCAACTCCGCCGCCAGGCCCACCGTTGCCAGCACGCCATCGGCGCGCGCCAGGACGTCGCGCGCGTAGTCCCAGTGTATGGCCACGGTCGTGTCACCCACCGCTTCGCGCAACAGATCGGAAAACTTGTCGATGTCCGGCTCGTAGCTCTGTCCCTCGGCGTCCACCGGCGGATGCGCTTCGAGCAGCAGTTCGCCATCGACCCAGGCAACCTTGACGGGCTCGTTGACGATGCGCACCTTCGTGCCCACTTCCACCTGCTGGAACAGCGCTTCGATATCTTCCGGATACATGCGGATGCACCCGTGCGTCACCGCGAGTCCGACCGCAATCGGGTTGTTGGTGCCATGAATCAGATAGGTGCCCTTCCCCACCGCCAGCCGCAGGGCACGGTCTCCCAGCGGATTGTCCGGGCCCGGGGGCACGCGCTCGGGCAGGATGTCCCCGTCCTGTGCGTGTTCGGCGCGCACCGACTCGGTCGGGATCCACCAGGGATTCATCTGCTTGGCGATCACCCGCGTTTCGCCCAGCGGCGTGCGCCAGTCCATCTTGCCGATGCTGACCGGATAGCTGATCACCTGCTGCGGCTGATGGCGCTTGGGCTTCGGGTAGTAGTAGAGCCGGTGTTCGGCGATGTTGACGACGATGCCTTCGCGCGGACCGGTGGGCAGGATACGGCGGCCCGGAATCAGCACGGTCTTGTCGGCGCCCGGCAGCCACGGGTCGAACTGCGGATTGACGCGAATCAGTTCCTCTGAACCCAGGCTGTAGCGGCGCGCCAGATCGTAGAGCGTGTCCTCGTAGACCGTCTGGATGCTTTGATCCGCGCCCAGCACGCTCTGGGCGGGATCGCTGAGCTCGTAGACCGTGGCCGCACAGGGCCCGCTGAGCGTCACCAGCAGCAGCGCGATATAAGTTTTTGTATTAAGCATTGTTTTTACGAGGGAACCGTGGCTGCAAGCCTAGCACGGGGAATCGACCGGCTTTCAATCGATACCAGACAAATGTATGGTATCGGCGATGAATGCCACGAGCACCCCGCCCAGCCCACGCCAGCGCCGGATACTGGAACTGATCGAACAGTTCCTGCGCCGTCACGGGCGGCCGCCGACCCGCGCCGATCTGGCCGGCGCGATGGGACTGCGCAATCGCCAGGGAATCGACCAGCACCTGCGCGCGCTCGCGGGCAAGGGGCTCATCGCCCTCGAGCCCGGCGTCGCCCGCGGCATCCGCCTGCTGCAACCGGCCTTCGCGCTCACGCGCCGGCTGGCGCTCTATGGGCGGGTTGCGGCGGGCGTGCCGACGCTGGCGCTCGATAACGTCGAGGATGAACTGCTGCTCGATCCGGCGCTGTTCCGTCCGCGCGCCGATTTCCTGCTGCGCGTGCATGGCCAGAGCATGCTCGATGCCGACATCCACGATCGCGACATCCTCGCCGTTCATCGCACCGCGCAGGTCAGCAACGGCCAGATCGTCGTCGCGCGCCTGGGGGATGAAGCGACCGTGAAATATTACCGCCGCAATGGCCACCTGTTGCGGCTCGAACCGGCCAACGCGGCTTTCAAACCCATCGAAGTCGATCTGCGGCGGCAGCCGTGCGTGATCGAAGGCCTCATCGTGGGACTGGTGCGCAGCGGGATGCCCCGGGTGCGTCAATCATGACCGCGCAGCTGCTGCGCTGCGCGCCGCATCCGGGCCGTGACGATTTGCGCCTGCAGCTCGAACGCATGTGCCGGAGCGGCCCGACCAGCGAAGAGGCAGGGCCGGTCGCGTTGCCGACGGGCTTCGCGCAGCTCGATGCCGTGCTGCCCGGCGGCGGCTGGCCGGTGGGGGCGATCACGGAGCTGATGCCGGAGGCGCAGGGCATCGGCGAGCTCTCGCTGCTCCTGCCGGCGCTCGCACAGCTGGGCGGCGCGGGCCGGTACATCGCCTGGATCGCACCGCCCTGCCTGCCCTGCCCACAGGCTCTCACCCGCCATGGCCTCGTCCTCGAGCGCTTGCTGCTCGTGCAGGCGCGCGATGCGCAGGCCGGCCTGTGGGCCACCGAGCAGGCCCTGCGCTGCCCGGCCATCGGGGCGGTACTCGCCTGGCCCGCGGCGCTCGATGACCGGCGCGTACGCCGGCTCCAGCTCGCGGCCGAAGCGGGCGGCAGCTGCGGCCTGCTCTATCGTCCGCCGGCCGCGGCGCTGCAGCCCTCGCCCGCCGCGCTGCGACTGCGGCTGCAGGCCCTGGATGCCGGGCTGCGCATCGAAATCCAGAAAGCCCGCGGCGGACGCACGCATGCTCTGGTTGTGCATCCTGCTGCCGCGGTTTGCGCCTGAAGCGTCGGCCGGCGGCCGCCCGCAGGCGGAGCGGGCCGCGCTCGAGGTGCTGGCGCTGTGGGCGCTGCAATGGAGCAGCCAGGTCAGCATCGAGCCTGCGGGCAGCGCCGGGCGCGGCAGCGCGCTGTGGATCGAGATCGGCGCGAGCAGCCAGCTCTTCGGCGGTCACGCCGCCTTGCGTGAACGCATCGCCGCCGATCTCGCCTCGCTCGGCTACACCCATCGTCTGGGCGCCGCGCCCACGCCCGGGGGTGCCTCACTCCTGGCGCGTGCGGGGCTGGCCACCGTCGCGACCACGCGCACCCAGCTGCGGCAACTGCTCGCACCGCTCCCGCTGACGCTGCTGGCACTGCCGGAGGAGCCGCTCGCGGCATTGCAGGACGCCGGCCTGCAATGCATCGGTGAATTGCTGGTGCTGGGCGCGGCCGCGATCGCGCAGCGCTTCGGTCCCGGCGCCAGCCTGTACCTGCAGCGCCTGTGCGGCGAGGTGCGCGAACCACTGCGCATGGTACGGGCGCCTCAGCGCTTCACCAGCCGCTGTGAATTCGCAGACCCGGTCACCGACACCACCGCGCTCCTGTTTCCGCTGCAACGCCTGCTCGCCGGACTGCAGGGCTTCCTGCGCTCGCGCGATCGGGCCGTGCAGCGCTACACCCTGTGTCTCGAGCATCATCGCCGCGCCGCCACGCGCCTTGAGATCGGTCTCGCCCGGCCCGGCCGCGATGCCGCGCAGCTGCTGGCCCTGGCCCGCGAGCGGCTCGCCGCGAGCACGCTGGGCGCAGCGGTCCACGGACTGGGCCTCGAGGCCCACGAACTCCTGCAGCCCCTGGTGCTGCAAAATGACCTGTTTTCGCGCGCCGCACAGCACAGCGAGCAGCTCCAGCAGGTGATCGACCGGCTGGCCGCGCGCCTCGGTGAGTCCGCGGTGCAGACCCTGCGCGGTGCTGCCGATCACCGTCCCGAGCGCGCCTGGCGCATGAGCGCCGCATCGGTCACGGCATCGGCGGCGGCGCCGGTGGGACCCGCGGTGCCCGTGCGCCCCTGCTGGCTGCTGCCGCAACCCTTGCACATCGACAGGCCGCAGGAACTGTTCGCCGGGCCCGAGCGCATCGAAAGCGGCTGGTGGGATGGCGCCGACGTCGCTCGCGATTACTACCTGGCCCGCGGCGCCGATGGCGCGCAGCTGTGGGTGTTTCATGACCTGCGCAACGGCGCCTGGTGCGTGCACGGGCTGTGGGCATGATCGCGTATGCCGAACTGCACTGCGTCAGCAACTTCAGCTTCCTGCGCGGCGCCTCGCATCCGGCCGAGCTGGTGACGCGCGCGCATGAGCTTGGCTATCGCGCGCTCGCGCTGACCGACGAATGCTCGATGGCCGGCGTGGTGCGGGCCCACGAGGCCGCGCGGGCCCTGCCTGAAGGCCGCCGCCTGCAACTGATCGTAGGCGCGGAGTTTCGTTGCAGCGAGGGCCTGCAGCTGGTGCTGCTGGCGCCGGACCAGCGCGCCTACTCCGAGCTCTGCCGGCTCATCACCCGCTCGCGCCGCCGCGCCGCCAAGGGCCACTACGCGCTCACGCAGGCGGACCTCGAGACCGGCCTCGATCACTGCCTGGCACTGTGGCTGCCCGCGCTGGACGGCGCGCTCGCCCCGGGGCGGGCACCCGCCGAAGGGCAGTGGCTGCGCGAGCGCTTTCCCGAGCGTGCCTGGCTGGCGGTGGAACTGCATCGCGGCGCCGGCGATCGTGCACGCCTGGCGCGCTGCCTGGAATTGGCGCGGCACTGCGCCCTGCCCGCGGTGGCGGCGGGCGACGTGCACATGCATCGACGCCATCGCCGCCGGCTGCAGGACCTGCTGACGGCGATCCGCCATGGTTGCACGCTCGAGAACGCGGGCGCGCGGCTGTTCCCCAACGGCGAGCGGCATCTGCGCCCGCTGCCGACGCTCGCGCGCCTGTACCCCCTTCCGCTGCTGGCGGCCAGCGCCGCCATCGCCGAGCGCTGCCAGTTCGATCTCGGCCAGCTGCGCTACCAATACCCGGCCGAGCTCGTGCCGGCAGGGTCGAGTGCCAGCGCGCACCTGCGTGCGCTGACCGAGGCGGGCGCTGGTGCGCGCTGGCCGCAGGGCGTGCCGCCACCGGTGGCGGTGCTGCTGGAAAAGGAGCTGCAGCTGATCGCCGATCTCGCGTACGAGCACTTCTTTCTCACCGTGCATGACGTGGTCGACTTCGCGCGCCAGCGCGGCATCCTCTGCCAGGGGCGCGGCTCGGCGGCGAACTCCGCGGTCTGCTACGCGCTCGGCATCACCGAGGTCGACCCGGCACGCATGAACCTGCTGGTGGAGCGCTTCATCAGCCGCGAGCGGCGCGAGCCGCCGGATATCGACGTCGATTTCGAGCATGAACGGCGCGAAGAGGTGATCCAGTACATCTATGCCAAGTACGGCAGGGAGCGCACGGCCCTCGCCGCCACCGTCATCACTTATCAATCGCGCAGCGCACGGCGCGACGTCGAGCGCGCGCTCGGCATCGGCAAGCCGGCGGCCGCGGACCCGGCGCTCGCCGCCCGCGCGGCACTCGCCGCCGGGCTCATCGCCGAGCTGCGCGGGTTCCCACGCCACCTCTCGCAGCACGTCGGAGGGTTCGTGATCTCCGGCGAGCCGCTCCACGAACTGGTGCCGGTCGAAAACGCCGCCATGCCCGAGCGCACGGTGATCCAGTGGGACAAGGACGACCTGGAGACCCTGGGGCTTCTCAAGGTGGACGTGCTGGCGCTCGGCATGCTGACCGCGATCCGCAAGGCCCTGGCGCTCATCCAGGTGCACCGCGGGTGGCCGGGACGCGTGACGGACATTCCCGCCGAGGATCGCGCCACCTACGACATGATCTGCCGCGGCGAAACCGTCGGCGTGTTCCAGATCGAATCGCGCGCGCAGATGAGCATGCTGCCGCGGCTCCGGCCGCGTTCCTTCTATGACCTGGTGATCGAAGTGGCGATCATCCGTCCCGGCCCGATCCAGGGCGGCATGGTGCACCCCTACCTGCAACGCCGCCAGGACCCGGGCAGCGTCAGCTATCCGAGTCCGGCGCTGGCCGAGGTGCTGCGCCGTACGCTCGGCGTGCCGATTTTCCAGGAGCAGGTGATGCAGATCGCCGTCGTCGCCGCCGGCTTCACCGCCGGCGAGGCCGATCAGCTGCGCCGCTCCATGGCGGCCTGGAAGCGCCGCGGTGGCCTCGAGCCCTTCCGCGAACGGCTCCTCACGGGCATGAGCGCCAATGGCTACAACGCGGAATTCGCGGAAGGCATCTACCGGCAGATACTGGGGTTCGGTGAGTACGGGTTCCCGGAATCACACGCCGCTTCATTCGCGCTGCTGACCTACTTTTCCTGCTGGCTCAAATGCCACGAGCCCGCCGCTTTTTTTGCCGCGCTCCTCAACAGCCAGCCGATGGGTTTCTACCAGCCGGCGCAGCTGGTGCAGGAGGCGCGGCGGAGCGGCGTGAGCATACTGCCGCCCGATGTGCTGCGCAGCGACTGGGACTGCACGCTCGAGCGCGCCACGGGCGGCGCGCTCGCCATCCGCATCGGACTGCGAATGGTGCGCTCGCTCCCCCGCGCCCACGCGCAGCGCCTCCTCGACGCGCGCGTCCAGGCGCCGTTCCAGAGCATCGCCGAGCTGGCGCAGCGCGCGCCACTGCCCCGGCGCAGCCTGCAACTGCTGGCGATGGCCGGTGCGCTGCGGCCTTTAAGCGAGCACCGGCATGCGGCGAGCTGGCTGGCGCTCGGCGCCGAGCCGCCGCCCGGGAGCCTCGGGCTGGCAAACCCGGCCGAGCCCGCCGTGACCCTGCCGCGCCCGAGCGCGGCGCAGGAAATCATGGCGGACTACCGCCAGCTTTCCCTGAGCACCACGCAGCATCCACTGGTGCTGCTGCGCGCACAGCTGCGCCGCGCGCGCATCCGCAGCAACCTCGAACTGCGCGCGCTCCCCGACGGCACGGCGGTGCGCGTCGGCGGCCTCGTCACGCACCTGCAGCAGCCCGGCACGGCCTCCGGCGTCGTGTTCCTCTCGCTCGAGGACGAGACCGGCATCGTCAACGTGATTCTCTGGCCGCAGGTCTTCATGGCGCAGCGCGCGCCCGCGCTCGGCGCGAGCCTGCTGGTGGTCAGCGGCCGGCTGCAGAACCAGAACGGGGTCGCGCACGTGATCGCACACCGCCTGCATGATCGCTCACACTGGCTCGAGGGCCTCACGCGGCGCTCGCGCGATTTTCGCTAGGCCGCATCTACGCCCTGACCGGCGTGCGCGTCATAAACCCATTCAGCTGATTTCCAGCTCTGCTCAGGGTTTCGAGCGCAGGTAGGGCAAGGCCGCACGCAGGTAGATGACCATCGATACCAGGGTCAGGAGCGCGGCCAGCGCCGTCAGCCACAGGCCGGTGCGGTACATGGGCAGCCCCGCAAGATCGTGCCGGTACAGCAGGAACGACAGGCCGACCATCTGCATGATGGTCTTGTACTTGCCGAGCGCCGAGACGGCCACCTTGGCACGATGACCGAGCTCCGACATCCATTCGCGCAGCGCCGAGACGGCGATCTCGCGACCGATGATCACCACCGCCGAGAGCACCAGTGCGAGCCTCGGATCGCGGCTGACGAGCAGCACCAGCGCCACCGCCACGATCAGCTTGTCCGCCACCGGATCCAGGAAGGCGCCCAGCGGCGTGATCTGGCCCAGGCGCCGCGCCAGGTATCCATCCAGAGTATCCGTGATCGAAGCCGCGGCGAACACCAGGCCCGCCGCCGTATCACCCAGCCCGGACGGATTGCGGTGGCCCGCCATGAATAGCAGCATGACGAGCGGGATGGCGCCAATGCGCAGCCACGTCAAGGCGTTTGGAAGATTCCAGCTCATCACGCTCCCGGGTGCAGGTAATCATAGAGCGTGCGGGCCAGAGATGTCCCCACTCCCGCCACCCGCTCCAGGTCGGCCACGCCGGCGCGCAGCACGCCGGGCAGTCCGCCGAAATGCGTCAGCAGCGCACGGCGCCGGGCGGGACCCAGGCCCGGTACGGCCTCGAGTATCGATTCGTGGTAGCGCCGGGCGCGTCGCCGGCGCTGACCGGTGATCGCAAAACGATGGGCTTCATCGCGCACCCGCTGCAGCAGGTGCAGGGCCGCGCTTTCCGGCGGCAAGGCGCGTGCCACGGATCCCCCGGGCAGGTGGAGACGCTCCTGCCCGGGCCTGCGGTCGGGCCCCTTGGAGATGGCCAGCAGCGCGAGGCCTTCGCAACCGGCCCGCGCCAGTCCCTGCTGTGCGGCCTTGAGCTGGCCGGCGCCGCCGTCGATCATCAGCAGATCGGGCCGCGGCAGATCGCCGCTGACGATCCTGGCGCCATGACGGGCGAGCGCCTGCTCGAGCGCCCCGTAGTCATCGCCGGGCGCCGGCCCTTCGATGTTGTAGCGCCGGTAGGCGCGCTTGACGGGCCCCTCCGGCCCAAAGGCGACACAGGCCGCCACGGTGCCTTCCCCTCCCGTGTGGCTGACATCGAAGCATTCGATGAGTTCGGGCACGCGCTGCAGTGCCAGCTCCACGGCGAGCGACTGCAGGGCCGCGGCAATCGAATCGCGGCGGCTGGCGTGCATCCGCAGGGCCTCGCGGGCGTTCTCTTCCGCGAGTTCCAGCCACCGGCCGGGCAGTCCGCGCTCGCTCTGATGCAGGCGCACCGCACGGCCCGCGACGGCTTCCAGCGCCTCGGCGACCGCGGCGCGGTCCGGCAATTCCTGGTTGACGAGTATTTCGGCGGGCACCGCCCGCTGCCCGTAATGCAGTAGCAGGAACTGGGCCAGGGTCTCGGCCGGCTCTCCAAGCGCCGCCGGGAAGAAATTGCTGGTGCCCAGGCTCTGGCCATCGCGCACCGTCAGGATCGTCAGCGCGTATTGACCGGGCTCCCCGATGAGCGCGATGACATCCACGTCCCGGGACCGGGGCGCGGTGCTGATCTGCTCGCTGTGCAGCTCGGTCAGTCCGGCAAGCTGGTCGCGCAGGCGCGCGGCCTCCTCGAAGCGCCGGGCCTCCGACGCCTCGCTCATGCGTGCGCGCAGCTCGGCCGCGAGCGTCTCGCTCTTGCCTTCCAGCACCCGCAGCGCCGAATCCAGGTCATGGCGGTAGTCGGCCACGCTGATGAGCCCGACGCAGGGCGCCGAGCAGCGCCCGATCTGATGCTGCAGGCAGGGGCGGCTCCGGTGGGCAAAGAAGGAGTCGCGGCAATTGCGGATGCGAAAAACCTTCTGCAGATGCTGGAGCGCCGCCTTCACCATGGAGGCGTTGGGATAGGGCCCAAACAGCCTTCCTGCCGGGCGGCGCAGGCCGCGCCAATACTGCAGGCGCGGATACTCATGGTCCGAGGCGCACAGGATGAAGGGGAAAGTCTTGTCGTCGCGCAGGATGACGTTATACCGTGGACGATGCGCCTTGATCAGGTTGCATTCGAGCAGCAGCGCATCGGTCTCGGAGCCGACCACGGTCACTTCGATGCGCGCCACGCGGCGCAGCATCGCCGCTACCTTGGCCGATTGCGGCCTGGAGCTGAAGTAACTGCCGACCCGGTCACGCAGGCGCGCCGCCTTGCCCACGTAGATGAGTTCGCCGTCCGCATCGTGCATGCGATAGACGCCCGGCCGGTGCGGCAGCGTCGCAACGAAGCGCTGCGCGTCAAATGGCGCTGAATCGGGCACTCACGTGCGCTGCCGGCTGCGCTCGGCGATCAGCATGGCCAGTTCCAGGGCCTGCTCATAGTTCAGGCGCGGATCGACCTGTGAGCGGTAGGCGCGTTGCAGGTCGGCGTCGGTCAGGCCGCGCGCCCCACCGGTGCACTCGGTGACATCTTCGCCGGTGAGTTCGATGTGCGCGCCGCCGAGTATCGAGCCCAGCTCACGATGGATGCGGAAGGAAACGTCGAGTTCCTTCAGGATGTTCTCGAAGCGCCGCGTCTTGACGCCCCCGCTGGTGGTCTCGGTGTTGCCGTGCATCGGATCGCAGCACCACAGCACGCTGTGGCCGGTGCGGCGCACCGCTTCGATCACGCGCGGCAGATGCTGCTCGATGTCCTTGACGCCGAAGCGGTGAATCAGCGCCAGGCGGCCGGGCTGGTTCTGCGGGTTGAGAATCGCCACCAGCTCCTGCAACCACTCATCGCTCATCGCCGCGCCGACCTTGACGCCGATCGGATTGGCGATGCCGCGGAAATACTCCACGTGCGCGCCCTCCACCGTGGCGGTGCGCATGCCGATCCAGGGCATGTGCGTGGACAGGTTGTACCAGCGGTCCTGGCGCGGGATGTGGCGCGTCTGGGCCTGCTCGTACAGCAGGTGCAGGCCCTCATGGCTGGAAAAGAACTCGACCCGCAGCGCATCGCCGACCTGCTGGCCGGTCATCGACTCGAAGAAATCCAGGGCGTCCCCGATCGAATGCACGATCCGCTCGTAGGCCTCGCGCAGGGGCGCGTGGCGCACGAAACCCAGCTCCCAGTACTCGGGATGGTGCAGGTCGGCGAAGCCGCCATCGACCAGTGCACGCACGAAGTTGAGCGTCAGCGCCGCGCGCTCGTAGCCACGCAGCAGCAACAGCGGATCGGCGCGCCGCGCCTCGGCGCTGAACTCCGGCCGGTTGACCAGGTCACCGCGGTAGGCGGGCAGCGAGACACCATCCCGTGTCTCGGTATCCGCCGACCGCGGCTTGGCGTATTGCCCGGCAAAGCGACCGACGCGGACGATCGGCCGCTTCATCGCCTGCAGCAGCACCAGGCTCATCTGCAGCAGCACCTTCAGCTGCTTGGCAATATGGTCAGACTCGCAGTCGGCGAAACTCTCGGCGCAATCGCCACCCTGGAGCAGGAAGGCCTCGCCGCGCTGTGCGCCGGCGAGACGCGTGCGCAGATTGTCCACCTCCCAGGACACCACCACCGGCGGGAGGCGCGACAGATCGGCGACAACGCGCTCCAGCGCCGCGCCGTCCTCATAAACAGGCTGTTGCTGCGCTTTGCGGGACTGCCAGCTCGTCGGCTGCCAGGACGTGGTGTCGGTCGACCTCATTCGCCGGATTTTAGCACGTCCGTTTCCAGGGCTCGGCCGGGAAGCGTCACTTCGATACGCGCGCCTTTGAGCGCAGCCGATTCTGAAATCAGGACCTCACCGCCATACAACGCCACCGTATCGGCCACCATCGCCAGGCCGAGCCCATGCCCGGGCGCGCGCTCATCGGCCCTGACGCCGCGGGCCAGGACCCGCCCGCGATCTTCGGGGGCTATGCCGGGGCCGTCATCCTCGATGCGGATCAACAGTCGCGGCTGCGCCGTCTGCTCATCGAGCAGCTGCACCTCCGCACGCACCTTGCCGCTGCACCACTTGCAGGCGTTGTCGAGCAGGTTACCGAGCAGTTCGATGATGTCGCCGCGATCGCCGAGGAAGCCGGCGCGCGCGGCCACCTCCGTCTCGATGGCCAGGTCCTTGGCGGAATGGACCTTGAGCATCGTGGCGCGCAGTTCCGCCAGGAGCGGCGCGACCGGCACCGCCCCCTGGCCCACCGCGGCACCACCGCTGGTCGCGGCGCGCTTGAGGTGATGGTCGACAATCTGCGCGATGTGATCGATCTCGCGATCCACGCTCCCGTGCTGTTCCGTGCCGCCGGCGAGACCCGCGCGCATCACCGCCAGCGGCGTCTTCAGGCTGTGGGCCAGGTTGCCGAGCGTGTCGCGGTAACGGACGATGCGCCGCTGCTCCGAGCGCAGCAGGACATTGAGCGAGCGGGCCACGCCGGCCAGTTCGCGTGGATAGGCGGTGCCCAACTGGGCGCGCTGGCCGCGGTCCACCTCGGCAATCTCCACCTCGAGGCGGCGAATCGGGCGCAGCACGCGGCGCAGCAGCTCGCCCAGCACGCCCAGCAGCAGCACCGCCAGCACGCCAAACCAGGCGATGAGCTGGCGCCGAAAGCGCAGCAGCTGCGCGTTCTGGTCGGCGAGATTCTCGGCGACGCTGAACACCAGGTCCGCCCGGCCACCCGGGGCGTAGTCCCATTCCAGGCCGCGGCTGAGCACGCCGAGGTCCGCACCGTCCGCGAGGACCTTGCGCCGGAAAATCGCATTTCCCGTGCCGACCAGGGGTCCGAAATCCAGCGGCAGGCCGGCGAGCGAGGGCGAACTCCAGAGGATGCGGCCGTGGGTATTGCGCACCATCGCGTACTGGCCGGAACGGCGACGGCTCAGGCGGGATTCCGGATCGAGCACGTGCAGGTCCATGCGCCCGTCCTCCAGGAGCTCCGCGGCGGTGACCAGCGCGACGATTTCCTCCTCCAGGCGCGCGCGCAGGGCCTGCTGCGCCGACTGGCGAAATATATTGTCGAGCGCCAGGATCGTCAGTGCGAAGGAGAACACCAGCGGCACCGCGACGGCGACGATGAGCTGGCGGCGAACCGACGGCGGCTGCGCCATGCCTTCAGGAACTGGGGCGATCAGGAAGCCACATGACTGCGCGGCAGGGTGATGCGATAACCGCGGCCCCGCAGCGTCTCGATGGGCTTGATTTCATCTTCCGGGTCCAGCTTGCGCCGGAGACGCGCGATCAGCACCTCGATGACATTGCTGTCGCGCTCGAAATCCTGCTCGTAGAGTTTCTCCGTGAGCTCCGCCTTGGAGATCACTTCGCCCGCGTGCAGCATCAGGTGCTCGAGCAGGCGGTACTCAAAGCTGGTGAGCTCCACGGGGGTGCCGCGCACGGCCACCGCCTGCGCGCGGGTGTCGAGCACGACCGGATCACAGTGCAGGAGCGGCGTCGTCCAGCCGCTGGAGCGGCGCAGCAGCGCGCTCAGGCGCGCCTGCAGTTCGCCAATGTGAAAGGGCTTCGCGACGTAGTCGTCGGCACCGGCGCTCAGTCCCTCGACCTTGTCCTGCCAGCGATCGCGCGCCGTGAGCACCAGGACGCCATAGCTCTTGCCCGCGGCCCGCAGCCGCCGGATCAGTTCGAGCCCGGAGAGCTTCGGCAGCCCCAGATCGACGATGGCCACGTCGATGGGAAATTCGAGTGCGGCGTACAGACCTTCTTCGCCGTCGGTGGCCGTATCGACCGCGTGGCCGGCCGCGCTCAGATCAGCCTTCAGTGAATCGAGCAGCGCCGCCTCATCCTCGACCACCAGGATGCGCATCAGGCCCCCGACAGGATCTGGCCGGAAGCGGCATCGACGACCAGGTTCCACACGCGCTGCGCGGACAGCAAACGCAGTTCCAGTGCCGGGCGGCCGTTGACGGTGGTGTCCGTGACGCGCACGACCTTGGCGTTGAAGCGCTTCTGTACCGCCTCGATGATGCGTTCGCGCTGGCTGTCGCTGTCATCGGCCACAAAGCTGGCTGCCGTCACGCCGGGCATCGCCGGATCGAGCCGCACCGCGCGCGCCCCGGCCGCGCTGGCGGCCACGACCGCCAGAAGCGCGAGCAACGCCGTTGCCCAGCCTGAGTGCCCGCGCCTGCCGATCATGCCCGCTCCTGCCAGAGGCCGCCGTGCGTTCATCGTTCAGGCACGTGCCGGAGGCCTCATCTTAGTACCCCTCCGGCCTGACCGTCACGCGCACCCGCAGGCGCTCGCCCGGATCGTAGGGCAGCACCGTCTGGTAATCGCGATCGTGGTAGCGGTAGCTGACGCGATAGCCGTCGATGCGCTGTTCAATCTGCTCGGAATAGCGCGTCTCGCAGCGCTCGCCGGATTGCTCACGCGGCCGCGAATAGCCGTAGGTGCCCTCTTCGTGCCGCCGCATGTCCGCGTCGTGTCCGATGGCGCTGCCGATGACCGCCCCAGCCACCGTGCCAACACCCCGCTCGCGACCGCTTCCGATCTGGTGGCCGATTACGGCGCCGATCAGGCCACCGAGAATCATGCCGCCCGCCGCCGGCCGATCTGCGACCTGGCGGTAGCCGGGATCGTCGTCCGGGACTTCATAGCATTCACGCCGCGGTACGGACACCCGCACCTGCCGCATCCGGGGCTCGACATGCGTGACGCGCGCGTAGTCATAGTCATACCCGGCGTTCTGGCCCGCGGGGTCGTCCTGCCAGGGGTCATTCTCGTTGGCCAGGGCCGGCGCAGCGATCGCAAGTCCGACGGCGATGGCGGCCAGTGTGCTTTTACTGAACATTCGCGGCTCCTTGAGTCTTCCCTTGGGGCTTAAGGCTCGCCCATGGCTCAAGAGGCTACGGGAGCGCGGCTGAACGACCCCTGAACTGGCCGGGGCAGCGGCAACATCCTGATGTGTATCATTTTTCTTTGCGGGCCTGGGCCTTGACCTCAGCCCAGAGCCGCTCCCAGTCCTCAATGCCCAGTTCAGCGGCGACCCGCCCCCGCTGCGCCATGAGCGCCTCCATCGCCGCGAAGCGCCGCTCGAACTTGCGGTTGGCATGGCGCAGCGCGGTCTCCGGATCCACCTGCAGGTGACGCGCCCAGTTGACGAGGGCGAACAGCAGGTCACCGAACTCCTCTTCTACGGCCTCCTGGTCCTGCTGTAGCACCGCGCCTTCGGTCTCGCGCAGCTCCTCTTCGATTTTGGCGCGCACGGACGGCGCATCGCTCCAGTCGAAGCCCACGCGCGCGGCGCGGCGGCCGAGCTTCGCCGCCCGGGCCAGCGCCGGCAGGGCCTGTGGCACGCCGGCGAGCGCGCCGTGAACCCCGGCCGCGGTGCGCTCCGCGGCCTTGTGCGCATCCCAGGCCTGCGCGAGCTTCGAGGCCTCGCGGGATGCCTTCCCGAACACGTGCGGGTGACGGCGGACCAGCTTGTCGTGCACGGTGCCCGCCACCGCGGCGAAATCAAACCAGCCACGCTCGCGCCCGAGCTGCGCCAGAAACACCACCTGGAACAGCAGATCACCGAGTTCGTCGCGGATCCGGTCCGGCTCCGCGCCGCCGATGGCATCCGCCAGCTCGTAGGCTTCTTCGATCGTGTGTGGCGCGATGCTCGCAAAGGTCTGCACCTGGTCCCAGGGGCAGCCGTGCTGCGGATCGCGCAGTCGCGCCATCAATTCCAGCAGGGCCCCAAGCCGGTCCGCAGCCTCGCTCATGATTGCCTTCGCAGCACGGCGCAGAGCGAGCGCAGGATGAGCGCCGTGGCACCCCAGATGATGCGACCTTCGAAATTCAGGTCGTCCAGGATGACTTCCACTCCGTGGAGGACGCGGCGCGTCGGCTGGAAATTCTCCGGGTGGCAGGGAAACTCGAGCGGCATCTCGAAAACCTCCGCGACCTCCGCGGCATCGATTTGCAGCGTGAATCCGGGGCTGATCAGCGCCACCACCGGTGTGATGCGAAACCCGGTGCGAACCACGTAGTCGGGCAGGTAACCGAGCGGCTCGATGCAACGGTCGTCGATGCCGATCTCCTCGCGCGTCTCGCGCACCGCGGCGGCGAGCACGCTCAGGTCCGCGGGCTCGATGCGTCCTCCCGGAAAGCTGATCTGCCCGGCGTGCTGGCGCAGATGCCCGGCGCGGGTGGTCAGCAACAGGGTCGGGACATCGGCCCGATCGATGATGGGCACCAGCACGGCCGCGGGTTGCGGCGCTGGTGCGGCGTGCGGCGCGAGATGCACGGGCTGTGCGAAGAGCGAACGGCGCAGGCTTCCGCGCCAGTCAGCAGGGAGTCCCGCCGCCGCCGACTGCACCGCCTCTACCAACGCGACTCAGCCACCGCCGCTGGTGCCGCCCTTGATGCCCCCCGCCGCGAGCGCGGCCGGATCGAGCAGCCGGGCGAGCTGCTCGCGCGTAAGATCGGTCATCTCCGCCGCCACTTCGAGGATCGGCTTGCCTTCGGCGTAGGCGCGCTTGGCGATGGCGGCACCCTTCTCATAGCCGATGACGGGGTTGAGGGCCGTCACCAGGATCGGATTGCGCTCGAGCGCTTCAGTGAGCCGCGCGTGATTCACCTTGAACCCGGCGATCGCGGTGTCCGCGAGCAGCCGCGAAGCATTTGCCAGCAGGCGGATACTCTCCAGCAGATTCCAGGCGATGAGCGGCAGCATGACATTGAGCTGGAAGTTGCCGGACTGTCCCGCGATCGTGATGGCGGCATCATTGCCGATGACTTCCGCCGCGACCATGGCGGTGGCCTCCGGGATCACCGGATTGACCTTGCCCGGCATGATGCTGCTCCCCGGCTGCAGGGCCGGCAGCGTGATTTCGCCCAAACCCGCCAGCGGGCCGCTGTTCATCCAGCGCAGATCATTGGCAATCTTCATCAGGCTGACCGCCAGCACCTTGAGCTGGCCCGACAGCTCGACCGCGGCGTCCTGCGCCGACAGCGATTCGAAATAATTGCGATTCGGCAGGAAGGCGATTCCGGTCAGGGCCGCCAGCGCCTGGCAGAACTCGCTCCCGAAGCGCGGATGCGCGTTGATGCCGGTGCCCACCGCGGTGCCTCCCTGTGCCAGGCACAACAGCCGCGGCTCCACGGCGCGGAGCCGCGCGACGGCGTTCTCGATCTGGGTACGCCAGCCCGACAATTCCTGGGCGAGTGTCACCGGCATGGCGTCCATCAGGTGCGTGCGGCCCGTCTTGACGATGGCGGCGCAGTCGGACTCGCGCGCCGCGATGGCGGCGGCCAGGTGCACGAGCGCGGGCAGCAGCTGTTCGCGCAGCAGCAGCTCGGCGCTGACGTGGATGGCGGTGGGAATCGCATCGTTGCTGCTCTGGCTCATGTTGACGTGATCATTCGGATGCACCGCTGGCAGGACGCGCGCGGCCAGGTGCGCGATCACCTCGTTCGCATTCATGTTGGTGCTGGTGCCCGAGCCGGTCTGGAACACGTCGATCGGAAAGTGGCGGTCATGCGTTCCGGCGGCCACTTCTGCCGCCGCCGCACCGATGGCCGCGGCCAGCGGCGCTTCGAGCAGCCCGAGGCGCTCATTGGCCGCGGCAGCGGCCTGCTTGATCAGCGCCAGGGCACGGATGAAAGTCCGCGGCAGGGGCCGCCCGCTGATCGGAAAATTGTTGACCGCCCGCTGGGTCTGCGCACCCCACAGGGCATCGGCCGGCACTTGGAGCTCACCCATGCTGTCGCGCTCGATCCGCTTGTCGCTCGGCTTCATCCCGCTGGACTCCAACGGCAGGCGCTCCTGAGTCGGCGCATGCGCTACAATCTTGATTCTAACCTCGCGCGTTGCCCACTGCATGGATCAAAACCGCCTGCTGGCCATTTCCCCGATCGATGGCCGCTACGCATCCGTGGCCGAACCCCTGCGCGCCCTGTTCAGCGAAGCCGGGCTGATCCGGGAGCGGATCCGCGTCGAGGCCCTGTGGCTGCTGGAACTCGTGCAGTCCCAGCCGCAGCTCGCGGGCGCGACGCTCGCCGCGCCGGTGCGCGCACGCGCCGAAGCCCTGGCCCGTGAGCCCGGGCCCGACTCTGCCGCGGCGGTCAAGGAAATCGAAGCGCGGATCAACCACGACGTCAAGGCGATCGAGTATTACCTTCGCCAGGAACTGGCCACCGCGGGTGCAAGCGCGGCGACGCTGGAACTGGTGCATTTCGGCTGCACTTCCGAAGACCTCAACAATCTCTGCTACGCCCGGCTCCTGCAGCGGGCCCGCACTCAGCTGCTGCTGCCGGAACTGATGCAGATCGCCGGTGCACTGCGCACCTTCGCGCACCAGCACGCACGGCTCCCGATGCTGGCGCGCACCCATGGGCAGAGCGCCAGCCCGACCACGCTCGGCAAGGAATACGCGAACGTGGCTGCGCGCGTGCAGCGCGCCGTGGCGCGGTTGCAGGCGGTGAAGATCTACGGCAAGTGGAACGGCGCCGTCGGCAATTTCAACGCCCATCACTGGGCCCTGCCCGGCGCCGACTGGCGCCTCATCAGTGCACGCTTCGTGGCGGCACAGGGCCTGGAATGCAACGCCCACACCACGCAGATCGAACCGCACGACTGGATCGGGGAATACGCCGACGCCTGCGCCGCGGCGAATGTGATCCTGATCGATCTGTGCCGGGACACCTGGGGCTACATCTCGCTGGGCTACCTGCGCCAGCGCGCCATCGACGGCGAGGTCGGTTCCTCGACGATGCCGCACAAGATCAACCCGATCGATTTCGAGAACGCCGAAGGGAATCTGGGCCTGGCCAATGCCCTGCTGCGCCACTTCGCCGAGAAGCTGCCGGTCTCGCGCTGGCAGCGCGACCTGAGCGATTCAACGGTGCTGCGCAATGTGGGCGTCGCGCTGGCGCACAGCTTCATCGCCTGGCGCTCGCTGCTCAAGGGCCTCGCCCGGCTCGCTCCGGACACCGAACGCATGGCCCTTGATCTCGCCGGATCCTGGGAAGTGCTCGCCGAGGCGATCCAGACCGTGCTGCGTGCGCAGGGCGTACCCAATGGCTATGAACTGCTCAAGGCATTCACGCGCGGCCAGCAGATCGACGCCGCCGCGCTGCACAAGTTCGTGGCGGCCTTGCCGCTCGCGCAAGCCGAGCGCAGCCGCCTGGCCGCGCTGCGTCCGGCCGACTACATCGGCCTGGCGGCCGAGCTCGCGCTCGAGCTGCCCGCGTTGCCCTGACCGGCCGCTCCGCGGCGCTCAGAACTCCGGTTAAAAGCGCTCATGAGTCCCGTCAAAAACGCTCATGAGTCCTATTAAAGAGGAGCGCTGCGGCTCCCCTTAAGACCCTCCGCACGGGTCTGTTCACGCCAATTTGAGCGGCCGGTCACATTGCCATGGCCTCAGGCGTGATCCGGTCGGCTCGAAACTGCGCCTCCGCTGCCTACCATGCCAAGGCCGATCCGGTATGAGTTAAGGCAAACGGCGTGGCCAAGCCCGGCAATCACAGCACTACGACAGAGACCTGGCTGGCAAGCCTGGCCGCCGCCGAGCGCGCCCTGCACCCCGTCGTGCTCCCGATGCCGACGCCAGCCGCCGACGAGTTGCAGGTCCTCACCGAACTGGCGGACGTGCGCCAGAGCACCGCCGCAGCGATTGCGTCCGGCCAACGGCTGGTCTCCATCTTCACGCCGGATCTCGAGCCCGCGGTCTACGATCATCCGCCCGTCATCGAGGTGATCAAGCGCTTCGTGCTCAGCCACAGTTTCGCCAAGGTGCGCGTCCTGCTGCGCGATCACACTCGCCACACCGGGTCAGGGAGCCGCTTCATGTCGATGGCGCGCCGGCTCTCCAGCTATCTGGAGTTGCGCATCCTGGTGCCGCAATTTCACCACCTCACCGCTTCCTATTGCATCGCCGACGATCGGGCCATCGTCTATCGGATGCGCGCCGACCAGTGGGACGGCATCGCGGCCGTGAACAGCCCGCCGGTCGCCCGCCAGTACCTGCAGGAATTCGACCTCGCCTGGCAGGCCAGCAATGACCTCCAGCACCGGCGCGTGGCACGCATGTAGCGTCGGCGCCTACAATCGCCGCCATGAGTGCGGCGAGCCAGGCGCGGGTGGTGGTCGGGATGTCCGGCGGCGTTGATTCCGCCGTCGCCGCCCTCCTGCTGCTCGAATCCGGCCATGAAGTGCACGGCCTGTTCATGGCCAACTGGGAGGATGACGACAGCTACTGCACCAGCGCGCAGGATTACCAGGACGCGCGCACCACGGCCCGCGAGCTGGGCATCGTCCTGCACCGGGTCAGCTTTGCCGAGGACTACCGCCGCCAGGTGTTCGCGGAGTTCCTGAGCGAATACCGCCGCGGCCGCACACCCAACCCGGACGTGCTGTGCAACCGCGAGATCAAGTTCGGCCTCTGCCTGCGCTACGCGCAACGCCTCGGTGCCCGCTGGTTTGCGACCGGTCATTACGCGAGGCTCCGCCAGGCCTCCGCCGGACCTGAATTGCTGCGGGCCCGCGATGCCGCCAAGGATCAGTCGTATTTCCTCTGCGCGGTGGCGCGGGCGCAGTTTGCGCAGGTGCAATTCCCGCTCGGCGGGCTGGAGAAGGCGGCGGTACGCGAGCGTGCCCGGGGCGCCGGCCTGCCGGTGTTCGAGAAGCCCGACAGCACCGGGATCTGCTTCATCGGTGAACGCCCGTTTGCGGAGTTTCTGGCGCGCTATATCCCCTCTACACCCGGACCGATCGAATCCGGCACCGGCCAGCGACTCGGCACCCATCGGGGCCTGCCCTTCTACACCCTGGGCCAGCGCGGGGGTCTGGAAATCGGCGGCGTCAGCGGCGGCAGCGGCGATCCCTGGTACGTCGCGCGCAAGGATCCCGCCCGCAACGCCCTGATCGTCATCCCGGCACGCGATCGCGAAACCGTGACGGCCAGCGCGCTGCGCACCGGCGCGATCAACTGGCTCGACACGCCACCGGAGAGCCAGGTCCGGGTCAGCGTCAAGACCCGCTACCGCCAGGCGGACCAGGCGGCCACGCTCGAACCGCAGCCCGATGGCTCGGCGCTGATTCGTTTCTCCGCGCCCCAGTGGGCGATGACCCCGGGGCAGACCGCGGCGCTGTATTGCGGCGAGCGCTGCGTGGGGGGCGGGGTGATTGAAGAGACTCTATAATGAGCCCGTGACGGAGGAACCATGACCGACAGTTTCAAGACCCGCACGACGCTGACTTCCGGTGGCCGGGTGTACGAGATCCACAATGTCGCGGCCCTCGGTGCGGCGCGCACCCAGCGACTGCCGTATTCGCTGAAGATCCTGCTGGAAAACCTGCTGCGCTTCGAGGACGGCGTGAACGTTACGCGCGCGGACATCGAGGCGGTGCTGAACTGGAACCCGCAGGCGCCGCCGACGCACGAGATCTCCTTTACGCCGGCACGCGTGATCATGCAGGATTTCACCGGCGTACCCTGCGTGGTCGACCTGGCCGCGATGCGCGAGGCCATCACGCGCCTCGGCGGCGATGCCGAGAAGGTCAATCCGCTGGCGCCCGCGGAACTGGTCATCGACCATTCGGTGCAGGTCGATGAATACGGGACCGCCCAGTCCCTCGCCAGCAACAACCGGATCGAATTCGAGCGCAATGGCGAACGCTACGCCTTCCTGCGCTGGGGCCAGAGCGCCTTCCGCAACTTCAAGGTGGTGCCGCCGAACACCGGCATCGTGCACCAGGTCAATCTTGAATTCCTCGGCCGCGTGGTCTTCGACCAGCCGAGCGCTGAGCGGCACCAGGCCTACCCGGACACCGTCGTCGGCACCGATTCGCACACCACGATGATCAACGGACTTGGAGTGCTTGGCTGGGGCGTGGGCGGGATCGAAGCCGAGGCGGCGATGCTCGGACAACCCGTTACGATGCTGATACCACAGGTGATCGGCTTCCGCCTCAAAGGCAGCCTGCCGGCGGGCGCCACCGCGACCGACCTGGTGCTCACCGTGACTGAAAGACTGCGCCAGCAGGGCGTGGTGGACAAATTCGTCGAGTTCTTCGGCGACGGCCTCGCGAATCTCCCGCTGGCCGATCGGGCCACGATCGGCAACATGTCGCCGGAATTCGGCAGCACTTGCGCCATCTTTCCCATCGACGAGGAGACCATCCGCTACTTGAAGCTGTCCGGCCGGCCGCCGGAGCAGATTGCGCTGGTCGAGGCCTACGCCCGGGCCACCGGTCTGTGGCGCATCGCCGGCGCCCCGGACGCCGAGTACACCGCCGTGCTGGAGCTCGACCTCGGCACCGTGGAACCGAGCCTGGCGGGCCCGAGCCGGCCACAGGATCGCGTGCCACTGCGCGTGGCGAAGAGCAGCTACCAGGCGCAGCAGCGGAAAATGTCCGAGGAGCGCAGCCGCAAGAACCCGGCCGCGACGGGCAAGGCGCAGGTCAGCGTGGAGGGCCGCAGTTTCGAGATCCGTGACGGCGCCGTACTGATCGCCGCGATCACCAGCTGCACCAACACTTCCAACCCTTACGTCATGATTGCCGCAGGCCTGCTGGCGCGCAACGCACGTCGCCGGGGCCTGAATTCCCGGCCCTGGGTCAAGACCAGCCTGGCGCCCGGTTCGCGCGTGGTCAGCGATTATCTCAGCCGTGCCGGATTGCTCGACGAGCTCGGCGGCATTGGTTTTGATCTGGTGGGCTACGGCTGCACCACCTGCATCGGCAATTCCGGCCCGCTGAAGCCGGAGATTTCAGCGGGCGTGAAGGCCGGAGAGGTGATCGGCTGTGCCGTGCTGTCGGGCAATCGCAACTTCGACGGGCGCATCCACCCGGACGTCAAGATGAATTACCTGGCCTCCCCGCCGCTGGTCGTCGCCTATGCGCTCGCCGGATCGCTCGATGTCGACCTGAACACCGAGGCGCTCGGTGCCGGGAGCGATGGAAAGCCGGTCTATCTGAAGGACATCTGGCCCAGTGCCCGCGAAGTGGCGGACTGCGTGCAGCAGAACATCAACTCCGACATGTTCCGGCGCAGCTACGAAAGCGTCTTCAAGGGTGATGAGCGCTGGCAGGCCATCAAGGTGCCGGCCGGCAAGATTTACGCCTGGGACGCCAAGTCCACCTACGTCAAGAATCCGCCCTACTTCGACGGCATGACGATGCGGCCCGCGGCCATCGGTGAGATTCGGGGCGCACGCGTGTTGGCCCTGCTCGGCGATTCCGTGACCACGGACCACATCTCGCCGGCCGGCAACATCGCCAAGTCGAGCCCGGCGGCGAAATACCTGATGGCGCAGGGCGTCGCGCCGGCCGATTTCAACCAGTACGGGGCGCGCCGCGGCAATCACGAAGTGATGATGCGGGGCACCTTCGCCAACATTCGATTGCGCAATCTGCTGCTGCCCGGCACCGAAGGCGGGGTGACGCTGCACCTCCCGAGCGGCGAGCAGTTGAGCATCTATGATGCGGCCATGCGCTACCAGGCCGACCGGATGCCGCTCATCGTCCTTGCCGGCAAGGAATACGGCTCGGGCTCCTCGCGCGACTGGGCCGCCAAGGGCACCATGCTGCTGGGCGTGCGTGCCGTGATCGCGGAGAGTTTCGAGCGCATACACCGCTCCAACCTGATCGGCATGGGTGTGCTGCCCCTGCAGTTCAAGACCGGCGAGAGCGCCCAGTCACTCGGGCTGACGGGCCGGGAATCCTTCGATATCCAGGGACTCTCGCAGGGCGCCGCCAGGACGGTGACGATCATCGCGACACCCGACTCGGGTGCGCCGCGCCGCTTCGAGGCGCAGGTGCGCATCGATACACCCAAGGAGCGCGAATACTTCCAGCACGGCGGCATCCTGCAATATGTGCTCCGCCAGCTCGCGGTAAGTGGCAAAGCGGCCTGAAGCGGACGGCCGCGGTCATGCACGAGCGCAACCTCGCGATCTTTGATCTTGACGGCACGATCACGCGTCATGACACGCTGCTGCCCTTCATCGCAGGGTTCCTGTGGCGCCACCCGTGGCGGCTGTGGCGCTGGCTGCCCTGCCTCCTGCCGCTGCTGCGCTATGTGGCGGGCGCACGCGACCGTGGCGCGCTCAAGTCCCGCATCATCCAGCTGACCCTCGGTGGCGTGGCCAGCGCCCCGCTCACGGCCTGGGCCGTGCGCTTCGCGCGCCGCCTGGTGCGCTCAGGCCTGTACGCCGAAGCGCTGGAGTGCATTACCGCGCACCAGCGCAACCACGATCATCTCGTGCTGCTCTCTGCCAGCCTGAATCTCTACGTGCCGGAGATCGCCCAGGCCTTGCGGTTCGACGCCTGCATCTGCACCGAAGTGCGCTGGCGCGCCGACCAAAGGCTGGATGGCGCGCTCAGCTCACCCAATCGCCGCGGTGCGGAAAAAGCCCATTGCGTTGCCGCCCTGCTCGCCGAACAACAGCCACTTCTTAGCTATGCCTACGGCAACAGCCCGGCGGACCTCGAACACCTGCAGATGGTGAGCGCCGGCACCTACGTGAACGGTTCGGCCGCAGAACTGGAGTACCTGCCCAATGTTCGCGCCGTCCGCTGGTCGCGCCCTGGGCGGGCGATAAGCGCGGGTTGACAGTGGCCGAATCCTGTAACCTTTGTGCCCCCAGAGGCGAAATACAGTCAGTGGCCGTGCGCCCCTTGCGCTCGCAGCGCCCCCGGTAAAGCCCATGCCCCGACCCGATCTGCCCCGCATCAGACCCTCGGATATCACGGCCGAGCGGTATTTCCACATGCGGCGCGACCTGCTTAGCACGGCGCTGGGACTGGCCACCGTAGCCGCTATTCCGGCCGCGCGCGCGGCGGCCGAGCCGGCGGGCGCAGCCTTGACGTACACGCGCAATTCGAAGTATTCCCTGACCGAGAAGCCCAACAGCTTTGAAGAAATCTCCAACTACAATAATTTCTACGAGTTCGGTACCGACAAGGCCGACCCGGCGGCCAACGCCGGATCACTGCGCACCCGGCCCTGGAGTGTGACGATCGCCGGCGAGGCGGCGAAGACCGGAAAATATACGATCGAGGACATCATCAGTCCGCACCCCCTCGAGGAGCGCATCTACCGTCATCGTTGCGTCGAGGCCTGGTCGATGGTCATTCCCTGGGTGGGATTCCCACTCGGCGATCTGCTGCGCCGCTTCCAGCCCACTTCACGCGCCAGGTACGTGCAGTTCACGACACTGCTCGACCCCAAGCAGATGCCAGGCCAAAGAAGCGGGGTGCTCGACTGGCCCTACGTCGAGGCCCTGCGCATCGATGAGGCCATGCATCCGCTGGCTTTTATGGTGGTGGGCGTCTACGGACGCGTGCTGCCTAACCAAAACGGCGCGCCGCTGCGCGTGCACCTGCCGTGGAAATACGGCTTCAAGAGCGCCAAGTCCATCGTCGAGATCCGTTTCACCGAACGCCAACCCGCCAACACCTGGGCGAGATCGGCGCCGGGCGAATATGGTTTCTATGCGAATGTGAACCCCCAGGTCGACCATCCGCGCTGGAGCCAGGCCACCGAGCGGCACATCGGCGGCGGCTTTTTCGCCGCGCGACAGCCGACGCTGATGTTCAATGGCTACGCCGCCCAGGTCGCGAGCCTGTACCAGGGTCTCGACCTGCGCCGGAACTTCTAGCCACGTGGCCAGCGCCATCGACCGGCGTTATCGCTACGCCTACAAACCCGCGCTGTTCCTCGCCTGCCTCGTGCCGCTGGCCTGGGCGGCGGGCGGCGTGCTCGGGCTCCCCGTCCCCACCCTCGGCGCCGATCCGGTGCGCAAGGTGCTGGGGATCTTCGGCCACTCGGCGCTCAACCTGTTGATGATCACCCTTAGCGTGACCCCGCTCCGGCTCCTCACCGGCAACGCAAATCTCCTCAGACTTCGACGCATGCTCGGGGTATTCGCCTTCAGCTACGCGCTGCTGCACTTCCTGACCTACGTCGGCCCGTTCCAGGGGTTCAGCTGGAGCGCCATCGTCAAGGATCTGGTCAAGCGGCCCTACATCACCGTCGGATTTTCCGCGCTGCTGCTGCTGACGCCGCTGGCGATCACCTCGACCAACGCGATGATGCGGCGGCTGAAGCGCCGCTGGCAGAGCCTGCACCGCCTGATCTATGTGATCGCCATCCTGGGGGTCTGGCACTACTGGTGGCAGGTCAAGAAGGACATCCGCGAACCGCTGCTGTACGCGCTGATCCTCGCTGCGCTCCTGGGCTGGCGCCTGTGGCGCCGCCAGCGCAAAGCTACATCGAAGTCCGCACTTCCCAGAGCTCCGGAAACAGCCTGAGGCGCAGCGCCTTGGCCAGGTAGGACACGCCGGCCGTGCCGCCCGTGCCGGGCTTGTAGCCGATGATCCGCTCCACCGTTTTCATATGCTGGAAGCGCCACAGCTGGAAGCGATGATCCAGATCGATGAGGCGCTCGGCCAGCTCGTACAGGTCCCAGTCCTTCTCGGCGTTGTGATACACGCCCAGCCACACACCGGTCACCGGCTTGCTGGCCTCGTAGGGCAAGGACAGATCGCGACGCAGGACCTCCGGCGGCACGCCATATCCCCGGCGCGACAGCAGGCGCAGCACTTCATCGTAGAGACTGGGGGCGGCAAGCGCCCGCTCGAGCTCCGCATGGGTCTGCGGGTCGCTTCGATAGACCTCGATCACCGCGGCGTTCCTGTTGCCGAGCAGGAACTCGATCAGCCGGTACTGATTGGACTGGAAGCCGGATGAACGCCCCAGCGCGTTGCGGAAGGCCGAATAGTCAAACGGCGTCATCGTCGAGAGCACCTCCCAGACGGCGAGCAACTGCATCTGCACGCGGGCGATGCGGCTGAGCATCTTGAAGGAGGAATCCAGATCGTCGCGGCGCACGCATTCCATGACGCCGGCCAGCTCGTGGCGCAGCAGGCGCATCCACAGCTCCGACACCTGGTGCACGATGATGAACAGCATTTCGCTGTGTTCCGCCGTCAGCGGCCGCTGCGCGCCCAGCAGCAGGTCCAGCCGCAGGTAGTCGCCGTACGACTGGGAGTCGCCCAGGTTCCAGTGCACCGGTTCGTCGCTCAGATCGACACTGGTGAGCTGTTCGGTAGGTGGTGGCTTGCTGTTCACGCGTGACTCCACATGAAGACCATCATATCAGGGGGACCTGCCGCCGCAGCCTTAGTACACTGCCCGCAGCCATGGAACTCGTCGATATTGGCATCAACCTCGCGCACGACAGCTACGCCAGCGACCGGCCGGAAGTGATCGCGCGCGCCGCCGCCGCGGGAGTCGTGCAGCTGATCGTCACGGGAGCAACGCTCCCCTCCAGCCAAGCCGCGCTCGAGCTGGCGCGCACCCACCCAGGGCGCCTGTTTGCCACCGCCGGTGTGCACCCGCATCACGCCGGTGAACTCTCCAGCGGCGAATTGCCGCGCCTGCGCGCGCTGCTTGCCGAGCCCGGCATGGTCGCCGCCGGGGAATGCGGGCTGGACTACTTCCGCAACTATTCACCGCAGCCGGCGCAGCGCCGCGCCTTTGCCGACCAGCTGGCGCTGGCGGTGGAGCTGGGCAAGCCGCTGTTCCTGCACCAGCGGGACGCGCACCAGGACTTCACGGCGGCGCTGCGCGAGCACGCGGGCGCGTTGCACGGCGTCGCACACTGCTTCACGGGCGGTGAAACGGAGCTGCAGGCCTACCTGGAGCTCGGACTGCACATCGGCATCACCGGATGGATCTGCGATGAGCGGCGCGGCCAGCAATTGCAGGCGCTGGTGAGCCGCATACCCGCAGGGCGCTTGCTGCTGGAAACCGATGGGCCTTATCTGCTGCCGCGCGATCTCAGGCCCCGTCCGGCAGCGCGGCGCAATGAACCGGCCTTCCTGCATCACATCGCCACCACCGTGGCGCGGCTGCGCGGTGAGACGCTCGAAGCCTGCGCCGCACACACGACTCAAGCGGCACGCGCCCTGTTCGGCCTTGCCGCCTCGGCGCCCTCCTCTACAATGCCCGCGGTCATCGCAACTACACACGCATGAATCGCCCGTCACGGTCTGCACGGTTACTGATCTGCCTCAGCGGCCTCTGGATGGCTGCGGGTGCCGCGGCGGGCACGGCATCGGCGCCTGCTGAAGGGGCTGCAGTGAAGATCAGCGAATCCCTCCTGGAGGTTCCGCGGTATGGATCGGTGGCCATATACCGGCCAGACGGCCCGGTTCGCTCGGTCGTCATTTTCCTTTCGGGGGACGGCGGGTGGCACCTGGGTGTCGTGGATATGGCGCGGCGCTTTGCTACGGCGGGCGCCCTGGTGGCGGGCGTCGATGTCCGCAAGTACCTGGCGTCGATAAAACCGAAGGAGGCCGGTGCCGCCCCGGCCAGCTGCACCAGCGTCGCCGGCGACATGGAAGCCCTCAGCCAGCAATTGCAGCGCCGGCTGCACCTGCCCGGCTACCTGCATCCGATGCTCGTGGGCTACTCATCCGGCGCCACGATTGTCTATGCCGCACTGGCGCAGGCCCCGCACGGCACCTTTACGGGCGCGATCAGCATGGGATTCTGCCCGGACCAGGATTTCAGCGGCGCGCACCTGTGCAAGAGCAACGGGCTGGACTATCACCTCCCCGAGAAAATCAAGAAGGACGATCACACGCTGATCCTCGAGGCCGACGCCGCGATCCGTGATCCCTGGATCGCGGCGCAGGGTGAGCGCGATGAGGTGTGCAACGCCGATGTCGCCCGTGAATTCGCGGGCGCGATCCCGGCCGCAAAGCTCCTGAGCCTGCCGCGGGTCGGCCATGGCTTTTCGGTAACGGCCAACTGGTGGCCGCAGCTGAGGCAGGCCTACGTGGAGGCCGATGCACGTGCTTCCCCACCCGTCCCCGAGGACGCCTCGATCAGCGACCTGCCCGTCTACGACGTGCCCGCGGGCGACCGGCAGGGCAATCGCCTGGCCATCCTGCTGACCGGCGATGGCGGCTGGGCCGGGCTCGATCGGGACCTTGCCGCTGAACTGGCCGAGAAGGGCATATCGGTCGCCGCCCTGAGCAGCGTGCGTTACTTCTGGCGGGCGCGGACGCCAGAGCAGAGCGCCGCGGATGTGACCCGGCTGATCGATCATTTTCTGTCCGCCTGGCACGCCCAGCGCGTGCTGCTGGTCGGCTACTCATTTGGCGCCGATGCCCTGCCTTTCATCTGGAACCACCTGCCACCCCGCCTGCAGGAGCGTGTCGACAGCCTGAGCCTGCTGGGCCTGAGCGCCACGGCCAGCTTTGAGATCAGGGTCGCGGGCTGGCTGCCCGGATCCGGTGGCGGCGATCGCGCCACCCTGCCTGAAGTGCGGCGGGTCACCGGCTTACCGGTGCTGTGCGTCTACGGAAACGGCGAGTCGGATTCTCTCTGCCCGTCCCTGCATCTTCCCAATGCAAGCGCCGTACAGATCGGCAGCGGCCACCACTTCGGGGGCGAGACGAGCGCGATCGTCGATGCGATCCTGCGCGTGGCGGAGAGCGGTGCGCACGCGGCGGGCGAGCCGCGCCTCACCCCGTCGCCTGCGCCGGCTTCCCCTTGAGCACCGCGCCGCGCAGGCCGCCTGAGATCAGCAGCGTGACGTCGAGCAGGACACGCGCCAGTGCCAGGCGTCCGGGAGCGGCGAGGTAGCGCGGTCGCCACTGCGGCGCAAACTTGTCCTTGTATTCGCGCAGGCCGTCGAAATTGTAGAACTCCGCGCCGAGGCGATAGACCAGCCGGCCCAGCTTGTGCCACGCAGGTGCGAGCCGATGCGCCTCCAGGCCAGCGAGCGGTGCCATGCCGAGATTGAACCAGCGGTAGCCTTGCGCGCTGCCCCACAGCATGAGCTCGATGAACAGGTAATCCATGACCGAGCGGGGTGCCGCGTTGTCGTGGCGCATGAGATCGACCGACAGCTCCTCACGGCCCTGTGACTCCCACAGATTCGCGAACGCGACCGGTCGGCCCTCATGGATGACCAGGGCGATGGAGAAATGGCGCAGATAGTCATCGTCGAAGAAGCCCAGCGAGAAGCCCTTCTCGGCGACCCCCTTGGCGGCCAGCCATTCGTCCGAGATCTCGCGCAGTCGGGCTCGCCGCTGCGGATACTCCGTGGGCGGCGCAATGAGAAAACTCAGCCCATCGCGCTGACCCCGCCGGTGCGACTGGCGCAACCCTGAGCGCGCGCCACCTTCGAGTGAAAAACCCTCCAGCCTGACCCGCGCCTCCTCGCCCAGTTTGCTCAGGCCGAGCCCCGCGTCGATGTAGGCCGGCAGGGTCTCGGGCGAGATTTCGTAGAATGCCGGCCGGCACCCGTAACGATCCGCTTCCTCGAGAAACCGCCAGATCAGCTCTTCGTGATCGGGGGCCGGTCCGATCGGATCGCCCATCGCGACCCAGGTGCGACCCGAGACCGCGTACATGATGAAGCTGCGCCCGGATTCATTGAAGAACAGCCGTTTGTCACCCAGCAGCGCCAGATTCGCAGCTCCGTCATCGCAGGAACGCACCAGCTCCAGCAGGCGCGCTTCCGGGACCGGCGCATCCGTCTGCACTCGCCGCGCGGGCCTGAGCAGCCGGAGCAGCGCATAACCGCCCAGCACCAGCGCCGCTGCGAGGGTCGCACGCAGCATGCGCGGCGCGTTCCCGTCGAAGGCGAACTGCCACCACAATTCGTGGGCGTAGGGGATCCTGCGATTGGCCAGCACGCCGATGTAGGCGCTGGCGCCGATCGCGATGCACACACTTGCGATCCACATCGGCGACAGCGGCTCCGCCAGCAGCGAGGCACGGCGGTGGAACTGCCCGCGCGTTGCGATCAGCACGGCCGCGACGACGGCCAGCACCACGGCTTCCTCCCAGTCGAGTCCCTTGAGCAGTGAGACGAGGATGCCGGCGCCGAGCAGCCAGAGCGCGATCAGCCGCGCGCCGTCGATGCGCCGATACAGGCCGCGCGCCAGGATGAGCAGCGCCGCGCCTATGGCGCTGCCGACCAGGTGGGACAATTCCAGCACCGGCAGGGGCAGAATCTCCTGCAGGGCCGCCAGGCGTGCGGTCAGGCCCGGAGTGCTTCCCGACAGTAACAGGACCAGGCCGGCGCCAAAGCACAGGGCCGCGGTCGCCTGGGGCGCGATGAGATTCAGCGAGCGCCCGGTCCAGCTCGCCGCCCGGACAATCCGGTGACGCTGCGGCCAGAGTTCATGGCCGACGAGCAGCCCGACGGAAATCAGGAAGGGCAGCACGTAGTAGACCAGCCGGTAGGCGATCAGCACGCCGAGCAGTTGCGGAGCGGGCACGCCCGGCAGCAGCACCACGAAGACCGCCTCGAACACGCCCAGCCCGCCGGGCACGGCGCTCAGCACGCCGGCCGACATCGCGACCATGAACAGCCCGGAAAACGCCCAGAAGCTGACGTCACTGGCCGCCGGCAGCAGCGCGTACAGCGTGGCGCTCACGCACAGCAGGTCCAGCGCCGACACCGTGATCTGCTGCAGCGTGAGGCGCGTGGAGGGTGGAGCCACGCTCCAGTCGCGCAGCGCCACGGGCGCGCGGCGCAGCGCGGTCGCGGCCAGATAGGCGCAGACCAGGAGCAGCAGCACCGTGCCGCCAGCAATGGCGATCGTGCGGCTCGCATGCAGCAGCGAGGATGCCGCGCCGGCATCGACGATGAGCGAGACGCCCGTGAGCGTCATGGCCCCGAGCACGAAGGTCAGCGATCCGAAGGCGACGATCTGGGCGATCTGCGGACCCGACAGGCCGGCCGCCGAGTAGAGGCGCAGGCGGATCGCACCTCCAGAAAGCGCCGATACGCCCAGGTTGTGGCCGATGGAGTAGGCAATGAAGGAAGTGAAGGCGATGCGCGAGTACGGCAGATCGCCGCCGGCGTAGCGCATCGCGAGCCGCTCGTACTGCGTGAGCAGGAAATAGCTGCCGGCCGCAAACAGCAGGGCGCGTGCGATCGAGGGCGCGGGAATGGAATGGAAGGCCGAGCGGACATCGGACAGATGAAATTCCCCGGCCAGGCGATGCAGCGCGAACAGCGCCACCGCAAACAGCAGGAGCGAGGCCACGGCCGGCAGATAATGCAAGCTCGAGCGTGCCGGGTGCGCCTGGGTGCTCATGTAAGCGGAGTTCTCATGGTGGGTCGGGCCCGCTGAACTCAGTTGATTGCGCGCACGGCGGAAGATGGTATCCGTCGCGCGGCCCGGGCATCAAGCCGTGTGCGCGCTGGTGAACTTCCCCCCGGATCCAGAGGTCAACCATGAGCGGCCTGGTGCATTCGGCACCGGTCAACCAAAGGCCCCATGACGCGTTGTATTTTCATGCCCGCCCAGCCAAGGCCAGGAGGATGACGATGAGCGACACGAAACAGTTTCCAGGTGGAGCGCTCGCGCTGCTCGCGCTGTTCGCGCTGCTCGGCCTGGCAGGTACCGTGCGGGCCGACCCGCCCGCACAACCCGGCACGGCCTCGCCGCCGCCGGCGTGGCATCACCTGGGTGGCGGCATGCACGATCGCTCTGGCGAAAGCGGCATGCTGCAGGTGCTGCACCAGTTGGACCTGAGCGAGAGCCAGAAGCAGCAGATCCGTTCCATCACCGACAGTGCCAGGGCGCAGTGGCGCTCGCAGTCCGCGCCTGATCTCAACGATCTGCCCTCACTGGCCAATCCAGGCGACCCTCGGCATGCCGCGGCCGTCCAGGCAGCGCAGGCACGCGCGGCCCAGCGTATCCAGGACTTGAGCGACGTCGAGCAGCAGGTCTACGCGGTGCTGAGCCCGGCCCAGCAGGCGCAGCTCCCGCAACTGCTGGCGCAGCTGCAGGCGAAGGTGCAGGCGCGGCGCGAGGCGCACCGGGGGCCCACGGAGCCTGCGGCAACGCCCTGAGCGGCATCCGGCTCTGACTAAGCTCATGAAGATTCCCGCTTTGCCAGTACTCCGCTTCGCAGTGCTGCTCGCCGGCAGCAGCCTGGCGCTGCTGGCCGGCTGCGCCAGCGAACCGCTGGCCGTAGCTGCTCCGCCGCCGGCGACCGTAGCAGCGCTACCCGATACCCGCGTCTACGTCTACTCGGCGGCGGGCCAGAGCGCCGCGCAGCTCGATCGCGATCGCTACGAGTGCCACATGTGGGCCGTGCACGAGAGCGGCTTCGATCCGAGTAGCCCGCAGGCCGCTCCTCACCAGCGGATCGAAGTCGTCGCCATGCCGCCCCCAGGCTCGGACGCCGTCGCCGGCGCTGCGAGCGGCGCGATCCTGGGCGCCGCCGTCTCGCGCCCGCGGGAAGCGGCCGGCGGAGCCCTCATCGGAGCTGTGGCGGGCGCGGTGCTCGGCGCGGCTTCCGATTCGGCCCGCGCTCAACGAGCGGCCGAGACCCAGCGGCGCATCGATGCCCGCTACGATCAGCAGAGCTATGCCCTGGATCAGCTTGCCAGCAACTACCGCGGTGCCCTAAGCGCCTGCCTGCAGGGCCGCGAGCACACCGTCAGGTAATGGCCAGCCGCTCACAAGCGCAGGAGTCACCCATGAACAGCCGAAACCACCGCCCGATTGCGCTCGCACTGCTGATGCTGCTCGCCGTGCCGCTGTTCGCCGGCGCCGCCGAGGCGCGCGATGCGCATCGGGGTTACGTCTACGACAATCGCTATAACCACGGACACTACTATCCGGAGCGCGGTGGCGCGTTTCGGGCACTGCCTCCCGGAGGGTATCGCGTTCCCTATCGCGGCGGGGAGTACTACTTTCATGGTGGCGCCTGGTATCGCCCCTGGGGACCGCGATTCATAGTGGTGGCGCCACCCTTCGGCATCGGCATCCGCCTGCTGCCGCCCTACTACACCACCGTGTGGTTCGGGGGTGTGCCGTATTACTATGCCGACGGCGCCTACTACCTGTGGCGGCCCGAGCGCGAGGAATACGTCGTCAGCGCACCGCCGCCGGACTCGGCCGCCGCCAGCACTTCACCGCCGGCCAGCCCCGAGATCTACGCCTATCCCAAGAATGGCCAGAGCGCGGAGCAGCAGTCCACCGATCGCTACGAGTGTCACCGCTGGGCCAGCAGCCAGAGCGGGTTTGATCCCACCCAGCCTCTGGGCGGCGCATCGGCGGCCGACGCAGATGCCCGTCGCGCTGATTATCGGCGCGCACAGAAGACTTGCCTCGAAGGGCGAGGTTATAGTGTCAACTGACGCCCTCACGAACGACGGCCCGATCATTCCTTGCACCTAGAGCAAAATACACCGGGAGACGGGGCCTGGGCCTCGCGGGGCAGGCCCTCGCGCCTGAGCCTGTGGGTGGCGGCCGGCCTGGTCCTGCTGATCGCTATCGTCTGGATCATTTATCACCAGCGGCAATCGCAGGCCGACGGCCCAGGGGGCCGCGGAGGGTTCAATGCACCTGCGGCCGTCGCCGTCGCCACGGCCAGCGCCGGGGACATTGCGATCAAGCTGCCCGCCCTGGGTACCGTGACACCCATGGCGACCGTAACGGTCAAGACACAGATCAGCGGACAGTTACAGGAAATCGCGTTCAAGGAAGGACAGCTCGTGCACAAGGGCCAGTTCCTGGCGCAGATAGACCCGCGCCCTTTTACGGCGGCCCTGGAGCAGGTGCAGGGAAATCTGCAGCGCGATCAGGCGCTGCTCGCCAATGCGCGGGTCGACCAGCAGCGCTTCCAGGACATTCTGGCCCAGGGTCTGATTGCCGCCCAGCAACTCGACACCCAAAAGGCGCTCGTCAAACAGTACGAGGGCACCGTAGCCAGCGATGAGGCGCAGGTCAGCGCGGCGAAACTCAACCTGCAGTACACGCATATCGTGGCACCGGCTACCGGCCAGGTGGGTTTGCGACAGGTGGATCAGGGCAACTACGTAACCCCCGGTGACGCGAATGGCATTGTCGTCGTGACGCAGCTGCAGCCGGTCTCCGTGATCTTTCCCCTGCCCGAGGACAATCTGCCGGCGATCCAGGAGCGCCTCCGCGGCGGCGCGGCCCTCACCGTTGAGGCCTACGATCGGGCCAACACGACGAAGCTTGCTGACGGCACGCTCCAGAGCCTCGACAATGTCATCGATCCAACCACCGGCACGATCAAGATGCGTGCGCTCTTCGACAACAGGAACGGCGCGCTCTTCGCCAACCAGTTTGTCAACATTCAGCTGCTCCAGGACGTGCTGAAGCACCAGACCATCATTCCCATCGCCGCCGTACAGCACGGGGCCCCGAACAGCGCCAACAGCACCTTCGTCTACCTGGTCAAATCTGACAGCACGGTCTCGGTCCGTCCGATCGCGATCGGCACCGCCGATGGCGAGCGTGTCGCGGTGGCCTCCGGGCTCAAGGCCGGAGACGTGGTGGTGACCGAAGGCGGAGATCGCCTGCGCG